>Ga0308159_1000381_pt1 | contig 109609 bp, 91 predicted proteins | sample PhyCR1_FD_201040 | JGI IMG/M metagenome (GOLD analysis project Ga0308159, IMG submission 201040) | Phyllosphere microbial communities from UC Gill Tract Community Farm, Albany, California, United States - DLSLC.R1 | ecosystem: Host-associated > Plants > Phyllosphere > Unclassified | place: USA...
GTGATTATCCCCTGGGAAGGCTTGGACGAGGTATGACCCGCGTCCAGGCCTCAAATGTGTAAACGATGTCCCCGGTTTCAGATGTAAACGATGTCTACGGTTCTACACCCCGATAGCAGTGGATCAGTTGATACATCTGTTGACTGACCCACCGCCATCGGGGGCAAGCCCCCTCCCACAGTTGATCTCCACAGGTCATATCAGCTCATTTCAGCTCGAGAACGCGTTGAAAGTCCCGGTTTACGGGCTTCGCCGCCAACCCTTGTCACAGAACCGTCATCCCCCACCCCTAGCTTGCCCTCCCAGTTGCCGGGCCCCTTGCCTGGCGCCAACGGATTCTTTGGGGAGGATTGCATGTACAAGCGCACCGGGCTCGTCAGCTTTACGCTTACTGCCTTGGCCCTGGCGATGGCCAGCGAGCGACTCAATGCGGCCGAGGTGGCCAATACCGAGCATGTGGAAGTCGTGGGCCAGGCGGCTGCCATCGACCAGGCGCTCAAGGAGCAGCGCCGCTCCGACAGCATCAAGAGCGTGGTGCATGCCGACGGCGTGGCGCAGTTACCGGACGAAAACGTCGCCGAAGCGGTGCAACGTTTGCCCGGCATCAGCGTGGAGCGCGACCAGGGCGAAGGGCGCTTTGTCAGCGTGCGTGGCCTGGGCCCGGATCTGAACAGCGTGACCATCAACGGCACCCTGGTGCCCAGCCCGGAAAGCGAACGCCGCGCCGTGGCTCTCGACGTGCTGCCCTCGGAGCTGGTGCAGTCGCTGTCGGTGATCAAGACCCTCACCCCGGACATGGACGCCAACTCCCTCGGCGGCACCGTCGACGTGAAAAGCCTGTCGGCCTTCGACCACAAAGGCCTGTTCTACACCGGCAGCACCGAAGCCAGCTACGACAAAAATACCCGCCAGACCAGCCCCAAATTCTCCGGCGCCGCCAGCAACCGCTTCAGTCTCGGCGACGGCATCGACAACTTCGGCGTGGCTGCTGCCCTCAGTTGGCAGAAGCGCGACTTCGGCTCGGACAACGTCGAAACCGGTGGCGCCTGGGACTTCACCGACGGCGCCAAACTCAACGAATTCGAACAGCGCGACTACGACATCAGCCGCGAACGCGCCGGTGGCGGCCTGAACTTCGACTACAAGCCCGATGACCTCAGCAGCTACTACCTGCGCACCCTCTACAGCCGCTACACCGACACCGAAACCCGCAACTCCACCAGCCTCGAATTCGCCGACCCGCAAGCCGCCGGTGAACTGGGCGACGCCGAAGCCAAACGCAAGCTGAAGAACCGCGAGGAAACCCAGGAAATCCAGTCCTACGTGTTCGGCGGCGAACGCATGCTCGGTCTCTGGACCCTGAGCGGCCAGGCCGGCTACAGCCAGTCCAGCGAAGACAGCCCGGGGCATATCGCCGGGGCCACGTTCGACGGCGGCGACTTTGCCGACAGCGGTTTCTACGACAACGGCAAACCACGGCCAATCGTCGGCCCAGGCTTCTACGACCCCAACAATTTCACCCTGGAAAAAGTCGACTGGGAAAAACAGAACACTAAAGACGCCGAGAAAAACCTGCGCCTGGACCTGGCCCGTGATTACGACCTGAGCGGCTACGCGTCCCAGGTCAAATTCGGCGGCAAGGTCAGCCGCCGCAACAAGGACAACGACCTTGAAGTCTGGTCCTACGAGGACTTCGACACCCTCGGGTTCACTCCCGAGCAACTCAACCTCAGCCAGTTCCGCAAGGGCAGCGTCGACTATCGCCTGGGCAACTTCGGCCCCGGCATCAGCCCAGGCGCAATCAAGGATTTGATCGGCAACCTCAACCCGGCAGACTTCTATAACGAGGCCGAATCGCGGGTCAACGACTTCACCATCCGCGAAGACATCAACGCCGGCTACTTGATGAACACGATCGATATCGACGACTGGCGCTTCATCGCCGGGCTGCGCTACGAGGGCACCGAGTTCGAGGCCAAGGGCACCGGCGCCACCGACGGTGTGTTCAGTGCCACCGAGACCAAGCGCCAATATCATCACTGGCTGCCGGGCCTGCATGCGCGCTACGCAATCCACAAGAACACCCAGCTGCGCGCCGCATGGACCAAATCCGTGGTGCGCCCGACCTTCGGCCAACTGGCGCCGGGCTTTGTGATTGACGATGACGAAGCCACTTTCGGCAATCCGGATCTCAAGCCCCTGGAGTCGAGCAACCTGGACCTGGGTATCGAACACTTCATGGGCCACGCCGGCACCGTATCGGCGTTCGTGTTCTACAAAGACATCAAGAACTTCGTCTACAACACCGACCTCGCCGGCACGGGCGCCTGGACCAATTTCGCCGAGGCGCACACCTTCGCCAACGGCGACAGCGCCAAGCTGTATGGCCTGGAACTGGCCTACTCGCAGAAATTCGACTGGCTGCCCGCGCCGTGGAACGGCCTGCTGATCGGCGCCAACAGCACCTTCAGCCGCTCCAGTGCGGACATCGAAGGCTTCGACGCGGCCAGTGGCACGAACCGCAAACGCAATATCAGCCTGCCCAACCAGTCGGACACCGTCGGCAACCTGATGCTCGGCTGGGAAGACGACAAGCTCAGCCTGCGCCTGTCGGCCAACTACAAGTCGGCCTACCTGTATGAGCTGGCCTCGATCAATGACAAGGCCCACGACCTGCACGTCGATGCGCAGACCTTCGTCGACTTCAGCGCGCGTTACTCGCTGACCAAGAACCTGCAAGTCAGCTTCGAGGCGCAGAACCTTACGGATGAGTCGTACTTCGTCTACACCGGCCACCGTAGCTACAACGGCCAATACGAAGAGTACGGACCCACCTACAAGCTGGGCCTGACCTTCACCCATTTCTAACCCACACCCCTCCCACACGGATCTCTGTCGCTTTCGAAGGATTTGTTTGTTCATGAGAATTTCCAAGCTGTATTTGCTGATCGCCCTGGCTACCGGCGGCAATGCCTTCGCCACCGACCTGGCGCTGAGCCCTTGGGCGCCGAGCCTAAACGCCGAGGCCGTGGCCTTCCTGCCCGTCGGCAACCAACGCTTGGCCGCGAGCACCCGCGACGGCCTGCAGTTGCTCGACAGCAAAGGCACCGAACTGGCGCGTTTCAACGGCAATTTCAGCAGCCTCGATACCCGCGCCGCCGGCTCCCAGGTGCTGGTCGCCAGCCTCGATAACGACCGCCAACAGGCCCTGCTGATCAGCCTGGATACCGGCAAAAAAACCTTCGGCAAACCCTTGTACCTGCCAACCCGCGACTACCCGGTGAACGGCCTGTGCCTGTACCGCGACGCGGCGGCCAACCTGTTTGTGTTCCTGGTGGGCGAAGAGGGCAAGGGCGAGCAATGGCTGGTGGGCAATAGCGCCACGTTATTGAATGAACCCCAGCGCGTACGCGGCGTGCCATTGCCGCCGTCGGCGCAATTTTGCCAGGTGGATGACACCACGCAGCAACTGGTGGTGAATGAAGAAAACGTCGGCTGGTGGGCCTACCCGGCGCACCCGGAAGCCGAGGTGAAACGCACGCCGGTGGCGCTGTTCGATGATCCCAAGCGCGAAGCCGGGGCCATGGCGCTGGTACCGGGCGGCGTGGTTGCGCTGGATCCCAAGACCGCACAATTGCACCTGTTTCAGCAGACCGGCGAGCGCTGGGTCGAGCAATCGAGCCTGACGCTGCCCGGTTTGAAAGAGCCTGAGCAACTGGCGATTCAGGGCCAGCACGTGCTGGTCCGCGACGACGACACCGGCAAGTTGTACCAGGCGAAACTCGATTGGCAAGCCAAGCCGGCAAGCGCCGAACCGGTGCTGGCGCAAGTCGCCGCCGTGCGCCAAACCGAGCCAGTGGGCCGCCAGGGCGATGCGGCAGATGACCCGGCGATCTGGATTCACCCGCAAACCCCGGCCAACAGCCGCGTGCTCGGCACCAACAAAAAACAGGGCCTGCTGGCTTACGACCTCGACGGCAAGCTGTTGCAGGAACTGGCGGTAGGGCGCCTCAACAACGTCGATGTACGCCCCAACTTCAAGCTCGGCCAACACACCGTCGACCTGGCGGTCGCGAGCAATCGCGACCACAACAGCCTCAGCCTGTTCAGCATCGACCGCCAGACCGGCGAGCTGCGTGAAGCCGGTGAAGTGCCCACGCCGCTCAAGGAAATCTACGGCATCTGTCTGTTCCAGCCGGCCAGCGGTGAGATCTACGCCATCGCCAACGGCAAGGACGGCACTTTCCTGCAATACCGCCTCAGCGCGCCGGACGGCCGTGTGCACGGCGAGTTGGTGCGCCAGTTCAAGGTCGACACCCAGCCCGAAGGCTGCGTGGCCGACGACCAGCGCCAGCGCCTGTTTCTCGGCGAGGAAGACGTGGGCGTGTGGGCGCTGGATGCCCGCGCCGACCAGCCGGCCACGCTCACCAGCGTGATCAAGGTCGGTCCGCAGTTGCATGCGGACGTCGAGGGCCTGGCGCTGTACCAGAGCGACAAACGCGACTACCTGGTGATCTCCAGCCAAGGCAACGACAGCTACCTGGTGGTGGATGCCGAGCCGCCGTTTGCCGTGCATGGCGCCTTCCGTGTTGGCTTGAACGCCGCCGCCGGCATTGATGGTGCCTCGGAAACCGATGGTCTCGAAGTCACCGCCATCAACCTCGGCGGGCCGTGGAGCCAGGGCATGCTGGTGGTACAGGACGGGCGCAAGCGCATGCCCGAGCAAACCCAGAACTTCAAGTTCGTGCCGTGGGCCGAGGTGACCCGCGCACTGAAATTGCCCTGAGCCGTCATCACCCGGTCATTACTTTTTAATCGAATAGGAGGTTCACCATGCACGCGACGATGGAACATATGACGATCTGGGGACTTATCAGCGACGCCAGCCTGTTGGTCAAGGCGGTGATGGTCACGTTGCTGCTGGCTTCATTGCTCAGTTGGTACCTGATTCTCCAGCGCGGCAGCGTGTTGCGCCGCCTGGAGCGTCAGATGAACGTCTTTACCCAACGTTTTCGTGCCGCGCCGGATTTACCGGCCCTGTGCCGCGAAACCGTGCAGGCGGGCGAGGGCGGGATTGCCCCGGTGTTTGTCGCCGGGGTCCAGGAATACCAGCACTTGCACAGCCATGATCCGGCGGTGCTCGAAGGGGTTGAACGCGCATTGCAGGTGGCGATCACCGAGCAGGAACTGGAGCTGGAAAAGGGCCTGCAATTTCTCGCGACCGTGGGCTCGGTGAGCCCGTATATCGGCCTGTTCGGCACGGTGTGGGGCATCATGAACTCTTTTTTGGGGTTGTCCCAGGTGCAACAGGCCACGCTGTCCACGGTGGCGCCGGGCATCGCCGAAGCGCTGATCGCCACGGCCATTGGTTTGTTTGCGGCCATTCCGGCAGTCATCGCCTACAACCGCTTCTCGGCGCGCAGCCAGACCTTGCTCACCCGCTATTACGCCTTCGGCAATGAGCTGCAAGTGCGCCTGCACCGCAGCCTGCGCGGTACACCGATCAACCTGGCCGTGGCCGCCTGAACAGGAGTTCTCCCATGCTAGTCAGGCCGCAACGCAAGCACGGGCCCAAGGCCGAAATGAACGTGGTGCCGTACATCGACGTGATGCTGGTGCTGCTGGTGATCTTCATGGTCACCGCGCCCATGCTGACCCAGGGCGTGAAGATCGAACTGCCCAAGGTCGCCGCCGAAGCGTTGGCCACCGACACCCGCCAGCAGATCCTCACCCTTTCGGTAAAGGCCGACGGCGGTTACTACTGGAACCTCGGCGGCGAACTCGACACCCAACACCAGACCGACAGCGCCGTGAGCCTGGATGAAATGGGCGCCAAGGTCATGCAGGTGGTGGCAGCGCGCAGCGACACCCAGGTGTACATCCGCGCCGACGACAATGCCGGTTACGGCCGCGTGGTCGCCGCCATGGCAGTGCTGCAGAAGGGCGGTGTCAGCAACCTGGGGCTGGTGACCGAGGCCCCGCAATGACGGCGATGATCATGCACAGTCCAACCCTTGTGATGGCGCCCCGGGAGACCACCGGGTTCTGGAGAAACAGCTTGGCTGCGAGCCTGGCGGTGGCCTTGCACGTGGCTGTGTTGGCGGCGTTGATGCTCGGCTGGACGGCGGAGAAACCCGTGGTGGACGCACCGCGGGTGATGCATACGCAGCTGGTGATGCTGCCTGCGGCCGTCCCCGAGCCCGTGGCTGTTACGCCGCCGGCACCGGAACCTGTGGCGATTCCGGTGCCGGTGCCGGTGAAACCCACCGTCGACCCGCAGATCCAGGCGCAGAAACTCGAGAAGGCCGCCTTGGCGCGCAAACGCGTGGAAGAAAAGAAAATCGAGCAGCAACAAGAGCGCCTGGCCACCGAACAGCGCAACCGCGAGCTGGAGCAACAACGCCAGGACCAGGCGCGGCTGGCCGCCGAAAAAGCCCGCGTCGCAACGCCTGCACCGGCGCCGGCGCCAGCGTTCGACAGCCGCCAATACCAACCCCTGAGCAAGGAAGCGCCGGACTACCCCGAGCGCGCGCTGGACAAGAACCTCGAAGGCGATTGCACCTTGGAGTACAGCGTCAATACCCAGGGTAGGGTGGAAAACCCCAAGGTGCTGGACGGCTGCCACCCTTTGTTTATGCGGCCTTCATTGGCGGCGGCGAATACCTTCCGCTACCAGCCCCGTATCGTCGATGGCAAACCCGTTGCCGTGCCGTCGGTGCGCAACACCTTCCACTACCGCATCAAATAACGCTGGGTTCAAAGGTCGTAGCGCACCGACAGCAGCAGCGTGCGCGGGTCGTTGACCGAGTAGTAGCGCGCGCCGCTGGACGGCACGTAGCCCACGGACTGTGGGTAGGCGCGATCCAGCAGGTTTTTCACCGCAAGGGTGGTGGTCCAGTGGCCGTCGCCGCTGATATAGCGGGTGTTGGCGTTCCAGAAGGTTTGCTGCGGCACTTCCTGGATATCGTCGTTGAGCGCGTTGGCATACGACTTGGTCTGGAACTGCGCATCGGTACCCGCCAGCCACGTGCCCGGCAAGCCGGCGGGGATGGTGTAGTTGACGCCGACACTGGCGTTCCAGCGTGGCGAGAACACCAGTTGCTTGCCATTGGCGTCCACCCCGGCGCCGCTGGCGTTCTGGAAGTCGTCGTACTGGCTCTGGAGGTAGCCGAGGTTGGCGGTCAGTTGCAGTGCCTGGGTCAGCGCGGTGATGGTTTCCAGCTCGACACCGTAAGTGTGAGCCTGGCCGACGTTGGTGCGCAGGCTCACCCCCAGCGCGGGGTCGTAGGCGTTGGTCTGCAGGTCTTTGTAGTCGTTGTAGAACAGCGCCACGTTGGCGCGCAGGCGCTGGTCGAAGAAGTCGCCCTTGAAGCCGGTTTCCCAGGTGGTCACGTCTTCCGGCGAAAACGCCTGCTCGGCGGCCGCGGCTGTCGGCGCACGGTTGTCGTAGCCGCCGGCCTTGAAGCCCTTGGCGACGTAGGCGTACTGGTTGAGGTGCGGGGTCCAGGCATATTCGAAGCCGATTTTCGGGCTGGTGGACTGCCAGGATTTGCTCGACTCGGCGGTAAAATTGGTGCCGGTGATCTGCCGGTCGGTGTTGATCGCGTAGTTGGTGAACTCGAAGTTTTTGTGCTCGCGGGTAAAGCGCAAACCGGCGATCAGCGACAGTTGCGGGGTGACTTTGTAAGTGCCCTGGCCATACAGCGCGTAGCTTTCGGTGTTGGTGGTGCTGTATTGGCCCTGGCCGATCACGCGGTTGCGCGCGATGGAGTAGGTGAGGTTGTCGCGGTCGGCGTCGAAGCGCTCGCGATACAGGTACAGGCCGGTGCTGAAGCTGAAGTCGTCGTAGTCGCCGTTGAGCTGGAATTCCTGGGTGGCGTAGTTTTGTTTGTAGAGGATCAGGTTGTTCTGGATCAGCGCGGCCTGGCCCGAGTTGTCATAGTCCACCGGCTGGTTGAAGGACGACCAGGCGGTGACCGACTTGAAGTTCAAGTGATCGTCAATCGCGTAGATCGCGCGCAGCACCGAGCTGCCCTGGTCGAGGCGATTTTTCGGGTCGAGGCTGCTGTAGCTCTTGAATTTGTCGAAACGCCCGTTGGCATCAAACGGTGAGTAACTGGTGGTATCGCCGCGGTCAAAGGTGCCGGCCAGGGTCAGTTGCACATCCCACGGCGAGTCCTCCGGCTTGTAGCGCAGCTTGCCGCGATAGGACTGGATATCCACGTTGTTCACGTCCTTGTCCCGCGTGGGGTTGGACACGGTGCCGTCGCGGGTCAGGCGTATCGCCGAAAAACTGCCGAACAAGGCGTTGTCCACCAGCGGGCCGCTGATCAGGAAGCGGCCGTTCTGCGCGTTGTAATTGCCTGCGCCGAGTTCGACGAAGCCGCGGGTTTCCTGGTTGGGGTCACGGGTGATCACGCGGATCGCGCCGGCGCTGCTGTTGCGTCCGTACAGCGTGCCTTGCGGGCCGCGCAGCACTTCGACGCGCTCCACGTCGTTGAAGTCGAGCATCGAGGAAATCGCCCGGGGGATGTACAAATCGTCGGCGTAGACCGCCACGGCGGCTTCCTGGATCGGGTCGGTTTCGCCGATGCCGCGAATGCCGTAGGTCTGTGCGCTGTAGGAGATCGATTGGCGGCTGAGGGTCAGGTTTGGCACCTGGCCCGAAAGGTCGCGCACGCTGCGGATCTGCTTGTCGTCGAGGGTTTTTTCATCGAATGCGGAAATCGCCAGCGGGGTTTTCTGCAGGTCTTCGCTGCGGTGCTCGGCGGTGACGTTGACCACCGGCAGGGCGGCGTCGTCGGCCTGGGCATAAGCGCCAAACAGGGCAAGTGACACGGCGAGGGTGAGGCGGTTGGGCGCGAGGGTGTGGCTCATGGTGAATCCCTGAGTAAGTGGTGGAGTTAGGCAAGGCCTCCACCTGGTCAGGGGTCGGTGCTGGTGGTAACGATATGGATAAGAAAGCCGTTCGTAAAAGTCCGTTTTGTTATATGTTAAGTATTAATAATATGCATCTTATTTGTTCTTAAAATGCGCTTGGCTGATTATATTTTCAAGCCTGCAAAACTCAAATGTGGGAGGGGGCTTGCCCCCGATAGCGGTGTGTCAGCCAGTGCATGTGTCACTGACTGACCGCTATCGGGGGCAAGCCCCCTCCCACATTTTTGAGTTGCGTCAGGCGTTAGCGAGGTTTGCCAGCTCGGTACCTGAAACATACCGTTCGAGGTTCGCCAGGAATGTATCGGCAATCTCCTGCTTGCTATTGGTCGAAATTGCCGACGTATGCGGCGACAACCGCACCCTTGGATGGCTATACAACGCATGCCCATCCGGCAACGGCTCCGGCTCGGTCACGTCCAGCGACGCCAGCCCGACCTGCCCGTTATCCAGCGCCTCCAGCAGCGCCTCCTGATCCAGCAAGCCACCGCGCGCGATATTGATCAAATGCAGCCCCGGCTTGGCGCTGCCGAGCACATCGCGGTTGATGATGTGCCGCGTGGCCTCGGTCAGCGGCGCGGCGACCACCAGGTGGTCGGCGCGGGTGAACAGGTCGTGGATATCCCTGGCTGCTTCCACACCCGCGCCGAACGGGGCCTGGCTCTGGCGCAGCGCGACCACCTTGATGCCCAGTGCCAAGGCTTTTTGCGCCAGGCTTGCGCCAATCGCACCAAAGCCGAGGATGCCCAACGTGGTGCCCTTGAGCGGGCGCAAGGCGGTGAAGTTCCACTGTGCGTCCTTTACCCAGATATCCGGCAAGTGCTTGGACGCGGCAAAGATCGCCGCCAGGGCGAACTCGGCCAGGTTGTCGGCGGCGCTGCCCCGCGAGGTGGTCACCGGCGGGCCGTTGAACAGCCAGTGCGGGTAGAAGTCGATGCCCGACGACACCAGGTGCACCCAGTGCGCGCCGTACGGCCAGCCGGGCGGTGGGGTATCGGGGGCGGTGTAGCCGCGCACGTTGATCGGGCGCAGCAGCAGGATATTCGCCTGGGGCGGCAGGTCGCTTGGCACGCCTGCGGGTACGCCGATCACCCGGGCCTCGGGGTGGATCGCGGCCAGTCGCTCGCGAATGACGTCGTTGTAGTCCTCGTCCAGCTGGCTGGCAATAATCACCTGGGTCATGTGCGTTCCTTTTGGCGTTGGGCAAAGACAGCTTTGCCGACGCCTTGCAGCACGGCATCGTTTTGCGGCGTGTGCACGCGGCTGCACAGCACATCGCGGTAATGCCGTTGCAGTGGGCCATGGCGCGACAGGCCGGGGTTGCCCGACGCTTCGATGGCCAGCTCCACGGCGCGGATGGCGTTGTTGGTCACCAGGTACTTCAACTGTGCGGCGTTGGCGGCCGGGGTGTGGCCCTCGGCGGCGGCGTCGAGCAGGCTGCGGTTGGCAAACAGCAGGGTGTCGATGTGGCCGACGGTTTCCTGGAAGCGCGGCAAGCTGGCCAGCGCTGCACCGAGGTTGGACGGCTGGCGTTCTTCCAGCCAGTTCACCAGCCAGTCTCGCGCGGCCTGGGCCACGGCGTCATACACCGAAGACAACAACACCGACATCCACAGGAAACCTTCGCCATCCAGTTCCGGCGACGGCGCACTCCAGGGGCTGACGCTGACCGCGTGGTCCAGCGGTACCAGCACGTTGTCGAGCACCACTTCATGGCTGCAGGTGGCGCGCATGCCCAGGTGGTCCCAGGTGTCGATGATGCTCACGCCGGGGCTGTCCTTGGGCACCAGCCAGGCGCCGACCAAGGGGTCGGCGTCGTCGCTGCGTGCCCATACGCTGAACCAGCTCAGGCCGTGGCTGCCGGTGGAGTAGATCTTGCGTCCGCTGATGCGCCAGCCTTCGGCAGTGCGCACGGCGGTGGTCGCCGGCAGGCCGCCACGGGCCGGGGTGCCGAGGTCGGGTTCAACGCGCAGTGCGTTGATCAACGCGCCGTTGCGCACCGCGTCTTCGGCTACTTGGGTACGCAGGTGCTGCGGCCAGGTCTTGCTGTCTTGCAGGCGCGTGTGTTGCAGGTATTGCATCACCAGGATCAGCGCGGTGGAGGGTTCGCCCTTGGCAATCGCACTGATCGCCTTGCGCGCTTGAGGCAGGCTCGCGCCGCCACCGCCGAGGGCCTTGGGCACGGTGAGAGCGACCAGTCCGTGTTCGTGCAGCAGCTGGAAGTTGGCGTGGGGGAAGGCGCCGCTCTCGTCGTAGAGAGGCGCGGTGCTGGCCAGCTCGGTGGTGAGGCGTTCGAGCAGGGCTTCGAAGTTGGCGACTTCCACGGAGCGTAGAGACGGTTGGGTCATCAGAATGTACTCATTCAAAAATGTGGGAGGGGGCAAGCCCCCTCCCACAGGAGATTTGTGGGCTTAGATGGCCAGGCGGACGGGCTGCTCTTCCAGCAGCCGCTCCACAGCCTGCAACACCGGCTCCGCCTCGGTGCGCACCAACCAATCCGGGCTGACCTCCACAAACGCCACGCTGCCATCCCTGGCGATCACCACCACCGTCGGCTGCGGCAACTCCCAGGTGCCGGTACCCGTGGTTTCGCCGATGTGATTGCCCTTGGCCAACGCGGCATCACGCGACGCTTCATCGAAGCTGTAGAGAATCCCCAGGCGCCGCCCGAGGTTGTTGTCCGGGTCGCTGGCGACCAGCAATTGCAGGGCGTGGCGGTTCTTGATCTCCACCAGGCGTTCGGGCACTTGCGGGCTCACTGCAACCAGCGGCACCCCCAGCTCACGCAGGCGCGGGTAGAGTTGGCGTTCGTAATAGGGCAGGGCGATATTGCACGCCGGGCAACCGGCGAAGCGGAAGAACACCAGCACCGCCGGGCCGTCGGCCAGCAGCAGGTCGCGGGTCAGTTCGCCGCCTTCCACGTTGAGCAGGGTGAAGGGGTCCAGCTCATCGCCGACTTGCACGTAGTCATCGGGGCGGGCTTCATCCACCAGGCGCTGGCGCTGGTCGATATTGATCTGCAGCGCCGCCGGTGCCCACGTGGCTACACGCCCGGCGTGCAAAGCAGCCAACTGACCGTTGAGGGATTCGCTCATGCCAGTGCCTCCTGGGGTTCTTCGACCTCGACGCTGTAACGGTTGGCCGGTGCTTCCAGGCCCAGGTTGTCGCGCAGGGTGTGGCCGGTGTATTGCGTGCGGAACAGGCCGCGCTGTTGCAGCACCGGCACCACCAGTTCGGTGAAGTACTGCAAGCCATCCGGTAGCACTGAATTGATGATGAAACCGTCACTGGCGCCGCTTTCGAACCAGGCCTGGATCGCATCGGCGACTTGCTCCGGGGTGCCGACAAAATCACGCTTGGGCCGCGAGAAGCGCAGGGCCACTTCGCGCAGGGTCAGGCCTTCGTCCCTGGCCAGTTGCTTGATGCGGTCGGAGCCGCCTTTCTGGCTGTTGGAGCCCAGGTCGCCGAGCTCCGGGAACGGGGCGTCCAACGGGTATTGGCTGAAATCATGGTCGTTGAACGGCCGGCCGAGGGCGACGATCGCGTCTTCCACGGTGACCAGGTCCACGGCCTGCTGGTAACGGCTTTCCACTTCAGCCTCGTCGCGCCCGACAATCGGGCGGATGCCCGGCAGGATCGACAGGCTGTCGACGTCACGGCCAAAGCCTTTGGCGCGGCGTTTCAGGTCCTGGGTGTACGCCAGGCCTTCCTCGATGCTTTCCACGTGCACAAAGATCGCATCGGCGTTCTCGGCGGCAAAATTACGCCCGGCCTCCGAGGTGCCCGCCTGGAAAATCACCGGCTGGCCCTGGCGTGAGCGTGCGATGTTCAGCGGGCCCTTGACCGAGAAAAATTCACCCTTGTGGTTCAACGCATGCAGCTTGCTCGGGGTAAAAAATTCGCCGCTCTGTTTGTTGTAGGCAAAGGCGTCGTCTTCCCAGGAATCCCACAGGCCCTTGACCACATTCAGGTGTTCCTTGGCGATGCGATAACGCACGGCGTGGGGCGGGTGTTCGGCCTTGCCGAAGTTGTCGGCGGTGCCGCTGAGCCACGAGGTGACCACGTTCCAGCCGGCGCGGCCGCCGCTGATATGGTCCAGGGACGAGAACTGGCGCGCCACCTGGTAGGGCTCGGTGTAGCTGACGGTCACGGTGGCGACCAGGCCGATATGGGTAGTGAGCGCCGCGAGGGCGGACAGGATGGTCAACGGCTCGAAGCGGTTGAGGTAATGCGGGCTGGACTTGGCGTGGATATGCAGGCTGTCGGCGATAAACACGAAATCGAACTTGGCCGCTTCGGCCAGCTCAGTCTGCTGCTTGTAAAACGCGAAGTTGGTGCTGGCGTTCGGTTGGGCGTGCGGGTGGCGCCATTCGCCCCAGCCGTGGCCCACACCGTGGACCATGGCGCCCAGTTTTAAACTACGTTGCTTGCTCATGTTCTGCTCCTTTAGCGAGACGCTTGGGAAAGTGGGACACGCTTGGCGTTGAAGCTCTTGTCGAAACCTTGCGACACGTCGATGTGTTTGGTCAGCAGGCCTTCTTGTTGATAGGTGTCGGCCGTGGCTTGCAGGCCGTGGATTACCGCGTCGTCAATCGCCACGGGGGTCAGGTGGGTGTCCTTGGCCACTTCCACGTGCACGGCCAAGGGCAGGCCGGTGATCTTGGCCTGGGCGGCGGCGTATTCGTTGGGGTGGGCGTTGGCCCAGGCGTAGGCGCGGTCCAGGCGTGCGACAAAATCGTCCAGCTGCGGGCGTTTGTCGGCGATGGCCTGGCTGGTGGCGGCCAGGTACAGGTGGTTGCTGAGCAGTTTGTTGCCGCTGATCAGCACACGGGCCTGGCTTTGCGAGGTGACCACGGTGGTATACGGGTCCCACGTGGCCCAGGCGTCGGCGGTGCCGTTATCCAGCACCAGGCGCGATTCGCTGGGCAGCAGGAAAATGAACTGCACATCCTTGGTGGTGAGCCCGGCGCTGGCCAGGGCCTTGATCGCCAGGTAATGCCCGATAGAGCCGCGCCCGGTGACGATTTTCTTGCCCTTGAGGTCGGCCACGGTCTTGATCGGCGAATCCTTGGGCACCAGCACGGCGGTGGTGTTGCGGCCTTCGGCGTGGATGATGCTGACCACCTTGAGCGACGCGCCGGCGCCCAGGGCGAACACGTACGGTGCATCGCCCAACGCGCCGATATCCACGGCCCCGGCATTCAGGGCTTCGCCCAGGGGCGAGGCGGAGGGGAATTCCGACCATTGGATTTCATACGGCACATTCTTGGTTTCGCCGGAGACTTCCAGCAGCGCCTTGATGGTGGATTTCTGGTTGGCCACCCGCAGCGGTTGCAGGTCGGCGGCGTGGGCGGTAGTCGCCAGGCCAAGGGCCAGGGCGGTGCCCAGGAGCAGGCGTTTGAACGGAGTGCTAAAGACCATGGGGGGCAGGCTCCAGGCAGATCGAAAAAGGGTTCGGCTACCTCCGCCTGGAGAAGGGGTCGGTGAGGAGTTCACGTTATTCCCATAAAAACCTGCTGTGAAGTTCTTTTTGGTTATAAGTTAATTATTAAAATAATTGATTATGTGCTGATTGATTATTCTCTTATTGCATTTGAGTCGGTGAGGCTATCTGGATATCGCCGCGAGCTTTTTCTCGCAACTGTGGCGCCCAACGGTGGCGGCTCCGGTTGCGGGCGCAATGCCTTGCCCTGCTGACACGATTGAGTGCAATAAACATCCGGCAATGCCCGCGCAATACCTCGCCGAGGGCTCAAGTTCTGTATTCATCAATGGCCAGCCGGCCGTGCGCAGCGGCGATAGAAGTACCTGCGAGGCGAAGGTCGGCAACGTACAGATCTCCTCGAATGTAAGCATCGGCGGCGCGCCGGTGGTGGTGCGTGAAATTCGCAGCGGCAAGACGCCCGGAGTCGGTTTGGCGGTCTCGGCACTGTTGATGCTGCGCGGTGGTGGCACACGATTTTTCAGCCAGTTGCCGTGCATGGCGGTGGGCGGGCTGGTGTCGTGGGGCAGCAGCCAGGTGACCGGCGCTTTAACGTCGGCGGCGGTGGGCTCACCCAACCCGGTGCACAGCGCCACCGGCGCGAAGATCCTCGACGGTGCAGAAGACCTGGACTTTGCTTTGCCCGGGCTGCTGGCGATTGAGTTGCAGCGCTACTACAGCAGCCGCGATGAGCGTCGCGAGGGGCTGTTCGGTACCGGTTGGAGTGTGATCTACGAGGTGTGTGTCGAGATTGGCATTCACCCCGAGGGGGGCGAGCGACTGCTCTACACCGATGAACAGGCGCGGCAAATTGACATGGGCGTGATTCCTTTGGGGTGCGCGGTGTTCAGTGCCGGTGAAGGGTTGAGCGTGCGGCGCCATGCCAACGGCCCACTGCTGATTGAAAGTGTCGACGGCATCTACCGGCTATTCGAGCCAACACCCGGCAACCCCTCGCACCTGCGCTTGAGCCAGCTGGGTGACCGCAATGACAACCGGCTCCTTTTCGACTATGACGCCCAGGGCCGCCTGCGCCAGTTGCGCGACACCTTCAAGGATGTGCGAATCGAACTGGCTTACAGCCAGCAATGGTCCGCACGGGTTGAGCAGATCGAGCGCCTCTATCCCGATCACAGCCGAGAAACCCTCGCCAGCTATGCCTATGACGCGCGCGGTGATCTGGCCGAAGTTCGCGACGCTGCAGGGCTCACGCTACGCCGCTTCGCCTATGACAGCGGCCAGCGCCTGGTCGAACACCAGCTGCCCACCGGGCTGCGCTGCTTTTACCAGTGGGCCTGCGTAGATGGCCGCGAATGGCGTGTGACGCGGCACTGGACCGACGACGGTGACGAGTACAGGTTCGACTACGACCTGTCGGGCCGGGTTACGCGCATTACCGACGGCTTGCAACGCGTCAGCACGCGCCGCTGGAACCCGCAGTACCAGATCACCGAGTACACCGACACCCTGGGGCAGACCTGGCGATTTGACTGGAATGCTCAGCGCCAGTTACTCGGTGCTACTGACCCCCAAGGCGGCCGCTGGCAGTTCAGCTACGACGAGTCCGGCAACCTGTGCAGCACCCAGGATCCTCTGGGCCGTATCGAGTCAACCGCCTGGCTGGAGCATTGGTCACTGCCGCTGATCGAGACCGACGCCGCCGGTCACCGTTGGCACTATCAGTACGATGCTCGCGGCAATTGCATCAGCGAAATCGACCCGCTGGGCTGTGTCACCCGCTATCGCCATGACGCCTTTGGGCAGGTGGTGGAGGTGCTGGACACAACGGGTAAAAGCAAACAACTGCGCTGGAATGAAACCGGGCAATTGACTGAGCAGGTCGATTGCTCGGGTTACGCCACGCGGTTCGAATACGACCGTCGCGGCCACTTGCAGGTTGTCATCGACGCCCAGAGTGAACGACAGCGTTATCAGCACGACAGCCAAGGCCGCCTGCTGCAAATCGAGCGGCCTTATGGCTACATCGAGCACTACCTGCGCGACCCCAGCGGCCAGTTGATCGGCTACACCGACGCCGCCGGCCACACCACTCGCTATCAATACGACCGCCGCGGCCAGCTGCGCCAACGGGTCGATGCCCACGGCCGGCAGGTCGGGTTTCGCTACGACGCCTATGGCCGCCTGCAAACCCTGACTAACGAAAACGGCGAGCACTACGGTTTTACCTGGGATCGCGGCGATCGCCTCACCGAGCAACAAGACCTCGACGGCAGCGCCCGGCGTTATACCTATGACGCGCTGAATAACCTGGCGGCTGTCGACTACGTGCCGTTGAACGACGCGACTTCTATCGTGCATCGCCTGGAGCGCGACGCGGTTGGCCGCCTGTTGGTGAAAGTGACCGACGATGGTCGTACCGAATACACCTACGATGCCGTCGACCAACTCATCGCCGTCCGCTTCAACGCTGCTGATGAGACCACTCAGGCCCTGGCTTTCAGCTACGATCCGCTTGGCCAACTGCTCAGCGAGCACAGCGCTGCCGGCCGCCTCAACCACTACTACGACGAGCTCGGCAACCGGCTCCAGACCCAATTGCCCGACGGCCGCTGGCTCAATCGCCTGTACTACGGCAGCGGCCACCTGCACCAGATCAACCTCGACGGCCAGGTCATCAGCGACTTCGAGCGCGACCGCCTGCACCGCGAAATGCTGCGCACCCAGGGCCAGCTCACCACCCGCAGCGAATACGACCGCTGCGGCCGCCTGCGCCTGCGCAAACGCAGCCCCACAGGCCAGCCCCGACAACTGCCGGCAGCGCATCAGAAAATCTTCGAATACGACCCGGCCGACCACCTGATCGCCCGCCAGCAAGGCAGCCGGCGCCAACTGCTGCACTACGACGCCACCAGCCGAATCCTGGCCACCCAGGACAACACCCAAGGCCAACAGGAAACGTTTGCCTACGATGCCGCCGCCAATTTGCTCGACGGCCCACAGCCCGGGGCGGGCTGGGTGCGGCATAACAAACTGCTGGCGTATCAGGACAAACGCTATCGCTACGATGGCTTCGGTCGAATGATCGAAAAACGCAGCGCCGTACGCGGGCTCCAACGTTTTACCTACGACGCCGAGCACCGCCTGATCGAAGTCCGCAGCCAAAAAAGCGGGCGAGAAACTCGGGTGAAAATGGCCTATGACCCACTGGGGCGTCGCATCGCCAAAACGGAACACGACAGCAACGGCTACGTGTTGGGAGAAATCCACTTCGACTGGCAAGGCCTGCGCCTGTTGCAGGAGCGTCGGCCTGGCCAGACCAGCGTGTATATCTATGAAGATGAGGGCTATGCGCCCCTGGCGCGAGTCGATGGGACGGGTGCGTATCAACGTGTGCGCTACTACCACAACGACTTCAATGGCCTACCCGACGAACTGACTGAAGCCGACGGGCAAAGCGTATGGCGGGCGCGGTATCAGGTGTGGGGAAACACCACTGAAGAGGTGCGCGAACCGCACTTTATTGAAGAGCAGAACCTGAGGTTTCAAGGGCAGTATCTGGATCGGGAGACGGGGCTGCACTACAACACGTTTCGGTTTTATGACCCGGAGGTGGGGCGGTTTACGACGCCGGATCCGATTGGGTTGATGGGGGGCTTCAACCTTTATCGCTATGCGCCTAATCCGATTAATTGGATTGATCCGTGGGGTTGGGTCAGCTCCAATCCTGGAGTTTATGACGTGTGGTTTGAGGCTTATATAGGTAAGGATATTTGGCAATCGAAAGATGCGGTACATTTCGCCGAATCCAATCGACAACTTCATTATGCGATGAAGAACGATCCCGCATTTAGAGGTACGGTAGAGATGAAATATCCTGGTATCTCAGACTGGGTAGCACCGAAGAAAAATGGCAAATTCAGATCGACAGCGCTGGCAGGATCTACCTGGCACCATCATCCCATCGTGGGCGGTAATCTACAGTTGGTGAGTTATGCCGACCATAAAGACCGTCACGGCGATTATCACCCTAGGGCTGCTAATGGAAAGAGAGTGGGGGGGCGAAAAACATGGGGAGGCGGTTCGTCTTGCAGAAAATAAGGAGCTATTAGTGAAGAAAATACAAGGTGTCATCAAGCTGTTTGAGGTTGTTCACTCAATTTCCGAGAACGATTGGGTATATACCAACTTGGAAAGTTGGGAGCAGCAGCCAGAAAGTTCGGTTTTTTACCTGATTAGCGAGGACGAGATTGATGAGCTGGATGACAATAATCAGACGGTAGAAAACACGTCAGGGGAGGTTATTCCTAAGTCCTTGGAAAGAGAAAACATTGAAACGTGGCTTGATATTCAAACGCTGCAGGCGATATCACAAGTGATCCAGAAGAGCGTTAAAACTCCCGATAGCACGCTGTTGATTCAAGCAATTAATCACTATCGGGAGCAGGACGATTTTATGGAGGGCTGAGATCGCCGTATGCATTAAGGCGAGATCCCCCTGGCCAACGCAAAAATCCCATCCATGCGCCAATGCTCATTCCGATGGCGCGGATCATCCGCCCATTCATCCCAGCCGGAATCCCTTCGATACTGCCCGAGCAAGCCTGACTCGCGCACGGCCACGGGGTCGGGGTGGTGCAGGTGTTCGACGTCCGGGTCGACGTACAGCGCGTCGCTGCTGCAATACAGTTCGCACATGAAGCAGGTCTGGCAGGCTTGCTGGTTGGCGATTTGCAGCGTGCCAATCGCGTCCAGGGCCAGCACATTGGTGGGGCACACGGCGACGCACTGGCCGCAGCCGTTGCACAGGTCGGAGTAGATCAGTTCGAGCATGGTTGGGGACCTCTAGTGAGTGATCTGTGGGTAATTCATTCACTGGATAAAAGTGGATCGAAGCGCGCTTGAACCTGCGCCACGCCGGACAGCCGCAAATGCGCGTCATACCCTTCGCTCTGCGCCGGCGTGTCGCTGCGTTGGTGCATGCCGCGACTCTCCTTGCGCAGGGCCGCGGCGGTGTAGCACCAGCGGGCCGTGGCAGCCATGGCGGCGGTTTCGCGGGCGCGCAGGGGGTTGTCGTAGGTGGAGGTGCTCGCGCTGATCTGGTCCCAGACGTTGTCCAGCTCACGCAATGAGCGTTCCAATTGAGCACCCGAGCGAAACAGGTTTTTGTCCAGTGGATGAACCTCGGCCTGGATGCGCTGGATCAGCCCGGCGCCACCACCCGCCGCGCCGTCAAAGCCGTGCACGGCGCCGTAATAGGCCGCCTTCTGACGTGCCAGCCGCGCCGCACCACGCCCGGCCCATTGCCCGGTAGACAAGGCCCACGCCGAGTTCTGCGCGCCGCCGCCGGAGGTGGCGCCGGCGATCGGTTCGCGGCTGGCGGCATCACCGGCCGCGAACACGCCGGGCACGCTGGTCTGGCAATCGTCGTCGATCAACCGTAAACCGCCGACACCGCGGATGGTGCCTTCGGGGTGCAGGGTCACCGCAAACCGTTCCCGGTACGGGTCGACCCCGCGCCGGTCAAACGGCAGCATCAGGTTGGGCTGGATGCTCGGCAGTTGCGCGCGGATGTCCGCCGGCACGCGGTTGAGGCGGCAATACACCGGGCCATTGAGCAGCGCGCGGGCCAGGTCTTCGGTAAACGCGGGGCCGGTGGCGATCCCCAGCGGGCGGTCGGCTGAGTCGAAGTACTCGCCGAAGCTGTACACCATCGAGCGGGTCATGCTGCTGCCGGCGGCGGCGATGCAGTAGTAGTTGGAGAACTCCATGCCCGACAGCTCGGCGCCGGCCTCGGCGGCCATCAGGTAGCCGTCGCCGGTGTTGGTGTGGCTGCCCAGCAGGCGCGACAGGAACGCACAGCCGCCGGTGGCGAGCACCACCGCGCCGGCGCGGATCAACCAGTTGCCGCCGGCCTGGCGTCGCCAGCCGCGCGCACCGACGACGGCGCCGTGGTCGTCGCGCAGCAGTTCCAGGGCGGGGTGGTGGTCGAGGATGGTCACGCCGCTGTCGAGTACAAGGCGGCGCAGGCCGCGCAGGTATTCCGGGCCGCGCAGGCCGCGATACTGGGTCACGCCCTGTTCGTTCTGGGGGAATGCGTAGTAGTCGCGCAGGCCTGGCAGGCTGGTCCAGGTGGTGTCGATGGCGCGGGCCATCCAGCGCGCATCGGCCAGGCCGTGGGCGCTGCCCAGGCGTTTGTCGATGGCGGCTGCGCGGCCCTCGGGCGCCACCCACCAATGGCCGGGGCCGGCGGTGGCGGTCACGCCGCTGGTGCCGCAGTAGCCTTTGTCGACCAGGATCACTTTGACGCCTTCACGGGCTGCGCCGATGGCGGCCCAGGTGCCGGCCAGGCCGCCGCCGACGATCAGTACATCGCAACTCAATTCAGTCATCACCCAGGCCTCAGAAGTTGTACGCCAGGCGCGTGTAGTAATACGCACCGCCAAAGCCGAACGGCGAAAACTGCCCGTACTCATAGGCGCCGGCCCAGTCCTTGATGCCTTTTTTATCCGGGTACACGTTGAACAGGTTGTTGGCGCCCAGGGCCACGGTGAAGTGTTTGTTGATGTCGTAGGCGGCGTCGAGGTCGCTGATCCATTTGGCGCTGAACTTGCGGTCGTTGATCGGGTTGTTGTCGCCTTCGATGTAGCTGCCGAAACGGGTCAGGGCCAGGTTGAGGGTGTAGGCGCTGACCTTCCAGTTGGCTGCCAGGATCAGCTTGGATTGGGGGGTGGCGACGGTCAGGTCCTTTTGCAGGCGGCGGTCGAAGATCTGGTAGTTGGAACCCAGGCCGGCGAGCGCGGGCGGGGTGTCCTGGAGTTTTTCGATCTTGGTCTGGTTCCAGTTATAAGCCAGGCTCCAGCGCACTTGGCCGTATTGGTCGAGCTGCTGGCGGTACTCGTTGATGATGTCGATGCCACGGGTGCGGGTGTCGACGGCGTTGGTGTAGTACTGCGCGTAGAGCCCCGGCGACAGGCCGTTGGCAGCCAGGACCTGCGACACCGCCGGCCCGCCGAGCAGGCTGGTGGACACGATGCGGTCACGGATGCCGATCTGGTACAGGTCGGTGGTCAGCCGGTAGTTCTGCGTGGGTTCGTAGGTGAAGCCGAAGCTGTAGTTCAGCGACTTCTCGGGCTTGAGTTTTTCCGCGCCCAGGGCCTGGGCTTCGGCGGTGTCCACCGGCAACACCTTGACCGGCACCGACACCTGCTGGCCGTTGACCACACCGCCGGAGGTGAAGGTGGACGAGGCGTAAATGGTCTGCGCCAGCGACGGCGCGCGAAAGCCGTTATTGATGGTGCCGCGCAGGGCGAATTCGGGGGTGAGCTTGAAGCGCGTCGACAGCTTGCCGCTCCAGGTGCTGCCGATGTCCTGGGTGTAGCGCTCGTAGCGCGCGGCGGCGCCGACGTACCAGCGGTCGGTCACGTCCAGGCCGAGGTCGAGGTAGCTGGCGACGTTGCTGCGGCTGATCTCGCCGGCATCCGCGGTGCTGGTGCCGTTGTAGGAGGCCAGGCCGGGCAGCGGTGTTTGCCCGGCGAACGGGCCGCTGGGCAGCACGTAATTACCGGGGGTGTAGGAGGCATAGTCACCGGCCTCGATCTGGTATTTCTCCCAGCGGTATTCAAAGCCGAACGCGGTTTGCAGTGGGTGGCTGAGGCCGATGTCGAAGCTGCGGCTGAGGTCGAGGTTGTTGGTCCACTGGTCGAAGATCTGCGAGGCCAGGTTGAATGAGGTCGGGCTGGTAGGGCCGAGCGACGGGTTCAACGTGTTGTTGGCGTTGAGGGTGGAGTCGTCCTCGCCCCAGGTGGAACTGATGTCGTAGTCCCAGCCGCCGACCAGGCCCTTGAAGCCGCCGGCCACCTGGAAATCCTTGGTGCGGTTGCGGCGCTGGGCGTGGATGCCGTCGGGGTAGGGCGTGTTCGGGTCGCCAGCCAGCGAGGTGATTTCGTTGGGGCGATAGTTGCCGGTGACCTTGGTGGTTTCCATGTAGCTGGCGGTGGAGAACGAGTAGAACTTGAGGTCGTCCTGCAGCGGCAGTTCGAGGTTGTAGCTGGCGTTGGTGACCTTCTCGCGGCCCAGGCCGTAGCTGGGGTTCCAACCGTGGCGGTTGACGCTCTGGTCACGGCTGTCGGGGGCGGCGGCCGTGCCATACAACCGGCCGGTGGCGCTGCCGGTGCGGTTGAAGGGTTCTTGCTCCTTGCTGTCCAGCGCCAGGTTGGCAAAGCCGTCGTTGGGCAGGGCCAGGCCGTAGTTGACGGTCTGGTGCACGGTGTCGCCGTCACCGGCGCCGTAGCGGCCGAAGGAGGTTTCGGCGCTGCCGCCGCTGTCGTTTTCCTTGAGGATGATGTTGATCACTCCGGCAATCGCATCCGAGCCATATTGCGCGGAGGCGCCGTCGCGCAGCACTTCGATATGGTCGATGGCCGACACCGGGATCAGGTCCAGGTTGACCGGCACCGCCGCCGTGCCGATGCGCGCCAGGTTGTTGATCAGTGCGGTGTTGTGGCGTCGTTTGCCATTGACCAGCACCAGCACCTGGTCCCCCGACAGCCCGCGCATGGTCACCCCGCGCACCGACCACGAGGTGCCGCCGCCGTTGATGGCCGGCAGGTTGAACGACGGCAGCAGGCGCGCGAGCAGCTCCTTGAGGCCGACCTTGCCGCTGGCCTGCAGTTGTTCGGCGCTGATCACGTCGATGGGCGAGGGGCTGTCGGCGATGGTGCGTGCCTGGTTGCCACGGTTGCCGGTGACTACCACGGTGCCGAGGGTTTTGTCGGGGTCTTCGGCCTGGGCCGGGACGGTGACGGCTAGCAGGCTCAGGGCCGCAGCGCAATACTGGAAGCGGGATGGGGACATGGAGCAGATTCCTGAAGACGATAGAGCGCCGCTACCCCGTCTGTGGTTGCGACCCCTCCCACAAGGGACCACAATCCACAGGGGGATCTATGTGGGATTTGGAATAGTGATCAGGCCGCGTTGGCAGCTCTTACCCGATGCGGAATATCGTCATAGGCGATCAGCACCCGTTCCATGCGGCGTGGGTAGTCGCCGTAGTTGTAGACGGGGTAGTGCAGGGTCGAGCGGTTGTCCCAGAACGCCACGGAGCCGGGGCGCCATTTGAAGCGCACCTGGTGTTCCGGCTTGTTGAATTCCAGCAGCAGGCGGTCGATCAACTGCTTGCTTTGCTGCGGTGTCCAGCCGATCACCGAGGGGTTCTGCGAGAAGTTGATGAACAGGCCGTCTTCGCCGGTTTCCGGGTGGGTGCGCACCAGCGGGTGGGCGAGGATCGGGTAGTCATAGCCGACCTTGTCCAGGGACTTCTTGAAGTCGTGGACCACATGCAGGTCGTCGATCTCGGCGCGCAGCTCATCCGGCAGCGCGCGGTACACCGCGCCGGTGTCGGCCCATAGCGTGTCGCCGCCGACTTCCGGCAAGTCCACCGCACGCAGCACCGCACCGAGGGTGGGTTGCAGCAGCCAGCTGGTGTCGGTGTGCCAACGCCCGCTGATGCGCGGGCCGTAGAGCTTGCGCTCGTCCTGAGCTTCGATCAGGTGGGCGTGGGGGCGGGTGGGGTCGTTCTGCTGGGTGGTGGGGTGCACGTACAGCTCGCCGAATTCCTTGGCGAAGGCGATCTGCTGTTCGGTGTTAATAGCCTGCTCGCGAAAGAACAGCACTTTGTGGGTCAGCAGCAGGTTGCGCAGTTCGTCGCGCAAGGCCGGGGTCAGTGGCTGGCGCAGGTCGATGCCGGCGATTTCGGCGCCGAGGGTCGGTTCCAGGCGGGTGATGTGCAGGGTCATGCGGGTGTCCTCTCGTGTGTGGGTTCAGCCTCCGCCTGGAGAGGGGTCGGATGTGGGGGCCTGCACCCGGGGTGGGTGCAGGTGGGGCATGGATCAGATCACATAGAAACCGTGGGTGGCGTCGCGGGCCAGTTGTTCGACCAGGCCGAACTCCCAATCCAGGTAGGCCTGCATGGCTTCCTTGGGGCTGTCGGTGCCCTCGTAGGGCCGGCGGTAGCGATCGATGCGCGGCGAGGCCAGGTGGGTTTCACCTTCTTCCAGCGGCAATTGCGCGTTGATCCAGCCGGCCGTGCCGTCTTGCAGCAGGAACACTTGCTTGCCGGTGATGGCTTCGACTTCCGCCACCGCCAGGCGCGCCAATTGGCTGCTGCCGCAGGTCAGCACATAGCGTTGGGCGGCCGGCACCTTGGCCAGGGCCTCGGGCAGTTGCGCACGCAGGGCCCACCAGGCGCCGGGGATATGGCGCTTGACGTAGTTGGCGCTGGCGGTGAAGTCCAGCACCACGGTGTCGCCATGGGCCTGCCACTCGGCGAGGGTGTGCGGGCTGATCAGTTCGGCCTGGGGCGGGGCGGGCACCGGTGCGACCCAAGCGCCTTTTTCGCTGAAATGCGCGGCGTGCAGGTCATCCAATACATGCACTTCCCAACCCAGCTGGGCCAGCCAGGAGGCCGACATATTCGCGCGTACGCCGTCGTCATCCGCCAGCACCAGGCGCGCTCCGCGCACGCTGGCGACATGGTCGGTTTCCTGCACCAACTGGCCGCCCGGGGTGGAGCGCGCGCCGGGCAGGTGGCCGATTTCGAATTCTTCCGGGGTGCGCACATCGAACAGGTAGGTGGTGCGAGTCGTTTCCTGCTGCCAGCGCTGGAGGTCCGTGAGGGTTGCGCGGCCGACGCGGGCCTTGTCGGCGACGCGGCGTGCATCTTCGGCGGCGACATGGCGGTGTTCTTCCGAGGTCGGGGCAAATCGGCGCGACTGGCCGTGGGCGAGTTTTTGCCCGGCCAGGGTCCAGCCGATAGTGCCGTTACGCAGGGCCGATACCGGGTTGGCCACGCCAGCGTTGATCAGCGACTGGGTGCCGATAATGCTGCGGGTGCGCCCGGCGCAGTTGACGATGATGCGCGTGGCCGGGTCGGGCGCCAGCTCGCGGGCACGCAACACCAACTCGGCACCGGGCACGCTGATGCCGGTGGGGATGCTCATGGTCTGGTATTCGTCGAAACGGCGGGCGTCGAGCACCACCACGTCGGCCTGGCTGTCGAGCAGCGCCTGCACTTCTTCGGCGGCCAGGGACGGCGTGTGACGTTCGCTCTCCACCAGTTCGCCAAACGCCTTGCTTGGCACGTTAACGTCGATAAACAGCTCGCCACCGGCGTTGCGCCAGCCGGCCAGGCCGCCTTCCAGCAGGGCGACGTCGGTGTAGCCCAAGGTTTGCAAGCGTGCGGCAGCCCGTTGAGCAAGCCCCTCGCCGTTGTCGTAGACGGTGACCTGGGTATCCCGCCGTGGAATGCGCGAATACACCTCCAGTTCCAGCTTGGACAGCGGGATATTCGCGGCAAACAACGGGTGCGATTCGGCAAACGGCGCTTCTTCGCGCACGTCCACCAGGGCGACTTCGGTACGGTCCAACAGGGCCTGGCGAATCTGGGCGAAGCTTCGGGTCGATACGGTGCTCATAGGGCAGGGCTCTTTTCTTTGGACAAATCCCAGATATTCGGGAGGAAGGCGTTGGAATAACCGGAGATAAACAATTTCTCGCTGCCGTCGGGCTGGTACACGGCGCGGCGCACCGCACCGATATTGGCGCCGTATACGTGGATGCTGATGGACACCTGGTCGTTGTGGGCATTGCTCACCTGGTGGATATCGCCGACCTTGGGCGAGACCGCCTCGACCTGCCCGGGCACCAATTGAATCGGTTTGCCTTCGGCGACCAGGCTGCCGTCGGGGGCGCGTTCGAAGCCTTGGGAAAATTCGGCGCCCCGCAACATGCCGATCAGGCCCCACACGCGGTGGTCGTGAATCGGCGTGCTTTGCCCCGGCCCCCACACAAAGCTGACGATGCTGAAGCGCTGGCGCGAATCGGCATGCAGCAAAAATTGCTGGTAACGCTCGGGGTTGGGCTGGGCGAATTCGTCGGGGAGCCAGTCATCATGGCTGACCAGTTGCGCCAGCAGCTTGCCGCCACGGTGCAACAGGTCGCCTTCACGCGGGTTGCCGTCAATCAATTCCGCCAGGGCGCCTATAAAGGCTCTGAGTCTCTCGGGGTGTCGGGCCTGGGTCATGGCACTTCCATCGCGTGGTCACGGGTGATGGGTTTATCTAAGCATAATGTTTATGGTTAATATGCTATTTTTTAATGATTAGCTTATAGCTGAAGGTAATTTAGAACCGGTCTGAATAGCGTTAGACGTTATCGATCACAGTGCGGACTATCCAGACAGCGTTCCTGCAACTATGCTTCGCACACATCTTAATGACTGTTCTCTATGTGCGGCCCAAATGAAAATTGACGATATCGATGCCTTTGTCGAAGTGATTCGTTGCCAGTCCATCAGCCATGCCGCCGAGTCGTTGCAACTGACCCAGCCGGCCATTACCCGCCGCGTGCAGAACTTCGAGCAGGCGCTGGGGGTGGAGTTGTTCGACCGCAACACCAAACCCCTCAAGCCGACGCTGATCGGCACCCGCGTGTATGAGCAATGCCGGCTGATCCTGCGCGAGATGGATGCCCTGCGCGAGCTGGTGGCCACCGACGCACCGCCCACCGGCCTGTTGCGCCTGGGCGTGCCGCAAACCATCGGCGATGTGGTGTTGCTGGATGCGCTCAAGCACCTGCGCACCGAGTACGCCGACTTGCGCGCCCAGGTCGCCACCGGCTGGGGCAGCCAGTTGGTGGGCAAGATCGAACGCGGCGAGCTGGATGCGGCGGTGGCGTTGTTCCCGGCGGGCAAGATCTTCCCGGATAACGTGGTGGGCGAGTCCATCGGCAAGATGGAACTGGTGGTGGTCTGCGCCAAGGCGCAGTTGCCGAAAAAGCCCTGCAAGCTGGCCGACGTGTACCAGAGCGGCTGGATCCTCAACCCGGATGGCTGCGGCTTCCGCGCCGGCCTGCAGCGCACGCTGTCGGACCAGGGCCTGGCCTTGCGGGTCAACCTGGAAACCTTCGGCACCGAGCTGCAATTGGGTTTGGTGGCGGACGGGCTGGGCCTGGGCCTGGTGCCGCGCCCTTTACTGGAGCGCAGCGCTCACCGCGAGCAACTGGCGGTGATGCCGCTCAAGGACTTCAAGCCGGTGATGGACCTGTGGCTGATCTACCCGCACTTCCTCGGCAATCTGCAGGGGCCGGTGGACGCCTTTGGCAAGCTGGTGGCGGATTCACTGCACAAGATCCGCAACGCGGCATGAGGGTGAAAGGGGATATAAAAAATTATGATAATTAGCTTAGATTAAAATGTGCTTTTTATTATTTTTTTGCATCCCCTAGGCTTGCCTGGAAGTCCTTAAGGCCATCCAGGAAGTTTTGCCATGAGCAGCGTCACCTCGATCTCCAGCGTTTCCAACAATGTTCGCCAGCGCGTCACTCCGCAAGAATGGGACGTGCGCGTCAAACTGGCCGCCGCTTACCGCCTGGCGGCCTTGTACAAGTGGACCGACCATATCTACACACACTTTTCCGCCCGCGTGCCGGGTCCGGAGGAGCACTTCCTGATCAACGCCTTCGGCTTGTTGTTCGATGAAATCAACGCCTCCAACCTGGTCAAGGTCGACCTCGACGGTATCATCGTCGACGACCCGACCGGCCTCGGTATCAACTACGCCGGCTACGTGATTCACAGCGCCATCCACGGCGCACGCCATGACCTGCAGGCGGTGTTGCACACCCACACGCGTGACGGCATTGCGGTGTCGGCGCAAAAAGACGGCTTGCTGCCGATCTCCCAGCATTCCATCGCCTTTTCCGGACGCGTGGCCTACCACGGTTATGAAGGCATTGCGCTTGATCTGGATGAGCGTGAGCGGCTGGTGGCGGACTTGGGCGACAAGAGTGTGATGATCCTGCGTAACCACGGCTTGCTGACGGCCGGGATCAGCGTCGAGCATGCCTTCCAGCAACTGCAAGGCCTGGAGCGCGCATGCAATATCCAGATCGCGGCGCAGGCGGCGGGGAATGCGGAGTTGGTATTTCCGCCACAAGAGGTGGTGGATAAAGTGGAAGAACAGGCCAAGGCCCACAGCAGCGGCGAAGGCCCGGGTGTGGCGCGGCATTGGAATGCGTTGATTCGGCAGTTGGAGCGTAGTGATACCGACTACAAAAACTGATCTTGAACCCAATGAAAATCAAAATGTGGGAGGGGGCTTGCCCCCTCCCACATTTGTTTTGTGGTGTTTTTAAGCGACTTGTTTGGCCTGTTCGCGCTCTGCGATCAGTTGGCGGGTGAGCGGAATCAGCTTCTTACCGTAATCAATCGCATCATTGAGCGGATCAAAGCCACGAATCAGGAAGGTGGTAATCCCCAGGTCGTAGTAGTCCACCAGCGCCTCCGCCACTTGCTCAGCCGTACCTACCAGTGAAGTGGAGTTGCCCTGCGCCCCCAGCAACCCGGCAATCCCGGTCCACAAACGCTTGTCCAACCGCGACCCTTGCGCCGCCGCCGCCAACAACCGGCGCGAGCCTTCATTCGGCGGTTCACGCCGTACAAAACCATTCTTTTCGGCCAGCGCGGTGGCTTGCTGCAGGATGCTGTCGGCACGTGCCCATGCCAGCTCTTCGGTCTGGGCGAGGATCGGCCGCAGCGACAAGCTGAAACGAATCGTGCGCCCATGCTTGGCCGCTTCGGCGCGCACCTGGGTCACGATTTCGCGCACTTGCTCATAGGTTTCACCCCACAGCGCGTACACGTCGGCGTGCTTGCCCGCGACTTCAATCGCAGCCTTGGACGAGCCGCCGAAATACAACGGAATATGCGGCAACTGCGGCGACTTCACCGTGGAGTGCGCGCCTTCGACCTGGTAGTAGGTGCCGGCAAAATCGAACGGCTGTTCGCTGGTCCATTCCTGGCGCACCACGCTCAGGTATTCGTCGGTGCGCGCGTAGCGTTCGTCTTTGCCGATGTGGCTGCCATCGGCACGCAGCTCGCGGTCATCGCCGCCGGTGATGATATGCACGGCAGTGCGGCCGCCGTTGAACACGTCCAGGGTGGTGAACTGGCGCGCGGCCAGGGTCGGTTGGGCAAAGCCCGGGCGGTGGGCGATCAGAAACTGCAGCTTTTTAGTCACGCTGGCGGCATGGGAGGCGATCAGCGTGCTGTCCGGGCTGTTGGAGTGGAAGGCCACCAGGGCGCGGTCGAAGCCGGCTTCTTCGTGAGCGCGGGCCACGGTTTCCACGTAGTCCGGTTGCAGGGTAGGGCCGCTGCGCGGGTGGATCTCGGAAGCGTGGTGGCCGCCGATGTAGCCGATGAATTCAATGCTCATGGTCTGTCCTTGTCGTGTTCGCGGTTAGCACCTGCGCCGGGCAGGGGGTCGGTTATTCGCGTCCAAAGTAGGGGCAGGGGCAGGGCCTGTAAAATGCCGTTTGGTTCTAACCTAATTATTAAAAAGTAGAATCATGTATTCGAGTGCTTATCAGTAATTTGCATGTTGATTGCATTAGGTTATTCCTACAAAGACTTTCACGACGGTTTTTTATGCGCTTAGCATCAGTCCGTCACGGCGCTTGCGGCCGTGTCTTTTGAGTAAGGAAGCCTGATGACCGAGACGTTCTCCATCAATAAAGCCGAGCGCCGGCCGAACCAGGTGCGCAGCTGGCGCACCCCGGATGTGTTGCTGCGGCTGGTCAGCCCGATTGTGCTGTTGCTGCTGTGGGAGCTGGCCTCGCAACTGGGCTGGATTCCCTCGCGCGTGATCGCCGCGCCCTCGCAGATCGGCGGCACCTTGTGGGCGATGATTGTCTCCGGCGAGCTGGGCAAGCACCTGCTGGTGTCCCTGCAGCGCGCGTTGTTCGGCTTGAGTATCGGCGTCAGCATCGGCGTGGTGGCGGCGTTGATCAGCGGCCTGTCGCGGCGCGGCGAGGTGATCCTCGATTCGCCGATGCAGATGCTGCGCACCATCCCGTCTTTGGCCCTGGTTCCGCTGTTTATCCTGTGGTTCGGCATTGGCGAGTTCACCAAGATCGCGTTGATCGTCACCGGCACCACCTTTCCGGTGTACCTCAACCTGTTTGCCGGTATCCGCAATATCGACCCCAAACTGATCGAGGCGGCCAACACCCTGGGGCTCAACCGGCGCGAGCTGATCTGGCATGTGATCCTGCCGGGGTCGCTGCCTTCGTTTTTCGTCGGCCTGCGTTATGCCCTCGGCATTTCGTGGCTGGCGCTGGTGTTTGTCGAGCAGATCAACACCACCGCCGGCATCGGCTTCCTGGCCAGTGATGCGCGGGACTTCATGCGCACCGACGTGATCGTGATCTGCCTGCTGATCTACAGCGTGCTCGGCCTGTTGATCGACGGCCTGATCCGCACCCTTGAGCGCGTGGCCCTGGCCTGGCGCCCATCCTTTGTGAGGAACTGATATGTCGACAAGTGAAGCGCCGGTGCAGCTGCGAAATGTGGTGCGCCAGTTCGGCCAGCAACGGGTCATCGACGGCCTCGACCTGGACATCGCCCCCGGCGAGTTCGTGGCCTTACTTGGGGCCAGCGGGTCGGGCAAAACCACCTTGCTGCGCAGCCTGGCCGGGCTGGACAGTATCGACAGCGGCCAACTGCGCGTGCCCAGGGCGCGGGCTGCGGTGTTCCAGGAGCCGCGCCTGATGCCGTGGAAGCGCGCCTGGAAAAACGTGATCCTCGGCCTGCGGGTGCCCGACGCCAAAGCGCGTGCGGTGCAAGCCTTGACCGAAGTCGGCCTGGCCCACCGCCTGGAGGCTTACCCGGCGACCCTTTCCGGGGGGGAAGCGCAGCGCGTGGCCCTGGCGCGCGGCCTGGTGCGCGAGCCCAAGCTGCTGCTGTTGGACGAACCGTTCGCCGCCCTCGACGCGCTGACTCGCATCAAGATGCACCGCCTGATCATCGAACTGTGGCGCAAGCACACCCCGGCGGTGTTGCTGGTGACCCACGATGTGGATGAAGCGATCCTGCTGGCCGACCGCGTGATTGTGTTGGCCGATGGCAAGATCGCCGAGCAACTGCACATCGACCTGCCCCGCGCGCGGGACACCGGCCAGGACGGGTTCCAGGCCATCCGCGCACGCCTGCTGAACCTGCTCGGCGTAGCCGTGGACACCCCCGCCGCGCGGCCTGCGGCGATCAATCTGCGCCGCGTGGCCCAGGGCTGAACCCTGACCATCGATAACGTTGTAATTTGCCCTGGCCTGAGGTCTGATGGGCGCCGAAACGGGCGCGTCAGGGTGGGGCACTATGCGGGCAGAACTTGCACACTATGGCGGTATTACCGTCATGATTCCGGCCGCGATTATTATTGCCGTGTGGTTGAGGTATTCCAACCCCTGGGCATTACGCACTTGGGTCATGACCGTCGGCGTAACTTATTCAATTGTTGCAGTCAGCAAGTTGTTGTTCAAAGGCTGGGGCATCTCGTTTCAATACGTGGACATTGCCGTATTAAGTGGGCATGCCATGAACACGTGCCTGATGTTAACGGTGGGATCCAGTCTGGTCGCGCGCCAGTTCAACTCGGCGTGGCGTTGGCCGGCGGCAGTCGCGGGAATATTGATAAGTGCCGGGTTCAGTGCCTATTGTGTCGCGCCTTATATCCATCCATTGAACGAAGCATTGGCCGGGGCAGCACTGGGTATTAGTGCGGCCATTGGGTTTTTATGGCGAATCGAGCCCGCCGAGATCAAGGTGCCCCCGGCATTCATTGGCGGCGGCCTGGTGCTCTTGCTGGCCTGCGCGCTGGTGCCCAAGTACAACGCCGAATTACTGCTCAACCGCGTCGCGGTGAGCTTGTCCGGTGCCGAACAGGCGCATCAGGAGGCTTCCTGGCGCCTGGATACGGCACACAGGAAGGCCGAGTAAGTCACCAGGTCCAGGGCCAGGTTGCTTTCGACCATCAATTCCAGCAACACCGTCTGCGCATTGAAGCGCCGCACGTTACCTCGGCGGTGCGCGCCCTTCATCTGCTTGAACAGCGTATGGGTGATCTGTTGGGCAGAGCTGCCCTGCAACTGGTCCAGCCAGCGGCCGATAGCCTGGGTGTTGCGCTGGTACTGCTCGCCCGAGACTGGTTCGGCGAAGCCTTCGAACATCCCCGTCAATTTTCTCAGCGCATAGCCGCGTCGCACGTCAGCCAACAGGCTCATGGGCGGTCCTCGGTGCCGCAGATATTCGCCAGCAACTCCGCGGTCTTGACCTGGAGGAACTGGCTGTCGCCGCGACTTTCCACGCACAGGCACACCGACAATGCGTCGCTTACCTGCAATTTGAAGCGCCAATCGGCGAAGACCATTGACAGCCCGGAGCAGGATTCGTCGCTGTCCAGGGAGTTGTCGGCGTACAGCACCTGCATGCGCTCGACAACACGGGTCGAGTTATTCACCTCGACATGAATATTTCCCGAAGAAGGAAATAGGCCAATACGCTCTACCAATAACTTTGACATGTTCATGGCCGTCCCTTCGCTGTTGCAGTCAGGCGGCACTTTATTATGCGGGGGTGGAAAAGTACTGGAATGTTATTTTTAGTCGGTTAATACCGAAGTTGTTATTTTTTGTCTTGCGCGATAGATGGTCGATGTTTATCGGCTGTGGTCATAATTGGCCTGTCGTTAGTTGCGCTTACTTTAATAAGGTCGTCCCTTTTGCCGAAGAATAAGTGTGCGGTGCGTGGGAGGTTGCCTTGTTCAAAAACATATTGATTGTGTGCATCGGCAATATTTGCCGCAGCCCTACGGCGGAGTATTTGCTGGGCGCTGCACTCGGCCCGTGTGGGATCCGGGTGAGTTCGGCCGGCCTGGCCGCCCTGCGTGACCATCCGCTGGAACCGATGGCCGGGCAGGTACTGCAGGAGCACGGGCATGCACCCCGCACGCACAAGGCACGGCAACTTGATGCCGGCGCCGTGAGCGAGGCCGACCTGATCCTGGTCATGGAGCAGCGGCATATCGACGGCGTGCTCACCCTCGCACCCGAGGCCCGGGGCAAGGTGTTCCTGCTGGGCAAGTGGCAGCACGACCGCGAAATCACCGACCCCTATCGCCAGGGCAAGCCTGCCTTTGTGCAGGCCTATGCATTGATCGAACAGGCCGCACAGGCCTGGGCCCAGCGCCTGGCGCGCTGACGCTCCCTCTTTAAATGATTGCAAGGACGAAGACGCGATTTATGTATTCACCCCAGAACGCTTCCCCGGACAGCCCCCACCGTGACGAGATCGATGTGCTCGGCATGCTCGGCACCCTGATCGATCACAAATGGCTGATCGCCGGGGTTACCGGCACCTGCATGTTGATCGGTGCGGCCTACGCCATCCTGGCGGCGCCGGTGTACCAGGCGAATGCGTTGATCCAGGTGGAGCCGAAGAAGAACGACATGCTCGGCTTCTCCGACGTCAGCAGTTTGCTGGGCAAGGAATCGCCGGCGGTGACCGAGATCGAACTGATCAAGTCGCGCACCATTATCGGCAAGACCGTCGATACCCTGGCGCTGGATATCACCATCACCCCGCAACATTTCCCGTTGATCGGTGGCTTCCTTGCGCGGCGTTATGCGCCTGAGCATGCCGGCGATATCGCGCCACCGCTGCTGGGCTTCAGCCGGTGGTCGGCGGGCGGCGAGCGCCTGGCATTGAGCACATTGAAGCTGCCGGCCGCGCTGCTCGGCACGGCACTGGTGCTGGTGGCGGGCGAGGGCCAGGCCTACAGTTTGTTTGACGAAGACGGTCAGCAAATCGCTACGGGCCGGGTGGGCGAGCCCTTTGCCGCCAACGGCGTGGAGGTGCTGGTCAAGGAGCTGCGGGCCAACCCCGGCGCGCATTTCAAAATCGTGCGCAAGCCGCGGCTGGATGCGGTGGCGGACTATCAGGACCTGCTCACCGTGATCGAGCGCGGCAAGGAGTCGGGGATCATCAGCCTGTCCCTGGAGAGCACGCGGCCAGCCCTGGCGGTGCGCACGCTGACAGAAATTTCCAACCTCTATGTGAAACAGAACGTCGACCGTACCTCCGCCGAGGCGGCGCAGAGCCTGTCGTTCCTCAATGACCAGTTACCCCAGGTGCGCCGTGACCTGGAAAAGGCCGAGAACGCGCTGAACCGCTTCCAGACCCGCAGCAAGTCAATCGACATCAGCCTGGAAGTCAAGGCTGTGCTCGACCAGGTGGTGGCCCTGGACACGGGTATCTCCGAACTCAAGCTGCAGCAGGCTGAGATGGATCGCAAGTTCACGCCCCAGCACCCGGCTTACCGTGCATTGCTGGCAAAACTGGCTGAACTGAATGCCAAGCAGGCACAGATGACCAAGCGCGTCGAAGGGCTGCCCAGCACCCAGCAGGAATTGCTCAGCCTGACCCGTGACGTGCAGGTCGGCACCGAGATCTACACCCAGTTGCTCAACCGTTCCCAGGAACTCGACGTGATGCGGGCGGGCACCGTGGGCAACGTGCGCCTGATCGACAGCGCCGATGCCAACCTGAGTAAACCGGTGGAGCCGCGCAAGGTGATTGTAGTGCTGCTGGCGATGCTGCTCGGCGGCATGCTTTCGGTGGGCGTGGTGCTGGTGCGCAGCCTGCTCAACCGTGGCCTGGAAACCCCGGATGACATCGAGAAACTTGGCCTGCCGGTGTATGCGTCGATCCCCTTCAGCCTGTTGCAAAAGGCCGAGGAGGCCAACGCGGCGAAATTGCGCTCCAACGTACCGACGCTGTTGGCCATCAATCACCCCCATGACCTGGTGATGGAAGCCATGCGCAGCCTGCGCACCAGCCTGCATTTCGCCATGCTCGAGTCAAAGAACAACCGGCTGATGATTACCGGCCCGAGCCCCGAGGTGGGCAAGACGTTTGTCTCGGCCAACCTGGCGGCTATCGTCGCGCAGTCGGGGCAGCGCGTGCTGCTGATCGATGCCGATATGCGCAAGGGCTACCTGCACAAGATGCTCGGCCAGGCGGTGCAAGCCGGGCTGTCCGACCTGCTGGTCAAGCGCTGCGACCTGCAGGAAGCGATTCAACCGACGGCGGTGGAGCGCTTCGATTTTATCGGCCGCGGGCAGATTCCGCCCAACCCGTCGGAATTGCTGATGCACCCCAACTTTGCGGCGTTGCTGGCCGAGGTCAGCGAGCGTTATGACCTGGTGATTATCGATACACCGCCATTGCTGGCAGTGACTGACGCGGCGATTGTCGGGCGCCAGGCCGGCACCAGCCTGTTGGTCACCCGTTTTGGTGTGAACTCGGCGAAGGAAATCGAGCTGACCCTGCGGCGCTTTTATCAGAACGGCATCGAACTCAAGGGCGCGATTTTCAATGGCGTGGAAAAACGCAGGTCCGCCAGTTATGGCTATGGCGACTACGGCTATTACAGCTACGCCTACCAGTCCGACAAGGCCTGATCCCCATGGATAAGGTGCTTGAAATGCCCCGGTCGCTGGCGCGCCGTTTTCGCCTCAACGTGCTCAGCTATGGCTACACCCAACTGGTGACGCTGGCCGCGCAACTGGTGCTGGTGCCGTTCTTTTTGCATGCCTGGGGCACGGGACGCTATGCCGATTGGCTGGTGCTCACCGGTATCCCGTCGATGCTCAGCCTGCTCGACCTGGGTGTGGCCCAGGCCTCGGCCACCAGTGCCACGCTGCGCGCCAGCCAGGGCGATGTGCCCGGTGCGCGGCGCAGTGTGCAAACCGCACTGGCCTTTACCCTGGCAGTGGTCGCGCTGGTGCTGGTGTTCGCCCTGACGTTGGGTCAGTGGCTCGACTGGGTGGCGTTGCTCAAGCTCAAGACACTGTCAGCCGAGCAGGCCAGCGGGGTGGTGCTGTTCATGTCCGGCTACTTGTGTACGCGCCTGTTGGGTGGGCCGATTGACGCCTGGTTCCGCACCATCGACCGCACCGTCGGCGGGGTGTTTATCATGGCCAACCGACGGACCCTGGATATCGTGTTATCCATCGGCGTGCTGCTGCTTGGCGGTTCCGAGCTGCAATTGGCCCAGGGGATGTTCTTCAGCCAGGTGCTGTTCCTGCTGCTGGTGACCGTGTTTGTGCGGCGCATTTCACCCTGGCCGTTGCTGGGATTGGCGTCGGCGTCGTGGGCCGAGTTTCGTGGTATCTGGAAACCGGCGGTGGGCAGCGCGGCGATCCCGTTGGCGCAAGCGATCACCCTGCAGGGCGGCCTGCAAGTGCTCAACCAGATCGCCGGCCCGGCGGTAGTGGTGGGCTACACCATGGCGCGCACGCTGATGCGCCTGATCATCCAGTTGGGTATCACCTGCAGCAACGCCCTCACGCCGGAAATCTCGCGGCTGGCCGGGCGTGGCGAATTCGAACAGGCGCGACGGTTTACCCAGCGCGCCAGTTCACGGGTGCTGGGCCTGTGCGTGCTGGTGTATGCCGCCGGTATCTGGGCCGGGCCGCAGGTCATCACGCTGTGGAGCCATGGCCTGGTGCAGGTCGACCGTCTGTCATTGGCACTGATCGGCGCCCACACGATCCTGAACGTGGCCTGGTTCATCCTGGCGGCGATGTTGATTTCCACCAACCGCCACACCGGCACGTCGCTGATCTACGCCTTGAGCAGCCTGGCGGCGTTGCTGCTGTGGCTGGCGTGCAAGGCGCATATCGACCCGGTGCTGGGCGCGTCGCTGCTGTTGGCGCTGCCGGAACTGGTGGTGCTGGTGTACCTGCGGTTGATCCGTGTCGGTAAGGTGGGCCCATGATGCTGTCCCAGGCGCGCCTCACGCTCTACCTGCCGCTGACGTTTTTTGCCGTGCCCCTGGCGCTGAGCAACAACCTGTCGCAGCCGTTGGCGCTGCTGCTGTTGCTGCCATTCGTGGTGTATGGGTTGCGTGGGTTCACCAGGGCGCTGCCGTTGCTGGCGCTGGTGGTGGCGTCCAGTCTGCTGCAGGTGCTGGTGAGCAGCGGTGCGAAAATTTCGCTGTACCAGTTCCTGCGGTCGGGCATTCCGTTTTTCTATTTTGTGCTGCTGTTGGCCGGGTACGGCTATGTGCTCGCCAATGTGGAGAAAATCGCCCGTGCTCATAGCCCCGATTATCGGCGCATCCTTGAGCGGGTCATCTATCTCTTTGCCCTTGGCCAGTTGCTGCAGGTCAGCCTGTATGGGGTGGGTATCGACCTGACCAACGCCGCCTCCAAGTCCAGCGATGAAGTGGGGCGGATCATGTTGTTCCCCACCAGCTCGGCGGTGCTGCTGTTTTTCTACGCCTGTTGCCAGCGCAAGATCGGCTTGATGCTGATCCTGGCGGTCACGCTGTTGGCGGCGGGCTCCAAGACCATCCTTGCGGCCATGGCGGTGATGATCCTGCTGTCGGCGATCACCCAGCGCAAGCTCAAGTCGCTGGCCGTGCTGGTGGTGGCCATCGGCGCGCTGGGCACGCTGACGTTCTATGCCAGCCCGTTGGCGGTGTCACGCTTTGCCACCTACCTGTTCGAGGAGAAGGGCGAGGACGTGACCCGGGCGTTCGAGATCGCCCATGCCAAGCAATCGTTTCTCGACAACCCCGCCACGGTGTTCCTCGGCAATGGCCTGGCCAAGCAATTGACCCCTGGCGTGCCGACCAATGACGAGCGTTGGTTCGAGAACTCCAAGTTCGATATCGAGAACGGCTACTGGGGCGTGACCGCCAAGCTGGGGGTACTCGGCGTGGCGCTGTTCGGCCTGCTGTTCAGCGGCTTGCCGCGCAACCCGGTGTCGCTGGCGGTGGTGGCGATCCTGCTGATTTTCTCGTTCAAGACCAGCTACCAGTTCTTCACCACCTTTGATGGCAGCTATTTGCTGGTGTGGTCGATGTTCATCGGTTTGCTCAACAAAGCCGCGCCTGCACGCCAGGCGGCGCCTCTTAACCCCTTTTTATCAAGACAGGCTGGATCATGAGCGCATCGGCACGCCCCGTCAGGGCTGGGATACTGACCTACCACTTCAGCGAGAACTTCGGCGCCGTATTGCAAGCCTATGCCCTGCAGCGCTGGCTGCAGCAGCAGGGCTTGCAGGTGAGCCTGATCAACTACCACCCGGCCTACGTGGAGGATGGCAGCGAGCTCCGGCAACTGTTCAACCCGCGCCAGCTCAAAGCCAACCTCAAGGCGCTGTACCTCAAGGCCCTGGCGTTGAAAACCCGGGTGTTGGGGCCGAATGCCCAGTCGCGCCAGTTTCAGGCGTTCAAGGCGCGCTTCCTGAATATCCAGGAACCGCGTTACGCCCACGCCGGCCAACTCAAGCAGGCCGTCGCCGGCCAGCAGTTGCTGGTGGCGGGCAGTGACCAGATCTGGAACCCGTCCGGTCAGACCGGCCTGGACCCTGCGTATTTCCTGGCGTTTGACTGCGACAAGGCGATTCGACGCATCTCCTACGCCGCCAGTTTCGGCAAGGAATACCTGGAGCCCGAATACCATGCCGAGGCCGAGGGCCTGCTCAAGCAGCTGTCAGCGATCAGCGTGCGCGAGGAGAGTGGCGTGAGCATCGTGCAACAGGTGGCGGGGCTGGCCGCCCAGTGCGTGCCCGACCCGACGCTGTTGCACCGCGATTACTCGGCGCTGCTCGCCACGGCCACCCAGACCCGCACCGGCCATGTGTTCTGCTACGCACTGCGCACCGGCGTGGGCGTGCGCGAAGTGGCCCAGGCGCTGTCGCAGCAGGTGGCCGGGCCGATTGTCTCGCCCTACAACGCGCATCGGCGCTGGCGACAGATCGGGCAGACCGTGCAGGTCGGCCCGCAGGATTGGCTCAAGCTGCTCAAGGACAGCGCCTACGTAGTGACCAACTCGTTCCATGCCACGGTGTTCGCGATCATTTTCGAAAAGCCGTTTATTGCCGTGGGCCTGCCCGGCACCAAGGCCTCGCTGAACGCCCGGGTGCGCAACCTGCTGGAGAAGTTGCAACTGTCCCAGCGTTTTCTGCCGGCGGAGAACGCCGACCAGGTACAGGCGCTGATCGCCGCGCCCATCGACTGGATAGCGGTGCGCGCCCGGCGCCAGGCGCTGCAGCAGGTGGGCGAAAAATACCTGCTGGAACAGCTGGCGGCGCTGCAGCCATGAGCGATTTCGCCCAACTCAAATATGTCGACACCTTGCCGCGCAGCGACAAGGCCCGCCGCCTGTTGTGGAGCCTCGTCTATCAACTGCTGTTTCGCCCCACGCCGCGCTGGATGCTGCATGGCTGGAGGCGTTGGCTGCTGCGCTGCTTTGGCGCCAAGGTCGGCGTGGGCTGCCGGATTTCGCCCACGTGCAGCATCTGGGCACCGTGGAACCTGCAGGTGGGTGACTACACCGCCATCGCCGATGGGGTGGATGTGTACGCCATGGCCAGGATCACCCTGGGTTCCAAAGTCACCATCAGCCAACGCAGTTTCCTGTGCACCGGCACCCATGACACTCGCAGCTTGCTGCGGCCGTTGGTGACGCGCGAGATCGTGATCAAGGACCACGTGTGGGTCGCCGCCGAGGCCTTTATCCATCCCGGTTGCGTGCTGGAGGAGGGCTGTGTGGTCGGCGCCCGCTCGGTGGTCACTTCGGACCTGGCGGCCTGGATGATTTGCGTCGGTGCGCCATGCCGCCCCTTAAAACCCCGAGACATCGCACTATGAAACAGGTGAAACGCATGATGAATAAGGCATGGAAGTTGATGTATTTCGTCAGCGAGTTCTTTCGCGACATGCTCACGTTTATTCGCCACAACGGCTATTCGCCGTTGGAAAGCCGCAACAAGAAGCTCTTCTACAAGATCCTGATCGAAACCCACACGGTGGAAAAAGGCCTGTCCCTCAAGGAGCCCAAGCCACTGTTCGGCAAGGACAAGATCAACGCCATCATCCATATGCTCAACGAGTACGACCGGAGCTATTCGGCGCTGCCGCTGGAGATGGCCCTCGGCGCTTTCCAGGGCTACCTCGACCTGCACCGCACCTTGGGCATCAGCGATGATTTCGTGTTTTACCTCGACGCCTATGTGGAGCACCTCAAGCGCGACGGCACCCTCGGCACCGGCGGCATCAAGCGCGCCGCGCCATGGCTGGGCAACGGCGGGCTGGACGCCAAGGCGTTCCTGCAATCGCGCTCCAGTTGCCGCATGTTCCAGGCCGGCAAGATCGACAGCCACTTGCTGACCTCGCTGGTGGAGCTGGCGCAGTCGTCACCGTCGCAGTGCAACCGTCAGTCGTCGCGGGTGCACGTGTACCAGGACCGCGCGGTGATCGCGCGGTTGCTCGACCTGCAAGGCGGCTCGCGCGGGTTTGCGCAGTCGGTGGACAACCTGTTCGTGGTCACCTCGGAAGTCACCGCCTGGGGCGGTGCCGGCCAGCGCAACCAGCTGTATGTGGACGGCGCGCTGTTTTCCATGGGCCTGCTGTTGGCCTGCCATGCCAATGGCCTGGGCGCCTGCCCGCTGAACCTGGCCATTCTCAATTCAGTCGAAAGCAAGATCCGCAGCATTGGCGCCATCCCGGCCAGCGAGCGGCTGATCATGATGATCGCCGTGGGCCTGCCTCTGGAAAGCCACTTCCGCGCCGCGCGTTCACCGCGCCGGCTGACCACTGAAGTCCTGCAACTGCACGGTGGTTGAGATGAAGCGTGAAACCGTCAGCGTGGTCATCCTCACCTACAACGAAAGCCTGCACATCGCCCGGGCCATCGACTCGGTGCGCGCCTTCAGCGATGAAGTGCTGGTGGTGGACTCGTTCTCCAGCGACGACACCTGTGACATCGCCCGGCGCCACGGTGCGCTGGTGGTGCAGCACGCGTTCGTCAACCAGGCCAGGCAGTTTCAGTGGGCCCTGGACCATTTGCCGATCACCGGCAACTGGACGATGCGCCTGGACGCCGACGAAATCATCGAGGCCGACCTGGCTGGCGAAATCAATGCGCGGCTGCCGGGCCTGGCCAGCGATATCAGCGGCATCAACTTCAAGCGTAAGCATATTTTCATGGGCCGCTGGGTGCGCCATGGCGGCCGTTACCCCTTGCGCATGCTGCGGCTGTGGCGCACGGGGCTGGGGCGGATGGAAGACCGCTGGATGGACGAGCACATCTCGGTCGCCGAGGGCCGCACCATCACCCTGGAAGGCGGATTTGCCGACCATAACCTGCATGACTTGACCTTCTTCACCCACAAACACAACCAGTACGCCACCCGCGAAGCGATTGAAGTGCTTAACGCTCGACTGGGGCTGTTTGCGATCAGCGATGAACTGCACACGGGGCAGAGTTCGTTCCAGGCCAAGGCCAAGCGCCTGGTGAAGAACCGCCTGTACAACCGCGTGCCGTTCACCCTGAGTTCCACCGCCTATTTCCTCTGGCGCTACATCATCCAGCTGGGGTTTCTGGATGGCCGCAGCGGCCTGGTCTATCACCTGCTCCAGGGCTATTGGTACCGCTTTCTGGTGGGCGCCAAGGTGCTGGAGCTGGAAACCGCGATTGCGCATTTAAACGATAAGGAAGCCATTGTCCGGGAACTTTCAAAGTTGACCGGCCATAACTTGAACCTGCCCACACCGAAGTAACCGAGCGTTTTAACAAACACCCAAGTTTGGGTGTCGGCCTTCGCTCGCCTATCAATTGGGAGACAGACATGAACAAAGTTGCGCTTATCACCGGGATTACCGGTCAGGACGGCTCGTACCTGGCGGAGCTGCTGCTGGAAAAAGGCTACACCGTGCACGGCCTCAAGCGGCGTTCATCGTCGTTCAATACCCAGCGCATCGATCATATTTACCAGGACCCGCAAGCCCTGCATAAAAACCTGATCCTGCACTATGGCGACCTGGCGGATTCGTCGAACCTGACGCGCATCATCCAGCAGATCCAGCCCGACGAAATCTACAACCTGGGCGCCCAGTCCCACGTCGCCGTGAGCTTTGACTCGCCTGAATACACCGCCGATGTGGATGCCCTGGGCACCTTGCGCATCCTCGAGGCGATCCGCCTGCTGGGCCTGGAAAAGAAGACCCGCTTCTACCAGGCCTCGACCTCCGAGCTGTACGGGCTGGTGCAGGAAACCCCGCAGAAAGAAACCACGCCGTTCTACCCGCGCTCGCCCTACGCGGTGGCCAAGCTGTACGCCTACTGGATCACCGTGAACTTTCGCGAGGCCTATGGGCTGTATGCGTGCAACGGCATCCTGTTCAACCACGAGTCGCCACGGCGTGGTGAAACCTTCGTGACCCGCAAGATCACCCGCGCGCTGACCAATATTGCCCTGGGCCTGGAACAGTGCCTGTACATGGGCAACATGGACGCGCTACGCGACTGGGGCCACGCCAAGGACTACGTGCGCATGCAGTGGATGATGCTGCAGCAGGAGGTGCCCGAGGACTTTGTGATCGCCACCGGCGTGCAGTATTCGGTACGCGAGTTCATTCGCTGGTCGGCGGCGGAACTGGGGCTGCACTTGCGTTTTGACGGCGAGGGCGTGGACGAAGTGGCGGTGGTCGAGCAGATTGACGGCGACCTGGCGCCAGGCATCCTGGTGGGGGATGTGATTGTGCGCGTCGACCCGCGTTACTTTCGCCCGGCGGAGGTGGAGACGCTGCTGGGCGACCCGTCCAAGGCCAAGCAGAAGCTGGGCTGGACCCCGGAAATCAGCGCCCGGGACATGTGCGCGGAGATGGTCCGTGAAGACCTGAAAATCGCTCAGCGCCACGCCTTGTTGCGCCTGCACGGCCATGACGCACCGATCGCCGTGGAGAACTGAGCATGGCACGCGAGCTTGATGCACGGATCTTTGTCGCCGGCCATCGTGGCATGGTCGGTTCAGCCATCGTGCGGCGTCTGTGGGCCCTGGGGTATACGCAGATTCTCACGGCCGGCCGCGATGAACTGGACCTGCTCGACCCGGCGGCGGTGCAGGCCTACTTCGCCAGCCAGCGGGTGGACCAGGTGTACCTGGCGGCGGCCAAGGTCGGCGGGATTCACGCCAACGCGACGTACCCGGCCGACTTCATCTACCAGAACCTGATGATCCAGGCCAATGTGATCCATGCCGCCCATAGCCACGGCGTGGAGAAGCTGTTGTTTCTCGGCTCATCGTGCATCTACCCGGTGCATGCGCCGCAGCCGATGATCGAGGCGGTGTTGTTGGACGGCGCGCTGGAGCCGACCAACGAACCCTACGCGGTGGCCAAGATCGCCGGCATCAAGTTGTGCGAGAGCTACAACCGCCAGCACGGCCGTGATTATCGCAGCGTGATGCCCACCAACCTGTACGGGCCTGGCGATAACTACCATCCGCAGAACAGCCACGTGATTGCGGCCTTGCTGCGCCGCTTCCACGAGGCGACGCAGCGCGGTGACGACGAGGTGGTGATCTGGGGCAGCGGCCGGCCGCGGCGTGAGTTCCTGCACGTGGACGACATGGCGGCGGCCAGCGTGCATGTGATGGAAATCAGCCAGGAGCGCTACCGCGAACAGACCCAGCCGATGTGCTCGCACCTGAACGTCGGCACGGGTGTCGATTGCACCATCGCCGAGCTGGCCCAGGCCCTGGTGCGGGTCACCGGTTTCAACGGGTGCTTGCGTTTCGACGCGAGCAAGCCCGACGGTGCGCCGCGCAAGCTACTGGATGTGAGCCGCATCAATGCCCTGGGCTGGGAAGCCTATGTGCCGCTGGAGGAAGGCCTGCGCGATGCCTATAACGCCTATCTCGCCGCCCTCGAACAGCCTCGGGGCCAGTGATGAAAATCCTTCTGTATGGCATCAACTACAGCCCGGAACTCACCGGCATCGGCAAATACAGCGGCGAGCAGGCGCGTTGGATGGCGAGCCAGGGGCATCAAGTGCGGGTGGTGACGGCCCCGCCGTATTACCCGCAATGGCAGGTCGGCGAGGGGTATTCACCGTGGCGTTTTCGCACCGAGCAGGATGCCGGCGTGACGGTGATTCGCTGCCCGCTGTATGTGCCGCGCCAGCCCACCGGGTTCACGCGTTTGTTGCACCTGGCGAGCTTCTCTGCCAGCTCGATGCTGGCGGTATTGGGGCAGCTGCGCTGGAAGCCGGACCTGGTGATCCTGGTGGTGCCCACACTGTTTTGTGCGCCCCAGGCGCTGTTGTTGGCCAAGCTCAGTGGCGCGCGCTCGGTGCTGCACATCCAAGATTACGAGGTCGATGCAATGTTCGGCCTCGGCATCGGCGGCGGCTCGCTGTTGCGTCGCGTGGCATTTGGCATCGAGCGCTGGCTGTTGCGGCGCTTTGACCGGGTCTCGACGATTTCCAGCGGCATGCTCGACAAGGCGCGTGGCAAAGGTGTGCTCGGCAAGCGGCTGCTGTTCTTTCCCAACTGGTCGGAGACCGCGCGTTTTCGCCAAGTACCGCGCAGTCCCGCACTGCTCGAGCGCCTGGGCGTAACCCCCGGCACACGGGTGTTGTTGTACGCCGGCAACATCGGCGAGAAGCAGGGCCTGGAGCTGATCCTCGAAGCCGCCCAGGCCCACGCCCAGCGTGCGGACCTGGTGTTTCTGATCGTCGGGCAGGGCACCGGCAAGGCGCGGCTGCTGGAGCGTGTCGACCATTTTGGCCTGCGCAATGTGCTGTTTGCGCCCTTGCAGGCCTACGAGGATTTGCCGGCGCTGCTGGCGTCGGCCGACGCGCACCTGGTGATCCAGAAACGCGGGGTGGCCGACGCGGTGTTGCCCTCCAAGCTCACCAACATTCTGGCGGTGGGTGGCAATGCCATCATCACCGCCGACCCCGGCACCACCCTCGGCCGTTTGTGCGAGGAACACCCGGGCATTGCGGTGTTGATCGAGCCGGAGTCGGTCGCGGCCCTGAACGCGGGGATCGAGCGGGTGCTGGCATTGCCGGCGCGCAATGAGGTGGCGTTGAACTACGCCAGGGAGTTCCTCGATAAGGAACGCATTCTGCAACGTTTTCTCGCACAGGTTTGAAGGGTATGTGGCTTGATTTACCGACCTTCCAAACGGTCGTAGCGTCGACGCCATTGGTGGCGATCGACCTGGTGGTCACCAACGCTCGTGGCGAGTCCTTGCTGGGCCTGCGCGTCAACCGGCCAGCCTATGGTTTCTGGTTCGTCCCAGGTGGACGTATCCAGAAAAACGAACGCCTCGACAGCGCCTTCCGGCGCATCACCCTGGACGAACTGGGGCGCAGCTTCGAGCGGGCCCAGGCGCGGCTGCTGGGGGTGTTCGAGCATTTCTACGATGACAGCGTGTTCGCCAACGCCGGGGCCGGGCCGGACACCCATTACGTGGTGCTCAGCTACTGCCTGCAACTGGCGGATGACGAAACCTTGCAGCCACCCATGCAGCAGCATCAGCAATACCGCTGGTGGCCGCAGGATGAACTGCGTTTCAGCGCGCGGGTGCATGAACACACCCGTGCCTATTTCTGACTCTCTCTCCCGAGGATGTTCTCATGTTATTACCGGTGATCATGGCGGGAGGTTCGGGGTCGCGCCTGTGGCCGCTCTCGCGGCAGTTGAACCCCAAGCAGTTCCTGCGCCTGACCGATGCGCACCTGTCGATGCTGCAACAGACCATCACGCGGCTGGAAGGCGCCAACGTCGCCGTGCCGCAGTTGATCTGCAATGAGCAGCACCGCTTTCTGGTGGCCGAGCAATTACGCCAGTTGGGCATGGAACACGCGAGCATCCTGCTCGAACCGACAGGGCGAAACACCGCGCCGGCCATTGCGTTGGCGGCCTGCAAGGCGGTGGCCGAGGGCAGCGACCCGATTCTGCTGGTGCTGGCGGCGGACCACCTGATCGAGGATGTCCCGGCGTTCCATGCCAGCCTGGAAGTGGCGCTTCCGCAGGCGCTGGATGGCAAGCTGGTGACCTTCGGCATCACCCCCACCAGCGCCCACACCGGCTACGGCTATATCGAGCAGGGGGCAGCAGCGGGCGAGGGCGCTTACCGGGTCAAGCGCTTTGTCGAAAAGCCGGATGCCGCCACCGCTGCGCAGTATGTGGCCAGCGCAGCGTACTACTGGAACAGTGGCATGTTCATGTTCCGCGCCAGCCGTTACCTGGAAGAGCTGGAACGCTACCAGCCGGCTATCCTCGAGGCCTGTCGTGTGGCGTTGGAAGGCGGCAGCCATGACCTGCCGTTTACCCGCGTGCACGCGGCCACCTTCGCCGCGTGCCCGGACGACTCCATCGACTACGCCGTGATGGAAAAAACCGACGCTGCGGTGATGGTCCCGCTGCAGGCTGGCTGGAGTGATATCGGCTCCTGGTCGGCCCTGTGGGAGGCCAGCGAAAAGGACGCCAGCGGCAATGTGATACGCGGTGATGGGCTGGCACTGCACACCCAAAACACCTACGTACACGCCGACAGCCGGCTGGTGGCCACGGTGGGGGTGCAGGACTTGATCATCGTCGAGACCAAGGACGCGGTGCTGGTCGCCCACAAGGACCAGGTGCAGCAGGTCAAGGGCATCGTCGACCACCTCAAGCAGGCCGGGCGCCATGAGCACCTCAACCACCGCGAAGTTTATCGGCCGTGGGGCATGTATGACTCGGTGGATAACGGCCAGCGCTACCAGGTCAAGCGCATCACGGTCAAACCGGGGGCCAAGTTGTCGGTGCAGATGCATCACCATCGCGCCGAGCATTGGATCGTGGTCAGCGGTACGGCGCGCGTCACCAATGGCGAGCAGACTTACCTGGTCTCGGAAAACCAGTCGACCTATATCCCCATCGGCCAGGTGCACGCCCTGGAAAACCCCGGCGTGATCGCACTGGAGTTGATCGAGGTGCAGTCCGGCTCTTATCTGGGCGAGGACGACATTGTGCGGTTTGAAGACAAATACGGCAGGGCCTGAAGTTTTTCCGACAATTAATAACGTTTTAAATAACATTGATTAGCGCAATGCAGTGAGGGCCGGGGACTTCACCGGGAAAACGTTATTTTCAACTAAGGCGCTTGAAAGTTACCCGTCTGGTGCGCTGTTTAGTTGAATGGCACTATCAGGTTGCCTACTCACTGACGATAAGGAGTCTGAAATGAGACTACCACTGGCTATTATTGTGCTCAGTGTCTTGAGCACGTCGGCGACAGCCGCCGAGTTGCCGTTGTGGCTCGACACCACCGTGGCGGGTTCTGTGACGGTAGGCGAAACCCTGCTGGTCGCCAGTGCCGTCGTCGCGGGTGTTGCCGCTGCTTCCAACAGCGGCGGTAGCTCCAATGGCGGCACCACCACGGGTACCACCGGCACTACCGGTACCACGGGTACCAGCAACTAAGTTGTAAACCTTCCGCTTTTAAGACCGCTTGGAGTCCCCGCCCAAGTGGTCTTTTTTTCTTGTCGTTTATCGCGAGTGTCCTAGCACTATGATGCGTATTTTTTCTATGGCAGCCGTGGCCGCTGCCGTGCTGCAAGGCTGTATGTTTGCGCCGGGTCAATATATGGATACTGCCACCTTGACCGAAGGCGGCGGGGCCGAAAACAGTCGCGTGGATTTAATTCCGATTACCCCAAAGTTATTGGCAATGGACGCTGCTACGCGTGTGCCTTATTCCATCCCGGCGGAACTATTGAGTTATAAACCGGGCCCCTATCTGATCGGCGCAAATGATGCGCTGTATATCACCGTGTGGGACCACCCCGAGCTCACCGCCCCCTCTGGCCCGCAACAGCAGATCGACGCCAATGGTCGACTGGTGAGCCCCGAGGGCAACCTGTTTTACCCGTATGTAGGCGAGGTGGTCGCCAAAGGCCGATCGATTGAAGCGCTGCGCAGCGAGATCACCGACAAGCTGCGCCAATACATCGACAGCCCCCAGGTGGATATCAGTGTGTTGCGCTTCGCCAGCCAGAAAGTGGTGATCACCGGCGCGGTCATCAAGGCCGGCCCCGTGCCCATCACCACCATCGCCATGAACGTGACCGAGGCGCTCGGCGTCGCCGGTATTGACCCGATCAACGCCGACCTGTCGAACCTCACACTCACCCGTGGCGGCAAGCGCTACAGCCTCGACCTCGACACGCTCAACCTCGAACCGTCGCGCTTGAACGACATTTACCTCAAGGACGGCGACCAGTTGTACCTGGCCTACAACGACCGCAAGCGTATCTATGTGATGGGCGAGGTCATGCAGCCCCGTGCCCTGAGTTTCAAGACCCGCAGCATGAACCTTTCCGACGTGCTGGGCTCGGTGGGCGGGGTCAACCAGAACACCTCCAACGCCGATGCCATCTACGTGATCCGTGGCGCGCAGAACATCGATGTGGAGCCGGCCAAGGTGTTCCAGCTGCAAGCCCAGTCCCCCTCGGCCATGGCCCTGGCCACGCGTTTTGATGTGCAACCCCAGGACGTAGTGTTTGTCGGCCCCGCCAATATCACGCGCTGGAACCGCTTTATCAGCCAGTTGGTACCGTCCGCCTCGATCATCGGGATCGGCGCGTCGACCCAGAACAATCTGAGCGAAGCCAGCAGCCGATAAGGTGGTCGTTGTGAAAATCGTGACTTACGCCGGGTTGGCGTGGCTGTTGAGTGGCTGCAATCCGCTGATGACGGCTTCTCTGGATACCTTCAAGGCCGCCGTGGCCGGGCCGCCGCCCCTGGTGCTGACCCAGGCGCAGGTGGATGCGCTGCCGTTTGCGCAGATCAAGGTCACCACGGTGTCCAGCGAAGGGGTGATGGCGCTGATTCGCCAGCGTGGCGACGTGCAGTTCTGGGTCGCCTCCGGCAAGCAGGTGCTGCTGCTGCGCGATGGCCTGGTGGTGCGCACCGTCGGCCTGGGCGCCGACCTGGATGGCACGCGCTGGCAGGGCCGTTCGCCATTCCAGCAAGGGCTGCACCGCGTGCCGGATGGCTATCGCAGCAGCCGGCAGATTGACGTGGTGGGCGGCTATCGCCTGGGCATCGAGGTCTCCAGTTACATGACCCGAAAGGGCCTTGAAACCGTCGACATTCTCGACCAGCCCTACACCTTGCTGCGGGTCGATGAAGACATCGAAGCCGCCGGTTTTAAGGCGCGCAACCGTTACTGGGTCGACCCCGTAGACGGTTTTATCGTGCAGAGCGAGCAGCACCTCACGCCCAGCCTGACCCTGACCATCACCCAGTTGCAACCCGCGCGCAAGGATGCCCCATGACGGTTCGAAAACTCGCGGCGCTGGCGCTGCTGTGGAGCTGCGCCCATCTGTGTCAGGCCGCCGCCATGACCGTAAGTGGCCAGGTGCGCACGCCGGGTTCGGTCCCGTTGCAGGCCGGCGCCCGTTTGCTCGACGTGATCAGCGCAGCGCAACCGGATGCCCAGGGCTATTGGCTGGGCGCGGCCTGGCTGCACCAACCCTTGCTGGAGCGCCAGGCACGGCTCAAGGCCGGCGTGCTGTTCGACCTTGACACGCTGCACCGCGCCGCCTTGGCCGCAGGGCGTGAAAGCCGGGCCTTCGCGGCGGCGCAACTGTACCAACAGGTGCTGGCCTTGCCGGTGACCGGCCGGCAAATAGCGCTGCTCGACCCGGTGGCGGTGGAAGTCGGCTTTGCGCCTAACCCGGTGGTCACCGATGGCGACCGTCTGATCTACCCGCCACGACCTGACCGCGTGCAGGTACTGGGAGCGGTCAGTGCGGCGTGCAGCCTGGTATTCCAGGCGTTGCACACGGCGCGCAGCTACCTCGACGCCTGCCCGGTACTGGCCGATGCCGACCCCGATTACCTATGGCTGATCCAGCCCGACGGGCACGTCACGCGCCTGGGCATTGCCGCGTGGAACCGCGCAGACGGCGCGCCACCCGCGCCCGGCAGCACGCTGTTGGTGCCGATCCGCAGCGACGACCTGGACCCGCCCACGCCGGAACTGAACCCGCAACTGGCCGAGTTTCTTGCCACCCAACCCCTGGCCGAGGTCACGCCTTGAAATTATGTATTGCGGCCGTGCTGTTGGTGCCTTGCGGCGTCGTGCACGGCGACCCCCGTTATACCCAGAGTGATTTTGGCGGCGTCGGGCTGCTGCAAACCCCCACCGCGCGGATGGCGCCCGTTGGCGAGCTCAGCGTGAATGCCAACCGCACCGAGCCCTACAGCCGCTACAGTTTTTCGGCGCAACCGCTGGACTGGCTGGAAGGCACGTTCCGTTACACCGCGATCACCAACCGCCCGTATGGCGCCGAGTCGTTCAGCGGTGGCCAGAGCTACAAGGACAAGGCCGTCGACGCCAAAGTGCGCCTGTATCAGGAAAGCCACTGGCTGCCTGAGGTGGCACTGGGGTTTATGGACCTGGGCGGCACCGGGCTGTTTTCCAGCGAATACCTGGTGGCCAACAAACGCTATGGGGATGTGGATTTCAGTGCCGGCATCGCCTGGGGTTACCTGGGCAGCCGGGGGGATTTCGACAACCCGCTGGGCGCGTTGGATGATCGCTTCAATGAGCGCCCCACCGCCGAAGGCTCCGGCAGTTTCTCCAACGGCTACTTTCGCGGGCGGCCTGCGCTGTTCGGTGGGATCGCCTACCAGACACTCTGGGCGCCGCTGAGCCTCAAGCTGGAATACGAAGGCAACGACTACCAGAACGAACCGCGCGATAACAACCAACGCCAGGACTCGCCGGTCAACCTGGGCCTGGTCTACAAACTGGCGGATTCCATCGACGTGAGTGCCGCCTGGGAGCGTGGCAACACCGCCATGTTCGGGATCACCCTGCACACCAATTTCGTCAGCCGCAAGGCCCCGGCCAAAACCTATGACCCACCCGCGCCCAAGTTGCCGGCCGTGGCGCCGAGCACACCGATCGACCAGGTGGATTGGGCCGCCGTGTCGCGGCGCCTGCACGACAACGCCGGCTACAACGTGCAGCGCATCGCCCAGCGCGGGCCGGAGTTATTGGTGTATGGCGAACAGCAGCGCTATTTCTACAGTGCCAAGGCCGTTGGGCGCGCCAGTCGCATCCTGGACGCCAGCGTCAATGACCAGATCGACTGGTTCACCCTGGTCAGTGAGCGTTATGCGCTGCCGATCGAGGAAACCAGCGTGCCGCGCAAGACCTTCCGCGAGGTGGTCAACAACCGTGAAGACCTGCAGAACCTGCACCGTCAAGCCGAGGTCAATCGCGCCAGCGCCAACACCCAGACGGTGCTCTACACCGCGCCGCGCAAACCCTTCAGCTATGGCCTGGGCCTTGGCTACAAGCAGAATGTCGGTGGGCCGGACGGTTTGCTCTACCAGGTTTCCGCCGACCTCGACGCCGAGTACCGCTTCACCCGCAACACCTGGTGGAGTGGCCTGCTCAGCGTCAACCTGCTGAACAACTACGACGGTTTCACCTACGATGCGCCCAGCGGCTTGCCGCGCGTGCGCACCGATCTGCGTCAATACATGACTGCGTCCGATGTGACCCTGCCGACCTTTCAGCTCAACCATGCGGTGCAACTGGACCAGGACCTGTACGGCATGGTCTACGGTGGGTTGCTCGAGTCGATGTACGCCGGGGTCGGCAGTGAGTTGCTGTACCGCCCGATGGGCCAGCGCTGGGCGCTGGGCGCCGACCTGAACTACGTGCGCCAGCGCGGCTTCGAGCAGGATTTCAGCCTGCGCGACTACCGCACCGTCACCGGGCATATCACCGGCTACACCGCTTTGCCTTTCAATCTGCAGGGCGCGTTGAGTGTCGGCCGCTACCTGGCCAAGGATTGGGGCGCTACCCTGGACCTGTCGCGAGAGTTCAACAATGGCGTACGTATCGGCGCCTGGATCACCCGCACCACCGCGTCCAGCGAACAGTATGGCGAAGGCAGCTTCGACAAAGGCCTCTACCTGTCCATTCCGTTTGACGAGTTGATGAGCCTGTCGACCATGCGCCGCGCCAATCTGGTGTGGGCACCGCTGACACGCGATGGCGGGGCGCGGTTGAACCGTGCCTATTCGCTGCATTCGATGACGGATGGGCGTGACAGTGATCTGTTCTACAACAACCTCGGCAAGATCACTGAGTAAATCAATCCTGCAAGCTGCACAGAGCTGTTGTGGCGAGGCAGCTTGCTCCCGCTGGGCCGCGAAGCGGGCCCCTCCCTTGGTTTAAAAGAATGGGACTGCCGCGCAATCCAGCGGGAGCAAGCTCCCTCGCCACATAAGCAGGTGTCAGCCGAGTGCTGCAGGTTCAGTAGATGTCTTTGGACAGCAGCGTAAACGGCGTCTTCAGCAGGATCTTGATATCCAGCCACAGCGACCAGGTGTTGATGTAGCGCAGGTCGATATCCACGCGCTGTTGCATCTTCTCCAGGGTCTCGGTTTCGCCCCGGCAGCCATTGACCTGGGCCAGGCCGGTAATACCGGGCTTGATCCGATGGCGCGCCATGTAGGCGCGGATTTTCCCCGAGTAATAATCATTGTGTGCAATCGCGTGGGGCCGTGGGCCGACCAGCGCCATATGCCCTTGCAGCACGTTGAACAGTTGTGGCAGCTCATCGATGGAGGTGCGCCGGATAAACCGGCCCACCGGCGTGATGCGCGAGTCGTTGCGGCTGGCCTGGCGGACCTCATGGTCGTCATGCAGGCGCATGGAGCGGAATTTCCACACCTTGATAACCTGGCCATTCCAGCCGTGGCGGTCTTGCTTGAAGATCACCGGCCCAGGCGACGTGAGCTTGATCAGCACGGCGAACAGCAGCAGCAACGGGCTCAGCGCGATGATCGCCAGCAGCGCCAGGCTCTTGTCCAGCAGGGACTTGCTCAGGGCGGCAGTGGGGCGGCTGGTCAGCGGGCTTTCGTTGAGGAAGATCGCCGGCAGCCCGTCCACTTCGGCCACGCAATGGTTGAGCAGCATCATGTTATTGAGGTCGGGCACCCAGATCACATCCACGCTGATCTCCAGCAGGTTGAGGTACAACGCCTCAATGTGGGTGGCTTCCTGGAGGGAATGGGTGATGTACAGCCGGCGTATGCCGTGTTGGCGGATCAATTGCGGCAATTGGTGCAGCTCGCCGAGAATCTGCGGTTGCGCGTCCGGGGTGGCGTCGGCGTGGCTACCGACCAGCCCGACCAGGGGCGACCGTTTCTGGCGTGAGAGGGTTCTGGCCAGGTCGACGGCGAGTTTGCCGGTGCCCACAATCAATGACTTATGCCGTTCGTGAAGCTGGCGATGGTAGTACCGGGACAGGCTGTGCAAGGGGATGTAACACAGCGCCAATAAGGGATAACTGACGGCGGCCCATAGCAACAGGATTTCCAGCGGAAACAGTGCGCTGGCATTACAGGCCACGCCCACGGCGAGCAGGATACCCACCGTCAGCAGCCAGCCCATGAACAACCGGCCCAGGCCCACGCCATAGTCATCTTTCTTACTGTAAACATCACACAAACTATAGGCGGGAAGCGAAGCAAGTATGGTGAAAGCGGCCAACACTCGGTAGTTATATTCAAGTTGTCCGGTTTTGAACAATACCAACATAAACAACAGTGTAACGACCAAGCCCGATGCGAGCGTCCACTGGCCCCAGAACGTCAGACCCTTGGGGGTCAGGTTGCGATGCATTCTAGTGTTATTCAGCATAGTTCTGCTCCCGGTGGTGACCACGCACGTGATTAATCAGCTCGCGGTATAACCGCACTCAAACGACAGGCACGCGCAAACGCGTACCCATTGATAGTAATGAGTGGCAGGGCGGATTGGCTGACGACTTATAACAAGGTCGCTTTCTTATTCTTATGGGGAGGGGTGTTATAAACGGGCAGAGTGAAGAGGGTGGTAATAGGCAGGGTGAGTGATAAAGTTTAATTATTTATTGTTTTAACGGCGGGCCTGGGGCGGATCGAGCGGCTTCCTGATTTTCTGCGTGAGGCAATAACCACGGTTTCTAACCGCACGAAACAGGCGCTCGCCGTCGTTGGCCCGCTTGAACTTTTCCTGCAGGCGACTAAGGCACATCTCCAGGCCGCGATATTGTTCCGGTTCGCGCCCGATATTGCGGATCAACTCTTCCTTACTGACCACGCGCTCCTCATGGTGGAGCATCTTTTTAATCAGGGCAGACTCAATAGTCGTCAGCGAAATACGCAGACCGCCCTTGACCAGTGTTCGGTCATGTTGGGTCAACAGCCAGAAATCCTGTGGGTACAGTTGGGTTCTGTCCGTGGTTATTTCCGGAGTGCGTGTGTGGTTATTAGCGGTGATGTGTTGATCCTTGGGCATGGAAATTTTTGCATCTTGCCATGGCGCGTCAAAGGGCGGGGTGATGAAATGCAGGATTACCGGGTTTAAACCATAATGGAACAACTCTGCGCTGGGCCTGAAGTCTTGTAATGCGATGGCGGGGAGTGTCGGGATAAAGGCATATTTCTTTAAAGAGCTCATCGTGTCCACCGGGATCAAGAGGGTGCAAGTTTATAAGCGATCAGCCGGCGAGTAATAGCCGCCCTGAAAGTATTCGAACGGCAAGTTTCTAGCCAACAGTGCACTGTCGCAAAACTCGACGTGGTCAGCGATGAAGCAAACCCGGGTGGTGTTGATCAGCTCCAGCATGCGCTCGTAGAGCCGATCGAACAGGCCGGAGCGTGTGTTCAGGCTCAGCCGGAGGGCCGAATCGGGGAACGGCATTTTTATATAGTCATACAATTTCAGGTCGATCAGAAGATCGCCTGGATTTGTGTCGAGTTTGTAGTTGTTGTAGGCCAACTTGATACCGCTCTGGTCCTTGAGTTTATACAGTTGGCGCACCATCGCCCGGCGTTCTACCGGGCCGGGGAGTGCATCCAGTGGGTTGTCGATGCTGAGCGTGAAGTGTTGTCTATGTTTTTCCAGGCGCTGGGCGGTCTGCGTGAGCTGGTTGAGGGTGTCGTCGCTCATCAAGGCAGACTGACCGATGCGCAGGAACGTGTGACTGGCGGCGGCCGGTGCCGACGTGCGCCGTGGGTTGAGATGGCGCAAAACCGCGCAATAGACGCTTTCGGGTGGTTCGCCAGGGTCGGTGCATACTACGCTGAACTCATTGCCCCACAAGCTATGATTGCGCGAGAGGATGGCTTGCCTGACGACTTTGGCGCCGACCACGTCGGCTCGGGATATTTTTTCGCTATTCACGGTTCGACCTCTCCTTGACGGGTTGAAAATGGTTGGCGCAAATAAGGCCGCGGCTGAGTTTGTAACCGTAGCCCCGAATGTTCTGAATGATGTTTTCGCCGTAGTGCGCTTTGATCTTACTGCGCAGTCGGCTGATAGACTTTTCCAGGGCCCTGGAATCGTAGTATTTGGTGTTAAGTCCCATGACGCCCGCGATCTCATTGTGACTCAATAGTCTGTTTTCGATGAGCGCCTCGAGGACTTTCATTTCGACAAAGGATATTTCCAACTTTTTGCCGTCGCCATAAATACACATGCGGTCCTGGTCGAGCACCAGCCCACGATGATTCAGGCGAGCGCTCTCACTGAGAAAGGCATCAAATTCACTTAGTTTCTTTTCGGGGGAAGTATCGACCACCTTGATGCAGTAATCTGCACCCGCCAGGTAGTATTTGGTCTTGCTCAAGGTAGAGGCAAATGTCACGACCACAAATATGCTGCAGCCCGGATTGTCGCTGCGGGTCTTTCTTATTATGTCCAGGGATTGATTGCTGGCAGAGGGGGTGTCAATTTCTATAATGATGGCACGGTAATGTGCGTGATTTTCCTGGGTGTCCGTTAGTTGCCCGTAGCAGCGTGTATCGACTTTCAAATTATCCGCTACAGTACGAACTATCAGCTCCCGAAAGTCCTCCGATTTGGAGGGAGTCCTTGCAATAGCGAGAACATTGGAAAAATGCATAACCTACTCCCTATTCCGGCATGCAAGGCCGTCAATTCAATCGCCGCTAGCATTTAGATACTAATCGAATTGAATACGGCCAAACGTGACAAATTTTAACATTCATCACGTTATTTTTGTGTGCGGGGCAAGGAAGTAAGCGCTTGTTGCGAGGACCTTTACGTAAACTTACACATAGGCTAGTGCAAATTCTTAATGCTCGGTAAGTATTTTAGCGCAAAAGGTTTTTTCGTCTGGGCAGGGTTTAAGCCTTGCTCATTTTACGCGCTGGAGCGGCTCATAGGGGGCGCAGTCTGAGCGGGGAGCCGTAAGGTCCCGGGCATTGCAAGGCAGCGCTGGCGGATTTATTGCTCTGAACTCAAAAATGCAAGGCGAAAAAAAACCGGCTGATCAGGCCGGTTTGGGGTGCCCCGCGAACAGCGCGGGGTCAAGCGTTGTTGCTGTGCAGACGATCTGCACCACCTTCAGCCAGGCCACGTTCCTGCAGACGATCAGCACCGCCTTCAGCCAGGCCACGTTCCTGCAGACGATCAGCACCGCCTTCAGCCAGGCCACGTTCCTGCAGTCGATCAGCACCGCCTTCAGCCAGGCCACGTTCCTGCAGACGATCAGCACCGCCTTCAGCCAGGCCACGTTCCTGCAGGCGATCTGCACCGCCTTCAGCCAGACCACGTTCCTGCAGACGATCTGCACCACCTTCAGCAACACGGCGGTCCAGCAGGCGATCCGAACCACCTTCGGCAACACGGCTTTCCATCAGGCGATCCGCGCCGCCTTCAGCGACAACAGGGTGAGCAAATGCGTTTGCAGCGAGTACCGAGAAAGCGAGGCTAAGCAAGATTTGGCGTTTCATGATTGTGTGCTCCGAGTGTTTTAGTTGGGTTGTTGCTGGTATGGGTTGGATGTTACGCGTTGCATTTTTTAAGAGAACTTCATTGCGCTGATGGTGACTATCGACGCCAGCGATGGCCCGTGTGGGCGGGCCATCGCAAGGCCAGTCATGGCATCTGCGGCCGTTCCTGAGGGCGCAGGTCGAACACCAGCACTTCGGCATCCTCACCCTGGCTCAGACGAATCTGGCGTTCATCACGCACCCGGGCGCCGTCGCCTTCCTGCAGGCGCTGGCCGTTGACTTCAACGCTGCCCCGGGCCACATGGATGTACACGTGGCGATCCGGCGGCAGGTCCAGGCTCGCGCTTTCGCCAGCGTTGAACAGCCCGGCATATACCCGTGCATCCTGGCGCACGCTCAGGGAGCCGTCGGCACCTTCCGGCGAAATGATCAGCTGCAAGCGCCCGCGTTTTTGCGCCTCAGTGAAGTGCTCTTGTTGATAGCGCGGTTCGGCACCGGCCACGGCGGGCACGATCCAGATTTGCAGGAAGTGCACGCCACGGGTCTGGCTGTGGTTGAACTCGCTGTGTGCCACGCCGCTGCCGGCGCTCATCAATTGCACGTCGCCGGGGCGGATCACCGAGCCGGTGCCCAGGGTGTCCTTGTGTTCCAGCGCGCCTTCGAGCACATAGGAGAAAATCTCCATGTCGCGGTGCGGGTGCTGGCCAAAGCCTTTGCCGGCCGCCACGCGGTCATCGTTGATCACCAGCAGGTCGGAAAAACCCTGCTCCTCGGGGTTCCAGTAGTTGGCGAAAGAGAAGGTGTGGAACGACTTCAACCAACCGTGATTGGCGGCGCCGCGTTCGGAAGCTTTGCGAAGGGTCAGCATGGTGGTGTCCTCAAGTGCAAGCGGGCTGCGAAGTGCAGGGCTTGTGCGTTGAGAAGAAGGTTAATGGTTACCAAGATATTCATTAAGAAGCTGAAATCTGAATAACTGTCTCTTGTGAGTTGACAGTTTTGAACGTGCCATAATGCACGCCGCATCCCTTTTCGATGGACTTCCCGCTTTATGAAAACCGTGGCCATGGCGCTGTTCCCGGACTTCCTGCTGCTCGACATGGCCGGGCCGCTCGAAGTGTTTTCGATTGCCAACCGTTACCTGCCGGCGGCGGCGCACTACCAGATCCTCACCATTGGCACCGAGCCCGGCCCGTTGCGCGCGTCCAACGGGGTGGTGGTGCAGACTGACCTGCTGCTGGAACAGGCCGACGGCGACTATGACCTGCTGCTGGTGCCCGGTGGCCCGGGTGCCTATAACGAATGCCACCCTGCGCTGCTGCCCTGGCTCAAGGCGGCGGCGCCACGCGCGCGGCGCTTTGGTTCGATCTGCACCGGCGCGTTTGTGCTGGGCCATGCCGGGCTGCTGGACGAACAACGCGTGACCACGCACTGGCACTACACCGAACGGCTGATCAAGGCCTTCCCCAAGGCCATCGTCGAAACCGACCGCATCTATTTGCAGGACGGGCGCTTGATCACCTCCGGCGGGGTCACCGCCGGTATCGACCTTGCGCTGTCGGTCGTGGCCCAGGACCATGGCAAGCAAGTCGCGGTAGACGTGGCCAAGGTGCTGCTGGTGGTGATGAAGCGCCAGGGCGGTCAGGCCCAGTTCAGCCCTATGACGGCTGCCGTGGCGCCGCAGGAAACCGCGATCACCCGCGTGCAGACCCATGTGCTGGCGCATCTGGAGCAGGCGTTTACCATCGAGTCCATGGCTGAGCTGGCCGGCATGAGTGCGCGCCACTTTGCGCGGCTATTCGCCAAGGACGTGCAGATGACGCCCATGGCCTTCCTGCAAGGCGCACGCATCGACCGCGCCCGGCAGTTGCTGGAAACCACCGACCTGCCGCTCAAGACCGTGGCTTTCCACGCAGGCTTTGGCAGCGTGCGGCATATGCGCTTTCTGTTCAGCGAAAAACTCGGCCTTAATCCTACCCAATACCGACAACAGTTCAGTTAACGACAGAATGTCCGTCTGGCGCACCCGATTGTCCGTATCGCTCCCTGTGCCAGCATTGTCCTGTCATCGGTAGCTGGCAAGATAACGTCAAGCCCATGGAAAAGGATGCGCGAACGCCCAAGGTCGGGGGTTCCAGCGCGATGACGGTCATGAATAACCCTCAGGCGATTGACGCTGATGGCACGGTGCGCTTCGGCGCCTATGTCTTTCACCGGCAACAGCGACTGGTCAGCAAGGCGGGCTGGCCGGTGCCTCTGGGCGGGCGTGCGTTGGATATCCTTGCGGTGTTGCTGGAGGCGCCTGGGCAGTTTTTCAGCAAGGTCGAGCTGATCGAGCGGGTCTGGCCCCATAGCGTGGTCGAAGAGAACAACCTGCGGGTGCACATCGCCGCACTGCGCCGTGCCCTCGACGGGCAACGCTTGATCCTCAATGATCCCCTGCGCGGCTATTGCTTCGCGGTGCCCGTGCAGGGTGTGATCCAGGCATTCACCCCTCAGCACAACCTGGTTGCACGGCTCAGCCCGGTGATCGGTCGCGATGAGCTGCTGGGCGTGTTGGTACGGCGTTTGTCCGGCCAGCAGCTGATGACCCTCACCGGTTGCGCCGGCGTGGGCAAGAGCACCCTGGCCCTGGCGCTCGCCGAGCGGGTGTTGCCGCGCTACCGCGATGGCGTGTGGTGGGTCGACCTGGCCACCGTCGAGGCGCCCATCGCGATGTTGCGCCACCTGGCCACGGCGCTGCACCTGCAGCCCGCCGGCAGCGCCACTGAACTGTGCCGCCAATTGGCCGGCAAGCAGCTATTGCTGGTACTCGACGGCGCCGACCTGCTGCTCGGCGCCTGCCGCCACCTGCTGCAAGTGTTGCGCGAGCAGGCGCCCCAGGCCAGCGTGCTGGTCAGCAGTCGCGAAGCCTTGCAAGCCCCAGGCGAATGGCTGATGCGTGTGCCGGCGTTTGCGCTGCCGGCACCGGCGGCATTGGCCAGTGTTGAACAGGCGCTGGCGTACCCTGCCGTGCAATTTTTTGTCGCACGGGTTTGCGCCAGCCAACAGGGATTTGCATTGCGCCGCCAGGATCTGGCGCCGCTGCGGGATATCTGCCGGCGCCTCGACGGTATCCCGTTGGCCCTCGAGCTGGCCGCCGCACAAGTCGACGCCCTTGGCGTGCGCGGGCTGCAGGCGCAGTTGTGCAGGGGTTTGCAGGTGCTGACTCGCGGCCGGCGCACGGCGGTGGAGCGCCACCAATCACTGACCGCCGCCCTGGACTGGACCTACCAGCGCCTGAGCCTGCCAGAGCGCTGGCTGTTCCTGCAATTGGGCTTGTTCAAGATGGCGATGAGCTTGCCGACCTTGAGCGAACTGGTCGCTGGCACCGAGCTGGAACACGCCGACCTGGCCTATCTGCTCGAACGCCTGGTCGGCACCTCGCTGCTGACCCTCGAACCCGGCCCGGGCTACCCGCGCTACCGCCTGCTCAATTGCCTGCGCAGCTATGCCCTGGCGCAACTGCGCGACCCCGTGCAGGTGGCGCGTTTGCAGCAAGGGTATGGGCATTACCTGGGGCCGTTTTCAGGCCGGCCGTTTGTTCTGCAACTCGTCGAGCAGGCTGCGTACGCGGACTAGGTCCTGGGTAGCAAAGCCTTCGGTAAACCTTGCATAGACTGAAGCCAGCAGGTCGCGGGCGGCCTGTATACGGCCTTGGGTCTGCCACAGTCGCGCCAACGACATCGCGCAGCGCAGTTCCCAGGCCAGCGCGCCTTGCTGGTGCGCCAGGCCGAGGGCTTCGAGCAGCAACGCTTCGGCGGCGCGGGTATCGGCCAGGCTGTCGGCGCGCACCCGCAGGATCTCCGGGGTGCACCACCCGGCTGCGCCGCTCCTTGCGCGTTCGAACAGGGCGTCATCCACGCCGTGCGCGTTGAAGGTCACCAGGATGTCCTGCACAAGGCCCAGCCCCTGCACCTCGGCGATCGGCGTGGTGCCCTCGTAGCAGCGCGCCCAGGTATGGAACAACTGCACCGAATGCTTTTGCGCCTGCTGCAACAGCAGGTCCAACTGATCACGCGCCGCGACGTCATCGCCGTTGTACTGGGCGATCACCACCCCGGCCAGGGCCAGTGTGTAGCAGATCGACGTACCGTGGTTGATCTGCAATGCCAGCGCCAACGCCTGGCCCGCCGTGCGCGCGGCGCGCTCGGGGAAACCGCGCAGCCAAAGCACGCGCGCGAGGATGGTCAACGAAGCTACGCTCTGGTCGTACTGCACGCCGAAACCATGGGTAAACCGGTTGAGATGGCCGCTCTGGGCCATGCGCTGGATCACCTGCTCGGCATTATGCTGCGCCAGCGCCTGGTTGCCCGCGAAGTGCTGCGCGAGCACCCGCAGGCGTTGGGCACTCAGGGCCAGCAAGGGCTCGGCATGAGGGGCTGACGGGTCAAAATGCAGTTGATCGAAATGCAGGCTTTGCACCAGGGCCTCGCGGTAGTTGCCGTCGCACAGGCTGACCGCCATCTGCCCGGACACCGCGCGCAACTGCCCGGCGAGGTCCTTGCCGGCCTCCGCCAGGCGTCGTGCGCAGGCGAAGGCGTCGACGGTCTGCGGCGTACCGCCCTGGGTGTGATAGCAGAAGCTGCCATGGGCCAGTTGCAAGGCCATGTGCAAGCGTTGGCTCGGTGTACTCGATTGCCCCAGCCGCTCCAGCGCCTTGCCTACGTACAAGCCGTGTTCGCGCAGCAACGACAGCTCCTGCCACAGCGGCATGGCGCTGACGGTGAGACGAATACCCAGCAGGTGCACACCCTGATCGCCCAGGCCCCAGTCGAGGGCGGCGCGCACGTCTTCACGCAGTGGCTCATAGCGGTCGATCCACAGTTGGGTGGCGGTCTGTTCCCAATCGTCCTGCGCCTGGTTCATCAGGGCCAGGCAGCGATTGGCGTGGCGCTCACGGGTGGCGTCAAGCTCATCGGCCACGCTGAGTTTTTCCAGGGCGTAGGTGCGGGTGATGTCCAGCAGCCGGTAGACCATCTCGTCATCCCCCGGCTCCACATTGAGCAAGGACTTGGCCACCAATTGGGTGATCGACCCCAACACCTCGACCGGTGCCATCTGTTCACCGGCAATCACCGCCGCCGCGCTGGCCAGGCTGAAGCCGCCACGGAACACCGCCAGGCGGCGCAGGCAAATCTGTTCGCAACCGGTGAGCAGGTCGAAGCTCCAGTCCAGCGTGGCGCGCAAGGTTTGGTGGCGGGGCAGGGCGCTGCGCCGGCCACGGGTGAGCAGGCGGAAGTTGTCTTCCATCTGCACCAGCAGGCCGGGCAGGCCGAAGCGCTCTATCTGCGCCGCCACCAACTCGATGGCCAGGGGAATGCCGTCGAGGCGCTGGCAGATATCAATCGCCAGGGGCAGTTCGGCTTCGCTGAGTTCAAAGCTGTCCTGATGGGACATGGCCCGTTCGATCAGCAATTGCAGGGCCGGGTAGCCCAGGGCCTGGGCGCGGTTGCCGGTGGCGGGCGGGCAGGCCAGGGGCTCTAGGCGTTGCACATATTCGCCCTCGGCGCGCAGGGCCTCGCGGCTGGTGGTCAAAATGTGCAGCTTGGGCGCGTGGCGCAGCAGGGTTTCGCTGATCAGCGCGATGTCGTCCAGCAGGTGTTCGCAGTTGTCGATCACCAGCAGCACCTGGTGCTCCTGCAAGCGCCGCGCAAACTCGGCCAGCGGCTCATGCTCGGCGTGGGTCAGGTCGAGCAGGGCGGCGAGGTTGGGCAGGATCATCGACGGCGTGCTCAGCGGCGCGAGGTCGAGCAGGCGAATGCCGTCGCGGTAATGGCCGATCAGCAATTCCGCCACGCGCAGCGCGACGGTGGTCTTGCCGATACCGCCGGCGCCGGTCAAGGTGATAAAGCGCTGCTCGGGCAACTGCTGCACCAGGCTGTCGATCAGAGCCTGGCGGCCGATCATGCGGGTGCGTCGCAACGGCAGGTTGTGGCACGGGCGTTGCGGTTCACCTTCGGTGGGCAGGCTCATCGGTTCGATGCTCAGGGGTGCCACAAAACTGTAGCCGCGCTGGGCCACCGTCACGATATAGCGCTGCCCGGCCTGGCCATCGCCGAGTGCCTTGCGCAACGCCGCCATGTGCACCCGCAGGTTGCCGTCTTCGACCACGCTTTTGGGCCAGACCCGGGCGATCAGTTCCTGTTTGCTCACCACATTGCCGGCCTGCTCCAGCAGGATCAGCAGGATATCCACCGCGCGCCGCCCCAAACGCAACGGGCGACCCGCCTCCAGCACCAGGCGCTGGTGCGGGTGGATGCGGTAGGGGCCAAAATGCACGGCCTGGTCGCGTGGGTCACTCATGGGTGGCCGTGCTCTGGGAACAGTAAGCGGCCAGCATATTCCAGGTGCGTGCAGACCACTAGGCAGCGATCTCTTGAGGCTTGTGATGCAGCTTGTGACGCAATTGGTGATTTCGCCAGGTCATCGGGTTCACACCCTCGCTGCGCGTGAACATATGGCAGAAGTGCGCCTGGTCGCAGAACCCGCACTCCAGGCTGATTTGCGTCAGGCTCAAGGATGACTGAGTGATCAGCTCCTTGGCGCGCTGGATGCGCTGCTGGCGAATCCATTCCTGGGGCGACAGCCCGGTGGTGCACTTGAACGCGCGGGAAAAGTGGCTGCGCGACAGCGCGCAGGCCTGGGCCAGGTCGGCAATGGCCAGGCTTTCGCCGAGGTTGGCGAGGATCAATTGTTTGGCGATACGCTCGCGCCGGGGGCATAGGCCACCGGTGGCGGATAAACGGGGCGTACAGTACTCGAGTCGGGCCATGACGGATATCCGCAGTCGATGGGAGCGTTCCCGGTGAATGGATGCAGTGTAGACGCCTGCATTCTTGTCGCCGGACCGCTTGGCTGACGAGTTAATCGTTGTTAATTTCGCCAGGTGCAGCGGCAAAAATCGTCGAAAAAGACAGCACAGGCATGCAATCGAAATGGCGTTTTGCATGCTTATCCTATGAACTGCTAACCGTTTGGATATCCCCATGAATCGCAACGACCTGCGCCGCGTCGACATGAACCTGCTGGTGATTTTCGAAGCGCTGATGTTCGAGAAGAACCTGACCCGGGTGGCCGAGAAACTCTTTATGGGCCAACCGGCGGTGAGTGCGGCCTTGGGGCGCTTGCGAGACTTGTTCGACGACCCGTTGCTGCTGCGCAACGGGCGGGGCATGGAGCCCACGCCACGCGCACTGGCGATTCTCAAGGAGCTGCAACCGGCCATGGACACCATTTCAGGCGCGGTCAGCCGCGCCAAGGATTTCGATCCTTCCACCAGTTGTGCGGTGTTTCGTATCGGCTTGTCGGATGACGCCGAGTTCGGCTTGTTTCCGCCGTTGCTCAGCCAGTTGCGTGAAGAGGCGCCGGGGATTGTCGTGGTGGTGCGGCGGGCCAATTACCTGTTGATGTCATCGTTGCTGGCCAGTGGTGAGATTACGGTGGGGGTGAGTTACACCACGGAGTTGCCGGCGAATGCCAAGCGCAAGAAGCTGCGGGATATTCCGTGCAAGGTGTTACGTGGGGATGACGGGGTTGAGCCGCTGACGCTGGATGATTATTGCGAGCGGCCGCATGCGATGGTGTCGTTTTCGGGGGACCTGAGCGGCAATATTGATCTGGACCTGGCGCGGATCGGCCGGGCGCGGCGGGTGGTGTTGGCGGTGCCGCAATTCAGTGGGTTGCGGGCGCTGTTGGCGGGGACGCAGATTATTGCGACGGTGCCGGATTATGCGGCGTGTGCGTTGACCGAGTGTACGGCCTTACGCGCGGAGGACCCGCCGTTTGCGATTGATGCGGCGGAGTTGTCGATGGTGTGGAGTGGGGTGCATGACAATGACCCGGCGGAGCGGTGGTTGCGGGCCAGGATTTCGGAGCATATGGCGGGGGGGTGATTGTGTGCATATCCGTTATTTGGGTAACGGCCGCGTATGGTTCCGCTCTTACAGCGGGTACAGAAGGACCCAAAAGTAACCAAAAGGTCCACGCCCCACCATTCGGTGCCTCGCCTAGGCTCGGCATGCCCAAATCACTGTCGGATTGCGGGCATCGTGGTTGACGGGGCGATCGCAGATCAAAATCAAAAGCGCGGCGGCCTTAGAGCCGACTGGTATTTCAGGTTTGAAATCGGTCAGAAATGTGGGAGGGGGCTTGCCCCCGATGAGGGTGTATCAGCTGATAAATCTGTAGCTGACCCACTGCCATCGGGGGCAAGCCGAATCTTCGCACCGCCCCTTCCACATTTGGATCTGAGGTCACCCTCAAAGACAGAGCAACAGCAAAACACTCAAGGCAGTACGATATAGTCGTTCTGCTGAATGATCGGCCGATGCACGCCTTGCACCAGGTGCAGGTAGCGACCCTCCACCAGGTCGATAGGCAGGCAATCGTCGATATCCAATACCCCATCGGTGTGGGCCTGGGCCCAATGCCGCAGGATCTGTTGCTTGCCCTTGCTGGTTGCTTCCTGTTTATTGCGGGCGACCACCAATAAGTAATGGTGCGCTTCACCAAAGCTGCTGGCTTCATAACCACCCAGGTTGATGAAGTACAGGTGCTGCGCCCCCGCCTGCGGCGCCAAATGGCTGAGTTCGACTTTCCAGCCGTCGACTCCGTCCACCGCCATCCACGCATCGATATGCACGCCCTTGGGGCTGCCGAACCATCCTTCGCGCAATTGCGGGTAAGTGTCTTGCAACGTATCCGCCGCAGCGAACACCACATCGTGAACTTCAATTTTGGCCCTGGGGTGCTTGCCCCCGAGCATCACCACAAACAGCATGGCAGGTCCTTCCTGGCGACTTGGCAGAGGGCAACCATACTTCGATTGAACCCTTTTGTCCGGTCAATGCCACACTGTTAATCCGCGAATTCACCAGGAGGTTTTCATGCGAACTATCGATCTGGCCGGCGTGCCCGTCCCTGTCATCGGCCAGGGCACCTGGCGCATGGGCGAAAACCCGGACCGCCATCGCGCCGAAGTCGCGGCCTTGCAACTGGGTATCGACGAGGGCATGACCCTTATCGATACCGCTGAAATGTACGGCGAGGGCGGCGCCGAAAGTGTGGTCGGCGAAGCCATTCGCGGCAGGCGTGACCAGGTCTTCCTGGTGAGCAAGGTCTACCCGCACAACGCCAGCCAAAAAGGCGTACCGCGTGCGTGTGAGGCCAGCCTGCAACGCCTGGGCACGGATTATATCGATCTGTATCTGTTGCACTGGCGCGGCCAGTATCCCCTCGAAGAAACCGTCGAAGCCTTTGAACGCCTGCGCGAGGCCGGCAAGATCGGCCGCTGGGGTGTTTCCAACTTTGACGTGGCCGACCTGCAGGAACTCGCATCCCCCGCCTGTGCGACCAACCAGGTGCTCTACAACATCGAAGAGCGCGGTATCGAATTCGACCTGCTGCCCTGGTGGCAACAGCACCATTTACCGTTGATGGCTTACTGCCCGATTGCCCAAGGTGGCGAGTTACTGTCCAGCACCACCCTCAAGCAGATCGCCCGCCACCACGACGTTACGCCCGCTCAGGTTGCCCTGGCCTGGGTATTGCGCCAAGACGGAGTGATCGCCATCCCCAAGGCGGTCAACCCGGAGCACGTGCGCCTCAACGCCGCCGCTGCCAAGCTGGTGCTGGATGAGCACGACCTGGACGCCATCGACCGTGTGTTCGGTGCGCCCAAGCGCAAGCATCCACTGGCGATGGTGTAGCCAGCAGGCAGGAATGGCGGCCATCCATGGCCGCCGTTCCCGCCAGCGCTCCGGTTTAGCCTGCTACCGGACTGCGCCAGTCATCCGACCCGGAAGTGCCGGACACTTCGTGGGTCCATACGATCTTGCGATAGGTGAAGTGCACGTCCTCCAAGTGGGTGAAGTGGGCATTGTCCGGGTCCTGGCAATTGGGCATGCGTGATTGGATATCCACGATGGTTGCGCCTTCCAGCTCGATAGTGAAGTAGTGCTCCTGGGTCCCGGCCGAGGAGGTCCGCAGCCATTCAAGGCGGCACTTGACCTCCTCGCCGCTGGTCAGTGCGCTGAACAGCAAGGGCGATGACTTATCGAAGACCTTGGTGATCATTAAGGGTTTGTGGACCCTTTGCCCGGTTGGCTGGCCGGACTGCGGGTCGCGGGGGATGATCACCTGGTGCGCGAAGGCCTGCACCAGAATCTGGTCCTCGTGCCCTTCCTGGTAAATATTACCTACCGAGTCCTGGGTAAAAGTGCCTGCCGTAATCAAACCTTGTTTGACACCGGTGATGGAAAGATAGGCGGGTGTTGGCATGACGGGTTTCCTTGCCTGAATGATGAGGTAGTTCCAACCGATAAATGTGCCGGCTGGGCAAATGCCTATAACAAGAAGTGTGCCTGAAACTATGAAAGTCAATAAAAACAAGAGTCGGAGTGCGCGCGGGGAAACATTTTAAACTCAGAGAGCAGGATTTAATTGAATAAAAGGGGAACTGGTTGCGCATCTGTGCGCACTTAGTTGCTCATAGGGCGCACCCTGATGGCATAGGGGTTTGCCAGCTAATTCAGTTCGTTTTGGGCGTTTGGCTGCGCAAAATACTGCGCAGCGCGCATTTTTTGGAGGTTGTAGGATATTTCTTAAGTATTGGTTTGTGGCTTGCTGAATGTTTTAGACGTGGCTAAGGTTTGCGAACTTCGTGGGAGGTCGAACGAAGTTTAGATGGCAATCTGATGCGCAATTTAAATGTGCTTAGTTGGCCCTTATTTGCTTTTGGTAGTTGCCCGCGGTGCCGAATGGCTTATTCAGACAAGCTCTATGATTACTATCTTGAACTTGCACAGTTACCGTGCTCGCAGACCCGTTTTGCCGGCAGCGATATGCGCTTTTCGAGCGAGTATGAATTTCTTGAAAGCGAGTTGGGCAAGGCGCAATCGATGCACGGCTCCAGCCAGCCCGACTGGCATAAGGTTCTGGAAACCAGTGAGCAGGTGTTGCGTCAGCAATCCAAGGATCTGCGGGTGGCTGTCTGGTTGACCTGGGCTCTGCACCAGCGCGAGTCTTTCGCTGGGCTGCTGGCCGGCCTCGGTTTGCTGCGCTATCTCTGCGAGCAGCATTGGCCTGCGCTCTATCCCGAAAAACCGCGCACCCGTGGCGCGGCATTCAGTTGGCTGGTATTGCGCCTGGAGCCGTTGTTTACAGAGAGCCTGTCGCTGCAGAGTCAGCAGCCTTTGTTCCAGTCCGTACTTGAACACCTGGCACGCCTCGATGAGCTGTGGGCGGAACACTTGCTGGACGACGCTCCGCTGTTATTGCCGATTCGCAGGCAACTGGCTCAACGCCTGGAGCGGGCTGCGCAAGGTGATCTTCCCGCCTCGGGCATGAGCGGCGTGATTGCGCAGGTCAAGCAGGTCACCACTCAGTTGCTCAAGCCCGAGGCGGTGGTGGCTAACGAAAAAGACGCCCACAAAGTGTTGCGCACTTTGCAGGATCAGGCCCGTCCGTTATGCGCCTGGTGGCTGCGCCAGAACGCTGCCGACCTGCGCGCATTGCGCTTGAACCGAACGCTGGCATGGCTGGCGCTGGTCAGCTATCCGGATGCCGACAACGAGCGTGTCACCACCTTGCGCGGGCCCGCAGCCGACAAACTCAAGCGCTACCAGGAGCGTTTTGCCCAAGGCCATTACGCCGACTTGTTGTTGGAGCTGGAGGCCAGCCTTGCCGGAGCGTTGTTCTGGTTCGACGGGCTGTACAGGGTCTGGCAATGCCTTGAGGCCCTGCAGGCCGACCTGGCAATGACTGAGCTGGAAGTGAGCTTTGCCCTGTTGCTGCAACGCTTGCCAAACCTGCCGGAGTTTCGCTTTCACGACGGCACGCCGTTCGCCGACGCCGATACCCGTAATTGGATCGCGCTGCAGGTTACCCGTCACCTGCAGCGGCCCGAGTCACCGGCAATGGTGGCCGACGCCGACCCCGAACCTTGGGAGATGGCCTTGCAGGATGCCGCTGCCCGGTTACGAAAGGACGGACTCAAGTCGGCCATGCATGAACTCACGCAGGGTATGCACGCCGCGCGCGGCGACCGTGTGCGTTTTCATTGGCGCCTCGCACAGGCGCGTCTGTGTGTACAGGCCGGCAAGCATGAGGTGGCGAAGATCCAGCTCGAGCACTTGGACCATGAGCTGCAACGCCTGGGGTTGGAGCGCTGGGAGCCGGAGCTGGCCCTTCAAGTGACCCAGCTTCTGCACCGCTGCTGCGACTTGTTGCCACAAAACCATGCCGTGCGCGAGCGCAAGGAAGAAACCCATCGCAGGCTGTGCCTCTTCGATCTTGAAGCGGTACTTGAATAGGCTTTTGAGCCACTTTGAAAAGGAAAAAACCATGGCCAAAGATGGCTCGGTAGCACCCAAGGAACGCATCAATATCACCTTCAAGCCCGCTATCGGCGGGGTGCAGGAAGAAGTCGAACTGCCGTTGAAACTATTGGTGTTGGGCGACTTCACCCAGCGCGAGGATGTGCGCAAGCTCGAGGATCGCAAGCCGATCGCGATCGACAAGAACACCCTTGATGATGTTTTGGCCAAGCAGGCACTGAGCCTGACGCTAAGCGTACCCAACCGCCTGCAGGAGGATGCTGACGTTGAGGAATTGGCCATTCAGGTGCGCATCAATTCCATGAAGGATTTCAACCCAGCGAACCTCGTGGAGCAGATCCCCGAACTGCACAAGCTGATGGCGTTGCGCGAGGCGCTCATGGCGCTCAAGGGCCCGCTGGGCAATACGCCAAGCTTTCGCAAAGCCATCGAACAGGCCCTGGCCGATGACGAATCCCGCGCCCGGGTATTGGCCGAGCTGGGGCTGAACAGCCCCACCGCCTGACATTTTCAGTAGAAGGACACTGACACCATGAGCACCCAACAGAAGCCGATACCGGCTCACGCGGCTGACGAATCCAGCATTCTCGACACTATCATTGCCCAAACGTTACTGAGTACGGATGACGAGGCTTACGGCATTGCCAAGCGTGGCGTCTCGGCGTTTATCGAAGAACTGATCAAGCCACACAACAGCGGGGAGCCGGTCAAGAAGCGCCTGGTCGACCGGATGATCGCCGAGATCGACACCAAGCTCAGCCGGCAAATGGATGAGATTCTGCACCACCCGGAGTTTCAGGCGCTGGAAGCGTCCTGGAAGGGCTTGCAACTGCTGGTCGATCGCACCAATTTTCGCGAAAACATCAAGATCGAGCTGCTGAATGTCTCGCGGCAAGACCTGCTGGATGATTTCGAGGACTCACCGGAAGTGACCCAGTCCGGGTTGTACAAACATATCTATAGCGCTGAATACGGCCAGTTTGGTGGCCAGCCTGTGGGTGCGATCATCGCGAACTATTTTCTTTCCCCGAGCGCGCCCGATGTGAAGCTGATGCAATATGCTTCCAGCGTGGCCTGCATGGCCCATGCGCCTTTTATTGCGGCAGCCGGGCCGGGCTTCTTCGGGTTGGAGAGTTTCACCGGCTTGCCGGACCTCAAGGATCTCAAAGACCATTTCGAAGGCCCGCAATTTGCCAAATGGCAGAGCTTTCGCCAGAGCGAGGACGCACGTTATATCGCCTTGACCGTACCTCGTTTTCTGTTGCGCACGCCCTACGATCCTCTTGAATGCCCGGTCAAGACCTTTGCCTACCAGGAAACCGTGGTCAACAGCCACGAACACTACCTGTGGGGGAACACGGCCTACGCCTTTGCCACCCGCCTGACCGACAGCTTCGCGAAGTTCCGCTGGTGCCCGAACATCATCGGCCCTCAAAGCGGTGGGGCAGTGGAAGATCTGCCGCTGCACCACTTCCACAGCATGGGCGAAATCGAAACCAAGATTCCAACCGAAGTACTGGTTTCCGACCGCCGTGAATATGAGCTGGCACAAGAGGGTTTCATTGCCTTGACGATGCGCAAGGGCAGTGACAATGCCGCGTTCTTTTCCGCCAGTTCGGTGCAAAAGCCCAAACAGTTCGGTATCAGCGCCGAGGGCAAGGAAGCCGAACTGAATTACCGCCTGGGTACCCAGTTGCCCTACATGATGGTGGTCAACCGGTTGGCCCATTACCTTAAGGTCCTGCAGCGCGAGCAATTGGGGGCGTGGAAGGAGCGTACCGACCTGGAACTGGAACTCAATAAATGGATTCGCCAGTACGTCGCTGATCAGGAAAACCCCAGCGCCGAAGTACGTGGGCGGCGCCCGTTGCGGGCGGCACGCATTGTCGTCAGTGATGTCGAGGGCGAGCCAGGCTGGTACCGCGTCAACCTAAGTGTGCGTCCGCACTTCAAGTACATGGGTGCCGATTTCACTCTGTCCCTTGTTGGCAAGCTCGATAAAGAATGAGCAGAGGCCAGGGGATGCCCCACAAACAAAGCCTTTTCGAGCGCCTCGAACGCCCGGCAACGCCTGCTGCGTGTGGTGTGACATCGGTCGCCACGCACCTGGGCAAGATGCTGAGCATTCGTGCGGGCAGCGTTCAGACGTTGCCGGATTATGGCTTGCCCGACCTCAATGACATGAGCCTGAGCCTGCATGAATCACTGAGCCAGTCGAGGTTGCTGATCGAGCGATTTATCCGCGCCTATGAGCCTCGCTTGAAGGGTGTGCGGGTTACGGCTCTGCCCAGGGATCACGACCCATTGGCCCAGGCGTTCGTTATCGAGGCCACGCTGATGGTCGTGGGTGTCAGGCAGTCGGTGGTTTTCACCGCGCGTTTGTGCGGCGCTGGGCAGGTAGAGGTTTTGCCGGATGTCCTTTAACCGTTATTACCAGAGCGAGTTGGGTGCGTTGCGCCAGCTTGGGCGTCGGTTTTCCGAGCGCAATCCGGCACTCGCCCCCTTTCTTGCCGAGCCCGGCCAGGACCCGGACGTGGAACGGTTGCTGGAGGGCTTTGCGTTTCTTACCGGCCGCTTGCGCCAGAAACTGGATGACGAACTGCCGGAACTGACCCACTCGTTGATGCATTTGCTATGGCCCCACTACATGCGGCCGGTGCCCGCGTTCAGCATCCTGCAGTTTGATCCGTTGAAGCATGCCGGCCCTGGTGTGCAGGTCGCGCGGGATACGCAGGTCGAAAGTGCTGCGGTTAATAGTGAACGCTGCCGCTTTCGCACCTGCTACGCCACACAGGTCCTTCCACTGCAACTGAGTGCCGTGGAATACAGCGTGCATGGCGAGCGGGGCATATTGAACCTGCGCCTGGAAATGAGTGCAGAAGGTGACTTCAGCCAGTGCGTTTTCGATCAGTTACGCCTGCATCTGACAGGCGATCAGCCTGTCGGCGAAGGTTTGTACCTGAGCCTGTTGCGTCATCTTGAAGGGATCGAGTTGCTGCCGTTCGGCCACGATGGCCTGCCGATCGACGGCGCAGATGGGCAGCCCCTCTCGCTGCGGATTGGCGCTGAACAGGTGCGGCCGGTGGGGTTTGGCGAGGAACATGCGTTGATTCCTTATCCGGCCAATGCTTTCGACGGCTATCGCCATCTGCAGGAGTACTTTGCCTTTCCTGAGAAGTACCTGTTTGTCGATGTCGGGGGGCTGGATGTGCTGCACAGCCTGCGCCCTGAACAGCTCAAGCAGGTATGCGGGACCGTAATGCGGTTCGAACTGCGCAACCCATGGCGTGAAGCTCAACTTCCGACCCTGGACAACGTGAAACTCTACTGCACGCCGATCGTCAACCTGTTCACGCACGACGCGGTGCCGATTCGCCTGGATGGCAAGCAGGATGAATACCTGCTGATACCCGGCGAGTACTCGCGGGAAAACGCCTGTGTGTTTTCCGTGGATAGCGTCACCGGCTGGCACCCTGGCGGGTTGGGTTACCAGGCGTACGTAGCGTTCGAGTCGTTCGAACATGACGGCGATACCGACGTAGCGGCAGGCCCGCCCAGCTACAGCATTCGCCAACGGTCGTCGGCGCAGCACGCCGGGCTCGATACCTGGCTTGGGTTCAACAACGGTCTGGAGGCAGGCCAGCAAACAGTCTCGGTCGAGCTGACCTGCACCAACCACAACCTGCCACGGCAGCTTGCGATAGGCGCGATAAACCAGCCTTGCGAGCAGACACCTGAAGGTTTGTCGTTTCGCAATATCTGCGCGCCGACCGCGAGTTATTCACCGCCGCTGGATCACGACTTTCTCTGGCGGCTGATCAGCAACATGTCGCTCAACTACCTGTCACTGAGCGATATCAAAGCGTTGAAGTTGATCCTGGAAACCTACGACCTGCCGCGTTACCACGACCGCCAGGCGCAAAAAGTCAGCGAGCGGCGGCTGGGTGCGTTGCGGTCCGTCAAGCATACGGCCGTCGACCGATTGCAGCGTGGCCTGCCGATTCGGGGACTACGGATAGACCTCACGATTGATCCCCAGGGGTTCCTGGGCCAGGGCGAAGTGTTTGTGTTCGCGTCGGTGCTCAACGAGTTTTTTGCGCTCTACGCCAGCCTCAATGCCTATCACGAATTACGTGTCACCAGCACACAAGGAGATGTGTACCTATGGCCACCTCGGATAGGCCAGCAGCCCCTGCTCTGACGCAGTTGGCCTGCGTCATCCGCGAATACTCGCTGTTCCAGGCGGTTTTGCAGGTGATCAAGCGCTTGCGCGACGCCCATCCGCTGCTGGATGCCGACGCGCTTTACGACCGGTTGGAGTTTCAGGCCAACCCGGGTCTTGGTTTCCCGGGTCACGATATCGACCGGGTGGAGTTTTTTGTTGAACACGATCAATTGCGCGCGCGTCTTCGCCTCAACGTGCTGGGCCTATGTGGTGCCGGATCTCCATTGCCGGCGTTTTATGGCGAGCAGGCGTTTGCCGAAGGTATAGGCGGCAATACCACCCGGGACTTCCTGGACCTGTTTCACCATCGACTGCAGCGGCTGATGCTGCCGATATGGCGCAAATACCGCTACCGGGTGTGTTTCCAGGCCGGGGCCCGGGATGTGTTTTCCGATCAGATGTTCGCGTTGATCGGGTTGCGGGGGCGGCCAATCCGCACTGCTGCGCAATTGGACTGCAAGCGGCTGTTGCCCTATCTGGGGTTGCTGGGCCTTCGGGCGCATTCGGCAGCCTTGATCGAAAAGGTGTTGCGTTACTACTTCACGTACAACCGCCTGTTTGTCGAGCAATGCGTGGAACGCAGGGTCGTCATTGCCGAACCGCAGCGAAATCGCCTGGGCGTTGCCAACAGTGTGCTTGGCCAGGACCAGGTACTCGGTCGCCAGGTCGGCGACCGCAGCGGCAAGTTCAGGGTGCATGTGCAGGGCCTGAGCTGGCAACGGTTTCACCGGTTTCTGCCCACCGGCACGGACTACCCGCCGCTGTGTTCATTGGTGCGGCTGACGGTGCGTGACCCTTTGGAATTTGATCTGCGCCTGGTGCTGGACCCGGCGCAGATCAAGCCCTTGCATATCGGCGCCGGCAACGTCTGCCGCCTCGGCTGGACCAGTTGGCTGGCGCATGAGTGCGCTGACGGCGTGGTCATTGTGGCCAGCAACGCTCATGAGAGATGAATCGTTATGATGAATGTGGATCTGCAACAACTGATCCAGACGTTGACCGTCCAGGCGCGTCGAGATCTTGAACGCTCTGCCGAGCGCTGTGTGACCCGGGGCGGTAGGGAAGTCCTGGTCGAAGACCTGGTGCTGGCCTTGCTCGAACACCACGACGGCCTGCTGGTGCGGGCACTGGCAGACGCGGGCGTCGAGGCGGGTGAGCTGCAAGCTGTATTGCAGCCCAAGGGCGAGGCGAGCGAGTCGCGCAATCCGGTGTTTTCCCAGGCGCTTGTGCAATGGCTGCAACAAGCGTTGATGGTTGCCCATCTTGAGCTGAAGCAAACCGAGGTTGATCACGGCGCACTTTTGCTGGCGCTGTTGCGTCATCCGCTGCACCACGCAGGCAGTGGTTATCAGGGGGTGTTGAGCCGCTTGAACGTGGAGCGCGTGCACGAGTTTTTGTTGAGTCAGGTGCCCCGGAGTACCCCGGTGGCGAGTGGCGAATCGTTGCTGGAGCGCTTTACTCATGACCTGACCCGCCAGGCCCATGAAGGGCGTATCGACCCGGTGTTGTGCCGCGATGGGGAGATCCGCCAACTGATCGACATACTCGTACGCCGTCGCAAGAATAATCCGATTCTGGTCGGCGAAGCCGGCGTGGGTAAAACCGCGGTAGTGGAAGGGCTTGCCCTGCTTATTGCTGGCGCACAGGTACCCGAACCGCTCAAGGACGTCCGCCTCCTGACCCTGGATATGGGTCTGCTGCAGGCCGGAGCGAGCATCAAGGGCGAATTCGAACGGCGCCTCAAAGGCGTGATCGATGAGGTCAAGCTATCTGCAAAACCGGTGATCCTGTTTATCGACGAGGCACATACGTTGGTGGGGGCGGGTGCCCAGGCGGGCGCGTCCGATGCTGCCAACCTGCTCAAGCCCGCCCTGGCTCGCGGCGAGTTGCGCACCATCGCCGCCACCACGTGGTCCGAATACAAGAAATACTTCGAAAAAGACCCCGCATTGGCGCGGCGTTTCCAGCCGGTGAAGGTGCCCGAGCCCAGCGTTGAACAGGCGGTATCGATCCTGCGCGGGCTGGTGGCGGTGTATGAGCGCAGCCATGGCGTGTATGTGCGTGACGATGCGGTCGTTGCCGCGGCGCAGATGAGCGCCCGTTACCTCGCCGGGCGGCAGTTGCCCGACAAGGCAGTGGACGTGCTGGATACCGCCTGCGCCCGTGTGCGAACTAACCGAGATACACCGCCCGAGGCGTTGCAACGGCTGCATGCCGAACAGGCGGAGGGCGCGCGTCAGTGCCAGGCCTTGACTCGTGATCGGGACGCCGGGCTACCGGCGGATGCGCTCGCCTTGCACGCGTTGAGCTTGCGCATGGCTGCGGTTGAGGGCGAGCTTCAGGTCCTGGAGCAACGCTGGCTTGAACAGCGCGCGGTGGAACAGCCTGTGTGCCCGCGCCTGGTGGCGGAGGTCATCAGCGGCTGGACCGGTATCCCGGTTGAACAGCTGGCCCTTGAGCGCAGTGAACGGGTGCTGGGTTTTGCCGATGCGCTGCGCTTGCGCATCCTTGGGCAGGAGCAGGCGGTGCAAGCTCTTGATCGCAACCTGCGCGCCGTCGCCAGTGGGCTCAACAAGGCCGATGCCCCAGTCGGCGTATTTCTGCTGGTGGGCCCAAGTGGCGTGGGCAAGACCGAGACAGCCCTGGCCCTCGGTGACCTGCTGTACGGCGGCGAGCGGTTTGTCACCACCCTCAACATGTCGGAGTTCCAGGAAAAACACGCGCTGTCCCGCCTGATTGGCGCCCCACCCGGTTATATCGGCTATGGCGAGGGCGGGGTGCTGACAGAGGCCGTACGCCAACGTCCGTATTCGGTGGTGCTGCTCGACGAGGTCGAAAAGGCCGATCCGGAAGTGTTGAACCTGTTCTATCAGATTTTCGACAAGGGCCTGGCCAACGATGGGGAAGGGCGGGAAATCGACTTTTGCAACACGCTGATCCTGATGACCTCCAACCTCGGCAGCGAGCGAATCGGCGAACTCTGCGCAGGCGCGAGGCGACCGGCTGTGCAGCTGCTGCAGGAGGCAATCCACCCACTGCTGCGCGACCATTTCAAGCCGGCACTGCTGGCGCGGATGCGAGTGGTACCGTATTACCCGATCACCGGTGAAATCCTGCATGGGATGGCCAGGCTCAAGCTGGAACGCCTCGGGCAACGGTTGCTGTTACGCAAGCTTGCGTTCAGCTACAGCCCCGAGCTGGTTGTGCACATGGCCGAGCGCTGTGCGCACAGTGACAGCGGCGCCCGCTACATCGATCAGTGGATCGAGACCCACTTGCTGGCGCAGTTGGCGGACCGGCTGCTGGATGCCATGGCCAGCGGCGAGTCGCTGTCGCAGGTACATGCCGGCCTCGATGGCAACGGCGATCCCACCTGTGAGTTCAGCCAATGACGGATAACCTGTTTACCCCGTTGCCCCATCCGCTGGCTTACGCGGATGCGTTGCTGGGCTGGTTCACCCGCCTGGGCGCCGAGGACGAGGCAGGTGCTGTGCCGCCGCTGTGTGTGGCAGCGGTGGCGCAATTGAGCCAGTGCGAACTCAGCCAGTTGTATCGGTGCGATGCGGCCACAGGCCGACTCGACCTTATTGCCCAGTTCCTGCCCGGGGCGCTGCCGGTCGGCGAGCCGGTGGCAGGCGCGGACTTCCAGCATGAGCAGGTGTTGCACTATGTCCTCGCCCATCGCAGCCCCCTCAGCCTGGATGACCTGGAGAACAGCCCTTATGAATGCGGTTTTCTGCCAGCAATGGCCAAGCCTTGGCGCTCGTTGTCGTGCGTGCCGTTGTTCAACCGGCAAAAGACCCTCGCGGGAGTTTTGCTGCTTGCCAGCCAGCGCCCCAAACCCTTGCAGGACTACGCCGCTTCCCTGGCCCGGTTGGGCAGCTTTGCCTTGACTCAGCTGGCGTTGTTGGGAGGTATGCGCCCCGCTCACAGCAGCGTCGAGTCTTTGTGCGGCGCGCCGGTCAGCCGTGCGGCATTTGGGTTGATCGGCAGCAGCACGGCCATGGACGAAACCTACCGCCTGATCAGCAAGATCCTCAATACCCCTTACACCGTGCTGCTGCGCGGCGAGACGGGTACCGGCAAGGAAGTGGTGGCGCGGGCGATCCACACCGCAGGGCCGCGCAGCGCCAAGGCCTTCGTGGTGCAAAACTGTGCAGCCTTCCCCGAAGGGTTGCTGGAAAGCGAATTGTTCGGCTATCGCAAAGGTGCATTCACCGGTGCCGAACGCAACCATGCCGGGCTGTTCGATGCTGCTCACGGCGGTACGTTGCTGCTGGACGAAATTGGCGATATGCCGCTGTCGCTGCAGGCCAAGTTGCTACGGGTTTTGCAGGAAGGTGAAATTCGTCCGTTGGGCGCCAGTACGGCGCACAAGGTCGACGTACGCATTATCGCTGCAACCCATCGCGACCTGGCCGCAATGGTGGCCCAGGGCAGTTTCCGCGAAGACCTTTATTACCGCCTGGCGCAATTCCCCATTGAGCTTCCGGCCTTGCGCGAGCGCGACGGCGATGTGTTGTTGCTGGCGCGGCATTTTGCTCAGGAGGCTTGTGTGGCCCTGGGCCGCGTACCGGTGGGCTGGTCCAGTGCGGCGTTGGATCAACTCTCGAGCCATGGTTTCCCCGGCAATGTGCGCGAACTCAAGTGCCTGGTGGAGCGGGCTGTCCTGCTCTGCGATGACGCGCTGATCCTGCCGGTGCACCTCTCGTTGGCGCCGGCGCCCGCCACTGAAGCGGTCGATGCCACCTTGCGGCAACGCCTGGAGCGGGTGGAGCGGGTGTTCCTGATCGACTGCCTGCACAAGAACCGTGGCAATCGAACCCGCACCGCGCGTGAGTTGGGCGTTGCGCGCCGCACGCTGCTCTACCGCCTGTCGCACTTAAAGATCCCCCTTGGCGATGTTCGCGAGGGGGGCTGAATGACGCGCGCGTGGACACCTTATTTTCCTGGGAGATACCTGATGTTTTTTCGTCCGTGGCACGCCGTGCTGCTTGTGCTGTGTTTGCTGGGTGGCTGTAACGCCAATTACGTGTTTGATGATGCTGACTACCGACCCTTGGGTGACCCCCAGGCGCCCCGTCGCGGCCAGTGAACAGGGGAGCCCTGCGATGCAATTAATCTTTGAAGTGTGTGACTGCGCGCCTGGTGAGCCATCGGCGAGCAAGGTCTTTGATGGCGTCGGCGGCGTCATCGGCCGTGGGATGGGGTGTGACTGGATCATCCCCGATCCCCGGCGCCTGGTTTCCAGCCACCATGGCCTGGTCAGCTACCGGGACGGCCGCTACTTTCTGACCGATATCAGCAGCAATGGCATTGGTGTCTCAGGCAGTGCGGAACGCCTGCGTAAAGGCCAGGCCCGCTTGATCAGTGACGGTGAGGTGTACCAACTCGGTTCGATGGATATCCGTGCCCGAGTGTTGATGCATGAGCGGCATCGATTCGCCCCCGGTGACACGATTCCCGATGATGCATTTCTGGGGCTTGACCCCCTTGAGGCACTGGATCGCGAACAACGACGCGGCGAATCATCGCCAACACTGGACGCGTTGAACACGTCGGTGCATGCGAGCGACCAGTCCCTGTATCACGCGACGGTGGACCGCGACCATGTGGTCGTCCCGGAGTGGGCCGAGCCGGTCCGCGAGGGGGCGCCTGCTGCTCCCGTCGCGGCTGCGCCGTCAGCCCCCGAAACCTTCTGGTCACAGTTCGGCGAAGCGCTGGGCATGGGCCTGGACACGTTTGATATGTCGGCTCGCGAAGCCCTGGCGATCAAGGTGGCGGGCCTGTTCAGGCAAACCGTCGAAGGTTTGCAGCAAAGCCTTAGAACCCGCGACGAACTGAACAGCGAGGTGGGCCTGGGTTGGAGTACCTCGGCACTCAGCAGCCCGAACCCATTGAAGGATTGCGTCGATACCCAAGTGGCCTTGACGTCACTGCTGGCGGCCGACGCGTCGGGCCCGCTTTGCGCCGAACGGGCGGTCGCCCAGGCGTGTCGGGACTTGCAGGTCCATCAACTGGCCCTGGTGGTGGCCTGCCGTGCTGCTGTGCGCAGCGCGCTGGCGGCCTTTGCCCCAGGCCATCTGTTGCTCTGCTTCGAGCGCGAGGGCAAGCCGCGCCGGTTCGCTGGCGACGGTGCCCATTGGCGTGCGTACCAGCGTCACTACCGCCGGTTGAATGACGACGCGTCCCTGAGCGAGCAGCTGTTGCGCGACGATTTTGCCAGAGCCTACGAGGAGCAGGTGCGCCTGGTCTCCACCCTGCACGCCGCCTACCCGGGATGATGTTCATGTATCGAATCACCGTTGCATCAATGCTGGTAGCGCTGGGCCTGTTGGTCGGTTGCAGCAGCCTTTCACCGTTTTCGTCCCTGACCAAGCTGGACCTGACATTGACGGCCAGTGACGAGGTCAACCCGGACCTGCATGGCCGCCCCTCGCCCGTGATAGTGCGCTTGCTTGAGCTGCGCCACCCCGTGGCCTTCGAGAACGCCGACTTTTTCAGCCTCTATGCACGGGCCGAGCAAACGCTGCCCAAGGATTGGGTCAGCAGCGAAGAACTGGAGATGCGCCCCGGCGACCGGCTGGCGTTCAAGCTCAGTGTCGAACCGCAAAGCCGTTATGTCGGTGTGCTGGCGGCTTACCGCGATCTGCCCCAGGTTCAATGGCGGCTGGTGCTGCCGGTCACCGCCGGGCAGCGCACACAAGCCAACCTGGTACTGGACCAGACCGGTATTCGCATTGCCGACCCGGACACCCGCAAGGCGGAGGATTGAAATGCAAGCCCATAACGTCATCTGGCAGGAAGGCATGCTGTTGCGCCCCCAGCACTTGCAGCACAACGACCGCTACTACCATCAGCAACTCAACCGCAGTCGCCTTCTGGGCAGCGACGCCTGGGGGTTTCTGACCCTTGAAGTCGACGTGCAGTACCTCAACCTGGGTAAGGTGGTGGTCACCCAGGCCAGCGGCGTGTTACCGGACGGCAGCCTGTTCGAGCTGAGCGGCGCGATGGAGCCGCTGGTGCTGCAGGTACCCGTTAACGCCGGGGGGCAGGCCGTCTACCTGGCATTGCCGTTGGCCACCGAGCATCAGGTTGAAGCGCGCCGGCCGGAACAGAGCGACGTGCTCGCGCGCTATGTGGCGTATGAAACCGAAATTGGCGATTCCAACGCTGGTGCCGACTCCCGTTGCCAGGTCAACTGCGCGCGCCCGGATCTACGCTTGGTAGTGGGCGAGCATCCCAATGACCCCTACTACGTGAAACTGCAGCTTGCCCAGGTGCTGGAGTCGACCCGTGAAGGCGGGGTGAAGCTGGATTCGGATTTCGTGCCGACGTTTATCTACCTCCAGGGTTCGGGGTATGTGTCGTCGTGTGTCAAGGAAGTGACCAGCCTGCTGGCCACCCGTGGCGATGCGATTGCCGCGCGCATCCAAGGCACCGGCACGTCTGCTGGGGCGCAGGTCGGCGACCTGCTGATGCTGCAACTGATCAACCGTGTCGAACTGACGTTGCGTCACTACCTGAGCCAGGCCCAGGTGCGCCCGGAAGCCGTGTTTCGGGCGCTGCTGTCGGTGCTCGGCGAATTGTCGACGTTCGCCACCGACAACAAACGCGCGCAACTTGCGGTGCATTACCAGCATGGTGATCAGGGCGCGAGCTTTCGCGGGTTGATGGGCGGCATTCGCACCGTGCTGTCGTTGGTGCTGGAGCAGCACGCCATTGAATTGCCGCTGCAGCAGCGCCAGTACGGCGTGCTGGTCTGCCCGGTAAGTGATCTGAAACTGCTCGGAGCGGCGACGTTCATTCTCGCAGCAACCGCGCAGTGTGACTCCGAAGAGCTGCGCCATCGCCTGCCGGCGCATCTCAAGATCGGCACCGTGGAGCGCATCCGCGAGCTGGTCAACCTGCATCTCGCGGGTATCAGGGTCAAGCCACTGCCGGTGGCGCCGCGACAGATTCCATTCCACGCCGGCAAAACCTATTTCATGCTCGAACTCAGTGCCCGTGACATCACGCAGCTGGAGCAATCGGGTGGTTTTGCCTTCCATGCCAGCGGCGAATTTGCCGAGCTGCAACTCAACTTCTGGGCTATCAGGAACTGAACGCCATGACCATGGACAGTGAATACGCGCAGGACGAGAAAACCGTGCTGCTTGACCGTGACGGGTTCGCCCCGGCGCAAGGGGCGGTGACTGACTTCCCGTCGCCGCCGCGGTTCGAGCAGCTGGAAGACCGCATGATCTACACCGCCCGATTGCAGGGCGCGCACAGCTTCAACATGGGCCCCAACATCCTGGTGGCGGCGGCCTGGGAACTCTTGTCGCAGGTGGTCCAGCTCAAGGCCAGTTCCGGTCGTGAAAACCTGCAGGCGCTCAATGACCGGTTGTCATCCGGCATTACCACGTTTGAAGCCCAGGCCCAGCACCAGGGGGCCGAGGCGGGACAGGTGATGTCGGCGCGTTACGTGTTGTGCAGCGTGATTGACGAGGCAGTGGTGACCACGGCGTGGGGCAGTCGCAGCGATTGGCCCAGGACCAGCCTGTTGAGCCGCTTTCACAACGAGACCTTTGGCGGCGAAAAGGTCTTCCAGTTGCTGGAGCGTCTGTCCCGCGATCCCGTCAAACACGTGGCCATGCTGGAGCTGATGTACCTGTGCCTGGCGATGGGGTTTGAAGGCAAATACCGCGTCATGGAGCGCGGCGGGGCGCAACTCGAAGGGGTACGCGATGCCTTGTACCGACAGATCAGGCATGTGCGCGGCGACCGGCTGTCGATGACTGCGCCACCAGGCCCGGGCAAGACGCGGCGTAACCGCATACGCAATCTTTCCGTCACGTGGGTGGTCATTCTCGGACTGGCCTGTGTGCTGGCGATTTACTCAGGGTTTGCGTGGGTATTGAGCAACGAGCGCATGACGGTGCTGCAACCTTTTCAACCTTTGGCGTCGGACCAGGCTCAGACGCCCTTGTAACGCTGGGAGCAATGAATGAACGCATTCTTCAGGGGCGCGGGCACGATGCTGCGCAAAATTTGGGTATGGAGCCTGTTACTGGTGTTATCCAGCGCGTTGCTGGTGTGGTTTTTCGGGCCGTTGCTGGCGGTGGATGACCATCGATTCTGGCAAAGTGCAACGGCCCGTTTGCTGACCATCAGCGGCCTGTTCCTGCTGTGGGGGTTGGCGATGGTGGTCGTGGGCGCGCGTCGTACCGCGCGGCTCGACCAACCTGAACACCAGGCGCAGCATCAACGCCAAAGCCTGGTCAACGACGAACAACGTCAGGTACGGGGGCGGTTCAAGGAAGCGCTGCAGACCCTGAAAACCTCACGCCGCTACGGTGAACGAAGCGAGCGTTGGCGCAGCGAGTTGCCGTGGTACTTGTTGATTGGGCAGCAGGGCAGTGGCAAGACGCGGTTGTTGGCGGCCAGCGGCTTGCAGTTCCCGCTCGACCGGGTCGAGGCGTTACCTGCGGGCGCAACCGCTTACTGTGACTGGTATTTCGCCGACGAAGCGGTACTGGTAGAGACTGCCGGGCGTTACCTGGTGCAGCCTGACCGAGCGGTGGACGCCGCGGGGTGGACCACCTTGCTCGGGCTGCTCAAGTCGCGGCGCCGGACGCGCCCGCTCAATGGCGTGGTGGTGACGCTGTCGGTAGAGACGCTGCTGGCCGGTAACGAACATGACTTGGAACTCCACGCGCGGCATGTGCACAGCCGCTTGCAGGACATCCAGCAGACGCTGCATGTGGATGTGCCGGTGTATCTGGTATTGACCCAGGCTGACCGGTTGGCCGGGTTCGCCGAGTTCTTTGACACGCAGCAGGGTGACGGCGCCGAGGAAGTGCTGGGAGGGCGTCTGGCCGTGGGCAAGGTCGACGCCGAAACTGCCCAGGTGCGCGAGGCCTTCGAGGCGTTGCTGCAACGCCTGGGGGTGGAGTTGATTCCGCGCCTGCACCAGGAACGCAACGTCGAGCGCCGTGGCCGCATGCTCGACTTCCCGCGCCAGGCAGCGGGTATCGGTGAGCGCTTGTGCCTGTTTGTCGAGTCGGCGTTTTCTGCCCATCGCTATCAGCGTATCAACGGTTTGCGAGGGTTTTACCTGACAAGTACGAAGGCCGGTGATACTGGCGCGCAGTTCGTCCAGGGCTTGTTCAGCCGGGTGATTTTTGCCGAGGCCGACCTTGCCGGCCTGCAGACGCCAGAGCGCCAACGCCTGCGGCGCCGCCAGGGGCTGTTGGCGCTGGCTGCCACGTTGGTCATCGGGACTGCGGCGGGACTATGGGCGCACAGCTATTCGTTCAATCATCAACGGCTGGTGCAACTGCAGGCATTGATCAACCCCCAGCCGCCGGCTCAACCCGGTGCGGACGCGCTCCTGGCGCTGTTGCCGGCGCTGGACAACCGCCTGGCAGCCACCCGGGTGTTTGCGCCAGAGGCGCAGGTACGTTGGGTGGATCGGGCCGGTTTGTATCAGGGCGAGGTGAGTCGCCCGTCGCTGGCGAACGCCTATGAAGACAGCCTGCGCCAGCAGTTGCTGCCGCAGGTGCAAACGCTGCTCGAAGAACAGGTTCGCGCCCACCTTGGCGACCGTGGACGGCTGTTGGATACCTTGCGTGCGTACCTGATGCTCAACCTTCGCGAACGTCGCGACAACACCTGGTTGGCGGAGCACATGGCGGGCCTCTGGTCCACACGTTTTGCTGCGGATACCTCGGCGCAAAGCCGTTTGAGCAACCACCTTGCGCGCTTGCTGGAGCAGCCGTTCGTGGCGCCTTTGAATGATGCCTTGGTGGCCCAGGCTCGGCAGGTGCTGCGCGGGGAGTCGTTGGCCGAGGTGGTTTATCGGACGCTGCGCGAACAAGCCCGCAGCCTGGAGCCTTTTCGCCTGGCCGAGGGGCAGGTGTTTTCGCGGATTGAACCGCCCATCCCGGGTTTCTACACCAAGAAATATCTGCAGTATTTCGAAACGCAGGGCCCGCGTCTGGTCAACGATATTGCCCAGGACAACTGGGTGCTTGGGGAAGGCACTGACCTCAGCGCCATGGATTTGCGCCGCTTGATGCAGGAACTGGAACAGCGCTATTTCAGTGATTACGCCGAGGCCTGGAGCCAGGCCCTGGGCCGCGTCCGGTTGCAGGAAAGTGACAGCCTGGAGCAGGGGGCCGACCGCCTCGCGGGTTTGACCTCGGCCCAGTCAGCCTTGGTGCAGTTGCTGCAACAGATTCGTGAAAACACCCGGCTGGTACCCACCCAGGGCCGGCTGGAGGCGCTGGGCCAGCAGGCCGGCGAAGTCGGCGAGGCCGGTGTGGCGGCCGTCGGCGCGTTGATCAAGCAGTTGCCGGGCCAGGCGGCGCCGGATGGTGCTCGCCGAGCGTTACAGCGTCGCTTCGAACCCTTGCATCAATTGCTCGATGAAGAACAGAACCCCGGCGCCGACTTGACCCAGGCAATGCGCGTGCTTGATGAGTTGCATCTGCAATTGCTCGCGCTGAACCGCGAAAGTCCCCCTGAGCAGGCCGCGTTCAGGCTGGTCAAGGCGCGCATGGAGGGCCAGCAGCCTGTATTGAGCAACCTGCGCAATGCCGCTGCGCGCTTGCCGTTGCCGCTCAAGGGCTGGTTCGAAGGGATCGCCGACGACACCTGGCGCCAGTTGCTCGATGACGCTTATGTGCATGTGAACCAGCGTTACCAAAGTGAGGTGTATGGTTTCTACAACAAGGCGATCCAGCGGCGTTATCCGTTCGAGGCGCATGCGCCAAGTGATGTCGCCCTGGGGGATTTCCAGGCGTTTTTCAAACCTCAGGGCGCCATGGCGCGCTTTTATGAGGCGTACCTGCGACCGTTTGTCAGCGCCGAAGGCAACCGCTATCGATTGCGTGCCCTGGATGGCCGCAGCTTGCCGATGTCGCGCGTGCTGCTGGAGCAACTGACCAAGGCCCAGACCATTCGCCAAGGGTTCTTCACCGAGGACCAGGGCGAGTGGGCCGTGCGCTTTACGCTGGCGCCCTACAGCCTGGATCAGGCGGTCAGCCGGTCGATCCTGCAAGTGGGCGATCAACAACTGGAATACCGGCATGGCCCGATCGTGCCTATGGCCTTTCAGTGGCCCAGCGATACGGGCAACGGGCGTAGCAGCCTGGTGCTGGAGCGCAGTGCAGAGCAGCGGCCGCTGGGTATCGAGAAAAACAGCGGCGACTGGTCGTTGTTCCGCTTCTTTGACCTGATGCAGAGCGAGGCGGCAAGCGGCCGCGATGCGTACATCCTCAAGGCTGACCTCGCCGGCCTGCGGGCCAATTATCTGCTCACCAGCCAACGCAACCCCAGCCCGTTCCAGATGGCGACATGGCGCACCTTCCGCCTGCCGGAGCAGCTGTGAGCCAGCTACGCCTGTGGCGCAGCGCCGGGCGCACGCTGCAGGGCACGCGGCGGGCGCGCAACGAAGACGCGTTCCTCGATTGCCCGCAGCGCGGCTGTTGGGCCGTGGCCGATGGAATGGGCGGGCACCAGGCGGGGGATGTCGCCAGCCAATCGGTGGTCAGCAGCCTGGCCGCGCTGCCTGGCGGCGGTGATTTCGATCAACGCATCGAGGCCGTTCGCCGCTGCCTGCGCGGGCTGGACACTCGACTGGGGCTGGGGCAGCTGCAGCCCGGCGACCGCCTGGCGGGCATCATGGGCAGTACCGTGGTTGCGCTGTTGCTGGAGGATCGCCGCGCAGCGTGCATTTGGGCGGGGGATAGCCGCTGTTATCTGTGGCGACGGCAGCGTCTGTACCAGCTGTCGCGTGACCATTCCCTGCAGCAGCAACTGATGGACCAGCAGCAGTTGAGCCTGGAGCAGGCCCGGGCGCACCCGAGTGCCAAGGCCTTGACCCGCGCGATTGGCGCGCCGCAGCCCCTGAGCCTTGAGGTATTGGAATTGAGTGTCCACCCCGGGGACGTATTTTTGTTGTGCAGCGACGGTCTTTACCAAGGCCTCAGCCATCGCGAACTGGGAATCGCCATGAGCGTGGGAACGCCCAGGCAGGTGGTGGACCGGTTGTTTGCCAGCGTGCTGCACGGGCCGGCGCGGGACGACCTGACGGCCGTGGTGATTCAGAAATGAGCGCGCGCAATGAGGCACCCGCCATGACCCCGGCGGCGAGCCCGCCGACGCTGCTTGGCGGGCGCTATCGGCTGGAGCGGATACTTGGCACGGGTGGCATGGGCGTGGTCTATCGGGCCCGGGACCTGCTGCATGAAGCCTTCGGCGAACCCGATGCCAGTGTGGCGCTGAAGCTGTTGGGTGCAACGTTTGCCGCGTCTCCCGACGCCCATGTGTTGCTGTACAGCGAATTTGCCCTGACCCGTAGCGTGCAGCACCCGCATGTGGTGCGAGCGTTTTCTTTCGACGTCGATATCGAGCACAAGCTGGCGTTCTTTACCATGGAACTGATGCATGGCATGACCCTGGATCGTTTGCTCATGGAGTGCCCGCAAGGGTTGCCCTGGCACGAGTTGCAGCCGCTGGCCTTGCAGTTCCTCGATGCACTGGCCTGCACCCATCGGCAAGGCGTGCTCCATGGCGATATAAAACCCGCCAATCTGCTGCTGGGCGAGCAAGGGCTACGGTTGTTCGATTTTGGCCTGGGTCATGCGCAGGCGCAGGCGGCGGCCGGGTTACCGGGCCTGAGCCGCAACCGCTTGAACGCCTGGACGCCTGCGTATGCGGCGCCGGAGCTGATAGCCGGCGGGGCGCTGTCGGCCAGCGCCGACCTGTATGGCGCAGCCTGCGTGCTGTACGAATTGGCTCAAGGCGGGCGCCCCGGCGAGCCGTCGCCTAACCAGGCATTGCCCAGGCCGCGTCAGCTGCCCAGGCACTGTTGGCCGGCGTTGCGTTCGGCCTTGGTCCGGGACCCGGAACACCGATGCATTACCGTCGCCGAGCTGCGCGAAGCACTGGGCGAACCGCGACGCCGCTGGTTCCTTTAGCCCAGGGCTCAGCGGGGCAAATCATGCAACGCGCAATACTCTTCCCAACTCAAACCGGCCATCTGCGCCACTTCCCTATGCACTTCAAGGCGCTGGGCTGCAAACGCTGCGGGGGATTCAGCGGTCAGCTTGAGTGTCAGCTCCCAGGCAAACAGGCCCTGGCGTTCGGCGTGGGCTTCGAAGGCTTCATGCAGCCGTTCGGCGCGGTACTGGGCCAGAGTCTCGCCACGGGCCTGGGCGGCCAGCGGGTTCAGGCTGTCGAGTTCGCTGGCCACCTCGGGATGTTCAGTGAGGAAGCGGTCCAGCGCGAGTTGGTGGTTATCGCCAGGTGGTGACAAATGTGTACTCCAGATTCAGTGGGCTCAGGCGCGGTTTGTGGCCTTGCGACGCGCGCGTTTGCGCAGGCGCCGGTCGATCCCGGCGCGTATCGGCTTGAGCAAAAACAATAACAGATAGGCACCCAGCACCCAGGCCAGTTCCAGCGAGCTGTTTTGCATATCGAGGTTGCCTCCATGGCGGTTCCTGACGGTAGGGTTCGGGTGCGTCTTAACCCGCCGATAGTACTCATTGAAGCAGATTCAAGCAGTGGCCCAGGTCAGAAAATCCAACTATTTGGAGAAACAGGCGAATCATCTGTCATCCATTGCTGAAAATTCACTATGGCAGGTGGCAAAAGGCTTTCGCTCCCGGTGCCAGGACGTGTAGCGTTAGCCCCGGTGTTTCCGACCCTGCCTACCAAGGCAGAGTGCGATGGGCAGAGGGACGGTCATGGCGCAAACGCTGTTCAAGCTTTTCTTTACGCAACGCCTGGCCGCCTTGGCCAGCACCGAATCGTTGCGCGCGATCCGCGAGGGGCTGTTGTGGATCCTGCCGTGCCTGTTGGTGTCGGCGGGTTTTCTGATCCTGTCCGAATTCGCCCGGGTGCTGGGCTTCGACCCTGCGGTGGTGACCTTTCTGGCCGGGCTGCACAACCAGATCAGTTCGGTGATCCCGCTGCTGGTGGCGGCGTCCATCGGCTATATGTTGGCGATCCAGTATCGCTTGCCGCAATTGCCGGTGGCGTTCCTGTGCCTGGCCCATGTGGTGGTGGCGACGTTTATCCTGCGTGAATACCCAAGGGCGTCGGCGACCTTCGTGCTGTTTATCGCCATTGCGTCGCCGCTGCTGAATGTGCCGGCCATCGCCTGGTTGCACCGTTACCGTTGGACCCGGCTGGTCAATGAGGACCTGGTGGGGCAAAACCTGCGGGGCACGATCAACATGGTGGTGCCTGGGGCCATCACTGCGCTGGCGCTGGTGGTGGTGCTGTCGCTGCTGTTGCAGGTGCCTTACGTGGCGCAGTTGCAGGGGCCGCAGGTGCTGGGCGCGCTGGATTCGCCCTATGGCAGCGGGCTGTTTGTGACGCTGATGAATTCGCTGTTGTGGTTTTTCGGGATCCACGGCGTGTACGCGATGCAGCCGCTGTTCGATGTGCTGGACCAGGCGGTGGTGCTCAACGGTGCGGCGTTGGCGGCGGGTGAGCCGATCAAATATGTGTTGAACAGCGGCTTGCTGGGCAGCTTCGCGTTTATCGGCGGGTCGGGCGGGGCGTTGTGCCTGTTGCTGGCGATCCTGCTGTTTTCCAAGAGCCAGCCCATGCGCCTGCTGGCGATTGCCAGTTTGCCGCTGTCGCTGTTCAACGTCAGCGAGGTGCTGCTGTTCGGCTTGCCGATCATTCTCAACCCGCGCCTGTTTATCCCGTTTCTGCTGGTGCCGGCGATCAACGCCATGCTCGCGTTGACGGTGGTGCAGGTGGGTTGGGTGTCGCCGGCGGTGGCCAGTGTGCCGTTTACCTCGCCGGTGCTGCTCAATGCCTACCTGAGTACCCACGGCGACCTGGCGGCCGTGGCGCTGCAAGTGGCGCTGCTGGGCCTGGGCACCCTGGTGTATGCGCCTTACGTGCGAGCGATCCATCGCCAGGCCACCGAGGGCGGTACGGTTTACCTCAAGTCCCTGGACATGACCTTCCGTGGCCTTGAAGAAAAGGGCCGGCTGCGCGAGCTGGACCCGGTGCTCGCCTCCCACAAGGCGTTGGCGCGCCAGGCCACCGAAATGAGCCGTATCCAGCAGATCAGCGACTATGAGTTTTACCTCGAATTCCAGCCGCAGGTGTCGACCCGTACCGGGCTGTGCACCGGCTGTGAAGCCTTGATGCGCGCCCGCGATGCCCAGGGCACGGTGCATTCGCCGTGGGAGTTTTTGCAGTGGCTGGCCCAGGCGCGATTGATGCCGGATGTGGATGTGTGGGTGGCGTCCGAGGCGGTTCGCCAATACCTGAAGTGGCAGAAGCTCGGCTTTGCCTTGCCGATGACCATCAATATCTCCAGCGCCACCCTGACCGACGCCGCCTATGGCGAGCGCCTGGTGGAAATCCTGGCCCAGGCCCATGGGCAGGTGTCGGTGGAGATCACCGAAGACGCGCTGGTCAGCGACAGCCAGGCCACGCGCCGGATCATCCAGAAGCTGCAAGCGATCGGCGCCAAGGTGTATATCGATGACTTTGGCACCGGGTTTTCGGCCTTGAGTTACTTGCATCAATTCCCGGTGGACTTTATCAAGATCGACCGCAGTTTCGTGGTGGCCCAGCACGACCCCAAGGGCGCCCAGGTGATGACCGGCATCCTGCGCTTTTGCGAGGCGCTGAACCTGGGCGTGGTGGTGGAGGGCGTGGAAACCGCCGAGCAGTTGGCCTTCCTCAATACCGGCGCCGAGTTGATTATCCAGGGCTGGTATTTCAGCAAGGCGTTGCCGGGCGATCAGGTGCAAGGCTTCGTGCGTGAACGCGCGGCGCTGGCGCAGGCCTAGTAGCTGCGCCGGGTCTGTTCGATGTCGGCCACCAGGCTGTCGATGCGTGCCAGGCGCGCGCGGTTGTCGTGGTCCCAGGGGTGGAAACCGGGTCTGAAGTAGTCCAGCCACGGCCGCAGCATGCGTGGGAAAACGCCCTTGGGCCCATACAGAAATTTCAGCATGCGCCAGAAGCCTTTGAGGTGACCACCCGATTTGCGGTCGGCAATCAGCAGGCGCAGGTGGAAGTCCAGCACCACCAGCCAGAAGAACACCGTGGTGGTCAGCATGGTGCCGGTGCGCAGCAGGTAGCGCTTGGGCCCGGGCTCTATCACCGTGTTCCACACATCAAAGGCCACGGCCTTGTGTTCGGTTTCTTCGAGGGCGTGCCAGTACCACATTTGCTGGTAACCCTTGAGCGAATCGCCGAAGCGCGACGGGTCGCTCAACAGGATTTCCGCGAGCATCGCCGTGTAGTGCTCCAGGGCGATGGTGATCGCCAGGTTGAACGATGGCGCGAAGTGTTTTTTCTGCAGATCGAGGATGAATTTCAGCCGCCGATCCAGCGTATGCGCGGGCAGGCCGGCGGCTTGCAGCAGGTCGTTGTAGGCCACGTGTTCACGGCTGTGCATGGCCTCCTGGCCGATAAAACCCTGGATCTCTTTTTTCAATTCGGGATCGTCGATGCGCCGGCGGTAGTGGCGCACGCTGTCCATGAAAAACAGCTCGCCCTGGGGAAACAACAGCGACAGCGCGTTGAAGAAATGCGTGATGAACGGACCCTGCTCGTGCCAGTTCTTGATGCGTTCGGCGGGCAGGTCGAAATGAATGTCGCGGCGAATCGGCAACATAGTGCGTGCTCCTGTTCAGAGGCGGGGCTCGTCGTTGGTTTCAAACACCGGCGTGCGCGGCTTGGGCGCCATGCGCTTGCTGGCGAACACCACCAGGGCCTGGTAGGCCGCCGGCAGGCAACGGGCGAGCAGGTCGAGAAAGTACGCATCGCGGCCGATCAGTACGCGGCGCTTGTTTTTGCGCACGCCGTGCAGGATCACTTTGGCGGCCTGGTCGGCGTCGGTGATGAAGAGCTTTTCGAAGTCGGCGCGGGCCTGTTGCTCGCTGTGGATCAGAAAGCCGGTCATGTTCGCGTCGATGCGGCTGCTGCGGCAGATATCGGTGCGGATGCCGCCCGGGTGCACGCAGGTGGCCGAGACGCCGCAGCGTTGCAGGTCGAGCTCTTGGCGCAGGGATTCGGTAAAGCCGCGCACGGCAAACTTGGTGGCGTTGTAGCCGCTCATGCCGGGCTGGGCAAACAGGCCAAACACGCTGGAGGTATTGACCACATGCCCGTCGCCGCTGGCTTTCAGATAAGGCAGGAAGGCCTTGGTGCCATGCACCACGCCCCAGAAATTGATGCCGACGATCCATTCCAGGTCGGCGTAGTCCACGCCTTCGACGGTACTCGACAGGGCCACCCCGGCATTGTTGAACACCAGGTTGACCTGGCCATGTTCGGCCATGCAGCGCGCGGCCCAGTCTTCCATGGCCTGGCGGTCGGATACATCCAGTACCTGCGTGGTAACCAACACGGGCGACAAGGTCGAAGACTTGATCAGCGCCAGGGTCTGTTCCAGCCCCTGGCGGTTTTTATCCGCCAGCGCCAGGTGGCAACCTTCCCGCGCCAGGGCCAGCGCCAGGGCGCGGCCCATGCCGGAGGCGGCGCCGGTAATGGCCGCAACGCGACCGTTGAATGACTTCATGACAGGCTTCCTTCTGCGTTGGCGTGGGGGACCGGCGCCGCACGTGCGGGCGAGTCGATCGGCAGCAGGTTGGCGACATAGTCCTTGAGCGCAAACTGGCGGGTCACCTGCTTGAAGCGCCAGGTGGAACCGGGCCACAGGGTGGTGTTCTTGCCGGTGCGCGGGTCGAGGTACCAACTCTGACAGCCGCCGGTGTTCCAGATGGTGCGTTTGAGCTGTTCTTGCAGGCGTTGGTTGTAGGCGTTTTCCACGTCGGGTTTGACCTCGACGGCAGTGATGCGATGGCGCTGCATCTGCTTGAGCGCGTCGAGGATGTAGGTCACTTGCGCCTCGATCATCAGGATCATCGAGTTATGCCCCAGGCCGGTGTTGGGCCCCACGATCAGAAACAGGTTGGGATAACCCGGCACCGTGGTGCCCTTGTAGGCGTGGGCGCCGTCGTGCCAGGTGTCCATCAGGTCCACGCCATTGCGCCCGATGATGCAGTCGCGGGGCAGGGGATCGGTGGCCTGGAAGCCGGTGCCGAAGATCAGGCAATCGGCCGGGTGCTTGATGCCGTCGGCGGTGATCACGCCGTCGGCTTCGATGCGGGCCACGGCGTCGGTCACCACCGCGACATTGCTGCGTGACAGCGCCGGGTAGTAGTCATTGGAAATCAGCACGCGCTTGCAGCCGATGGTGTAGTCCGGGGTCAGGGTCTTGCGCAGGGAAGGGCGGGCCACTTGTTTGCGCAGGTGGCGCAGGGCGATTTTCTGCACCATTTTCATCAGCCGTGGGTGCAATGCAAACCCGACGACGCGGCCTTCCAGCGCCCAGTAGAAGGCGCCGCGCACCAGGCGCTGGGTGAACGGCAGGTGTTTGAACAGCCAGCGTTCGGCCGGCGAAATCGCACGGTCGGGCTTGGGCATGATCCACGGCGGGGTGCGCTGGAACAGGTCCAGGTGCGCCACCTGCGGCGCAATCTGCGGCACGAACTGAATGGCACTGGCGCCGGTGCCGATCACCGCCACGCGCTTGCCCTTCAAGGAATATTCATGGTCCCACTGCTGGGAATGAAAGCGCTTGCCCTTGAAACTCTCCAACCCCGGAATATCCGGCAGCGCCGGGCGCGACAGGCCGCCCATGCCCGACACCAGCACCCGCGCGCTCACCTGGCGGCCATCGCTGAAACTCAATTGCCAGCGTTGCTGCTGCTCATCAAATACCGCACGTTGCAGGCCCATGCCGAAACGCAGGTAGGGCGAAAGCGCATAGCGCGTTGCGCATTGCTCCAGGTACGCGCGGATTTCCGCTTGCGGCGCGAACTGCCGCGTCCAGTGCGGGTTGGGCGCAAAGGAAAACGAATACACGTGGGACTGCACATCGCAGGCGCAACCCGGGTAGTGGTTGTCGCGCCAGGTGCCGCCGAGGGTGTCGGCCTGCTCGGCGATGAAGAAGTCGCTGAACCCGGCCTCCTTGAGCTTGATGGCCATGCACAGGCCGGCAAAGCCTGAGCCGATGATGGCGATGTCGATTGAATCGGGCATCGAGTGTGCCTCCGGTTTTTGTTGTGTCTTTTAGATAGAACACCATTGCAAAGGAAAAATGAATTAATTATTTTAAAAAAGATTTTAAATAATCTACCTGAAAATATCGCCTACGCTAGTCAACGGTTCCTCATGTGCGACTTGTCCGACGGATAGCAGGGCATGCACGAAGTTTAGGTCCAGGGTGGGGCGATGTGCTGAGGCCTTGATCAATACCGGTCAGGCCGCCAGCGGCAGGGAAGCAGAGGACCGAGCTATGGCTGTTGAGTGGGTGATTGCTGCGGCGGTGTTTATCGGCGTCAGCGCCGTGCTGTTGGGGTTCAGTCGCTGGATGACGCGGCGCATTGAAGCCAGCGTTCCAGGCAACGGGCGCTTCGTCGAGGTCAACGGCGAGCGCTTTCATTATGTAGACGAGGGCAAAGGCCCACCGCTGGTGATGATCCATGGGTTGATGGGCAGCAGTCGCAACCTGACCTATGCCTTGTCCGGGCAATTGCGTGAGCAGTTTCGGGTGATCACCCTCGACCGGCCGGGGTCGGGCTATTCCACGCGACATAAACGCACCGCCGCTGACCTGCCGGCCCAGGCGCGGCAAGTGGCGGCCTTCATCCACACCCTGGGCCTGGATAAACCGCTGGTGCTGGGGCATTCCCTTGGCGGGGCAATTGCGCTGGCACTGGCCCTCGACCATCCCGACGCCGTATCGGGCCTGGTGCTGGTGGCGCCGTTGACCCATCCCCAACCCACCTTGCCAGTGGTGTTCTGGTCGCTGGCGGTGCGACCGGCCTGGTTGCGGCGCTGTGTGGCTCACACACTCACGGTGCCCATCGGCCTTTTGACGCGCCGCGCGGTGGTCAAGGGCGTGTTCGCGCCGGACCCCGCCCCCGAGGATTTCGCCACCCGTGGCGGTGGGCTGCTGGGCATGCGGCCCGATAATTTCTACGCCGCCTCCAGTGAGATCGCCCTGGTCAACGATGACCTGCCCGCCATGGTCAAGCGCTACCCGCAACTGACCCTGCCCATCGGCCTGATCTATGGCGCGCAGGACCGGGTGCTGGACTTTCGCACGCACGGCCAGGCGCTGGCTGACAAGGTGCCAGGCCTGAAACTGCAGGTGGTGGAGGGGCGCGGGCACATGCTGCCGATCACCGCCACGGCGCGTGTGGTGGAGGCGGTGCAGCACCTGGCCAAGCGGGTGCGGCCTACGGAAACCGCCACGCTGCTGCACCCACCGTTTGCCCTGGCGAGCAAATAATCCTGGGCCCTATTGCGGGTTCGTACGTCCGAAATGCTTGCCCTAGAGACCTGACCAAACGGCTGAAAAAGAGACTGCTCGGTCACGGCAAAAAGGCCTCGAAAAAGTAGTTGACGACCTAACGATTCCGCGCTATTTATTTAAAAAAATATTTCAATATTTGTTTTGAAATGATTTTTGAAATGCCTAAGAGCGAATAAAAATGAAAACAACGCCTTTTATCGCATGGTTGAATTCCCGGAGCATTCAGCGCTCCCTGAACCTTTTTTCTGCGTCCCTGCCAAGCCGCCTCATCCGGAGGCTGCCATGAATCAGACCTTGGCAGCGCCAGGCGTATGGACTGACGGCAAGCGCCACCTGTGGTGGCTGGGCATCATGCCGCTGGCCACGCCGCTGTTGTCCGGCGCCCTTGCCATCAGCACCGGTATCCAGCAACTGTGGTGGGTCGGCGTACTGGTGATCTTCGGCCTGATCCCGCTGATCGACGGCCTGCTCGGGGAAGACGTGAGCAACCCACCCGAATCCGCCGTGAGCCACCTGGAATCGCAACGCTACTACCGCTGGATCGTCTACACCGGCGTGGTGTTGGTGATCTCCTCGGTGGTGATCACCGGCTGGCTGGCCGCCGGCGGTATCGACTGGATCATCCAGGGTGGCCTGATGCAGGCGGCGGCGAACCTGGAGCCGTCGAGCTGGCTGTCCCACGCGGCCAGTTACATCACCGCCCGCACGCAATTGCACGGCGAACCGAGCTGGTTTACCTACCTGGGCATGGCGATGTCCACCGGCGCCGCCACCGGCATTGCGATCAATACCGCCCATGAGTTGGGGCACAAGCCCAATGCATTCGAAGTGTTCCTCGCCAAGGTCACCCTGGCGCCGACCTTCTACGGGCACTTTTACACCGAACACAACCGTGGTCATCACGTGCGCGTTGCCACCCCGGAAGACCCGGCCAGCTCGCGCCTGGGGGAGAGCTTCTGGGCCTTTCTGCCGCGCTCGGTGTGGTTCAGCGCGCGCTCAGCCTGGAACCTGGAGCGCGAGCGTCTGCGCAAGCTTGGCCTGCCGGCCTGGCACTGGCAGAACGGCGTGCTCAGTGCGTGGCTGTACAGCGTGGTGTTGTGGGGCGCGATGATTGCGTGGCTCGGGGCGGCGGTCATTCCATTCCTGATCGTCCAGGGCATCTACGGGTTCTCGCTGCTGGAAGTGGTGAACTATGTGGAGCACTACGGGCTTAAACGCCAGAAGTTGCCCAACGGACGTTATGAACGCTGTTCGCCACGGCATTCCTGGAACAGTAACCGGATTGTCACCAATATTTTTCTGTTCCAGTTGCAACGGCACTCCGATCACCATGCCAACCCCACGCGTAGTTATCAGTCGTTGCGTCACTTCGATGAATCACCGCAACTTCCCTATGGCTACGCGAGCATGATTGTCTGGGCCTATGTCCCTTACTTATGGCGCCGACGCATGGACCACAGAGTGCTGAATCACTACGCCGGGGATATCAGCCTGACCAATCTTCAACCTTCCCAGCGTTTAAAGTATTTGGAGAAGTACAGCAATAGCGCCAAACCATTCTGATCTGAAGTAACCCGTTATCGGTGTGCCGGGGCCTATGTGCTACGCGGACTGTTTCGCCCCGGATTTACTGAAAAAGTTGCAAGAAAGTTGTTTGACCCGAACAAAAATAATTAAAGGGAAGGACGTACACCATGCAAGCACCTGCCAAATTCACCAGCCATATCCTGTTGGCCGCACTGGGCCTGATCGCCTATCACCAGGCCCAGGCCGCCCGCATCGAGCCGGCCGGCAGCGCGTTTACTGCCCAAGGCCCGATCAGTTTTTCCAAAGGCGCGCTGATCAGCGCCGACTGCACGATCAAGGTGGCCGGCAAAGTCGCGGCCGATGGCTCATCCGTGAATGTCGACACAGTTGAGTTCGACGGCGGCCTCAAGTGCAGCCGGGTCGAAGCCATCAATTTGCCGTGGGTATTAGTTGCCAAGGATACCAAGAGCGGCTCTATGTCGAAGATCAGCGTGGATGTTCATGCGTTTGGTTTAGGCGGCAAGTGCGGACCGTCCACCGCCGACGGCACGTGGGATAACGCCACCGGCAAGTTGGAAGCCGCGAATGTGCCAATTGGCGAAGACTGCAAGATCAAGACGGTGTCGATCAAGATGCCGCCCAACTTCAAAGTGGTTGAGTAATCGATAAATGTTAGTGCGGTAAATGCATTGAGATTTGGCTGGAAAGGGAAGTTCTGCTGTGTTTCACCGTGACCTCTCGTTCATGGCCATTACCCCCGGCGAAATGAATTCGCCATAACATGTGAGGAATAACAATGAAAAGTTTGAAAACCCTCGTATCGTTGTCTGCTTTGGCTGTTTGCATGGGCGCTGCTTCGATGGCGAATGCCGTGAGCATTTCTCCCAATGGCCCATTCACTACATCGGCCGGCACTATCGTTGTGCAGTCTCCCTCTTCCTTTGGTGCGGCGGTGACTTGCGGCATTACCTTCTCCGGTACCGTGGCCGGTGGGGTTGCGACTATTTCCTCCGCGTCGCTCACCGGTGGCGGGCTGTGCGGCTTGCCCACCTTGAAAAACATCCCGAGCCCAGGTTGGGTACTGACAGCCACTAGCCTGACAACGGGCACCGTATCCGGCGTCGGTTACACCATCGCGAAAAGCCTGTTGTTCCCAGCGACCGATTGCGGTGCCAACACCATTAACGGGACCTGGAATAACAGCACCAACTCACTGGCCATCGCCGGTCAGACCTTGACGGGCCACACCACCGGTTCCGGCAGTCAAAACTGCACCATTCAGACCCTGAACGTCACGGTGCCGGGTCTGACAATCGTTCCGTGAGGCAATAACTCCAGAAAGGGCTGATCACCCGTAATAAACACGCGCCTCACGTGAGGCGCTTGTTTAAGGCGGCAGGGTTGCAGGTTTCATAAGAAGGAAAAGGAAAACCGTGAAACCGCTGAAAACCCTCGTAGGCGCAAGTTTCCCCTTTTAGGCGATATCTGCAGGCCGAGATGAACCGAGCAGCAAGACGAACCGGCTGGGTCCGGCTCAGTGAGATAACAATAAGGAGTGCCGTATGAATAATAAGAAACAACAGGTACAGGTTCTGCTGGGGCTGGCATTGATGGGAGGGGTGATGGTTGCCGCGCCTGTACAGGCTGGTGGTTTTTCAACGCCCACCTACGGTGCCCCCGGTTGGGGCAGGGCATTTGCGGGGGGCTCATTGTTTAAGAACGACCCCAGTTCCGCTTACAACAACCCGGCGGCCATGGCGTTTGTAGACCGTAACGTTGCGCAATTTACCGTCGACTACGCGCGCATCAAAATCAAGTACAAGGGCGACGCCAACGATTATCAAGGTAACCCGATCACCAGTACTCCACTGGGGCCTGACGGCTTCCCGGATGGGACGGCGACTACCGTGAACAACAACGACGGTGGCGAAGGTGGTTTTACTGCCTGGCTGCCGACCGGCTTTATGGTGATGCCTATAGGCGACCGGTTTGCCTTTGGCTTGAGCCAGGTTGTGCCCCAAGGCATGCGATCCACGTGGGATCAAGATTCGAAACTGCGGGATTTTGCAGTGGATACCAAAATCGAGACCGTAGGTTTGACCGGGTCCTTGTCGTTCAAGGTCAACGATCAGTTTTCCATCGGTGGCGGCGTAATCGTGCAGCACAGCAAGGGCTTCGTCAGCCAGAATATCGACTTGTTGTCAGCGGCCGCGGTGTCTGATTCCGAGTTGGGGGGTATCACGTTCCCTTCGGATGTCGGCAGTGCACTGATGCGGGTCAAGGTCGATAACGTCTCGGCCGGCTGGTTTACCGGTATTGTCTGGAAGCCTACGGATAGAGACACACTGGGCTTGAACTATCACGCCAAAATCAAAAACAAGATGACCGGCAAGTACAACATTTATGCCGATCAATTTTCCTACAATCTCATGACACAACCCAACCCGTTCGGCGGCAGCGGTACGTTGGTGAGTACGGCGTATCCGGGGCTGGAACTGCATCCCGACGGTGCCCATGCCAGCGTTAACCTGGACATTCCCGCCACTGCAGGCCTGGACTGGGTGCACCAGTTCAATGAGCGTTTTACCCTGGGTGCAAGTATCGCCTGGACAGAGTGGTCGTCGTTTAAAGACCTGACGCTCAATTCCGGTGGTTCAACCATTGTCTCCATTCCCTACAACTACAAAAACACGTGGATGTACTCGCTGGGTGGTGATTTCCGCGCCACCGATGAACTGACGCTGCGTGCGGGTGTAGCCATTGACCAGACACCCACGCGCAATTCCACCCGTGACCCGCGGATTCCAGACGGCGACCGTACCTTTCTGTCACTGGGTGCCGGTTATGACGTCAAGGCCGTCAAGGGTTTGAGTCTTGACGTTGCCTACTCCCATCAGTTCGTTCAAGAGGTCAAGCTGAAAACCCAGAACGTCGATCGTCTTGGCGGGGCGAGCCTGAATGGCAAGGCCGAGTCGTCGGGCGATGTGGTCAGTCTGTCGGCCACTTACGCGTTCTGACGTTATACCGACGCTGATGGGGAAGGTATCAAGCGCATCTTGTTGCCTTCACCCATCCATCCACCTTCAGTTACGCGGTTAAAAGCGCCTTCGAATCTTTTGAACAGGCTGACCCCTTCAGCCCGGTATTTTTTCGCCAAAGCATTAAATAATAATTTCAAAACAAAATTTGAATTTGGCTTTCCAAGTTTGTAGTGTGGTTTTACACCGCAGGTTATTTCGACTTGCCAGGTACAGACCACGCCCTGAATCGAGTAGAGGTATCCCCATGCTTATCTGGTTATTGGTGGGTTTCGCAGCTGCGATTGCCCTGGCGTATCGACAAGCCGCCGCGACCCTGTGGTTGGGCGCTGGCCTGATCTGGCTGGCGGCGGGTTACCTGTTCAACGTGGTCGAAGGTTTCGGCGCCACGGTTGCGGCCGTGCTGGTGGTATTGCCGGCGCTGTTGCTGACGATCAAACCCCTGCGCCGCAGTCTGTTGACCAGCAAGGCCCTGGGTCTGTTTCGCACGATCATGCCGGCGATGTCCGACACCGAGCGCGCCGCCATCGAGTCCGGTACCGTGTGGTGGGACGCCGAATTGTTCAGCGGCAAACCCGACTGGCAGCGCCTGCTGCAAGCTGCGCCGGCGAGCCTGAGCGCCGAGGAACAAGCCTTCCTCGACAACGAAGTGGAAACCTTGTGTGACATCGCCAATGACTGGGAAACCACCCAGGTCTGGCAGGACATGTCCCCCGAAGGCTGGCAGTACACCAAGGACGCCGGTTTCCTCGGCATGATCATTCCCAAGCAGTACGGCGGCAAAGGCTTCTCCCACTATGCGCACTCTCAAGTGGTGATGAAGCTATCGACCCGCTGCTCGGCGGCGGCGATTTCGGTGATGGTGCCCAACTCCCTCGGCCCGGCCGAGTTGCTGCTGCACTACGGCACCGACGCCCAGCGCAACTACTACCTGCCGCGCCTGGCGCGGGGCGAAGACATCCCGTGTTTTGCCCTGACCAGCCCGTACGCCGGCTCCGACGCCGGGGCGATTCCCGACCTGGGCATCGTTTGCAAAGGCACCCACGAAGGTGAGGAGGTGCTGGGTTTTCGTGTGACCTGGGACAAGCGCTACATCACCCTCGGCCCCATCGCCACGGTGCTCGGCCTGGCGTTTCGCGCCGAAGACCCGCAGGGATTATTGGGCGCACCCGGCTCGTTGGGCATCACCTGCGCGCTGATCCCGACGGCCCATCCGGGCGTCAACAGCGGCCGTCGCCACTGGCCGCTCAACGCGGTGTTTCAGAACGGTCCTACCACCGGCAAGGATGTGTTCATACCGCTGGATTGGGTGATCGGCGGCCGCGAGCAAGTCGGTAACGGCTGGCGCATGTTGATGGAATGCCTGGCCGCTGGCCGCGCGATCTCTTTGCCATCAGCCAACGTCGGCCTGGGCAAGGTGGCGGTGCGCGGGACCACGGCATACGCGGCGATGCGCAAGCAGTTTGGCCTGCCAATCGGCAAGTTCGAAGGCGTGCAGGCGCCGCTGGCGCGCATGGCCGGGCATTTGTATGCCTGCGATGCGGTGCGCAAGGTGTCGGTCGCATCTCTGGATGCGGGGGAGAAACCCTCGGTGATCTCGGCCATCGCCAAGTACCACGTCACCGAGCGCGCGCGGATTATCGTCAACGACGGCATGGACATCGTCGCCGGCAAAGGCATCTGCATGGGGCCGAATAACTTCCTGGCCCGCGCCTACCAGCAAAGCCCCATCGCCATCACGGTGGAAGGCGCGAACATCATGACGCGTTGCCTGATCATCTACGGCCAGGGGCTGATACGTTGCCATCCGTATGTGTTCCGCGAGATGGAAGCGGCGCGCAACCCCGACCGGCGCAAAGCCCTGGAAGCCTTCGACAGCGCCCTGTTCGGCCATCTGAGTTTTGTGCTGGCCAATACCGTACGCGCGGCGGTGCATGCGCTTACCGGCGGGCGGCTGCTTTCCGCTCCGGCCAAGACCGACCCGGCGCTCGCTTCCTACTATCGTCAGGCCAATCGGCTGTCGGTGGTGCTGGCGTTGATCTCGGACGTGTCCATGGGCGTGTTGGGCGGCGCGCTCAAGCGCAAGGAAAGTATCACCGGGCGCCTGGGGGATATTCTGTCGCAGCTGTACATTGTTTCCTGCGTGCTCAAGCGCTTCGAGGATGACGGCCGGCCCCAGGCCGACCTGCCGTTGGTGCACTGGGCGGCGCAGGACGCGTTGCTGCGCGCCCATGAAGCGCTGGCCGAAGTGCTCGACAACTACCCCTCGAAAGCCGCGGCCGCGGTGGTGCGTGGCTTGAGTTTTCCGTTCGGCATCCCGCTGCGCAAACCCTCGGATCGCCTGCTGGCCCAGGTGGCCGATGTGGTGCAGACCCCGGGCGAAACCCGCGACCGCTTGCTGGCCAACTCCTACATCCCACGTCCGGAAATCGACAAGCTGGCCTATGGCGAATTGGGCTTCCGGCTGTTGCCACAAGTGGAGCTGATCGACGCGCGGCTCAAGCCTGCAATCAAGCAAGGCTTGCTCGAACCCATGCCGATTTCCGCCACGGCCTTCAGCGCCTGGCGCGTCAAGGCGCGCGCGCTGGCGTTGATCAGCGAAGACGAAGAGGCCGTGCTGGCGCGTTATGTGGAATACGCCGACCACGGCATCCAGGTCGATGACTTCCCGCAGGACTTTGGTTTGCTCGAGGCGTTGCAGCAACGTCAACAGGCGTTGGAACCCAAGGCCAAACGCCGCACCAGCCAAGCAGAAAACACCCCGGTCAACTAGAACAAACTCGATTCAAATGTGGGAGGAGGCTTGCCCCCGATAACGGTACATCAGCCAACAGGTATGTGACTGACCCACCGCTATCGGGGGCAAGCCCCCTCCCACACTGACCGTGTTCAGTGAGTGAATTTTTACTATGAGTGACAACTACCTCTCCTTCGTCAATTCCCCCTGGGGCCGACGCCTGGCCCAGGCCATCGGCCTGCCGCAACCCTTGCCCCTGCAACGCCATCGCAGCGGCCAGGCGGGCCTGGCCAACCCGGTGATCGTCGCCGGGGCAGGGCGCCTGGCGGCAACGGTGCAACAGGTATTCAGCGCCACCGACACCGTGGTCGCCACCCCGGCCACGCTTAAAGCGCCGTCCACGGTCAAGGTGCAGGGCGCGGTGTTCGATGCCAGCGAGGTAACCGGCCTGCAACAGCTGGATGAGCTGTACGAATTTTTCCACGCCAATGCCAAACGCCTCAGCCAACACGGCCGCGTGGTCGTGTTGGGTACCGCGCCCGAACACTGCGCGGACTTGCCCCAGGCCATCGCCCAGCGCGCCCTCGAAGGTCTGGTGCGCTCGCTGGCCAAGGAGCTGCGCCGCGCAATCACCGTGCAGTTGCTGTACGTGGCGCCCGGGGCCGAAGCCGCGTTGGACAGCAGCCTGCGTTTCTTCCTGTCGCGGCGTTCGGCCTACGTGTCCGGCCAAGTGGTGCGCCTGGAAAAACCGGTGGACGGCCACGTCGCGGTCAATTGGGACAAACCTTTCGCCGGCCGCCGCGCGCTGGTCACCGGCGCGTCCCGTGGCATCGGCCTGGCGATTGCCCAGGTGCTGGCCCGCGATGGCGCCCATGTGGTTTGCGTGGATGTGCCCCAGGCTCACGAATCCCTGCAACAGGCGGCCGCCAGCGTTGGCGGCTGCGCAATGCCGCTGGACATTACCGCGCCGGACGCCGCTTCACAGTTGCTGGCCCACGTCAGCCAATACGGCGCCTTCGACGTGGTGGTGCACAACGCCGGGATCACCCGCGACAAAACCATCGCCAAAATGGCCGAAGCCGCCTGGCGCAGTGTCATGGCGGTCAACCTCGAAGCACCGCTGCAACTGAGCACTGCGCTGCTGGAGAATGGCGGCCTGAACCCCGGTGGGCGCATTGTCTGTGTGTCGTCGATTTCCGGCATCGCCGGCAACCTGGGGCAAAGCAACTACGCCACCTCCAAGGCCGGGGTGATCGGCCTGGTGCAAGGCCTGGCCAGCCGTGCGGCGGCGCAGCAGGTCACGGTAAACGCGGTGGCGCCGGGGTTTATCGAAACCCAGATGACCGCAAAAATCCCGCTGATGATCCGCGAAGCGGGGCGGCGCATGAACTCCATGAGCCAGGGCGGCCAGCCGGTCGACGTGGCCGAGACGATTGCCTGGCTGGCACACCCGGCGTCTGGCGCGGTTAACGGCCAAGTCGTACGCGTGTGCGGGCAAAGCCTGCTGGGAGCCTAAGCCGATGGACTACATCACGCAGATCATCGACCCGCCGCCCACCCGCACCCGGCTGCTGCTGGACGGCGTGCGCGCGCTGCGCAAACCCAAGCTTGACGGCGCGCCGCTGCTGCCCAAGGAGCGCCTGGTGCGCTCGGCGGTGGAGTTGTCGGCTGCCGGCATCGCCGCCTATGGCCGTGCCTGCGGTTTTCGCCGCGAGCAGGGTGTGCCGCTGTCCTATCCCCATGGGCTGGCGTTCCCCTTGCACCTGATGCTGCTGACCCGGCCGAGCTTTCCGTACCCGGCCAGCGGCATGGTGCATTTGGCCAATCGCATTCGTCAGCACCAGCGCCTGCACGAAGGCCAGGCATTGCGCCTGGAGGTGTATTGCGAGCGCTGGGTCGCCCATCCCAAAGGCCAGGCGTTGAGCATCGCCACCCGTGCCTACAGTGCCGGCACGTTGGTGTGGGAAAGCGACAGCCTGTACCTGCGACGCGACGTGCAAGATCCCGTGGGCGAGCCGTGGGCAGACGCCTTGCCCTTGCAGGAAGACGGCCTGCTGCGCAGCCAGCGCTGGGTCTTGCCCGCTGACCTGGGCCGGCGCTTTGCCAGGGTATCCGGGGATTTCAACCCGATTCATACCTCAGTGATCGGCGCGAAAATCTTCGGCTTTCGCCGCGCCATCGCCCACGGCATGTGGACCCTCGGCCGCGCCCTGGCCGCCCAGCAACCGCCGGGTGGGTTGGCGCAGGCCGAAGCGCATTGCGACTTCAAGCTGCCGATCTTCCTGCCCGGCCAGGTCGCGCTGTGGAATCGCCCCGTGAGCGGCCCGCGCCGTGAGTTTGAGGTACGTAATTTTGCTGGCGACAAACCGCATATGCGCGGGTTGTTCATCTGGAATGAGAGCCTTAAATGAGTGACTACAGCTTCAACCCGGCCCCCACCCGCCGCGTAGCGATTATCGGCGGTAACCGCATCCCGTTTGCCCGCTCCAACACGGTCTACGCCCACGACAGCAACCAGGACCTGCTGGTGGCGGCGCTGCAAGGCCTGGTCGACCGCTACAACCTGCACGGCCAGCGCCTGGGCGAGTTCGCCGCCGGTGCGGTGATCAAGCATTCGCGGGATTTCAACCTGGCGCGCGAGTCGCTGCTATCCACCACGCTGTCCCCTGACACGCCGGCCTACGATGTGCAGCAAGCCTGCGGCACCGGCCTGGAAGCCGCCTTGCTGGTGGCGAATAAAATCGCCCTCGGCCAAATCGACGTGGGCATCGCCGGCGGCGCCGACACCACCTCGGACGCGCCCATCGGCATCAACGAATCCCTGCGCCACACCTTGCTCGCGGCCAACCGCGCCAAGGGCCTGGGCGATAAGTTGAAAGCGTTGCTGAAGGTGCGCCCGTCGATGTTTTTCAAGCCGTTGCTGCCGCGCAATGGCGAGCCGCGCACCGGGCTGTCCATGGGCGAGCACTGCGAAGCAATGGCCAAGCGCTGGCAGATCAAACGTCTGGCTCAGGATGAGCTGACCCTCACCAGCCATCAGCGCCTGGACGCTGCGTATAAGCGCGGTTTTTTCGACGACCTGATCAGCCCCCATCGCGGCCTCGCGCGTGACAACAACCTGCGCGCCGATACCAGCCTGGAAAAACTCGCCGGCTTGGCCCCGGCCTACGACCGCCAGAACGGCACGCTCACGGCGGGCAATTCCACGCCGCTCACTGATGGCGCCTCGGTGGTGCTGCTGGCCAGCGAAGAATGGGCCGCGCAACACGGCTGGCCGGTGCTGGCGTACCTGCGCACCGGCGAGACGGCGGCGGTGAATTTTGTCGATGGCACCGAGGGCCTGCTGATGGCCCCGGCCTATGCCGTGCCGCGCATGCTCCAGCGCGAAGGGCTGAGCTTTGCCGATTTCGATTTTTTCGAGATCCATGAAGCCTTTGCCGCCCAGGTGCTGTGCACCCTCAAGGCCTGGGAAGACGCCGATTACTGCCGCGAACGGCTAGGCCTGGACGCGCCGCTGGGCAGCATCGACCGCGCCAAAATGAACGTCAACGGCGGCTCCCTGGGCTGCGGACACCCGTTTGCCGCCACCGGCGGCCGGCAGTTGGCAACGCTGGCCAAGACTATCCACGCCAACGGCGGCGGGCGCGGCCTGATCTCGATCTGCGCGGCCGGCGGGCTGGGCATCACTGCAATTGTCGAAAAGTAGCTCTATCAAAAACAACAACAAGGAGACTGCCATGAACGCTGTAAGCCAGGAACAAACCGAACGGATCTGGTTGGACGCTTACTTGCCCGGCGTACCGGCGGACATCGACGCGGCTATCGAGGACTACCCGTCGCTGCGCGAGGTGTTCCTGGAACACCTGGAAAAATTCCGCGAACGGGTCGCCTACGTGAGCATCGGCACCGAAATGACTTACGCCGACTGGCAGGTGCAGGGCCATGCGTTTGCCGCCTGGCTGCAGGGCCAGGGCGTGCAGCCGGGTGACCGTGTGGCGCTGATGATGCCCAACTGCCTGCAATACCCGATCTGCTTGCTGGGCACCATCCTGGCCGGGGCGGTGGTGGTCAACGTCAACCCGTTGTACACCGCCCATGAGCTGAAACATCTGCTCAAGGACAGCCGCGCCGAAACCGTGGTGATCTTCGAAAACTTCGCCCACACCCTGGAAAAAGTCGTGGCCGGCAGTAGCGTCAAGCGCGTGGTGGTGGCGGCCATTGGCGACTTGCTCGGTACCTTCAAGGGCGCGGCGATGAACTTCATCCTGCGCCGGGTGCAAAAGCAGGTGCCCCGTTTCAACCTGCGCGGTTCGGTACGCTTCAATCAGGTGCTCAAGCAGGGCAGGGCCCTCAACCATTTTCCGGTAAGCCTGCAGCTCGACGACCTGGCGTTCCTGCAATACACCGGCGGCACCACCGGGGATGCCAAGGGCGTGATGCTCAGCCACCGCAATATCATCGCCAACCTGCTGCAAGCCAAGGCCTGGGTCGGCGACCAACTGGACCAGAACAAGCAGGAAACCAACGTCACCCTGTTGCCGCTTTATCACATCTTTTCGCTGACCGTGAATTGCCTGATGTTCATGTGCCTGGGCGGGCGCAATATCCTGATTGCCAACCCACGGGACGTGAAGCGCGTGCAGATGATCCTGCGCAAGGAGCGTTTCAACGGCATCGCCGGGGTTAACACGCTGTTTAACGGTTTGTTGGAGAACAAGGAGTTCTGTGCGCGGGACTTTTCCGACCTGCGCATGGTGATCGCCGGCGGCATGGCCACGCACACGGCGGTGGCCAAACGCTGGAAGGAAGTCACCGGGCTGCCGATCATCGAAGGCTACGGCCTCACCGAGTGTTCGCCGGTGGTGAGCATCAGCCCCATCGACATTGCGCGCATGCGCGAGATGGAATTCACCGGCAGCATCGGCGTGCCGTTGCCGTCGACCTGGGTGCGGTTTATTCGCGAAGACGGCGAACTGGCCGAGATCGGCGAGCAGGGCGAGTTGCAAGTGCGCGGCCCGCAAGTGATGCAGGGCTACTGGCTGCGGCCCAAGGAAACCGCCGAGGTGCTGGATGCCGAGGGCTGGTTGTCGACCGGCGATATCGGCGTGATGGACGCGCGCGGTTACATCCGCCTGGTCGACCGCAAGAAGGACATGATCCTGGTGTCGGGTTTCAACGTGTACCCCAATGAAATTGAGGATGTGGTGGCGTTGCACCCCGGCGTAGGGGAAGTGGCGGCGATTGGCGTGGAAGACGCGGTGACCGGCGAGAAGGTCAAGATCATTGTGGTACGCAAGGACCCGAACCTGACCCAGGAGCAGATCCTGGCGCACTGCCGGGAGTATTTGACCGGGTACAAAATGCCCAAGTATGTGGAGTTCCGAACCACAGAGCTGCCTAAAACCACTGTAGGCAAAGTGCTGCGCCGGGCCCTGCGCTGATCTCACAACCAATGGAGATGCAAATGTGGGAGGGGGCAAGCCCCCTCCCACATTTTTAAACCGTGCCGACTTTGACCCAGCGCTCTTCAGCCGCCGCCACGCGAATCGCTGTCGCCAACCGCTCCACCGCCCACGCCGCTTCAAAATCGGTGCCCTCCGTGCCCTGGCCAGCCACCGCCATGATCAACTCCTGCACCTCCAGCGTCTTCAATTCGTTGTAACCCAGCTGGTGCCCCGCCGCCGGGCTGAACGCGGCATAGCCGGGCAGGGCAGGGCCGGCCAGCAGGCGCTGGAAACCGTCCTGGCCCACACGGCACAGGCGCAGTTCGTTGAGGCGTTCCTGGTCGAACGCGAGCGTGCCTTTAGTGCCGCTGATCTCGAAACTCAGGTGGTTCTTGTAGCCATGCTTGAGCCAGCTGCTGCTCACCGTGCCGCGTGCGCCGTTGGCGAAGCGCAGCAAGGCGTGCACCTGGTCATCCACCGCGATGCCTTTCAACTCGCTGCTGCCCTTCAAAGCCGGGCGCTGGCCGTGGACGGTCTGCGTATCGGCACACACGCTGACCACCTCGCCGACCAGGTAATGCGCCATCGACAGCAAGTGGCTGCCCAGGTCCGCCAACGCGCCGCCGGCATGTTCCACTTCGCAACGCCAGGACCACGGTGACGCCGGGTCGGCCATGAAATCTTCGCTGAACTCGCCCTGGAAGCTGATGATCTCGCCAAGGTCACCGTTGGCGATCATCTGCCGCGCCAGGCCAATCATCGGGTTGTGCTGGTAGTTGTAGCCGACCCGCGTGACCACCCCGGCGCTGCTGGCGGCGCGGCGCATGGCGTCGGCCTGTTCGAGGCTCACGGCCAGGGGCTTTTCGCAGTACACCGCCTTGCCGGCGGCAATCGCGGCCATGGCCATGGGGTAGTGCAAATGATTTGGTGTGGTGATGGCCACCACGTCCACCGCCGGGTCGTTGATCAGCGCTTGCCAGTCGCCGTGCGCCTGGGCAAAGCCCCAGGCCTTGGCACAGCGTTGGGCGCGTTCGGTGTCGGCATCGGCCAGGGCGGCCAGCTTGAGGGTTACCGGCAGTTCGAATACCGCCCGGGCATTGTTGAACGCCAGGGCGTGGGCGCGGCCCATGAAACCTGTGCCGATCAAACCGATTCCGAGTTCACGCATAGCCGTGGTCCTTTGCATTATTGTTTTCAGGAAGGCTATTAATGGAATAAAAATTCCCATATTTCAATAGATGGAATAAAAATTCATTAATCAGCCTGGGTAATGCCGCTATATTCAGGCCATGCCCAAACGCCGTCAGTTAACAAAAGATAACGTAGCGCCGATTGTCAGACGATTCGAAAGCCCGATAGGATGGCCCCTGCTTCCTTCAGGCGCTCTAGATTGCAGGTTTCAAGGCCCTGGAAGGCGAGACGACCTAACAAAAAATAATAAATGGGAGAAGGTCTATGAGTGAGCCTGTCATGGGTAGGGTTGTTTGCCGCCCACGCGCCGCACGCAAGGTTGCGTTGCTGGCCGCAGCGCTCTCGCTGTTTGGATTCGGCTTGAACGCCGCCCAGGCCGCCGGCGATACCACTGGCGCTGCAGTGTTTGCGATTGAGTCCCCGAAGGCCGCCAAAGGCCTGATGATCGATGTGGTGCACGCCGGCAAGCGCCTGGTGGCGGTCGGTGATCGCGGGCACATCCTCTATTCCGATGACCAGGGCAGCACCTGGACCCAGGCCAAAGTGCCGACCCGGCAATTGCTCACCGCAGTTTTTTTCGTCGATGACAAGCAAGGTTGGGCGGTCGGCCATGATGCGCAGATCCTCGCCAGCACCGACGGCGGCGCCACGTGGACCCAGCAATACCAGGACCTCAAGCGCGAAGCGCCGTTGCTCGACGTGTGGTTCAACGACGCCAACCACGGCCTGGCCGTGGGTGCCTACGGTGCGCTGATCGAAACCACCGACGGCGGCAACACCTGGGAAGACGTCAGCGACCGCCTCGACAACGAAGACCAGTTCCACCTCAACGC
>Ga0308159_1000382_pt1 | contig 109502 bp, 118 predicted proteins | sample PhyCR1_FD_201040 | JGI IMG/M metagenome (GOLD analysis project Ga0308159, IMG submission 201040) | Phyllosphere microbial communities from UC Gill Tract Community Farm, Albany, California, United States - DLSLC.R1 | ecosystem: Host-associated > Plants > Phyllosphere > Unclassified | place...
TTCGAGCTGTTCGACGAACGCGAGCGCCTGACGCTGGCCGGCGCGATCCGCGACCTGATGGGCTCGGAAGTCATTGCCGAGTTGAACGACTGGGTCCGCGAGGCGCTGATGGAAGCGCTTCCGGCCGACGTCGTCGCCGAGATCGCCGAACAGCTCGACACCGACGACGCCGTCGCGATGCTGGAGGATCTCGACGAGGCCGACCAGCAGGCCGTCCTCGCCGAGATGGAGCCGGAAGACCGCGCCGCCATCGAGTCGGCGCTGTCCTACCCCGAGGAATCCGCCGGTCGTCTGATGAGCCGCGAACTCGTCGCGGTCCACGAATCGATGACGGTGGGCGACCTCATCGATTTCCTGCGTGAGCATCGCGAGTTGCCGACCGAGTTCTGGGAAGTGTTCATCGTCGATCCGATGCACCGCCCGATCGGAACCTGCTCGCTCTCGTGGATCCTGCGCACGCCGCGCAACATTCCGCTCTACGACGTCATGGCCCGCGACCAGACGCTGATCCCGGCCGACATGGATCAGGAAGAAGTCGCGCTGCGCTTCCAGAAGTACGCGCTGATCTCGGCGGCGGTGGTGGACCCTGCAGGCCGCCTGATCGGCCAGATCACCGTCGACGACATCGTCCACATCATCCAGGAAGAAGCGGGCGAGGACGCCCTCTTGCTCTCCGGTGCAGGCGACGGCGACATCAACGAGCCGATTCTGCTGACCGTGCGCGCGCGTCTGACCTGGCTCGTAGTGAACCTTGCGACGGCAATGCTGGCGGCCTCGGTCGTCGGGCTGTTTCAGGGAGCGATCGCGAAGTTCGCACTGCTGGCGGTGCTGATGCCGATCGTCTCGGGCATGGGCGGCAATGCGGGCACGCAGACGCTGGCGGTGGCGGTGCGCGCCATCGCCACCAACCAGTTGACCGATTCCAACACCGTCAGGATGATCCTGCGCGAAATCCGCATCGCGCTGGCCAACGGCTTCGCGCTGGGCCTGCTGATCGGCGTGGGGACGTGGCTGATCTTCTCCAACCCGCTGCTGGGCGCCGTGATTGCCTCGGCCATGGTCATCAACAACCTGGTCGCCGGTTTGATGGGTATCCTCGTGCCGGTGGCGCTGGACAAGTTCAACGTCGATCCGGCGGTGTCCTCGGCGGTGTTCGTGACGACCGCGACCGACACGATGGGCTTCTTCTCGTTCCTCGGCCTCGCGGTGGTGGTGGGGCTGGCCTGACCCATCGTCATTGCGAGCGCAGCGAAGCAATCCAGTACGGCGCTGAACTGCCCTGGATTGCTTCGCTGCGCTCGCAATGACGATGGAGAAGAACAGCCTGGGTCTTTCTTGACCTCCGGGAAAGCCCTATCTCCCACCCATGCCGCTCAACATGACCAAGATCGCCTTCTCCGCCGAAAGCCCCGCCTCATTGCGCGCATGGCTGGAAAGCCACCCGGATGAGGCACTGATGACCACCCGCTATCTCCCCAAGCGGCACGAGGAGATGATCGGCGGCTCGCTCTACTGGATCTTCGAGCATGCGCTGATCGGCCGATCGCCGATCGTGCGGTTCTCGCAGCGCGAGGACGGCCGCTGGCACATCCACCTCGAACCGCGCCTGATCCCGGTCGTCACCCAGCCCAAGCGCGCGCATCAGGGCTGGCGCTATCTGACCGAGGAAGCCGCCCCGCGCGACCTTGCCGAAGGCGAGACGGCGAGCGACGCCATGCCGCCCAAGCTGGCACGCGAACTGGCGAAGCTGGGGCTGGTCTAGGTTCTGAACCGAGCGATCGCGGCCACCGCCTCGTCGAAACTGCGGTCCATCGCCGTCATCACCAAAGCCACGTCACCGCCCGTCAGCGCCCGGTTTTCGCGCGCTAGAACACCCATGATCCCCCGGCCACGATAGCGCGAGGGATCGCGCAGGTGCAGCATGATCATCTTCTGCCGTTTGTGCCGCCAGACCGTGACATCAACGATTTCGCGCCACGGGATCGTCCGGTCAGACCAGCGGGTCCAGCGGATGCCCTGCGCGTCGATGCGCATTTCCTCGTCACCTGCGATCAGCCGCCGGATGCCGCTGAGCCCGGCCAGCCCGAAGAACACGATCCCGAGCCAGCCGATGATGCGCGTCACCTCAGGCGAATGGCGCCCGAAAGAAGGCGGCGGACCGAATGCGCCCACCATCCAAAGCGCAATGGCTACGAAAGCAAACGCTCCAAGCACAAGCAGAACCACACGGCCCGGCGCGGGGTGTGCAACGAAAGCCCCGGTCATCCGCGCTCCACCCACCACTTGAGCAGCACATGCGCCACCGCGTGCTTCGGTGGCGCCCCGAAAGCGCGGCCCATCTCGCCCACGGCTACCGCTTCGAGCGCATCGACGCATTCCTCGCGGGTGAACCAGCGCACGTCTTCCAGTTCGGTCTCGTCGATGACGATGGCCGGGTCGTCGGCGAAGGCGTGGCAACCGATCATCAGCGACGAGGGGAACGGCCAAGGCTGACTCGCGACATATTCGACGTCACGCACGCGCACGCCCGCTTCCTCGAAGACTTCGCGCGCGACGGCTTCCTCGATCGTCTCGCCCGGCTCCACGAAGCCCGCCAGCGCCGAGTAGCGGTGCGCCGGAAAACGCGGCTGGCGGCCGAGCAGCAGCTTGCCGTCATGCTCGACGGTCATGATCGTGACCGGATCGACGCGCGGGAAATGCTCGGCGCCGCAACCGGTGCAGGAGCGCTGCCAGCCGCCCTTGGCCAGCACCGTGGCCGCGCCGCAGACTGCGCAGAAGCGGTGCCGCGAATGCCAGCCGACCAGCGCCCGCGCCCCGCCATAAGCGGCGAGTTCGCCCGGCTCCAGCGCATTCATCGCGTTCCAGCTCGGCGCCCCGGCAGCGGGGATGCCCGGCAGCACTTGCGCGAAACACCCGCGCTCCCCTTCGAGGCCGAGGAACACCAGTTCCGCATCGCCTTCCGCATCGGCGAGGCTGCCCCAGACGAGGCCGCCCTCCGCCGTCATCACCGGGTCGAGGCCGTCCAGCTTCAGCAGCCGCGCGCTCGGCCCCATCAGTGCAGCGATGGCCTCCGGGTCGCCGCGCACGTGGTCGGCGCGGTCGATCGGCGATCCGCCGAATGCGATAGGGGCAGCGGGAGTAGTCAGCAGCACGTCAGTGTTTCTCCAGGATCGCCAGCACGTCGGCCTTCAGGGCCTTCTGGAATTCGGGCAAGAGGTCGAAGGCGTTGGGCGGCATGAACTGCACGAAAATCTGTGAGCGCAGGCCCTGGGCCATGTCCACCATGCCCACCGTCCCCGCCGCGCCCGACCAGCCGTAGAGCCCGCTCTCCGCCCCCTGCCCGACGCGCCCTCCAGCGCCGAAGCCGCTGGGACCGCCGAACATCTCGGGCACGAGGACGCCGGGCGGGAGCAGGTTGGAGGTGCCCATCCGCACCGCGCTCTCGGACAGCACGCGAACCCCGTCGATCATGCCCATCTGCGCCAGCATCCGCAGGAACCGGTCGTAGTCGCGCGGACTGCTGACGAGACCCGCTCCGCCGAAGGGGAAGGCGGGCTTGTCGAGGTAGATCGAGGTCTCCCCCTCGTCGATCGGCGCCAGCACGCCGCCGACGGCCGCGTAATTGGTGGTGAGGCGATGGGCGTCGGCGGCCGAGACCCGGAACCCCGTGCTGGTCATGCCGGCGGGGCCGAAGATCGTGTCCTGAAGGTAGGCGTCGAACGGCTTGCCCGAGACGACCTCGATCACCCGGCCCATCAGGTCGAGGCCCATCGAATAGCTCCAGCGCGTGCCGGGATCGGCGACCAGCGGCACTTGCGCCAGCCCTCGCGCGAACAGGTCCAGTCCTTTGACCGGCTCTCCCCGGAACAGACCGGGCAGCTTCATCCGGCTGATCTGCCCGGCGACGAGGCCCTTGTCCTCCATCAGCGCCTTGATCGGCCCCTGCTGGATGATCGTGTAGCCGATCCCGGAGCTATGCGTGACCAGATGCCGCATCGTGATCGGCCGGGGCGCGGCGTGCAGCGCGGTGATCGAACCGTCGTACTCGTCCTGCACCATCATGTGCGCATATTCGGGCAGCACGTCTGCCACGGGCTGATCGAGGCCGATCCTGCCCTGCGCCACCAGCTCCATCGCCGCCATCCCGGTGATCGGCTTTGTCATCGAATAGATGCGGAACAGGCTGTCAGCGGTCACCGGATCGGCGTCGTTGAAGCCTTCCGAGCCACGCGCGACATATTCCGGCTCGCGCCCCGGCAGGCCCAGCGAGGCGACCATGCCGGGGAACTTGCCCGGCCCCACCCAGCGCTCGACGACCGCGCGGACCTGCGGGATAAGCTCGGGCTGCTGCGCCGCGCGCGCCAGCCGCGGCAGCATCGCCCCGAGCCCCGCAGCCGCCCCCATGCCCAGCAGCATGCGACGGTCCAGCGCGGCTTCGAGGCGATCGATCATGCGTCTTCCTTCTCGGCAAGAGCGAGCCGCGCGGCCTTGGCGAAGAGCGTGGGCAGCCCCGCCTCGTCGAGCCGATCAAGCGGCCACCATTCTCCATCTTCCAGCCCCTCGAACCCGTCACCGAGGTAAACCGCCAGATTCAGTTCCAGCGCAAAGTGCGTGAAGACGTGGCCGACCTTGCCCGCGCTCTCCCACGGCCCGGTAAGCGGCCCCTCGCCGGAACCGTCGATACGCGCCGCCCAGCCATCGTCGGGCAGCGCCCGCATGCCGCCGAGCATTCCGCTGCCGGGACGGCGGACCAGCCAGACTTCCGCTTCGTCCCGCTCGATCCAGAAGGCGCGGCCCTGACGCACGGCCTTGGCCTTCTTTGCCGCCTTTACCGGCAGCCTTGCGGGATCGCCCATGCGCCGTGCCTCGCAAGGCCCCGAAATCGGGCAGAGCAGGCAGCGCGGACTGCGCGAGGTACAGACGGTGGCGCCAAGATCCATCATCGCCTGCGCAAAGTCGCCCGCGCGGCGCTGCGGCGTGATGGTGTCGGCCTTTGCGCGGATAGCGGGCCGTGAACCCGGCAGCGGCTCTTCGATCGCGAAGAGCCGCGAGACGACCCGCTCGACATTGGCATCGACGACCACCGCGCGCCGCCCGAAGGCGATCGCGGCGACGGCAGCGGCGGTATAAGCTCCCAGTCCCGGCAGAGCGCGCAAGCCTTCCTCGGTATCCGGAAACCGCCCGAGCCGCGCCACTTCACGCGCGCAGGCCAGCAGGTTTCGGGCGCGGGCATAGTAGCCGAGGCCCGCCCATGCTGCCATGACCTCCTCGTCCGCAGCCGCCGCGAGCGCCTGCACGGTCGGCCAGCGCGTAGTGAAGGCGGCAAAGTAGTCCTTCACCGCCGCAACCGTCGTCTGCTGGAGCATCACTTCCGACAGCCAGACCCGGTACGGATCGGGCGCGGGCGTGCCCGGTGCGGCGCGCCACGGCAGGGTGCGCGCGTGCGCATCGTACCAGTCGAGCAGCATCGCCGCGATTGCAGTATCCGAACTGGCGTCCATGCCGCCGCTATGGCATTGGATCGCGGGCAATGGAACGGAATAGCGGCAAATCCCCCGGTGAATCGAAGCCACGTCCCGCCAAGGGCAAGACGGGCCTCAAGCAGTTCGAGCGTATGCGCGGCGGACAGGCGCGGCAGATCTCGGACCTGATGCCCGAAGTCGGCCGCACCGCCTTCCGGCGCTTCGGCTTCGTACAGTCGAGCGTGGTGTCGCGCTGGCCCGAGATCGTCGGCACCCGCCACGCCCGCGTCTGCTCGCCGGAATCGATCCGTTTCCCGCCCGGAGAGAAGAGCGACGGCATCCTCCAGCTGGTCGTCGTGCCCGCTCATTCGCCGATGATCCAGCACGTGATCCCCGAGATCATGGACCGGGTGAACCGCTTTTTCGGCTACCAGGCGGTCGCCAAGGTGAAAATCCGGCAAGGCGAGGTTAAGCCGCCTGTTGCCACGCAGCCGCGCCCATCCGCGCCGCCTTCGCTGAAACCGGTGCCGTTCGAGCTTGGGGAATCGCTGCGCGACATCGGCGACCCGGAGCTTCGCGCGGTGCTCGAATCGCTGGCGCGCAGCATGGGCGCCGCCGAAAGCCAAAGTGCAAACAAGCCTGACAGTCAGGAAGACAAGTGATGACCAAGACCGTCTTTCGCGCCGTGGCGCTTGCCGCCTGCGCCGTTCTCAGCATGGCCGCCGCGCCCAAAGGCACCGCGCCCAAGAAAGGGCTGCCCGCCGCCTCGACAAACTGGGCCGGTGCCACCGCCGTCACCGCCGACGGCAGCCACCGGCTCGGCAATCCGGACGCGCCGCTCAAGCTGGTCGAATACGTCAGCTACACCTGCCCGCACTGTGCCCACTTCCACAAGGAAGCTGACCCGGTGCTGCGCCTGACCATGGTGCCCAAGGGCCAGATCTCGGTCACGGTGACCAACTTCCTGCGCAATCCGATCGACCTAACCGTGGCCATGCTGACCAACTGCGGCGATCCCAAGCGCTTCTTCGTGCGCCACAACGCCTTCTTCGCGTCGCAGGACAAGTGGCTCGCCAAGGCCGAGGCGACCAACCGCGAACAGCAGCAGCGCTGGTATCAGGGCGATTTCCCCGCCCGCATGCGCGCCATGGCGAGCGACCTCGGCTTCTACGACCAGACCGCTTCGTGGGGCCTCAGCCGCGCGCAGACCGACCAGTGCTTCGCCAACACCGCGATGCTCGACAAGCTCAAGGGCCAGCAGGGCGAAGTGCAGGCGCTCGGCCTGCAGGGCACGCCCAGCTTCACGCTCAACGGCGACCTTCTCGACGGGCACGACTGGGCGACGGTGTCCAAGGCGATCACCGACAAGCAGGCCCAGCAGCGCGCGGGCAACATCTGATCCACGAGCCCACCCCCGGCCCCTCCCGCATGCGGGAGGGGAGCGAGACTTGGCAGCTTGCTGCCTAGTCGCAGCGGGGTGGGCGTCCCAACACAACGCCGCACTTGTGGAATACCCCCGTCCACGCTTCGTTTTCCCCCCTCCATGGGCTAGCCCTGTGACAAATCCACACGAAGGATTCGCCTCCCGATGACTCGCACCCGTTTCCGCACCATCGCCCTCGGCCTCGTGGTCGCCCCGCTTGCCCTCGGCCTCGCCGCCTGCGGCAAGAAGGACGAGCCCACCGCCGGTGCCACCTCGGGCGCCCCGATCGCCAAGATCGCCGCGCCCGCAGGCAAGTCCTGGGCCGACACGATCGAGAAGACCGCCGAGGGCGGCTACCGCATGGGCAACCCGAACGCTCCGATCAAGCTGGTCGAATACGGCGCCCTCAGCTGCTCGCACTGCGCCCTGTTCGCGCAGCAGAGCTTCGAGCCGCTGCGCGACGACTACGTCGCCAGCGGCCGCGTCAGCTACGAACTGCGCTATTTCATGCTCAATGCGCTCGACATTCCGGCCTCACTGCTGGCCGAATGCGGCTCGACCGAGGCGGTGATCCCGCTCAGCGAGCAGTTCTGGGCCTGGCAGCCCAAGATGTTCGAGAACATGCAGGGCGCCGACAAGGCCAAGCTCGCCGCGATCGACGCGCTGCCCAAGGAAAAGCAGCTCGCCGCCATCTCCGAGGTCGCCGGCATGACCGACTTCTTCGCCTCGCGTGGGATCGCCCGCGATCAGGCCGCCGCCTGCCTTGCCGACACCACCAAGGCTAAGGCGCTCGCCGACCAGACGCAGAAGGCGAGCGAGCAGTTCAACGTCACCGGCACCCCCACCTTCATCATCAACGGCAACAACGTCGGCTCGATGGAGTGGGACAAGCTGGAGCCCAAGCTCAAGGAAGCAGGCGCGCGCTGACCGGCGTGATCGCCTGACCCGACCTCGATGCGCATCAACCGGCTAAAGCTCAGCGGCTTCAAGAGCTTCGTCGAGCCCGCCGAACTGCGCATCGATCCGGGGCTGACCGGCGTGGTCGGCCCCAACGGCTGCGGCAAGTCCAACCTGCTCGAAGCGATCCGCTGGGTCATGGGCGAAAGCTCGCCCAAGTCGATGCGCGGCGGCGGTATGGAAGACGTGATCTTCGCTGGGACGGACAAGCGCCCGCCCCGCGCCTTCGCCGAAGTCGTGCTCAAGGCTGACACCGCACCGAATGCCGAAGGCGTACGCGACGAACTCGAAGTCGTTCGCCGCATCGAGCGCGGCGCGGGCAGCGCCTACCGCATCAACGGGCGGGACGTGCGCGCCAAGGACGTGGCGCTGATCTTCGCCGATGCCGCCACCGGTGCGCACAGCCCGGCGCTCGTCAGCCAGGGCCGCATCGCCGCAGTCATCGCCGCCAAGCCTGCCGAGCGGCGCGCCATGCTGGAAGAAGCCGCGGGCATCGCGGGCCTCCATGTCCGCCGCAAGGACGCTGAGCAGCGCCTGCGCGCCACCGAAGCCAACCTCGCGCGCCTCGACGACATCATGGCGAGCCTCGACAAGCAGGTCGGCACGCTCCGGCGGCAGGCGAAAGCGGCGGAGCGCTACAAGGCCCTGACCGACCAGATCCGCCTCGCCGAAGCCCGCGTCGTCTTCGCCCGCTGGCGCGAGGCCGCCGCCGCTGCCGATGCGGCACGCAAGGAAGCGCAGGCTTCCGAGGAGCGTGTCGCCGTGACGCAGGCGCTCGCAGTGGAAGCTCAGAGCCAGCAGGCCGCCGCAGCCGAGACGCTGGTGGAGGCCCGCGACGAACTCGCCGACCGCCGCGACGATGCCAATGCGCAAGGCCACCGCATGGCGACACTGACCAGCCAGCTCGAAGCCGCCGAGCAGCGCCTCACCGACCTCGACCGCCAGCGCACCCGGCTGGAAGAAGACCGCCACGACGCCGACCGCCTCACCCGCGACGCCGCCGAGGCCCTCGCCCGGCTGGAGCGCGAGTTGTCCGAGGGCGAAAAGCAGCTCGCCGCCGATGAGGCGCAGCGCCCGCGTTTCGCCAACATGGTGGACGGCGCCGAACAGGCCAGCCGCGCCGCCGAACTCGATCTCGCGCAGGCGACCGCGAAACAGGCGGGCGTCGAGGCCGAATGGCGCATCGCCGAAGCCGAGCTAACGCAGGCGAAGGCGCGGCAGGCCCGCGTGGCGCAGGACGTCGCCCGGATCGAGGCGCAAGTCGCCGCCCTGCCCGACCTCGGCGACCTCGAAACCGCCATCGCTGCCGCGCTTGCCAAGGCAGAGGAGGCCAGCGCCGTCCTCGCCCGCTCGCGCGAGGGGCTGGAGGACATGCAGGCGCGCAAGACCGCGCTACAGGCCGACCGCGACGCCGCTGCCTCGGCACTAGCAGGCGCGCGCGCCGACCTCACCGGCATCGAGCGCGAACACGCCGCCCTCGTCCGCGACCGCGAGGCGCGGGCCAAGGGCGCCAAGGCCGCGCATGGCCTGCCCGTCGCCATCGACGCGGTGCGCGCCGCGCCCGGCTACGAACGCGCCGTCGCCGCCGTGCTCGGCCGCGACGCCAAGGCCCCGCTGGGCGTAGTGCCGAATGCCGACGGCCGCTTCTGGACCGGCGCGGAGGCCCCCGCTCCGGTCGCCGACAGCCTCGCCGCGCATGTCGCGCAGTGCCCGCCCGAACTCGCGGCCCGCCTCGCGCTGGTGCATGTGGTCGAGGCGGACGATGCGCGGACACTGAAGCCCGGCGAGTGGCTCGTCACCCGCGCGGGCGTGCTGCGCCGCTGGGACGGCTTCGTCGCACGCGGCGAGGGTGCCGCCGAAGCCGCAAGGCTGGAAGCGGAGAACCGCTTCGCGCAGCTCGACGCCAAGCTGCCCCCCTTGCGCGAAGCCGTCACCACCGCCGAGGCGAAGCAGGCCGCCGTGCAGCAGGAACTGGCCGACCTCTCCTCGCGCGTGATCGCCGCCGAACGCGCCATCGCCTCCGCCGCCGAGGCCGAGCGCGGCGCCTTGCGAGCCGTCGATCAGGCCGAGGATGCGCGCGGCCGCCAGCAGGCCCGCCGCGCCGAACTCGACGCGACCCTCGCCGAAACCGCCGACCAGCGCGCGGGCGTGGACGCCGAAGTCACCGCCGCTGACGCCAAGCGCGCCGCCCTGCCCGATCCCGCCACCGGCCGCGCCGAACTGCAGGCCGCGCAAGCCCGCAACGGCGAGTCCCGCTCGGCCCTGCAGCACGCGATGGCGACGCTCGCAGGCCACGATCAGGCCCTCGCCGTCGCGCGGGAGCGCACCACCACCCAGCGCGCCGACATTCGCGGCTGGCAGGCCCGCTCGGGCGATGCCGCGAACCGCCTCGCGCAGATGGCCGGACGGCTGGAGGAGATCGAGACCGAACGCGCGATCATGGCCGCCAAGCCCCCCTCGCTGATGGCCCAGATCGAACAGGGCGAGGCGATCCGCGTGCGCCTCGGCGATGAACTCGCCAAGGCCGAAGCTGCCGTGAACGCCGCCACCGAAGCCGCGAAACGCGCCGACACCGCGCTCTCCGCCGCGCAGGAAACCCTCGCCGCCGCACGCGAGGGCCGCGCCGGGGCTTCTGCCCGCGCCGAGCACGAGGACCAGCGCCGCACCGAGATGAACCGCCTCTCGGGCGAGCGCTTCCAGTGCCCGCCGCCGGTCCTGCCCGAGCGCTTCGCCTTCGCCCCCGCCGAAGTGAGCGGCGCCGAGGCTGAAGGCAGCGGCATGGACCGCCTTGTCGCCGAGCGCGAGCGCATCGGCCCGGTCAATCTCGTCGCCGCCGACGAACTCGCCGAAGCCGAAGCGCAGCTGGGCCTCTCGGTCAGCGAGAAGGCCGAACTGACCGAAGCCGTAAACCGCCTGCGTGGCTCGATCGGCAACCTCAACCGCGAAGGCCGCGAACGCCTGCGCGCCGCCTTCGAGGCGGTGGACGGCCACTTCCGCCGCCTGTTCCAGCAGCTGTTCCAGGGCGGCCAGGCGCACCTCGCCCTCGTCGATTCGGACGATCCGCTGGAGGCCGGCCTCGAAATCTACGCCCAGCCGCCGGGCAAGCGCCTGCAGTCGCTCACTCTGCTTTCGGGCGGCGAACAGGCGTTGACGGCGGTGGCGCTGATCTTCGGCCTGTTCCTGACCAATCCCGCGCCGATCTGCGTGCTGGACGAAGTCGATGCCCCCCTCGACGACGCCAATATCGAACGCTTCTGCGACCTGCTCGAAGCGATGACGAAGGAAACCGACACCCGCTACCTCGTCGTCACCCACAATGCGGTGACGATGAGCCGCATGCACCGCCTGTTCGGTGTGACGATGGTGGAAAAGGGCATCTCCCGTCTCGTCAGCGTTGACCTCGGCGGTGCCGAGGAACTGCTGGCAGCCGCAGTGTAAGGTTGCAAGCCTTTATATTTGTAGTTACAAAAATCCGACACTGCCGGCGACTGAGGCTAGCGTGACGGCAAAGGAGGCCGACTATGATTCCGGTTCATGGGAGGCATCCAATTGCAGATTTCATTCGAATCTTCGAAACGCCGGAAGATACTGGCGGAACGCGGGATCGACATCGCAGATGCGCACATGGTCTTCGCAAACACCTATGTTCAGGTTCTGGACGATCGCAAGGACTACGGAGAGACCCGCTATCGCGTCTTCGGGTTTCTCCATGGTCGCCGCGTATCGCTGGTCTGGACACCGCGCGACGGCAACCGTCGGATCATCACGATAAGGCATGCGCATCATGGAGAACATCAAGCCCGCTTCCGAACCCTGGATTGACCCGGACGACGACGACGTCGAATGGACCGAGGAAATGTTCCGCATGGCCGCCATCTACAAGGGCGACCAGCTGATCCGTCCGGCCTCGGGCTCGCTCAAGTCGATCGGCCGCCCACCCGCTGCCAATCCCAAGAAGCAGGTCACGCTGCGGCTCGATCCCGATGTGGTCGAGGCGTTTCGCGCCACCGGCAAGGGCTGGCAGTCGCGCATCAACGCCGAACTGCGCAAGGCGCTCGGGATCTAGCCCAGCACGAAGCGCGGCCCCGGCCCTTGCGCCCCCGCCACGTCATCGGCGTTGTAGAGGCGGCATTTCGTCAGGCTGAGGCAGCCGCAGCCGATGCATTCGTCCAGCTTGCGGCGAGTCAGTTCGAGCAGCGCGATCTTTTCGTCGATCGACGTGCGCATCGAGCGGCTGATGCGCTCCCAGTCGGCCAATGTCGGCGTGCGGCCGTGCGGCAGGTCGGCCAGTTCGCGCTCGATCTCGGCCAGCGCGAGGCCCAGCTTCTGCGCGATCAGGATGAAACTGACGCGGCGAATGTCGGAGCGCAGGAAACGCCGCTGGTTGCCCGAGGTGCGCAGCGCCTGCAGCAGCCCCTTCTCCTCGTAGAAACGCAGTGCCGATACCGCGACGCCGGTACGCCGCGCCAGTTCGCCGATGGTGATGAAGCGGTCCACGACCAGATCGATATCCTTTCGAAAGTGCTTGATCTCAAGTTAGGTTGAGGTTGCACTTTTGCCAAGCCGGCTGATTCGCCGGTGACGCAGGAGAAAGAAGAATGGCCCAGGGGCGCCTCGAACATGCCAACCTCACCGTCAGCGACATCGAGCGTTCGTCCGCCTTGCTGCAGGACCTGCTCGGCTGGCACGAACGCTGGCGGGGGCCCGCCATCAACGGCGGCGAGACGATCCACGTAGGCGGGGATTTCAGCTACATCGCTGTCTATACCGACCGCCGGGAACGCGGGCGCTACGGCAAGGGCGCGCCGCTGAATCACGTGGGGCTTGTGGTCGACGATCTCGACGCGGCCGAACAGGTGGTGCTTGCCGCAGGCCTCGAACCCTTCAACCACGCCGATTACGACCCGGGCCGCCGGTTCTACTTCTTCGATTGGGACGGGATCGAATTCGAGCTGGTCAGCTACGCGTAGGCAATCAGATCACGCCCGCGTTGCCGACTACCCAGCAGGCCAGCGCCATCACCAGCCCGGCATCGCGGTTGGAGCGGAAGCGAGCGAGCGCGTTCTCGCCGTCCGCCGGGTCCAGCGTCATGACCTGGAAGCCGAGGTGCAGCGCCATCGGCACCAGCGCGACGAGCGCCACCCAATCCGGCCGCATCGCCCAGAACGCCAGCGCCCACAGTGCCAGCGCGAGGGCATAGAAGCCCCCGACCCCGCCCTTCACCCGCGCGCCGAGGCGCCGGGCGGAGGAACGGATGCCGACGATCGCGTCGTCCTCGATGTCCTGGATCGCGTAGATCGTGTCGTAGCCGATGCACCACACGATCGAGCCGAGGTAGAGCGCCGCCAGCGCCTCCAGATGATCGCTGCGAATCTCGATCCAGCCGACCAGCGCGCCCCAGGTGAAGACCATCCCCAGCCACGCCTGCGGCCACCAGGTAATGCGCTTCATGAAGGGATAAGCGGCGACGAGGCCCACGCTGCCCAGCGCCACCAGTTGCGCGGGCGGGCGCAGTTGGAACAGCACGACCAGCCCCACGGCGCAGAGCATCAGCAGCCAGGTCCAGGCCGCGCCCTTGCTGACGCGGCCGCTCGCGACCGGGCGCTGCGCGGTGCGGGCGACGCGGCGGTCGAGGTCGGCATCGACGATGTCGTTGAGCACGCAGCCCGCGCCGCGCATCGCGATCGAGCCGAGCAGCAACCATGCGATCAGGCTCCAGCGGCTTTCGCCACCCGCCAGCAGCACGCCCCAGACGCAGGGCCAGAACAGCAGCCACCAGCCGATCGGCCGGTCGAATCGCGCCAGCATCGCGAAGTCGCGAAACGGCTGCGGCAGCATCGACACGAGCCCGCGATGCTGGCTGTCGGGGACGAGCGAAGGTTCGAGCATCGCGCGATGAGTAGTGCATCGCGCGCGTCCTGTCATGCCCGAACGTGTCTGGTGAACACAGCTTGCCCACCGTTGCATCATGTCCGTCAAGGCGCGACAAGGGCGCTTCAGCCCGAGGAACCCGTTGAAGATGCCTGCAACCCCCGCCTGGCCGCCCCGCTCCGCGCCGCGTCTGTTCGTCCCCGGACCGCTCGTCGAAGGCGAGCAGATCGCGCTGGAAGGCCAGCAGGCGCACTATCTCGGCAAGGTCATGCGAGTCGGCGCGGGCGACGCGGTGATCGCCTGCGACGATGCCACCGGCGAATGGGCCTGCGAGGTGATTTCCGCCGGAAAGCGCGACGTGGTGCTCTCGGTCCGCATGAAGCTGCGCGAGCGCGAGGACGTGCCGAACTTCGTGCTCTGCGCCGCGCTGCTCAAGAAGCCGAACTTCGACCTCGTGCTGGAAAAGGCCACCGAACTGGGGGTCGCCGCCGTGCAGCCGGTCGTCACCCGGCGCTGCGTGGCCGACAAGCTCAACCCCGAGCGTGCGCTCACCATCGTCACCGAGGCGGCCGAGCAATGCGCCCGCACCGCCCTTCCCCGCGTCGAGGAACCCGCCCGGCTCGAGGCGCTGCTGCGCGACTGGCCCGAGGACCGCGCCCTGTTCTTCGCCGATGAACAGGGCGGCGCGCCTGCGGCAGCCGCCTTCGCCGCGCACAAAGGCCCGGCCGCGCTGCTCGTCGGCCCCGAGGGCGGCTTCGACGATACCGAGCGCGATCTCGTCCGCGCCCATCCCCAGGCGTGCGCGATCACGCTGGGGCCGCGCATTCTGCGGGCCGAAACCGCCTGCATTTCCGCCATCGGGCTATGGATGGCGGTGTCCGGAGATTGGACATGACAGGAATGTTAGACTGACCGGTACAAAAAGTTCTGGCGCGGCGCCGAAGGGCACACTAATTCCGCGCCCATGAGCACTCGTGAGGTTTCGGATCGCGAAGATCCGGTTATCGAAAACCTGTCCCAACTCGCCGAGCCGATGGCCGCGGGCGAAAAGCCGCGCGAGGCGTGGCGGATCGGCACCGAGCACGAGAAATTCGTCTACGACACCGCCGACCACCACGCGCCTTCGTACACCGAGAAGGGCGGCATCCGCGACCTGCTGGGGGAACTGACCCAGTTCGGCTGGACGCCGATCGAGGAAGGCGGAAACGTCATCGCGCTCAAGGGCGCGGACGGCAATGTCAGTCTCGAACCGGCGGGCCAGCTGGAGCTTTCCGGCGCCCCGCTCGAAAACCTTCACCAGACTTGCGCCGAGACCGGCCGCCACCTCTCCGAAGTGAAGCAGGTCGGCGAGAAGCTGGGCAAGGCCTACCTCGGGCTCGGCATGTGGCCGGACAAGACACGCGAAGAACTGCCGATCATGCCCAAGGGGCGCTACGGCATCATGCTGAACCATATGCCGCGCGTGGGCTCGATGGGCCTCGACATGATGCTGCGCACCTGCACCATCCAGGTGAACCTCGATTATTCGAGCGAAGCCGACATGGCGCAGAAGTTCCGCACTTCGCTGGCCCTCCAGCCGCTCGCGACCGCGCTGTTCGCGAACTCGCCCTTCACCGAGGGCAAGCCCAACGGCTACCTCTCGTACCGCAGCCACATCTGGTCGGACACCGATCCCCACCGCACCGGCATGCTGCCCTTCGTGTTCGAGGACGGCTTCGGCTACGAACGCTACGTCGAGTACATGCTCGACGTGCCGATGTACTTCGTGTTCCGCGACGGCAAGTACATCGACGCCGCCGGCCTCTCCTTCCGCGACTTCCTCAAGGGCGAGCTTTCGGTACTCCCCGGCGAGAAGCCGCGCCTGTCGGACTGGCAGGACCACCTGTCCACCGCCTTCCCCGAAGTGCGCCTGAAGTCCTTCCTCGAAATGCGCGGTGCCGATGGCGGACCGTGGGGACGCATCTGCGCCCTGCCCGCGCTGTGGGTGGGCCTGCTCTACGATCAGGGCGCGCTCGATGCGGCGTGGGATCTGGTCAAGGACTGGGACATGGAAGGCCGTGAAGCCCTGCGCTCTGCCGCGCCGAAGCTGGGGCTGGACGCGCCGATCCCAGGCGGCGGGACACTGCGCGACATCGCGGGCGAAGTGGTCGATATCGCCCGCTCGGGCCTCGCCGCACGAGGCCGCCTGAACTCGGCGGGAGACAACGAAACGGGCTATCTCGAACCGCTGGCGGAGATCGTGAAGACCGGCAAGGTTCCGGCCGAGCGGCTGCTCGACCTGTATAATGGCGAATGGGGCGGGGATCTTTCCAAGGTTTACGCGCTCAAGACGTTTTAAGGAAGGAAAGGCAGGGGTTTACCACCCCTGCACCCCGTATACCGTCGAGGTCACGCGCGCGGCATCGTCATGCAAGACTGTGGGCCGGGAGACAAATAGCCTGCGGCGCCATGTGGGACTGACAGGTCTGCACGCACAACGACGACGGTATGGGGGTCTGGGGCGATGGCCCCAGGACTTACTTGAACTTAAGCTTCTGCCCGATCTTCCCAAAAGGCCGGGTGATGAACGCATTCTCCCCCATCCAGTCGTAATATTCCCGATACTTAGGGTCTTCCGCCAGCAGGTGCGCTTCCTCAGTCCGAGCGCGCCAATAATAGATGCCGCTTACCACGCCCAGCAGCACGGTGTTGCGGATCGCGTCGGTCCATGATCCGTTCGTCACGAGGAACGGCAGCGTCGAGGTCCACCAGAACAGGTTCTTCGACAGGTAGGCCGGGTGACGGGTGAAGCGGTAGGGGCCGTTCGTCAGCACGCCGCGATAAGTCAGGTTAGAAAAGCGCAGGCCGAAGGCGAAGGTCGCCCAGGCGTAGATCGCGGTCAGCACGACCATCATCGCCGCCCAGCCCCACAGGAGGACGTCGTAAGCCGCCATCCAGTGCGCCCAGCCGCCGGTGTTGACTTCGTAGCCGAGGACGTCGGCGTTGCCCATCGTGCCCCACACGAAGGGCGGATAGCACATCAGCGCGGCGACCCAGCCCGCCAGCAGAGGGTTGCCGCTGCGGATGTGGGCGTCGAGCGGGCGGAAGGTGAAGAGGTAGCCGACCGTGCCGATCTGCACGTCGACGAGGAACAGCGCCTCGATCAGCAGAGAGCCCAAGTCCACGGGTTTGTGTGCGATTGCGCCGAAATCCGCCTCTACCACGCGGGCGAAGCCGCCGGGCAGGATCGAGATCATGAAGGCTCCGAAGAAGCCCTTGATCGCCCAGGCGCGCCAGTGCTTCTTCACCTCTTCGGCGGACCATGGCTCACGGCCGATCAGCATCGCGCCGAAGTGCCAGGAGGCGTCGCGCGGCTCGACCATGACCCGGTCGAGCCAGAGGACATAGGGCACCGAGAGGACGAACAAGGGTGCCACAACGGCACTCAACACGTCCATAGCGAACAGATACTGCCCCTCCCAGTACCATCGGCACAGGAAGTAGAAGCAGCCTATCAGCGCCCATGTGATCCACAGCCCGGTCAGCTTGGTGATCGAGATGTCGAGCGTTTCGGAGAGCGGGCGACGCTGCGACCAGTCGATGCCGGTGGAGGGGCGCAAGTGCACCTTGTCGACCAGCAGCGACCATGCGGTCATGGCGGCGCCGGTGAAGGCCAGCGTGGCGAGCGAAGCATAGGGGCCGCTCATCGGCTCGCGCGGGGCCTGCAGGCCGAGCAGATCGACGACCGAGCCCCAGTTGCGGCAGAACAGGATCCACAGGGCCAGCGCGACGAGGCCGGAGAGGCCCACGCCTGCGGAAACGTCGCTGACCGGGCGGCGGGTGGATGCGGTGCTCATGGCCGCAGGGCGTAGAGGGAATTGGTTAAAGGGGCGCAAATCTCATGCGATCTGCGCCCTGCCTGGTTCAACGGAAGGCGGTGATACGGCCCGAATCGTCGAGGACGTAGAGCGTCTGGTTCGCCACGACAGGCGCCAGCGAAATCGGATCGCTCAGTTCGGTGAATGGCGTCATCGTCCCGCTCGACGGATCGATGGTGGCCACGAGCCCGCGCGAGTTGCCGACCCACAGCTTGCTCCCCGCCAGCACCGGACCGACCCAGAAGATCGGATTCTTGCGCTTCTTGGCGTTCTTGTAGCGTTGCAGTTCGGTCAGCCAGCGAACCTTGCCGGTGCCGCGCGCGATGGCGAGGATTTCGGCGTGGTCGTCCAGCGTGAAGACCCAGTCGCCCGCCACCGACGGCGTCGAGATGCCCGCGAGGTTGAGTTCCCAGATGCGCTGGCCGGTGACCAGTTCGTAGGCGGCCATGCGCCCGCCCTGACCCAGTGCATAGACACGGCCGCGATCGATGATCGGGTCGGCGTCGACGTCGGTGAGGCTGCCCACTTCGGTCGAGATCGAAGTGCGCGAAAGCGCGTCCGACCAGACCTGACGGCCGTTCTCGTAACGGTACGCCACCAGTTCGCCCGACGAGTAACCCGCGATCACCGTGCCCTGCCCAAGCGCAGGCGAGGCGACGCCGAACACGCCCGACTGGGTCAGCGAGGCCGATTCCTGCCACATGGTCGCGCCATCCGCCGCGTTGAGCACGGCGATCTGGTTGTCCTGCGTCATCACGAAGACCTGGTTGAAACCGATCGTCGGCGCGCCGCGCAGCGGCCCGGCGGGCTTCTTGGTCCAGAGCTGGCTGCCGTCCGCCGCGTTGAGCGCCGCGACTTCGCCGAGGCCCGTGGTGACGTAGAGCTTGTCGCCGTCGAAGCTGACCCCGCCGCCGAACACGGACTTGGCGTTGTTGCCGGAAACCGAGAAGCTCTTGGTCCACAGCTTCGCGCCGCTCTGCGCGTCGAAGGCGTGGACGGTGCCTTCGGTATCCATCGCGTAGAGCTTGCCGCCGCCGATGACCGGGGCCGCCGCAAGGCGCGCGCGGTTGGTCGAACCGGCGATCTGCGCGGTCCACACCTTGGTCGGGTTGTCCGCCAGCGCGAGGTTGCCGTAAGCCTTGTTCGGGGTGTTGCCGCCCTGCGCCCAGGTCGTGTTGACCTCTGCCGGGGGCAGGATCACCGAAACCGCGCCGAGCGTCGCGTCGACCTTGGCGCCGCTTTCGATGCGCGACAGGATCGGCACGCGGTTGCCCACGGTCGGGGTCTTGGCCGGGCCTTTGCCGCCGCCGAACATCTTGCAGCCGGACAGGCCCGCGACGAGTGCGAGGGCGATCAGCGGCACGACCTTCTTCGCGCGCGAAGACGACGTGTTGCGGGCTGCGTTCATGCGAATGTCCTCACGTGTCATGTTCTCAGTTCGCCACTTCGGCGGGCTGGACGATCTTGGCAATCGGCTTGTCGAGCGGCTCGCCCTTTTCGTTCACCACGTCGTCCACGGCATCGACGCCGAGCACGGCGGCAAGCTGGCGGGCGCGGCTGCGCAAGCCGTCCTCAACGCTTTCGTCCTTGGCGATCGCGGCGAACAGCGGACCGGCCTGGTCCTGCCTGTTCTGCTTCAGGTAGGCCATGCCGACGAGTTCGCCCGCGGGACCGAACCACGGATTGCCGGGCGCGGCCATCGGCTTGAGGCGGCTGACGACGTCCTCGGGCTTCATCGCGTCGAAGTCGGCGCCGACTTCCCGCACGGAGGCGAGGTCGCGCAGCACCTGCGGTGCCTTGCCGTCGGCCGAAATCTCACGATAGAGCTTGAGCGCATCGGCCTTCTTCTCCTGACGCAGCGCGATCCCCGCAAGCATCAGACGGGCCGAAACGACTGTCGCGTCCGAAGAATCGGCGCCGGCGATCGGCGCCAGCTTGGCCTTGGCGGCGTCGAGATTCTCCGACTGCAGGGCGTCGAGCGCCTGCACATAGGCCTCCGAACGCGCCTCGCGCTCCTGGGTCTGGCGGTGCTGCCAGTAGATCCAGCCCGCGAAGGCGAGCAGGGCGATGATGATGACGGCGATCAGCGGCTTGCCGTAGCGGCTCATGAAGCCTTCGAGCTGGTCCTGGCGCACGGCGTCGTCGACTTCACGCAGGAAAACGTCCTGCTGGGCGGCGTTACGCGCTGCGGCGGCGGAATTGGTGTCGGGGGGCAGAGCCAAGATAGGGCGCTTTCTAGCGAAAAACGGGACGGTTGCGGGGCTGTTTAGCGGATGGGTGAGGCTTTTCAACGGGGATGTCGGTGCGCATGTCCCTGCATGGGCCGCCGTGAAGCGCCGCTGAATGAGCGCGGCGTCACGGAAAGTCGCTTTTGCCCATCGCCGCGCCATAGGTCGAGGCATAACTGCGAATCATCGTGTTTTCATCGTATTGGGCCTGGGCAAGCGCGCGGTTGGCCGCGCCGATGCGGGCCCGCAGCCCGTCATCCGCCGCGAGTTCTGCCAAAGCCCGGCCGAGCGCGGCGTCGTCTCCGGGCGGGGTGATGAAGCTGCGGTTTTCTGCCGGCACCATCGCCGCCACGTCCCCCACGGCGGGTGAGGCGACTGCGAGCCCGGCCGCCATCGCCTCCAGCATGGAGATGGGAAACTGCTCGCTGTCGGAGGACAGCGCGAAGAGATCGAACAGCCCCACCGCGCGCGAGGGATCGGGGACGAAGCCCGGCAGATGCACCCTGTCGGCCACGCCGGATTCCCGTGCCTGCTGCGCGATTCTTTCGCGGTCCGGCCCTTCACCGAGGATCACCAGCTGCCATTCGGGCGGCAGCTTGGCGAAAGCACGGACCAGCCGGGGCAGGTTCTTGACCGCGCGCAGGCCCGCCAGAGTGCCGACCCACTTCGCGCCGACAGGCTTGGGCAGCCCCGGAATCGCATCGGGCGGGGGCGGCGCGAGATAGGCGGCGGTGCGGATGCCGTTGATGATCAGCTTCACGCGCGAGCGCGGCTGCGCCCAGTCGCCGAGCGCGATTCCCTCCAGCCGCTGCGAAGGCACCACCAGCGCCGAAGCCCGCGCCAGCGCCACGCGGCGAAACCAGTTGCGCGAGGGCTTGAGGCCGCCAGCTTCGTCCTCGTTGAAGCCGTCCTCGTGATGGACCAGCGGCGGCAGGCCCAGCACGCCGCCCCAGACCCGGTGCGCCAGCACCGCGTCCATCGCCCCCCAGTTGTACGTAAGGACGAGGTCGAAAAGCTTCATGGCGCGGGCGATGCGCAGCAGGCGAAGCGGTGTCGGGCGGCCCTGCAGGCTGGGAAAATCACCCGGAAAATCGACCGTGAGCGCCGGGTCGAGCGCGACTTTCGCCCCATATGCGCCCGGCTGCGCGGAGACGATGGTATGCGCGACGCCCGGGCCGAAGACGTTCATCAGCCTTGCCGCGCGCAGTTCCTTGCCGCCTGCCGCGAAGCTCGAATGGAGGTGGAGAAGGCGCAAGGCCGGTCTCTGGCTCAGGCCGCTCTGGCCAGCAGCCGCTCGATCGCGGCAACCGATTCGGGCTCGTCGAGCGTCGGGGCGTGGCCGACGTGGGGCAAGGTCAGCCCCTCGGCATTCGGCGAGCGGCGCAGCATGTCGTCCAGCGTCTGGGCAGAAAGCAGGTCGGACAGTCCGCCGCGCACCACCAGCACCGGCACTTGCGCCAGCGCGTCCCACACCGCCCACAAGTCCGGCTGGGCATTGACGTCGAGCGCGAGGAAGGGCTCGGCGATCTTCATGTCGTAGTCGAAGACGATGCGCCCGTTGCCGCCGACCGTCATCAGCCGCTTGGCCATGCCGATCCAGAAATCCAGCGGCTGTCCGGGGTGCGCGGCGCCCTGCACTTCCTCCAGTCCGCGCGCGGCGTGGACCCAGGTGGGCCAGGTGCGTCCCTGCCCGACGTAGTCCTTGATCCGCGCAAGGCCCGCCGGTTTCAGCCACGGGCCGACGTCGTTGACCACGGCAGCGGCGATCCGGTCGGGGATGATGCTCGCCAGCCCCATCGCCATCAGTCCGCCCAGCGAGGTGCCGATGACCACGAAGCGCTCAAGCCCCTCCTGGTCGATCAGGGCGAGGACGTCCTCGCCGTACTGGACCGGCGTGTAGGTAGCCGAATCCTTCGCATATTCGCTGTCGCCCCGGCCGCGCAGGTCAGGGCAGATCACGCGCCGTCCCCTACTGGGATTGGCAGCGAGGCGCGGGGCCAGCACGTCGAAGTCGCGCGCGTTGCGGGTCAGGCCATGGAGGCACAGCACCGGCAGGCCGGTTTCACCCTCTGCGGGACCGGGATAATCGCGGAAATGGAGCTTGAGACCGTCGCGGCTCGACCAGAAGCGATCTTCGAAAACCTTCATGCGCGGGCGGCGACCTCATCAGATTCAACAAAATACCCGGCTTGCTAGCGGGCCGGGCGGTCCCCACTATCGCCCGATGCCAAGCGATCCGCAACCCGCGCCCTATCTTCCCGATCCGCGAATCGAAACGATCGCCCAATGGATCGGCGACCCGGTCCATGCCGCCGCGTTCCCCCGCCATCAATTGCGCTGGCGCAATGACCGCTGGGCGGCCGCGGTGGGCCTCGACGGTTTCGACGAGGCGCGCTGGACCGCGCATTTCGGGCACTTCCAGCCGCTTCCCGGCAATCTGCCGCAGCCGCTGGCGCTGCGCTATCACGGCCACCAGTTCCGCAACTACAACCCCGACCTCGGCGACGGACGCGGCTTCCTCTTCGCGCAGATGCGCGATGGAGCGGGCCGTTTGCTCGACCTCGGCACCAAGGGTTCGGGCCAGACGCCATGGAGCCGCGACGGCGACGGCAGGCTGACCCTGAAGGGCGCGGTGCGCGAAATCCTCGCCACCGAGATGCTGGAGGCGCTGGGCGTGAACACCAGCAAGACCTTTTCCGTCGTCGAGACCGGCGAGGAACTGTGGCGCGGCGACGAGCCCTCCCCCACCCGCTCAGCCGTGCTGGTGCGCCTGTCGCACGGACACATCCGCATCGGCAGCTTCCAGCGCCTTTACGTGCTGGAGGAGACCGCCCATCTGGCCGCACTGGTCGACTACAGCCTCGAAACCTACCCCGGCAGCCTGCCGCCCGAGGACGCTCCGGGACGCGACGAACCCGCAGTGATCCTGCTTCACCAGGTCGTCGAGCGGCTTGCCGACCTTGCCGCCGCGTGGATGGTGGCGGGCTTCGTCCACGGCGTGCTCAACACCGACAACATGAACATCTCGGGCGAGAGCTTCGACTATGGCCCGTGGCGCTGGGCGCCGCGCTGGGACCCGCGCTTCACCGCCGCCTACTTCGACCGCACCGGCCTCTACGCCTTCGGCCGCCAGCCCGAAGCGCTGCTCTGGAACTGCCAGCAACTCGCCATCGCGCTGCGCCCGCTGGCCGAAACCGCGCCGCTGGTCGCCGCGCTCGAGCGCTTCGGGCCGCTCTACCAGCAGGCGCTGTGCCGCCGCTTCACCTGGCGCCTCGGCATCGAATCGCGGGGGGTGGAGGCCGACACGGCGCTGGTTCAGGCCGCCGAGCGCAGCATGGTCGAGAGCGGCCTGCCGCCTGAGCAGTTCTTCTTCCTCCATCGCGCCGGACGCTGTAATGACCGCAATGCCGGTGCCGACGACTTCGGCGCGCTGCTGTCCGGCTATGCCCCCGCCGCCGCGACGGAAGATCGGTTCTGGCAGGAAAGCGCCCCTCCCGGCGTGCTCATCGAAGAGGTCGAACGCATCTGGGCCGCGATCGACACGCATGACGACTGGAGCGAACTGGACGCCAAAGTCGCGCAGATCCGCAGGCTGGGCGAACAACTTGGAAAGGCACCGTTTACACCCCAATGATTTACGCCACGGTAGGAATACCTGTGCGATTGGGATGAAATGTCGAACCCTATAAGCTAACGGGTCATTAGCCGTATTTCTGCAGCCGCACCGCGTTGGGACCAGATGATTTCGTGACCGCACAACTCCAGAGGGCCGATAGCCGGCCCGATACCAGGGCGGAGATCGTCTCCCACGAACCTGCCACCGGGGCGGAAGTCTGGCGCGGCCCGGTGGCCGACGTGGACGAGACGGTCGCGCGTGCGCGGCGCGCGTGGCCCTCGTGGGCGGCCCAGCCGCTCTCCACCCGCATGGAACTGCTGCGGCGATTCGCCAACGAAGTGCGCAAGGATGCCGAAGCGCTCGCCACCTGCATCGCCCGCGAAGTCGGCAAGCCCTTGTGGGAAGCCCGCGCCGAGGTCGATTCGGTGATCGCCAAGGTTGAAGTCTCGATCCGCTCCTACGCCGAGCGGACGGCCCAGCGCCGCCTCGATTCGGCGCTGCAGGGGGCGATGGCGGTGCGCCACAAGCCGCATGGCGTGCTGGTGGTGCTCAGCCCCTTCAACTACCCCGCGCACCTCGCCAACGCGCACATCGTCCCCGCCCTGATCGCGGGCAACGCGGTGATCTTCAAGCCGAGCGAACGCGCACCCGCGACCGGCGAAATGCTGACCCGCTGCTTCCACCGCGCGGGCGTTCCGGCCGCCGCCGTCCAGTTCGCCCCCGGCGGCCCGGCCGAAGGCGCGGCTTACGTGGCGCACGAGGGGATCGACGGCGTCCTGTTCACCGGATCGGCCGCCAACGGCATCGCCATCAACCGCAGGCTGGCGGCCCGGCCGGACCGCATGGTCGCGCTGGAGATGGGCGGCAACAACGCGATGGTCGTGTGGGACACACCCAAGCTGACCGACGCCGCCGCGATCGTCGTCCAGTCCGCCTTTGCCACCAGCGGCCAGCGCTGCACCGCCGCGCGCCGCCTGATCGTGAAGGACACGATGTACGACGCGCTGATGGCCGAGGTGAAGGCGCTCGCCGACCGCCTGATCGTCGGCGCGCCCTTCGACGAGCCCGCGCCCTTCATGGGACCGGTGATCGACAATGCCGCCGCCGACGGGTTGACCGAGAGCTTCCTCTACCTGCTCAGTCACGGCGGCCGGGCGATCAAGCACCTCGTCCGCACGCACGAGACCGCGCCCTTCCTCAGCCCCGCGATCATCGACGTGACCGCGATGGCCGAGCGCCCCGACGTCGAGCTGTTCGGGCCGATCCTGCAGGTGGTCCGGGTGTCGGACTTCGACCAGGCGATCGCGCAGGCCAATGCCTCGCGCTATGGCCTCGCCGCATCGCTGGTGGGGGGCACGCCGCAGGAGTACAACCGCTTCTGGGCCAACGTGCGCGCCGGAATCGTCAACTGGAACCGGCCGACGATCGGCCCCAGCCATGCGGCGCCGATGGGCGGCGTGGGGCTTTCGGGCAACCATCGGCCGACCGGGTTCTATGCGGCGGATTACTGCGCCTATCCGGTCGCTTCGGGCGAGATGGAGCAACCGCGCGCGGTGATCGGTGTGGGGTTGCGGTAGAAGCGCCCATCACTCGTCATTGCGAGCGAAGCGAAGCAATCCAGGGCGGAGCTTAACAGCCCTGGATTGCTTCGCTTCGCTCGCAATGACGAACCGGGGAGGTACGGACTGGGTGCGTGCCTCTCACTTCCCGCTGGTAACGAGGTCAACTTCGGTCAGCCCGCTGTCCAGCTTGCGCGCGTAGACGACGTAAGCCTTGCCGCCCTTGCTCCCGCCCAGCACGCTGTCTCCACCGTCGATCTTGTACTCCGCGCCGTACCCCGCCCCCAGCGCCTTCGTATAATAGAAGCTCACCACGTCGCTGACGCTCACCGGCGTCGCGAAGTTGACCACGCGCAGCGCGCAGCCCTGACCGTCGATCCCGGCCGCTTCCTGCACCGCGGCGCGCGGATAGACCGGCAGTTCGGCGGGCAGCTTGGCCGCCCAGGTGTTGGAATACTGCACCTTGGCCGAGCAGTCCGCCTTGGCGACCTTCGCCTCCGCAGCGACTTGCGCGGCAGTGGCAGCCCCGGCGGCGAGCGCCGCGCCCCCGCCCTGCGCGGGACTGGGCGCGGGCTTGAGCGCGCCGCCGGCAAGCTGCGCCGCCTGCTTCTTGGCGGCGGCGATGGCCTCGGGCGTGCGGTCCTGCGCGGGGACGGTGATCCGACGCCCCTCGGCGGAGACAGCCGCGCCCTGATCCCCCGCCATCTCGGGATCGACCATGATCTGGTCGCCGAGCGCGCCATTGAGCGCCGGATCGGTATCGGCCGGGTCCGGCTGCTTGTCGCCCGAGCCGCAGCCTGCAAGCATCAGCGTGCCCATCAGGCTCAGAACGGTCATTCGGGCCAGAGTCTTCATCGTCGCGGTTCCTTCGGGTGCGGCAGCAAGGTCCTGCTACGCGCAATAGCTTAGGAAAACGCGAAAAGTCGCAAAGGTGCCAGCGGTGGAATCCTCTCGTCCCATTTCGGGATGGTCGGTGCGCCTTGCATTACAAACGCGGCACCGGCCCGCGCCCCCACCCGACCTCCCACAAGTGTACCCTAGATGGGAGGTCGGGTGGGGGCGCGGGCCGGTGCCGCTCGAAAATGCCCTGCTGGGCATTTCCCAAACGAACGACGAGGGCGCCCGCACGAATGCGGACGCCCTCCCGCCCGAGCTGTTCAGGCCCGGACGGTTCCCCCACAAGTCGCCGTACGTGCGGGGAAAGCTGTTCTGTCGAATGCCTTAGCGGCAGCGCGATCCGCCGCGGTCGACCTCGCGGCCGAGCAGGGCACCGGCGGCCGCACCGAGCACGGTGCCGACAGTCCGGTCGCGGCCGCCGTCGATCTCGCGGCCCAGCAGCGCGCCGCCCGCACCGCCGATCAGCAGGCCGGTGGTGCCGTTGCCCCGGCGGCAGTAGTAACGGCCGTCATTGCCGCGCCACGAGCTGCGGCGATAATCATCGCGATAACGGTCGTCACGATAGCGATAGCTGTCACGGTTGCCGTAGCCGCGGCGATAATCCTCGCGCGAGTAACGATAGCGGTCGCGGCCATGCTCGTAGGTCTGCTCGCCCGGCGCGGTGAAACCGTTGCCGTAAGGGGCGATGGCGGCCGAAGCAGGCAGTGCGACGGTCAGGCTGGCAGCGGCTGCGGCGATGGCCGAGGCCTTGAAGAATGCGTGCATCTCAACTCTCCTCTTCTAAGGAAGCGAACCGGCCATCCGAGTCGATCCGCCTTGCACATTCATCTTTAAGCCTTCGATCCTGAACGAACCGCAACGCGCTTGTCAGGATTCGATTTTGCGACGAGCCGTTGGCGCACAGGCGATGGAGCGAGTGGTTGCCCCCGTTCCGGCGCCCTTCTAAGGGGCATGCACGGCGGATACCCCCGACCGCCGGGAGAGATATGCAGCCGATGCCCGAGACAATGCCCCGCCAAATGCCCCGGCACTCGCCTTCCGTTTCCGGTCTGCTTCCGGCATTCGGCGCCTACGGCATCTGGTGCCTGTTCCCGCTCTACTTCGCGCTGTTGAAGGACGTCGCGCCGTTCGAGGTGGTCGTCTGGCGCCTGATGTGCACGCTGCCGTTCTGCCTCGTCGCGGTCGCCGTGATGCGGCAAGGCGCGGCACTGCGGACGGCGCTGACCAACCCGCGCACCCTCGCCACGCTGGCGCTGAGCGGGTTCCTGATCGGCGCGAACTGGCTCATCTATGTCGTCGCGATCATGGAGGGCCACGTGCTCGCGGCCAGCCTGGGCTATTACATCAATCCGCTGATGAACATCCTTGCGGCGACGGTCTTCCTCAAGGAGAAACTGACCCGGCGACAGTGGATCGCCGTGGCCCTCGCGACGATCGGCGTGGCGCTGCTGGCGAAAGGCGCGCTCGATACCTTGTGGATCAGCCTGATGCTGGCGCTGAGCTTCGCGTGCTACGGCCTGGCTCGCAAGCTCGCGCCGGTGGCCGCGCTGCCGGGCCTGACGGTCGAGACGCTGGTGCTGTTCGTGCCCGCGCTCGGCCTGATGTGGTGGCAGATGCGGGCGCCGGGCGGGCTGGCGATGGGTTCCTCGACGCGGATCAGCCTGCTGCTGCTCTGCGCCGGGCCGCTGACCGCGATTCCGCTGATGCTCTTCGCCACCGCCGCGCGCGCCCTGCCCTTCTCGGTGCTGGGCTTCATCCAGTTCGTGACGCCGACCGGGCTGTTCCTGATGAGCGTGTTCATCTTCCACGAGCCGCTGAGACCGATCCAGCTGGTCTGCTTCGCCTTCATCTGGGCGGCCGTCGGCGTATTCTGCTGGGACATCCTGTCTCGCAGGAACTGATTGGCGGGGGCTTCGACAAGCTCAGCCTGAGCGGGGCCGGGAAGTTTTCACCACCCCCCGCTCACCCTGATCTTGTCGAAGGGCTCAGAGCGCCCCGGCGAACCGCAGCGCTTCGCCCTGTGCCTCGTTGGCGAGCTGGCCTTCCCACATCGCCGAGTGCCCGCGCACGATCGTACCGACGACACGGCCTTCCAGTTCCATCCCGGCGAACGGAGTCCAGCCGCAGCGGCTCTCGCCCCATTCCTCGGTCACCGTGAAAGTGCCCTTGCGGTCGACCACGGTGAAGTCTGCGTCATAGCCAACCGCAATGCGGCCCTTGCCGACGAGACCGAACACGCGCTGCACGCCCGACGAGGTCATGTCGATCAGCCGCTCCAGCGTCATGCGCCCCTTGGCGACATGATCGAGCATCAGCGGCAGCAAGGTCTGCACGCCCGGCATCCCCGAGGGGCTGTTCGGATAGGTCTTGGCCTTTTCCTCGCGCGTGTGCGGCGCGTGGTCGGAGCCGATCACGTCGGGCACGCCCGCGCGCAGCCAGTGCCACAACCCGTCGCGGTGCGCGGCCGAGCGGATCGGCGGGTTCATCTGCGCGAACGTGCCGATCCTGGGATAGGCTTCCTCGGCCGCCAGCGTCAGGTGCTGCGGGGTCACCTCGCAGGTCGCGACATCGCGGTGCTGGGCGATCAGCTCCAGCTCGGCCGGGGTGGTGATGTGCAGGATGTGGATCGGGCGGCGCGCCTCGCGGGCAAGGCGCAGGATGCGCTTCGTCGCCAGCATCGCGCTTTCGTCGTCGCGCCATACCGGGTGGCTGGAGGGGTCGCCCTCGACCCGCAAGTCCTTGCGTGCGTTCATGCGCGCCTCGTCCTCGGCATGGATGGCGACGCGGCGACGGCCGTGGGCCAGCACGCGGGCGAGTTGCTCGTCCTCGGCCACCAGCAGGCTGCCGGTCGAGGCGCCCATGAAGATCTTGACGCCCGCCGTACCGGGAATGCGCTCGAGGTCTGCCAGCGCGACCGCATTGTCGGCCGTGGCGCCTACGTAGAACGCGTGATCGCAGTACATCCGGTGATGCGCGCGCTTCAGCTTGTCGAGAACGCGCTCCTCTGTATCGGTATTGGGATTGGTGTTGGGCATCTCGAACACCGCCGTGATGCCGCCCATCACCGCCGCGCGGCTGCCGGTCTCAAGGTCTTCCTTGTGTTCCAGCCCCGGCTCGCGGAAGTGGACCTGGCTGTCGATGACGCCGGGCAGCACGTCGAGCCCGGTGCAGTCGATCCGCTTCGCTGCGTCCGGGTAAGAGCCGACGCCGAGGATCTTGCCGTCACGCACAGCGACATCGGCGACCACCGGGCCGCTCGGCGTATGGACGGTGCCGCCGGAAAGGACGAGTTCGGGTGCGGTTGCAGTCATCTGGGACGGCCTTTCTGCGGCAATTTCACGAAGAAGGCCGACCTAGGCCCCTCTCCCGCCGCTTTCAAGGCAATCCCGTCGAGGCGGTCGGTCAGGTCCTGAGGCGGCCCGCCAGCCCCGCCAGCACCTTGTCCTGCGCATCGAGCAGCGCGGCGACTTGCGCGCGGGCGTCGGCGATGGCCTTGACCTCGGGCGATTCCTCGACCGGCGCCTTGTCGCGCGCGTCGGCATAGAGAACGTCGAGTTCGGCGAGCGCGGTCATGCCCGAGGAGCGGCTCGATTCGAGCTTCGCCAGGGCGACGCTGGCAGCGCTCCACGAATCGCTGCCAGTAGAACCTGCCGCAGCACTCGCCCGCTCGGCGGCGGGGCGATTGGACTGGAACTGACGATCCGCCTGCTCCGCGATTTTCACGAGGCCCGCGAGGCGCGTGACGAGATCGGCGCTCGCAGGGGGCAGCGCCGGAGCAGCCTGCCCCGAATCTCCGGGCGCGGCGCTGGCGGTGCCGCTGACGCGCTCGACGTCGCGCTGCGCCAGCGAGGGATAGCCACCAGAAGACGAGCAGGCCGTCATGGCAAGGGAAAGAACGCCGCACAGGATGGCGGGGGCGGTCAAACGGACTTTCGCGCGGATCATGAGGCTGCCATAGCACGGCCGACGCGAAGCGGGAGAGGCTTTGGACCGCCGAAACGGCCAAGTCCTTGCCAAGTCCTTGGTTGACACGAATCGGCCCATCCCCTAACGGCACCCATCTTTCCGGCACCTCGCATCACGCGGGGCGGTCGGCACGTCGCCCGAAAAGTTCCATGGTCCTTCGGGACCTGAGCGGCCGGGGCAGGTTTGTTTCGGCTCGTTTCGGGCATTTTTGAGATTAGGTAAGGGCACCATGTTCGCAGTTGTGCGCACGGGCGGCAAGCAGTACCGGGTTGCCGCCGGAGACAAGATCGCGGTCGAGAAGCTGGCTGGTGAAGCCGGTGACAAGATCACCCTGGGTGACATCCTGCTCGCAGGCAAGGACGGCGAAGTCGCGGACATCGCGAACGTGACCGTCGCCGCCGAGATCATCGCCCAGGCGAAGAGCGAGAAGGTCGTGGTGTTCAAGAAGCGCCGCCGCCACAACTATCGTCGCAAGGCAGGCCACCGCCAGCAGATGACCCTGCTGCGCATCGTGTCCGTCGGCTGACCCCAGAATTCGGAGTAACCAGCAATGGCACATAAGAAAGCAGGCGGTTCGTCGCGTAACGGTCGCGACTCCGCAGGACGCCGTCTCGGCGTCAAGAAGTTCGGCGGTCAGGAAGTGATCGGCGGCAACATCATCGTCCGTCAGCGCGGCACCCGCGTGTACCCGGGCGTAAACGTCGGTCTTGGCAAGGACCACACCCTGTTCGCTCTCGCGGAAGGCCGCGTGCGCTTCCACGACGGCAAGCAGGGCCGCAAGTACGTCTCGGTAGACGTCATGGCGGAAGCCGCCGAGTAATCGGATGGTCTCTGTAAGGGCCATCCTGACGGGATGGCCCCGCTGATTCTCTTAAGGGAATCAGCAGAATGAGGGAGAGGGCCCCGCCCGTCTCCCTCTTTTCGTATCTCCCTCCAGCGTGTCCGGGAACCGACACGGCGACTTCGGGTTGCACCGCGCACGGTGCGGCGGCGATGGCGCGCGCCCCCTCGGATCTGTTGCGATTACCGCCTTGTAACCACGGGCGTAATTGCAGTGTCACGCCGGCCCGCTAAGCGCGCGCCGGGGGTTGGAGTAACGAAGATGTTCATTCGCAGCGAAAGGCTGTTCCTGCGCCCTGCCTGGCCGGAGGATCGCGACGAGCTGATGGCCCGGATCGGCCATGAAGCCGTCGTGAGCAACCTCGCCCGCGTGCCCTGGCCCTATACGGCCGAGGACGCCCGCGCCTTCGTCGAAAAGCCGCAGGATCACCGCCTTCCCAGCTTCCTCGTCACCGCGCCCGGTGCCGAAGGTGCCCGTATCGTCGGCGGCTGCGGCCTGTCGATGCTCGATGGCGAGGTCAACCTCGGCTACTGGATCACGCCCGACGAACAGGGACGCGGCTATGCGACCGAGGCCGCCCGCACCCTGCTGTCGCTGACCCGCGCACTCGGCCACGACCGCGTCGTGGCGCACCACTTCGTGGACAATGCCGCATCGGGCCGGGTGCTCGAGAAGGTCGGTTTCAGCCGCACAGGCCGTGTCGCCGAGCGTTTCAGCCGCGCACGGGGCTATGCCAGCCCCTCGCGCGAGCACGAGATCGTGTTCGAGAGCCCGGCCGACTGCGGCGGCGGCGATTCGATGAATCGCCGATGCGCGGCCTGATCCCTCCAATTAACCACTGAAAACGGCGCTAGGGCTAATCCCCTGGCGCCGTTCTCATATCCGGTTAACCGGCGCCTGCGACGATTTCATCGCTGATCGCGAAGGATTCGCACCAAACTGCGTGCATCTGCGCCGACTTGCGTGCATGATCCGAGTCGCAGGGCACTAGCACGACGGAGAACCGTGGAATGTTCGTCCGCACGGAGAGGTTGTTTTTGAGACCGGCATGGCCGGAAGATTTCGACGATCTTGTCGAGGCTCTTTCGGACGATGACGTTCAGCGCACTGTCGGCGTGGCTCCTTTGCCCCGTTCGGCGGAGGAACTGCGCATCTATCTGGACCGGCCGCGAGATCCGCGCCTTCCCCATTTCTTCATGTATCTGCGCGCGCCCGGCGGGCCGCAACTGGTCGGAAGTATAGGGTTGGGTCGGAGCGACAGCGCGCTCGGCGCCAAGGAGATCGAGGTCGGCTACTGGATCGTCCCGAGATATCGGGGTCGCGGCTATGCCGGAGAGGCCTTGCGCGCGGTGGTTAACCAGGCGCGCTCGCTCGGCCACTTGCGGGTCATCGCCAGCCACTTCGCCGACAGCCGGGGCACGCAGCAGGTGCTGGAAAGCGCCGGCTTCCACGACACCGGGCAGGTACGGTCGCGCTACAGCGCCTCGCGGGCGATGGAGCATCCGGCGCGCATCTACGTCGCCGATCTCGACCGGCGCCTGAGCCCGCGCATGGAGATGGCCGGAGCCGCCTGACAGGCTGCTCCGGTGCGTTGCCTCAGGCTTCTGCGGCAATCCACTTGGGCATGACGTCGGCCGGGATGTCCTCCACCCGCAAGTGGTCCACCGCGAGCCCCAGTTCGGGGTAGGCGACGCGGCGGCGCTTCTCGTCCGAACGGGCCAGCGGCACCACGACAAGGCGGCGGTTGACCTTCTGGCGCCAGTTCATGCGTGCGGTGTTCTCCTGCCCGACGTAGCAGCCCTTGGTGAAGCTGACGCCGTGCAGGTCCGCCGCGTTGCATTCGAGCCAGAGCGTTTCGCCATCGCCCAGTTCCGCGCGGCCTTCGGGCACCCGCAGCGCCAGACGGTGGGCGCGCCAGGCGGCGTCTGCGCCGGTCTCTTCCTCGGCCGGATCGGTGGCATCGACCACCGCGACCCAGCGCTCGCCAAGGGCATGGAGGCGCGGGTCCGGAGCCGCGCCGTCGCCCGTGTGCGGCCGCCAGTGCACGGCGAGCCGGTCGTCGCGGGCAATGTCGATCGCCTTGCGCAGCCGGTACATCGACAGGCGCTTCACCAGCGCGTCGGCGACTTCGGCCTCGCAATCGATGAGCAGCCCCTTGCCGCCCGGCCAGACGATGAAGTCGAACAGCGCCTTGCCCTGCGGCGTCAGCAGCCCCGTCCAGACCGGCAGGGTTCCGGCCACGTCCGAGGTCACGAGACCCTGCAGGAAATCGACGACGTTCTCATTCGAATCGGGGCGCGGGGACAGCCGGATCACGGCGCGGTCGAACAGGCGGGTAGCGGTCATGCGCCCTAAGTGGAGCAGCCCGAACCGCCCCGCAAGACCCTCACTTGGTCGATGGACATTTCGCGAGACGTTCGCGCATTTCGTCGAGCACCCAGACGGCGGCCGGGCCGGGCCGGCTGTCCTTGCGCCACAATGCCACGAGCGCGTAATCCAGCGCGGACCGCTCGGGCAGCTTCAGTTCCACGAGGGTGCCTGCCTCCAGGTCCGCCCTCACGGCATGGCGCGGCATCGAGCCCCAGCCGATGCCCTCCTTGAGCAGCGCATGCTTGGCGCCGAGGTCCGCCAGACGCCACGAACGCGGGCTGAACACGGAGAAATCGCGCCCCTCCGTCAGCGGCGAACGGTCGGTCAGGACCAGTTGCAGGTGCTTGCGCGTCTCGCCCGGCTCGATCCGCTCGAACTTCGCGAGCGCATGGTCGGGGGCGGCGACGGGGACCATCTCGACCGAGCCGATCGTCTCGCGCTCGATCTCCGCAAGGTCCATGATGTCCGGCCCGGCGATACCCAGCGTTGCGCGCCCGTCGAGCACCAGCGCGGCGACAGCGCCCAGCGCCTCAATGTGGAGGCGCAGCGGAACCGTCGGAAAACGCACCTGAAAGTCGCGCAACAGGCGGGCGAGCACGTTGCCCGGCACCATCACGTCCACCGCCAGCGACAGCTCCGCCTCCAGCCCCTGCCGCAGACTGCGGACCTTGGCGAGCAGGGCGTCGACGTCGTCGGAGATCGCGTGCGCCTCGGACAACAGCGCACGACCGGCCTCGGTCAGCTGCGGACGGCGCGAGCCTTCGCGGTCGAACAGGCGCACGTCGAGCTGGCTTTCGAGCTGGGCGATGGCGTAGCTGACCACCGAAATCGCGCGCCCAAGTCGCCTGGCGGCTGCATTGAAACTGCCCTCTTCCACCACGGCCAGAAAGCACCGCAAGTGATCGAGACTGGGCGGAACGACGTCGACCATTCAACTTTCCTGAATAATTCAGCCGAGTTTATCACAATTTCGCGATAGCCACGCAAGGGCTACATGGCACTCAACAGGGCCTTAACGGCACCTAACGCATACAAAGGAGTGCCCCATGATCGAACTGCGTCCCTTCGAGAGCATCGGCGCCGCCAATCACGGATGGCTCGATGCCCGCCACCATTTCTCCTTCGCCGACTACCATGATCCGGCGCGCACCAACTGGGGTCGCCTGCGGGTCTGGAACGACGACACCATCGCGGCCCGGTCGGGCTTCCCGCCGCACCCCCACCGCGACATGGAGATCGTCACTTATGTCCGCACCGGCGCGATCACGCACAAGGACAGCCTGGGCAACACCGGCCGCACCGGCGCGGGCGACGTCCAGGTTATGAGCGCCGGCACCGGCATCCAGCACTCGGAGTACAACCTCGAGGACGAGGCGACGACGCTGTTCCAGATCTGGATCATCCCCGACCGCCGCGGCGAGCAGCCGAGCTGGGGCGCCCGTCCTTTCCCCAAGGAGGACCGTTCGGGCCAGTTCGTGACGCTGGCAAGCGGCATCGCCGGGGACGACGACGCCCTCCACATCAACGCCGAGGCGCGCGTGCTGGGCGCGACGGTGAAGGCGGGCGACACGGTGACTTACGCCACCGACGCCGCGCGCCACAGCTACCTCGTCCCCGCCACCGGCCGCATCCGGGTCGGTGACGTGGAAGCCAATGCCCGCGACGGCGTGGCCATCACCGGGCTCGACACGATCACCGTGACCGCTCTCGAAGACGCGGAACTGGTGCTGGTGGACGCAGCCTGACATAGCGCGGGAGGGTGATTCGTGACGGGTCGCCCTCCTGCTTGCGCATTCTCCCTAAGCCCTTAGCAGACAAGGACATATTTCGATGACCGGACGTATCGCCAATCCCAAGATCGAGAAGCTCATCGTCGACCGCTGGAGCCCCCGCGCCTTCGACGGCAGCGAGATGCCGCAGGAAGACCTCGACGCGATCCTCGAAGCCGGTGGCTGGGCGCCCTCGGCCTACAACGTGCAGCCCTGGACCTTCCTCTACACCAAGAAGGGCGACGCGAACTGGGACCTGTTCCTGTCGGGCCTGATCGACTTCAACGCCGGCTGGGCCAAGGAAGCCTCGGCGATCGTCTATGTCGTCTCCGACAAGTTCATGCGCTCGGACAAGGGCAACTCCGAAAACCACAGCCACAGCTTCGACGCTGGCGCCGCCTGGGTGCTCGCCGCGATCCAGGCACAGGCGCTGGGCTACCACACCCATGGCATGACCGGCCTGAAGTTCGGCGAGGCCGAAGCCGCGCTCGGCATCCCGGAAGACCATCGCCTCGAAGCCGCCTTCGCCATCGGCAAGCAGGGTGACAAGTCGGTCCTGCCCGACTTCCTGCAGTCGCGCGAAGTCGCCAGCGACCGCAAGCCGCTGGCCGAGATCGCCAAGGCCGGCAAGTTCGCCTGATCCTTTCGGCGCCCGCACCCCTCCCCCACTCCCCCCGTGCGGGCGCTCATCGGCCCGGTCCTCCCAACGGAGGGCCGGGCTTTTTGATTCGCCCAATGATCTTCCCGCCGCCCTGAAATCGCCTTGATCGCATGGCCTCCTGCTCTCCATGCCGATCGCCGACCTCCCGCCCGAACCGCCCGCGATCGCAGCGCCGCTGTTCGACCTTGCGCAGATGCCGCAGGACGGGACGGTCGATCTCCATGCCGTCAAGCCGCGCTGCCCGGTCGGCCGCCCCGGAGAAATCGTCGTCTGCGCGACCAACCCGGAGAAGGAGCGCCTGCGTCCGCTTCCCGATACTTACGAGACGCCGGACGGCCTGCCCCGCGCGCAGATGGGTCTGAGCGAAAACTCCTCGCTCGGCGTCGAGCTTGATTCGGCGACGCTGGGCAGCGGCCAAGTCAGCAACCGGGCGATGGTGCGCTACAAGCTGAAGTTCTGATAGCCCGCCTATCGCAATGCGAGGCAAATCCGGGCTCGTCACCCGCACCGCTCTGCGCCATAGCGCCGCCATGGTCCGGCACATTCATTCCCTGCGCCTCCACGCCCTCGGCCGTCTGGGCTGGGCGCGCGGCGCGATCGGCGCGGCGCTGGGGATCGCGCTTTCCGGCTTCGCGACATGGGCCCTGCTCGGCGGCCATCAGGCCCACGCCCTGCCCTTCCTCGTCGCGCCGCTGGGCGCCTCGGCGGTGCTGGTGTTCTGCGTTCCGGCGAGCCCTCTCGCGCAGCCGTGGTCGGTGATCGGCGGAGACCTGCTCTCGGCCGCGATCGGCATTTCGATCGGGCACCTGATCGGCAATCCGTGGCTGGGCGGGAGCATCGCGGTGGGGCTTGCCATCGCGGCGATGTCGGTGGCCCGCTGCCTCCATCCGCCGGGCGGTGCCTGCGCCCTGCTCTGCGCGCTCGGCGCGGGCGGGCAGGTGCCGTGGGACGCGACGCTGATGATCCCGATCGGCGCCAACGTGCTGGTGCTGTGCAGCTTCGGCTGGCTCTACAACAACTTCACCGGTCACGCCTGGCCGCATGTCGCGCCGCCCCCGCCGATTCCCGTCTCCACGCGCGAGGACGTCGTCGCGGTGCTGGAGGAATGGGACGAAGTGCTCGACGTGGACGTCGATGATCTCGACGCCTTCGTGCAGGCGGTGCTGCGACGCCGGGCGTCCTGACGCGAAAAGTCCCACCCCCCGGCCAGAAGGGTGGGACTCCCCGAACGTTCCGACGCAGTCTGCCTGAAGGGCTCCCAGCCCGGTGAACCAGATTCAGGCAGGCCCCGCGTCAGGTGAAGGCGACGATGATCGCGACCGCCAGGCCCCAGCACAGGATCAGCACGGGTAGCGTGAGAACCTGGACGGCCGCTTCGCCCGCCGTGAGCCTTCCGTTCAGAGTGTCGATGCCGCGTGCGGCAAGCTGGCCCCATGTTGGCGCGGCGGCATCGTTGTGGGGTTTCATCTTCACCCAGTACCCGGCCAGCCCGAACGCCATGAGGACGAACCCGGCGAAGATGACCATCGGGATGGCCAGTTCCGGGTTCATGAACGTGGCGGCCATGACACCGATGAAGGCGAGGTAGAGCGCGACCGTGGCGACATAGAAGCCGGTCGGCAGGCCGAAGCTGCGGTCTACTCCAAAGTGCATTGGCGTGCGGGCGGGAACGGCCGTGACCGTGGCCAGACCCTGAAGCTGCTGCCGGGTAAGACGTTGGGACATGATGCTGATCTCCTTGAGTGATCGGCATATGCGCGCCTTCGCGCCATGATTCGTTGATGCGGGTCAAATGCGGCGAAGATTGTGGGTGGGGGAGGCCAGCAATGCGAAGGCTCCCCCTCTCTCGTCATTGCGAGCGCAGCGAAGCAATCCAGGGCCGCGTAAACCGCCCTGGATTGCTTCGCTGCGCTCGCAATGACGAGGCAGGTTTCTATTTACTCCGGCCTCGCGCGATCTCACCCCCAGCGCGCAATATCCTCGAAGTCTTGCTCCCGCGGTTCGATCCAGCGCCATTGGCCGCCGGTCTTCTCGCGCTTCCAGAACCACGATTCGCTCTTGAGGTGGTCCATCGCGAAGTCCGCCGCCGCAAAGGCATCGCGCCGGTGCCGGGCAGCGGCGGCAACAAGCACGATCGGCTCGGCCGGGAGCATCACCCCGCTGCGGTGGATAACCAGCAGCCCGTCAAGCTCCCAACGCCCGCGCACGCGCATCGCCAGATCTTGCATCGCCGGAAGCGTCAGCGGGTCATAGTGCCGCAGTTCCAGCGCCTCGCAGCCCGCGCCCTCACGCACTTGCCCAAGGAAGCTGACGATCCCGCCCGCTTGCGGGTGCGCGGCGGTGAAGGCGCTCAGTTCCGCTGCCGGATCGAAGCCGGACGTCAGCAGGCGAACGTCGGACATGTCAGCCACCGGAAACCGGCGGCAGGAAGGCCAGTTCGTCGCCCTCTGCCAGCACCACGCCGCCCTTTTCGGCGATCAGCGCGCCGTTGAGCGCCACTTTCACCCGGACATCGGCGACGGTTTCGACCAGTTCGGGCGCGCAATGCTCGGAGAGGTGAGCGAGCAGCCCCGCCCAGCCGAGTGGTACATCGACGCTGATGCCATCCGTCCCCGCCAGCTCCTCAAGCCGTCCGAGGAACACCAGTTTCGCAGTCATCTCACCCACCCGTCATCGACATGTGCCGCGCCAGCGCAGGCGCCTCGCCGCGTCCGTCGATCGCGAAGTGATGGCGCTCAGGCTTGATCCGCATCGCCGTGTCCAGCGCCGCCGACAAGGCGCCTTGCGGATCGTCCGAACGCAGCGCCGCGCGCAGGTCCACCTGCTCATTGCCGCCGAGGCACGCATAGAGCTGCCCCGTCGCGGTGACGCGGATGCGGTTGCAGCCCTCGCAGAAGTTGTTTGTCAGCGGGGTGATCAGGCCGAGCCGTCGGCCGGTTTCCGCGACGTCCCAGTAACGCGCCGGGCCGCCGGTGCGGTGCCCGCTCGGCGCAAGCGTCCAGCGCCGGGCCAGATCCTCCTGCACCGCGACGAGCGGCAAGTAGTGGTCGAAGCGGTCTTCCTCCACTTCGCCCAGCGGCATGACCTCGATCAGCGTCGCCTCGAAGCCCTGCGCGTGCGCCCAGGCGACGATATCGGCGATCTCGTGCTCGTTGATGCCCTTGAGCGCCACAGTGTTGAGCTTGACCTTCAGGCCCGCCGCCTTCGCCGCCGCCAGCCCCTCCAGCACCTGCGGCAGCGAATCGCGCCGGGTCAGCCGCGCGAAAGCCTCGCGGTCGAGGGTATCGAGCGAAACGTTGATCCGTCGCACCCCCGCCGCGCGCAGATCGTCGGCGAATTCGGCAAGGCGGGTGCCGTTGGTGGTGAGGGTCAGCTCTTCCAGCCCACCCTGCCCGTCAGCCGCGCCGATCCGGCGGCCGAGCGCCCGGACGAGGTCGATCATGTCGCGCCGGACCAGCGGTTCGCCGCCGGTCAGCCGCAATTTGGTGATACCGCGTGCGATGAAGCCGAGGGCAAGGTCGTGCATCTCGTCGAGCGTCAGCACGTCCTTCTTGGGAAGGAACGTCATCCGCTCCGGCATGCAGTAGGCGCAGCGCAAGTCGCAGCGGTCGGTCACCGACAGGCGCAGGTAGGTGATCCTGCGCTGGAACTGGTCGACGAGGGGCTGCGGCGTGCTCATTCGGACGGATATAGCACTCCGCCCGCGCCCTTGCCATTGAGCGGTAGTAATTGTCCCGTCACACCGCCTGCACCGTCAAGCCAGCGTTGCGCCGCTGCCACAGCCTCCCGCCCACCTGCTCCGGCGTCGCTCTCGACGGCATTGACCCGCGAAGGTGCGAAGCGGCGGGCAAGGCCCTGCACGGCGGCAAGGCGCCAGGCGCGATGCTCGTGATTCGCGGGCAGGAAAACCAGCGTCAGCGGATCGGCGCCGCCCGACAGCGTCGCCTCGATCCCGGGCAGCAGGCGGGCATGGAAATCGGCCGCAGCCTCGAGCGCGTCGTCCGACAGCGGCCCGAGATGGAGCAACTCGTTCAACGACGTTCCCGCGTCAGGGTCATGCCGATCAGTTCGTTGACCTCGGTGAGCGCCAGCTTGACGATCTTCACCGTCACCGCCTCGACCCGCTCGTCCTGCAGGAACAGCGTCTCACAGACGTGGTCGGCGACCGCCTCGATCAGCTTGAAGTGGACACCCTGTGGCAGCGCTTCCGACGCCGCGAACTTGAGGTCCATGTAGTTCTTGCTCGCCGTCAGCGGCGTGTCAGGGGCGTAGTGGTCCGCAGGCCGCAGCTTCACCGTGATGGTGAAACGCAGGGGCTGCGGCTTGCCGGTTTCCTCCGAGTAGATGCCGGTGAGGACATCCTGCTCGAAATCGGCGACTTCAAGGATCAGCGAATCGGCCATGATGTGGGCGCCTTTAGGATATCATCGCTCCCAACGAAAACATTTCGTCATTGCGAGCGTAGCGAAGCAATCCAGGGCAGCACAAACCGCGCTGGATCGCTTCGCTACGCTCGCAATGACGAAAGTGATTGGGGCTACTCGGGATTGGACCAGCGCGCGAAGATCGCGGTCGGCAGCAACCGCCCCTCACCGTCTTCCCGCACCGACAGGTCGCCATGCTCGATCTTGCCGGGAAGCCCTGCGAACAGTTCGTCCATCAGCCCGGCCAGCGCCAGCGAGGACATGCGCACCGCATAGACCGTCAGGAACAGGAACCGGCTGTCGGCATCGAGCAGCTTGCGGCAATCGGCGAGCAGCCCCGGAAGGTGCTCTTCCAGACGCCACGTCTCGCCGGTGGGGCCGCGCCCGAACTTGGGCGGGTCGAGGATGATGCCGTCGTAACGCTTCTCACGCCGGACTTCGCGCGCGGCGAACTTGGCCGCGTCGTCGATCATCCAGCGCACCGGGCGGTCCTGTAGGCCCGCCAGCGCCGCATTCTCGCGCGCCTGCGCGACGGACTTCTTGGACGCATCCACATGCGTCACCGGGCCATGGGCCGACAGCGCAAGAGTACCGACGCCGGTATAGCCGAACAGGTTCATCGTGCTCGCATCGGTGCGCCCGGCCAGCATCCCGCGCATCCAGTCCCAAACCGGCGCCATGTCCGGGAAGAAGCCGAGGTGGCGGAACGGAGTGCACTGCGCGGTGAACGAAACCTCGTTCCACGCCAGCGGCCAGCCATCGCGCGGCACGGCCTTGTCGAACTGCCAGCGGCCACCGCCGTCCTCGTCGGAACCGGGCACGAACTCGCCATGGGCGTCCCAGTGCTCGCTCCGCGGGGTCCACATCGCCTGCGGTTCGGGGCGCACGAAGCGGTAGTCGCCGTAGCGCTCCAGCTTGCGTCCGTGGCCCGAATCGACGAGGCCGTAATCCGCCCAGCCCTCTCCGGCGAGGATCAGCGGCTCTGTGACAAGCTCAGCCATCAGACTTTCGGGCTGGCGTGCGCCGCCACGAATTCGGTCACGGCCTCGAAGGTGCCGGGCAGCGTTTCGTACTTTTCCTCGCGCTCGAACAGATCGCCCACGCGGGTCGGCAGGGTCGGGCGCTGGCCGGTGGCGCGCTCGACCGCCTCGGGGAACTTGGCGGGGTGCGCGGTCGCGAGCGTGACGACCGGCACGCTGGCGTCGATGCCCGCCGTGCGCGCTGCGAAAAGACCGCAGGCAGTGTGCGGGTCGATCAGTTCGCCGGTCGCCTCGTAGGCCCAGCGGATGGTCGATGCCATTTCATCCGCATCGGCACGCGCCGACGAGAACAGCGCCGAGGCGCCCTCACGCTGCGCGTTGGTCAGTTGCATCGCCTTCGTCGATTCGAACCCGGCCATCTGCTCGGCCAGAGCCTTGCCGTCGCGCCCCCCGAGGTCGAACAGCAGGCGCTCGAAATTCGAGGACACCTGAATGTCCATCGACGGCGCGGCGGTCGGCGTGACCGTCCCCTGCGAGTAATCGCCCTCGGCCAACGCGCGGTGGAGAATGTCGTTCACGTTGGTCGCGACGATCAGCCTCTCGACCGGCAGACCCATCTGCGCCGCCACATAGCCCGCGAAAACGTCGCCGAAGTTGCCCGTCGGCACCGAGAACGCCACCTTGCGATGCGGCGCGCCAAGCTGCAGCCCGGCCGCGAAGTAGTACACGACCTGCGCCATCAGGCGCGCCCAGTTGATCGAGTTCACCGCGCCGATGGCGAAGCGATCGGTCATGCCCTTGTCGTTGAATACGCGCTTCACGATCGCCTGCGCGTCGTCGAAGTTGGCGTGCTCCAGCGCGATGTTGTGCACGTTGGGCGCCAGCACCGTCGTCATCTGGCGGCGCTGCACGTCCGAAACGCGGCCCTTGGGGTGGAGCATGAAGATGTCCACCTTCGCACGCCCCGCAACCGCGTCAATCGCCGCAGACCCGGTATCGCCCGAGGTCGCACCCACGATCGTCAGGTTGCGATCCGAACGGCCAAGGAACTCCTCGAACAGCAGGCCCAGCAACTGCAGCGCCACGTCCTTGAACGCCAGCGTCGGGCCGTGGAACAGCTCAAGCAACCACTGCTGCGAATCGAGCTGCTTGAGCGGCGTTACGCCGTCATGCGCGAAACGGCCGTAAGCTGCCGTGGTCAGCTCCAGCAGGCGCTCTTCGGTGAGGCTGCCCGCGACGAACGGCGCCATGACCTTGGCGGCCAGCTCGGCATAAGGAAGCCCCGCCCAGCTCGCGATTTCCTCGGCCGAGAAACGCGGCCACTCACGCGGAACGTAAAGGCCACCATCCGATGCGAGGCCGGCAAGCGTCGCGCCTTCGAAATCAAGCGCCGGAGCGCTGCCGCGGGTGCTGATATAGTCCATCGGGCGCGGTTAGCCGTGAAGGCGGGAAATGAAAAGAGCGTGAAGGGTGTGAAGAAGGAAAGAAATGAATCTGGGGCCATCGCCCCAGACCCCTTAACCGTCGAGGTGACGCGCGCAGCCTCCTCCCGCGCCCACGATGAGCCGGGAGACAAAACAGCCTGCGGCGCAATGTGTGGCTGAGGCTGCTGCGCGCCCGACGACGACGGTATGGGGGTCTGGGGCGCCAAAGGTATATGGGGGGCCCCAGGACTTCCTACTTCCTCTTCCTGAGCGCCAGAAGGTAGATAACCAACGCCGTAGCCGCGAAGAAGAACCACTGCCCCGCATAAGACAAGTGGTTGTTCGGCAGATCCGCCGGATCAGGGATCGCGTTTTCCTCCAGTCCGCCAACCGCAGGCATCGCCACAAGACGCGGGCCGGGGGCGATCATGCCGGTGACGTCTCCGCCCTGCCATGCTCCAGCGTTGGGCTGGAGCGACCATCCCATCACCACCAGCGCCCTGCCACCGCCCGGCAGCGTGCATTCGGCGGTCTGGGCCACGCCGGGCTCCCCTTTGGCGTTGCTTCCGGCGATGCTGCTGCGGTCGCCTACGCCCGCGCAGACGAGATGGGCGCGGCGATAGAGCAGGTCCTTGCCGACGCCTCGGGATGTCCACTCGACGGGCTCGGGGTTCTTCTGCGCGGCGGCGTAGTGGGCCAGCAGCGCTTCCTTTTCATGGAGGCGGCGCAGTTGCCAAAAGCCCATCGCGATCATCACCGCCACGGCGGCAAGGACGATGAGGGTCGCGAAGACGGGGATGCGGCGCATGTCAGGTCCTGATGCGAAAAAGGCAGCCGAAGCGGTCTTCGGCTGCCTTTTCGGAATGAACGATCTGTTCGATCAGTGCGTGGGCCAATTAATGCGTGGGATAGCCCCAGCCGCCCCAGATGTAGACCGCGACGAAGAGGAACAGCCACACCACGTCGACGAAGTGCCAGTACCATGCCGCCGCTTCGAAGCCGAAGTGCTGGCGGGGCGTGAAGTCGCCGTTGTAGGTGCGTTTGAGGCAGACGATCAGCATGATCGTGCCGACGATCACGTGGAAGCCGTGGAAGCCGGTCGCCATGTAGAAGGCCGAGCTGTAGGTGTTGCCGCCGAAGCCGAACGGGGCATGCATGTACTCGTAGGCCTGAATGCACGAGAACAGCGCGCCGAGCAGGATCGTCGCCCACAGGCCCTTCTTGAGCCCTTCACGATCGCCATGGATCAGCGAGTGGTGCGCCCAGGTGACGGTGGTGCCCGAGCACAGCAGGATCAGCGTGTTGAGCAGCGGCAGGGCGAAGGGGTCCATGACCGCCTCGATCGCCTTGGGCGGCCACTGTCCGCCGATGACGTCCGCCAGTTCGGAGGGGAACAGCGAGAAGTCGAAGAAGGCCCAGAACCAGCCGACGAAGAACATCACTTCCGAAGCGATGAACAGGATCATGCCGTAGCGCTGGTGCAACTGGACGACGGGCGTGTGGTCGCCCGCATGCGCCTCGTTGACGATCTTGGAGAACCACATGAACATCGAGGCCAGCAGGATCGCGAGCCCGGCCCAGGGCACGAAATGGCCGCCGGGCATCTTGTGCATGAACAGCACCATGCCGGTGGTGAAGGTGAAGGCGCCGATCGTCGTCGCCAGGGGCGCGATGTCGGGCGGAAGAATGTGGTAATCGTGGTTCTTCGTACCTGCCATGGTGCCTTCGTCCCCGTTCATCCAATCTCGTGTGCCGTCTGCCGCCCTGTTTTATCATGGCCGACGGTTCTTGGTACTTCGCTTAACTGCCCGTGCGCGGATGGTCCAGTGCCTTTGCGTCCTCCACCCGCGTGACGTGGAAGGTATAGCTCAGCGTGATCTGCTGCACGTCCTTGTTGTCCGGGTCGGTCAGGATCGCCGGATCGACGTAGTAGAGCACCGGCATGCGCACTTCCTCGCCGGGCTTCAGCGTCTGCTCGGTGAAGCAGAAGCACTGGATCTTGTTGAAGTAGCGCGCGGCCTGTTCGGGCTCGACGTTGAAGCTGGCGGTGCCGGTGACGGTCTTGTCGCTGTCGTTCTTGGCCCAGAACAGCGCCATGTCGCGGGCGCCGATTGATACCGTGTCGGTGCGCTGGAGCGGCTTGAACTGCCAGGGCATGTTGCGCTCGACATTGGCGTCGAAACGGATCGATATCGTCCGGCCGCTGTCCTTGACGGTGGCCGCCTTGGCCTCGTCCGCGCGCTGGGTGGTGCCGCCGTAGCCGGTCACCTGGCAGAAGATGCGGTAGAGCGGCACCGACGCGAACCCCAGGCCGAGCATCGCCAGCGCCGCCGAAGCGGCCGTCAGCGCGACCTTACGGTTGGAGCGGGGTTCGCCCTTCCCCGCCATCAGCCCATCTTCACGATCGAGATGAAGAACACCAGCACCACGAAGGCCGCGAGGCTGAGGCCGAGGGCGCGGTTACGGCTGCGGCGGATCTGTTCGATGGTCTTCTGTTCCTGTGGCGCGGGCATGAAACGTCCTCAAAGCGGAATGTAGCGGTCGACGACGAGCGCGGCGAACAGGGCGAAAAGGTAGAGCACCGAGTAGGCGAACAGCTGCTTTTCGGGCTTCATGGCATCGTCATCGCCGCTGCGCGTGCGCAGTCCAACGCGGATCGAGAGGGCGAGGAACACCGTGGAGAGCGCCAGCGCCGAAACGCCGTAGATCGCGCCCGCATGCTCCTTGCCCGGCAGCCACCACGGCAGCGCGCTGAGCGGCAGCAGCAGCACGGCGTAAGCGAGGATCTGGCGGCGGGTCGAGCGTTCGCCCGCGACGACCGGCATCATCGGGATGCCGACCTTGGCATATTCGGTCTTCACGAAAAGCGCGAGCGCCCAGAAGTGCGGCGGCGTCCAGAAGAAGATGATCGCGAAGAGCACGACCGGCATCGTCGAGATGTGGCCGGTCGCGGCGATCCAGCCGATCAACGGCGGGAACGCGCCCGCGCCGCCGCCGATGACGATGTTCTGCGGCGTGCGCGGCTTCAGCCAGATCGTGTAGATCACGGCGTAGTAGACGATCGAGATTGCGAGGATCGCAGCGGCCAGCCAGCTGATCGCGAAGCCCATCAGGAACACCGATGCCGCGCACAGGATACCGGCAAAGTCGCGCGCGGTGGTGCGATCGAGCCGTCCCTGCGGCAGCGGGCGCTTGGCGGTGCGCTTCATCCCGGCGTCGATGTCCGCTTCCCACCACTGGTTGAGCGCGGCGGCGCCGCCTGCGCCCATGGCGATGCACAGGATCGCGGTAAAGCCGAGGACGGGGTGGATGCTTTCAGGCGCGGCGAGCAGGCCGCACAGGCCGGTGAAGATCACCAGGCTCATCACGCGCGGCTTGGTCAGCGCGATCAGGTCGCGCCAATCCGCAGGGGCCGCGTTGGCGGCAGGAATCGAATTCGTGGGGGTCATGATGGGCCGCCCATACACCCGGGGACCGATTCAGGCGAGTGCCAGAACGTCTCAGCCCCATCCGGTGAAGGTTAGCGGCCGCCCCGGAAAGGTCCGGGGCGGCCGCAGGGGATCAGTGGTGCACCGTCTCGCCGATGACCGGAAGGGTCTCGAACTGGTGGTACGGCGGCGGGCTGGAGAGCGTCCACTCAAGCGTGGTCGCGCCTTCGCCCCAGTAGTTGTCACCCACCTTCTTGCCTGCGGTGAAGGCGTAGATGATGTTGATGAACCAGATCACGAGGCTGAAGGCCATAACCATGTAGCCCACGGTCGCGATGTGGTTCCAGTGGGTATAGGCTTCCGCGTAGTCCGGATAGCGGCGCGGCATGCCCTGCAGGCCCAGGAAGTGCATCGGGAAGAAGATCATGTTCACGCCCACGAAGAAGATCCAGAAGTGGACGTGGGACAGGAACTCCGAGTGCATGCGGCCGCTCATCTTCGGGAACCAGTAGTAGAACCCTGCGAAGAGCGCGGTCACCGCCCCCAGCGACAGCACGTAGTGGAAGTGCGCGACGACGAAGTAGGTGTCGTGCACCACGTCGTCGATGCCGCCGTTGGCGAGGTAGACGCCGGTGACGCCGCCCACGGTGAACAGGAAGATGAAGCCCATCGCCCAGACCATCGGCGACTTGAACTCCACCGAACCGCCCCACATCGTGGCGATCCACGAGAAGATCTTCACGCCGGTCGGCACCGCGATGACCATGGTGGCGGCGGTGAAGTACATCTTGGTGTTCACCGAAAGGCCGGTGGCGTACATGTGGTGCGCCCACACGATGAAGCCGACCACGCCGATCGCGACCATCGCGTAAGCCATGCCGAGGTAGCCGAACACCGGCTTCTTCGAGAAGGTCGAGATGATCTGCGAGATGATGCCGAAGCCAGGCAGGATCATGATGTAGACTTCGGGGTGACCGAAGAACCAGAACAGGTGCTGGTAAAGCACCGGATCACCGCCGCCCGAAGCGTCGAAGAAGGTGGTGCCGAAGTTGCGGTCGGTCAGCAGCATGGTGATCGCGGCGGCGAGGACCGGCAGCGAGAGCAGCAGCAGGAACGCGGTCACCAGCACCGACCACACGAACAGCGGCATCTTGTGGATCGTCATCCCCGGCGCGCGCATGTTGAAGATCGTGGTGATGAAGTTGATCGCGCCCATGATCGAGCCGGCACCGGCAAGGTGCAGCGCGAAGATGCCGAAGTCCACTGCGGGCCCGGGCGAGCCGCTGGTCGAGAGCGGGGCATAGACCGTCCAGCCGGTGCCCGCGCCGTTGCCCGTGCCGCCCGGCACGAAGGCGGAGCACAGCAGCGAGCAGAAGCCCGCCACCGTCAGCCAGAACGAGATGTTGTTCATGCGCGGGAACGCCATGTCCGGCGCGCCGATCATGATCGGCACGAACCAGTTGCCGAAGCCGCCGATGATCGCTGGCATCACCATGAAGAACACCATGATGAGGCCGTGCGCGGTGATCAGCACGTTCCAGGTGTGCAGCGTGGTGTTGAAGTCCGGGTTCACCGCGCCGAACCAGCGCGCGAAGGTGTCGAGGTACTGGATGCCCGGCTCGTTCAGCTCGACGCGCATCATGCCCGAGAAGGCACCGCCGATGATCCCCGCGAAGATCGCGAAGATCAGGTACATCGTGCCGATGTCCTTGTGGTTGGTCGACATGAACCAGCGCGCGAAGAACGCGGGCTTGTGTTCGGCGTGATGGCCGTGGTCTTCCGGGTGAGCCTGGAAGTGGTCAGCGGTGGTTGCCATGGTGGGGACCCTGTCCTCTCGTATCGCTATTATTCGGCTTCGGCGGTCGCTTCGCCGGCAGGCGCTTCGGAAGCAGGAGCTTCAGAAGAACCTGGGGCGGGAGCGGCGGCAGGAGCCGCAGCGGATTCGGCGGCGCCGGATGCACTTGGCGCAGGCTTCTTCTGCCCATCGATCTCCGCGCCGGCATGGGTCAGGACCCAGGCATTATACTTATCACGCGGCAGCGCCTCGACCGCGATCGGCATGTAGCCGTGCTTGGCGCCGCACAGTTCGGAGCACTGGCCGTAATAGACGCCCGGCTTCTCGATGAAGAGGACCTTCTCGTTGATGCGGCCCGGCACCGCGTCCAGCTTGAACCACAGCGAGGGCACCGCGAACGAGTGGATCACGTCGGTGGCGGTGATCTGCAGGCGGATCGGTTCGCCGACCGGCACGACCATGCGGTTGTCGACCTCGAGGTGCGACGGACCGTCCCAGGGCTTGGAGCCGACTTCGCGCACGCCGTTGTTGACCACCGGCTGGCCGGGGATGTTCAGCATGTTCGAGATCACCTCGAAGTCGCCGTTATCCGGGTAGCCGTACGTCCAGAACCACTGGTTGCCGGTGACCTTGACGGTCAGCGCGGTCTTGGGCGCGGGCTTGTACTGCTTGGCGATGAGGTCGATCGAGGGCACCGCGATGCCGATCAGGATCAGCACCGGCGCCAGCGTCCACACCACTTCGAGCACGGTGTTGTGGCTGGTTTTCGACGGCACCGGATTGGCGCGACGGTTGAAGCGCACGATGACGATGGCCAGCAGCGCCAGCACGAACAGCGAGATGATGAGGCAGATCCACAGCAGGCCGTGGTGCAGCCATTCGCCGTATTCACCCGTAGGCGAGAACTGCTGCTGGAGGTTGATACCGCCGTCGACCGGCATGCCGATGCCCGGCGTCGGCTTCATCGGGGTATAACTTCCGGCGGAAGGAGCGGCGGCGTCCTGCGCCATTGCAGGCGCGGCGAACGTCAGCACGCTGGCGAGAGCCCCGTTAAAGGATAGTCCAAGGGCTCTGCGAACCCTTCCTGCACCAATGGAAATCTTGCCCAATGTCATGGTTTTTTGCGCTTCCACTTCCTTCGAACGCTTGTGCCGTATCAACGACTTCAAGCGCACCCCTGTCATGGCGGCGTTTTTCGCCCCCTTTGGGCCGGGCTATACGCGGCCTTGCCGCCCGTCTCAAGCGCCTCTAGGGGAATTTTTGCCGCAAGCGCCAGACGAACTGCGCGCGAACACTCGAAAAACGCTCCAGAGGTATAGTTGCAAATGCTCGAAGAAGAGGTCCTCGCCGAATTCCGCGCCTGCAAGGCGCTGCTGGAAGGACACTTCCTGCTGTCGTCCGGCCGCCACAGCGCGTACTATCTTCAGTGCGCCCGCGTCCTGATGAACCCCGACCGCGCCGCGCGTCTTGCCGTCGCCATCGCATCCAAGCTGCCGCACGACATTCGCAAGCAGATCACCAAGGTCGTCTCGCCCGCGATGGGCGGCGTCATCATCGGCCAGGAGATGGGCCGCGCCCTGCAGGTCGACGCGATGTTCGTCGAGCGCCCCACCGGCACTTTCGAACTGCGCCGCGGTTTCTCGCTGGAACCGGGCGACAAGGTGCTGATGGTCGAGGACGTGGTGACCACCGGCCTGTCCAGCCGCGAGGCCATCAAGGCGATCGAGGAAGCCGGCGGCACCGTGATCGCGGCGGCCTCGCTGGTCGATCGCTCGGCCGGGTCGGTGGATCTGGGCGTGCCGTTCTTCCCGCTAGTGGCGCTCAATTTCCCGACGTACGCGCCGGACGAACTGCCGCCCGAACTGGCCTCTTCGCAGGCGGTGAAGCCCGGCAGCCGCGCCCAGTAAATCTCGGAACGTCGCTCCCTGATCGGACAATCCTTCGACAAGCTCAGGATGATAGAATGAACGTGCTCAAGCCCGCCCGCCTGCGTCTCGGCGTCAACATCGACCATGTCGCGACGATCCGCAACGCGCGCGGCGGCGAGCATCCGGACCCGGCCCGCGCCGCCCAGATCGTGGCGCGCGCGGGCGGCGACGGCATTACCGTGCACTTGCGCGAGGATCGCCGCCACATCCGCGACGACGATCTCTTCCGCGTCGCGGAGGCGACCGGCCTGCCGATCAACCTGGAGATGGCGGCAACCGACGAGATGCTCGAGATCGCCCTGCGCCACCGTCCTCACGCCGCCTGCATCGTGCCCGAGCGGCGCGAGGAGCGCACGACCGAGGGCGGCCTCGACGCGGCGGGCCAGCACAATCGCCTCGCGCCGATCGTCTCGCGCCTGTCGGACGCAGGGATTCGCGTCAGCCTCTTCATCGCCCCCGAGCCGCGCCAGATCGAGGCCGCGATGAAGCTCGGCGCCCCGGTGGTGGAATTCCACACCGGCGAATATGCCCATGCTGAGGGCGAGCAGGTGGCGCATGAGTTGCGCCGCATCGTCGACATGTCGGCGCTCGCGGCCAAGAACGGCATCGAGCCGCACGCCGGGCATGGCCTGACGTACGAGAACGTCCAGCCCATCGCGGCGATTCCGCAACTGGCGGAACTCAACATCGGTCACTACCTCATCGGCGAGGCGATCTTCATCGGGCTGGAAGCCAGCGTGAAGAAGATGCGCGCGCTGATGGACGAGGTGCGGTGATGACGAAGCAAGCGGGAGCCCGGGCATGATCATCGGTCTCGGCTCGGACCTGTGCAACATCGAGCGAATCGCCAGTTCGCTCGAACGCTACGGCGACCGCTTTCTGGGTCGCGTCTTCACCGAGGTGGAGCGCGCCAAGGCCGCCCGCCGCCCGCACACCATCGCGGGCACGCTGGCCAAGCGCTTCGCGGCCAAGGAGGCGTTTTCCAAGGCGGTCGGAACCGGGTTCAAGGCGGGCGTGTTCATGAAGGACATCGGCGTCGTCAACGCTCCCTCCGGCGCGCCGACGCTGGCGCTGACCGGCGGCGCGAAGGAACGGCTGGATTCCATGATCCCCGCAGGCCATGAAGCCGTGGTTCACCTGACACTCACGGACGACCACCCATGGGCGCAGGCCTTCGTGATCATCGAAGCGCGCCCCCTCTCCTAATCGCCGAGTTTCCCCCCGCATGACCGAACAGACCGCCCGGCCAGACTCCCTCGAACAGGCCAAGCCGGCAAGGCAGCCCCGCACCACCAACTGGTGGCAGGAGCTACGCGGCCTCTTCCTCATGCTGCTGGGCGTGCTGGCATTCCACTCGCTGGTGGCCAAGCCGTTCTACATCCCCTCGATCTCGATGATGCCGGGGCTGCTGGTGGGGGACCGGCTGGTGGTGTCGAAGTATCCCTACGGCTGGAACTGGTCGTCGCTGAGCTTCCACTTGCTGCCGCGCTCGACCACGCGCATCCTCGGCTCCACGCCCGCATACGGGGACATCGTCATCGTCGTGCCCGGCAATCGCAAGGCCGACCTCATCAAGCGCGTCGTCGCCCGTCCGGGAGACCGCATCGCCGTGATCGACGGCCGCATCCGCCTCAACGGCAAGTTCATCCCGCGCGAGATCGAGCCGCCGGTGCAGATCCCCGCCGACGACAAGCTGACCTGCGAAGGGCAGGAGCCGGGCCACTGCTACGACGGCTTCGAGCAATACCGCACCCGCCTGCCCTCCGGCCGCGAGGTCTACGAACTGCCGACCTACCGCGAGACGTTGCCCAACGGGGCCAGCTATCAGGTGATCGACTATGTCACGCAGAGCCTCGACAACTATCCCGAGGTCACGATCCCCGCAGGCCACGTCTTCCTGATGGGTGACGACCGCGACCGTTCGGCGGACAGCCGCGCGCCGTTCACCACCAATTGGCAGGGCCAGCCCGACGGCGGCCTCGGCGGTCCGGTGCCGCTGTCCGACATCGGCGGACGGGCGGAGTTCATCACCTTCTCGCTCGATGGCTCGCAAAGCTGGAACCCGCTGACCTGGTGGAGTTCCATGCGCGACGGACGGGCCTTCACCAGCCTGCGTCCGCGCGTCGATCCCGCCAAGGCGTACTGACCGGGCATGGCGCGCAAGTTCCTCTACGTCATCGCGGGACTGACGGTAGCGGTGCTGGCGCTGATGCTGGCCCTGTGGTTCTGGTCCGAGGACCTGACCGAGATGGCCTTCGTGCCCAACGTTTCCTTTGCGGAACAGCAGGCGCTGCCGCCCGAATCGTGGAACAACCCGGCGATGTGGGTCGCGCGGCCGGGCCTGAAGGACGATCCCTCCTCGTGGCTCCCTCCCGGGATCGAGGCCCCCAAGACAAAACTCCCGGTCGCGGTCTTCTTCGTCCACCCCACCAGCTACATCGCGCGTGACGCCTGGAACGCCGCGCTGGACGACACAGTCAGCCGCGACCGCGCGAACCTCTTCGTGCAGGGCATGGCCAGCCCGTTCAACGAGGGCGAAGTCTGGGCGCCGCGCTACCGGCAGGCCGCCGTCGGCACCTTCCTGACCGCAAAGCCCGAAGCCGCGCAGGCGATCGACCTTGCCTACGCCGACGTGCTCGCCTCGTTCGAGATATTCACGCGCAACCTGAGGCCGGACCAGCCGATCGCGCTGGCGGGCCATAGCCAGGGCGCGTTCCTGCTGCGCCGCCTGATGCGCGACCGCATCGCCGGGACGCCGCTGGCGCAGCGCCTCGTCGGGGCATGGGTGATCGGCTGGCCGGTCTCGCTGGAGCATGACCTGCCGAAGATGGGCGTCCCCGCCTGCGAGCGCGCGGACGAGCCCGGCTGCATCGTCAGCTGGCTTTCGGTCGCCGATCCGGCGGATACCGCGATGCTGCTCAAGGCCTATGCACGGCGCACCGGGCTCGACGCGAAGTCGGTGGCGGGCAGCGCGTTCCTGTGCACCAATCCGCTGACCGGCGTGCCGAGCACCGCCGCCGGGGCCGAGGCGAACCTCGGCACCCTCGTGCCCGACTTCAAGGCGCGGAGCGGGACCATGGCCACACAAATCGTGCCCGCAACTTGCGGCCCGGACCACTTCCTCCACATCGGCCCGCCGCCCAAGCTCGACCTCGGGGCCTATGTGCTGCCGGGCAACAACTATCATCTCTATGACGTGACCCTGTTCTGGGCGAACCTCAGGGCCGATTTCGAAAGGCGCACCCAAGCGTGGCTGGCGAAGCAGCAAAAGTGACCCCGACCACCAGCGCGCTGGAGTTCCGCGAGGCCCTGCCGAACAAGGGCGCGCTGCTCGGCCTCGACCTCGGCACCCAGACCATCGGCACCGCGTTCTGCGATGCCGGCTGGCGCATCGCCTCGCCCGGCAAGACGATCAAGCGCGGCAAGTTCGGCGCCGACAGGGCGCTGATGGAAGACCTGATCCGCGAACGCTCGGTCAAGGGCATCGTCATCGGGTTGCCGCTGAACATGGACGGCTCCGAGGGCCCGCGCGCGCAATCGAGCCGCGCCTATGCCCGCAACCTGTCGGTGCTGGGCCTGCCGATCCTGCTCTGGGACGAACGCTGGTCCACCTCCAGCGCCGAACGCGGCCTCATCGAACAGGACATGAGCCGCGCCAAGCGCGCCACCCGTATCGATTCGGCAGCGGCGGCGGTGATCCTGCAAGGCGCCGTCGATGCGCTGGCCGGGGGGCTGTTCTAGAGGGGCGCTGGACGGAATTGCCGTAGGCACCCTAATTGCGGACCTCGCCTGATTCTCCCTGTCGCGAAGCGATGGGGAGGGGGACCGCCGACGCAGTCGGTGGTGGAGGGGAAGAACCCCTCCGTCAGCCCTGCGGGCTGCCACCTCCCCATCGCTGCGCGACAGGGAGGATATATGGCAGTTCCCCACCCAAGCCGGCCCTTCCGCTCCGCCTGACCCTGCCGAAACCCCGCCACCTCAACCCAGCGTCAGCACCACCGTCAGTCCCGCACGCGGCGTGGCTTCGTGCAGCACATGCCGCTGTGCGTCAGCGCGAGCGCGGTCGAGGATGGCCGGTGCCACGCGCGGATCGTGGATGACGACATCGGCAGCGCCCAGCAGGCGGGCCTGGCGCAGCGTCAGGTCGTCGGGATCATCGCTGCCAAGGGTGATTTCCACAAGCGCGCCCTCATCGGCGATGGCCTCCTGCAGCCAGCCATCGACCCGCTCAGCGCTGCTCGCGACGAGCGGATCGAGTATGCCGCCCGCCGTCAGCGCCGCATCCAGCGCACGGCGGCGGTCGCCTGCTTCGGGGAAGCGTTCGCGTAAGCGGCCACGCGCGGCCTGCAAGGCGCTCGCCAGCATCCCCAGCGATTGCGGCAGCAGCGCTTCCAGCCGCAGCCGCAGCTGCTTGGCAAGACCCGCCGAAGCGCCTCCGGTCCCCACCGCGATCAGCACCGGCGAACGGTCGAGGATCGAAGGCACCGTGAAATCGCACAAGGCCGGACGGTCGGTGGCGTTCACCAGCATTCCCGCGCGGCGAGCCGCCGCGACGTCCGCCTCGGCCTGCGCCTCCTCCTCGTGGACGACGAAAGCCAGCCTTGCGCCGGCCGCCGCGCCTTCGGAAATGTCGGTGTGGACCACGCCCCCAGCGCGCTCGACCAGCCGACGCTTGGCTGTGGCCGCCTCCCCCTGCCCCAGCACGACGACCGGGCGCCCGGCAATGCGGTGAAAAAGGGGAAGCGCTTCGATCATGCTGTCAGGCGTAGCCCGCCCACCCCGCTGCGACTAGGCGATAAATCGCCAAGTCTCGCTCCCCTCCCCCCTTCGACAAGCTCAGGATGAGCGGGAGGGGTTGGGGGTGGGCCTTTGTCCTTCAGTCCAGCCAGGCCGGAACCTGCTCGGCGGCGAGGATCGTGGCAGGTTCGATGCGGTTGGCGACAAGCGCCCACTTGTCGCCATCGACCATAACCTCGGGCACCAGCGCGCGGCTGTTGTAGGTGTTCGCCATCGTCGCGCCATAAGCCCCGGCGGTGCGGAACACGCCAAGATCGCCCGCCTTCACCACGTCGATTTCGCGCGCCATGGCGAAAGTGTCGGAGCTTTCGCAGATGGGGCCGACGATATTCGCGGTCATCATCTCGCCCGAGGGCTGCACGGCCGCGAAGTCGTGCCAGGCATCGTACATCGCCGGACGGGCGAGGTCGTTCATCGCCGCATCGACGACGATCCACGGATTCGTCGTGCCCTGCTTGATACGCACCACTTCGGTCACGAGCACGCCCGAATTTCCGGTGATGACGCGGCCCGGCTCGAACATCAGGGTTACGCCCCAATCCCCGGCAACCTCGGCGACCATGCGGCCGTAGTCTGCGGGCGTCGGCAACTCGTCGGTCGCCTTGTAAGGCACCCCGAGGCCGCCGCCGAGATCCATGTGGGTGACGGTCAGGCCCTGCGAACGCAGCGTCTCCATCAGCGCACCCATCTTGATGAACGCCTGACGCGAGGGTTCGAGGTCGCTGATCTGGCTGCCGATGTGGACCGCAAGGCCGCGCATCTCCAGCCCCGGCAGCGCCGAGAGACGTGCATAGATCCCTGCCGCGCGGTCGTAAGCGACGCCGAACTTGTTCTCGGCCTTGCCGGTCGAGATCTTGGCATGCGTGCGCGCATCGACGTCCGGATTGACGCGCAGGGTGCAGGTGGCCCTGGCGCCCAGTTCCGCAGCGATCTCGGAGAGTTCGACGCCCTCTTCCTCACTCTCGAGATTGAACTGGCCGATCCCGGCGCGAACGGCAGCGGCCAGTTCGGCGCGCGTCTTGCCAACGCCGGAGAACACCACGTCCCCGGCCTTCATGCCCGCCGCCAGCGCGCGGTTCATCTCGCCTTCGGATACGACGTCCGCGCCGTAGCCTTCCTTGGCCAGCAGGCGCAGGACGGCGAGGTTCGGGTTGGACTTCACCGCGAAGGCAATGTGGATGCTGGGCAGCGCGGAGAGCGCCTCGCGGAAGACCCTGGCGTGGCGCGACAGGGTCGCCCGGGAATAGACGTAGACCGGGGTGCCGACTTCGCGGGCGATATCGGCCAGCGGGACCTGTTCGGCGTTCATCGCGCCGTCTGTGATTGCAAAATGATCCATGGAATTTTCTTACTCGGGCTGGCCGGATGCGGCTGTAGTCGGGTCAGGCTGCGGGGCTTCGGGCGGCGGCAGGTCGAACGGGTCGTCCTGGCGTTCCTCGGAGCGGGTCCGCAGCTCGACGCTGCGCTCGGGGATGGCGATGGTCGGCGTGGTCAGAAGTTCCGAGGCCGCCGGTTTGTCCGCGCGGCCGTAAGGCGCAGGCGGCATCTGCTGCCCCGGTTTCAGGCCGAGCGCCGACTTCTGCCCGCACGCGGCCAGGCTGAGGAGCACCAGAACGACGCCAACCAAATACCCTGGGGCCTTCTTCATCAACCTATTTACTCCAGACCGAGCGAAACGCGGGCATCGGCCACGCGCAGACGCACCTGCTCGGGCGCGGTGCCGCCATGCGAACTGCGCGCGGCGACCGATGCCTCGACCGAGAGCGCCTTGAATACGCGCTCGTCGATGCGGCTGTCGATGGCCTTGAGGTCCTCCAGCGGCAATTGATCGAGCGGCACGCCGCGCCGCTCGGCCAGCTTGACCGCGGCGCCGGTGATATGGTGCGCCTCACGGAAGGGAATGTCGGCCTGACGTACCAGCCAGTCGGCCAGATCGGTGGCGGTGGCGAAGCCGAGTTCGGCGGCGGCGCGCATGCGATCAGTCTTGAAACGGGTGTCGGCGACCATGCCGGTCATCGCCGCGATCGACAGCGCCAGCAGGCCGGCAGCCTCGAACACCGGCGGCTTATCGTCCTGCATGTCCTTCGAATAGGCGAGCGGCAGGCCCTTCATCGTCATCATCAGCGACATCAGGCAGCCGGAGATGCGGCCCGAGTGGCCGCGCACCAGTTCGGCCGCGTCCGGGTTCTTCTTCTGCGGCATGATCGAGCTGCCGGTGGACAGCGCATCGGGCAGCGCCACGAAGCCGAAGGGCTGGCTGGCCCAGATGATGAACTCCTCAGCCAGACGCGAGAGGTGCAGCGAGCACTGGCTGGCCGCCATCAGGTAATCGAGCGCGAAGTCGCGGTCGGATACCGAATCGAGGCTGTTGTCGGTCGGCCCGTCGAAGCCCAGCGCCTGCGCGGTCATCGTGCGGTCGATCGGGAAACCGGTCCCGGCCAGCGCGGCGGCGCCCAGCGGGCTGCGGTTCATGCGCTTCCTCGCATCGGCGAAGCGCGAACGGTCGCGGCCGATCATCTCGTAATAGGCCATCAGGTGGTGGCCCAGCGTCACCGGCTGCGCGGTCTGCAGGTGGGTAAAGCCGGGCATGATGCTGTCGGCATGTTCGCCGGCGCGAGTGACCAGCGCGACCTGCAGCGCCTGCAGGCCCGCATCGGCCTGGTCCATCGCATCGCGCACCCAGAGGCGGAAGTCGGTGGCGACCTGGTCGTTGCGCGAGCGCGCTGTGTGGAGGCGCCCGGCCGCCGGACCGATGAGCTGCGCGAGGCGCGACTCGGTGGTCATGTGGATGTCCTCGAGGTCCCAGTCCTCGGGTACGCCATCGGCTTCGTACTCGGCGGCGACGGCATCGAGGCCGTCGCGGATGGTCACCGCGTCGGCGTCCGAAACGATGCCGCAGGCGCCCAGCATCGCGACGTGGGCCTTGCTGGCGGCGATGTCCTGACGCCACAATGCCTTGTCGAAGGGAATCGAGGCGTTTATCTCGCGCATGATTGCCGACGGTCCTTGTGCGAACCGTCCGCCCCACATTGCATTGGAGCCTGTCGCCTTGCTGTCTTCCCGTTCGCTCAAGTCGCTCGTCCTGTGTTCGCTGGCCGGGGCCTCGGCCCTCGTGATCGCGGGTTGCGATAGTAAAGGGAACAAGGACGCGCAACCGGCGGCTTCCGAAGAAGCGCAACAGGCCGGCCCGGCGCAGGCGCCCGAAGCAGGCGGCAAACTCGATCGCTCGCACAAGGGCGAGCCGATGCCGACCGTCAGCCTGGTCGACAACACAGGCGAAAGCCTCGACCTCTCCTCGTTCAAGGGCAAGCCGCTGCTGGTCAACCTGTGGGCCACGTGGTGCGCACCGTGCATCGCGGAAATGCCCACGCTGAACAAGCTGATCGACCGCGAAGGCGAACTGGGCGTGACGATCCTGCCGATCTCGCAGGACATGGGCCAGACCGACAAGGTCGTCGAAATCCTGCGTCGCCGCGAACTGGAGCAGATCCAGCCCTGGGTGGACGAGCAGGGCGACCTCGGCTTCCAGTACGGCGGCAACCTGCCGGTCACCATCATGTTCGACAGGCAAGGCAAGGAAGTGTGGCGCTATACCGGCGGCAACGACTGGACCTCGCCCGAGGCGCTCAAGCTGATCGCCGAAGCGAAGTAAAACCGGGACCGCAGCGTCGGCCCGCTGCTACCTTTTCTTCTTCGTCGCCTTCTTCTTGGTCTTGACCGATGTCGCGGGCTTGCTGGCACAGGGCCATTGCGTGCGCGTCGCCGCGAAGACGAGGTCCGACGCGGATTCGCTGCGCTTGTCCGGGTTATCGGATAGATAGGCCACCGTCGCACGGCGTAACTCGGCGATCGTCACATCCCCGGGGATGCAGGTCTTCGCCGTGCTGGTCCGGCGAACCGTGTTGAACGCATCGACGGCGCCGGTGATATAGGCGATGCATTCGTAGGTGTTCTCGACGTACGTGTTGCTGCCGCGATCAGCGGTGCAGACCTTGTAGAGTTCGTTGCCGGTATAGAAGCTGGCGTCGGCGGCGACGGGAAGCAGGCCCAGCGGCGCCGCCAGGGCCAGGCAGGCCAGCCTGGTCACCAGATGTGCAGATGGCATTCTCACGTGTCTCCAACAGGCACGCGGGACATTCGGTCCGAATGCCGCGCCCGTCAATCAACTCGGCGGCAGGGAGAATGTGCCCAGCTTCGATCCGACCGGAGGATAGCCCGGCGGGATTTGGCCGGTAAGCCAGATCAGCCGCCCGTGCGCCGCATCGGGGTGGATGGCGAAACGGTCCTCCACCTCGCCGATCAGCGGCAGGCCCAGGCTCCGCAGCCGGGTCGCCGCCGCTGCCGCCTCGCGAACCTTGAAGACGAGATGGCAGATGCCCTTCACCTCGGCAGCATGACGCGCGGCGGATGAACCGGGTCCGCCTTCCAGCGCCTCGATCACGGTGTCGCCCATGGCAAAGGCGGCGCAGCGCCCTTCGGGCAGGTCGCGTTCGCCGATCGCGGACCATTCGAGCCCGTTCCCGAACAGCGCTCGCGCCTCGGCCAGCGAGGGGGTGCTGACACCGACCGCCTGCAGCCCCTCGATACCGAGTGGATGATCCCCGCAAGGACGCCATGCCGGATCGCGGCGCGGATCGTTCGGCATGTCCTGCTTCACGATCTCCAGCCGCATTCCCAGCATCTGGCCCTTCGGCACGAGGAAATAGTGCGCTTCCATTCCAGGATCGTAGAACCGCCTGAAGCCGCGCGCGGCGAACCACGCATCCGCCTTGCCGAGATCGGCCACCTTGAGCGCCAGCCCGATCCAGCGCCCCGGCGCCGCCGAACGGCGCAGCATGTCGCCCAGCGGGTTACCTTCCACCGCGCCGGGACCAGCGGGCGCGATCGGGATGACCATGGTGTCGCCGATCATCAGCAGCGATTCCTCACGGTCAAGGCCGAGCTTTTCTGTCTCCGGCGTGACGAGTATCTCGTAAGCGGTCTGCGCGCCGAACACCTCCCGGAAGAAGGCGTCGCAGGCGGGGCGCTGTGCGTTGTCGGCCAGCGCCCAGCTCACATGGACGAGGGGGAACTGCACCTCAGTACGTCTTGGGCGCTCCCGTCCCCATGAACTTCGCGAGGTTCATATGCAGCGAGGCGACCGAGCGCTCCATGTAGGGATTGGGCTGCGCACCCCGGAAGCCGACGTTCTTCATCCCCTGCTGCACCGCCGCCATGTTGGCGAAGTCCTGCTGAAGCACCGGCGGCCAGTCGGCGGGCTCGGTGTATTCCCAGTCGGTCTGCGGCGCCTCCCCTTCCGGCCAGAGTTCGTAGACCGCCGCCTCGAAGATGCACTTGTCGGGGTCGGTGCCATAGGGCCGCGCCTGATAACACAGCATGTTGTTGACCGCATGACCGATCTGGAAGTTCGGGAAGATCTGCCAGGCCGTGCCCGCCTGTGCGGTGTGCAGCGGATCGACCTGCGCCCAGACGACGCCGCGCGCCGCGTCCTCGGCCTTGGCGGTCTGTATCCAGTATTTCGAGACTTCGGCCGCCGGCGTGCCCTCGGGCAGTTCGTCCTTGAGCCGGTTCGCCACGCCCACCAGCGTCATCGTGGTGTTGGTGTTGGCGTTGGCCCAGGTGAAGTTCTGCATGTCCGCCGTGGTCAGGCGCGGGTCTTCACCGGCACCGAGGCGCAGCTTCCCGGAGTCTTCCTCCTGCCCCTTGGGCGCCTCGTAGCCGATGTTGGAATGCAGGCCCTGGTTGCGCGCCCAGCCGCGGAACTGGCCGAATTCCATGAATTCCGGATGCGTGGTGGAGACGTGGTAGGTCTCGCAGAAGGCCTCCATCGCGACCTTCCAGTTGCATTCGAACACCACCCATTTGCGCCAGCGCGGACGCATGTTCTGGAGGCCGTAGGGATCGAGCATCGTTGCGGCCGGATTGAGATAGTCCGCCAGCGGCATCGCCTCGGGATCGAGGGTGATCCAGAGCCAGCCGCCCCACGTCTCCACCCGCACCTTGCCCAGATCGGCACGGCCGGCGCACAAGTGCCCCTGCCAGTCCGCCTCGTGCTCGACATAGGTATTCGCGCCGTCGAGGCCGAAGGTCCAGCCGTGGTAGCCGCAGATCAGCGTGCGCCGGTTGCCCCGCGCGTTGCGCTGGCCCGGCGGAACATCGACCAGCTTACGGCCCCGGTGCGGGCAGACGTTGTGGAATGCGTGAATCTCATCCGCCGAGGCGCGCACCACGATCACCGAATCGTGGACGATGTCGAAGGTGATGAAGTCGCCCACTTCGGGAATGTCCTCCACCCGGCCAGCCTGCAGCCAGACCTTGCGCCACAGCTTGTCCACTTCGGCGCGCGCGTATTCGGAGGAGACGTAAGCCTCGGCAGGCACGTTGACCGGGGCGACCAGTTCCTCCGGCGCCTGAACGATCTTGCCGATTTCGCCCATGGATATCCTCGTTCCTGCTTGTTCGGGTTTGCGGCCGTTATCTCATTATCGGCATGGCGGGGCAAACCGCCGGGGCGTTCCTTCAATGTGCGGCATAGGCGGCCTTGCCTCTTGGCAGCGTGCCGATCGCCACGCTGCTGGCGGCCATGAAGGCCAGCGCCAGCCACAGGAAGCCTGCATAGCTGCCGGTCCGGTCGTAGAACTGCGCGGCAGCGAGCGGCCCGATCGCGGTGCCGATCGAGAGCGCCGCCAGCAGTCCGCCATAGAGCCCGCCGAAGTTCCTCAACCCGAAATGCCGGGTGAGGAGATAGACGACGACGTCGATCTCGGCCCCCAAAGTCAGCCCGATCAGCGCCGAGGCCGCCCCCATCGCCGCCAATGAACCGCCGCCGAGCAGCAGCAGCAGGCACCCCGCTACCGGCAGCATGAACACCGCCGCGCCCACCAGCGAGGCGGGGAGCCGGTCGAGCAACGCGCCGGTGCCAAGGCGTCCCGCCAGCGAGAACCAACCGACGAACGAGGCGATCGCAGCAGCCGTCATCGGACTCGCCCCCGCGTCGCCGAGGATCGCGGTGAAATGGACCACCAGCGCGATCACGGTGAACGTGAACAGCAGGCTGGCGATGAACAGGCGGTGGTAGACGCTGGAGGTCAGCCCTTCGCGCAAAGTCGCTCCGGGAAGGTCGGCGGGGCGGGCGACCGCGTCCTCTGCATTCTGCTTGCGGCCCCGGTCATAGCGGCCATGGAAGAATATGAAGATCACAGGGAACGCCACGCCCAGCCAGATCGCCGCCTGCACCGGAAACGCTCCGCGCCAGCCCAGCGTGCCGATCAGCCATGTCGCCATCGGCGGGAACACCCCCGCCGCGATCGAGGCGCCGCACAAGGTCACCGCGAAGGCCATTCCGCGCGATACCGTGAAGCGCGAGGCGACCGCGCTCGTCCACACCGAGGCCTGCACCGGCAAGGCGGCGATCGCGACCACGCCCCAGAGCAGATACCAGTTCAGCAGCGATCCGTCGGCCGTGCCCAGCAGGGCGAAGGCGATGCCCAGCAGCACCAGCCCGATCACGCCGAAGCGGCGCGGGCCGAAGCGGTCCACGGCGAGGCCGATGAACACGCCGCCCACCGCCTGCACCAGCGTTGCCAGAGTCAGGCCGAAGGTGACTTCGGTGCGGCTCCAGCCGAACTCGGTGGCGACAGGTCCATAGAACGGGCCGATGCCGTAGATGTGGATGACGCTGGTGGCATAACCCAGCCCCGCCGCCACCGGCAGCAGCGGATGCGCGCGCCATTCGTCGCGGGCGGCAGGAGGTGCGGGTGCGTGCACCTCAGTTCTCGTACCGCAAGTCCACATGCGTGGCCTCGCCGTTCGGCCCCATCGGCGAATCGTATTCGATGCATGTCACCACCGGGTTTTCATGGCCGGCGAACAGCCTCTCCTCGTCCGCCCGGGTCATCGGCAGCCGTTCGGGCGAGGCGATGATCGCCTGTGAGCGCTCGAAATCCTCACGGCTGTTCCACCAGATTTCCATGATGCAGTCGTAGCCCGGATCGTGGATCTGGCCGGTGATGGGGTTCTTCTCGGGCACCAGATAGCGCCGCACGTAGCGCACCGCGTTCGGGATCGCGGGCTTGGCGCCGGACTTCTTCGCCAGCTGCGAGTGCTGGTTCTCGTAGTAGTCCATGAATTCGTCCATGGTCATGTCGGGGCGCTTGCGGAAGAAGCAGATCTGCTTAAGCATCGAGGGGCTCCCTTAAAGACGACGAAGTGCGAGCACGCTGCCCTCGGCATCGGCGGAGAGGTAGACGGTGCCGTCGGGCGCCACGGCGACGCCGGTGAAGGTGTTCATCGGCCCGCACATGTCGCCCACCCCGCCAAGCTGTACCGGCTGCAGGCCGCCCGGCCCGCCCATCGGCAAGTCACTGGCGACGACCTCGCGCGCGCCGCCCGACAAGTCGCAGGCCACGAGGGCATTGGCGCCCGGATCGGCGACGAACAGCGTGCCGCCCGCAATCGCCAGCCCCTCGGGCCGGGCGAGGCCGTCGAGCAGCACTTCCTTGCGGCCGCCGACCAGCTTCACCACGCGCCCCGCGCTGCTCTCGGCGACATAGACGGTGCCGTCGCCGGACACCGCGACGCCCATCGGCTGGTCGAGGCCGCTCGCCAGTTCGGCGACGTTGCCGCCCTCGATCACATGGACCTTGCCGGTGCCGAACTCGGCGAAGACCACCCCGCCCGGCGCCGCCGCGACGCCCATCAGACGGTCGTAGCCGCTCGCCAGCACCTCGCTGGTTGCGGCGGCGGGGTTCCAGCGGGCAACGTCGCCATTGGCCGTTGTGACGATCCACTCATCCGGCCCGCTCGCCGCGACGTCGCGCACCCAGCCGGGGAATCCGGGCGAGAACAGCATGCCCGCCAGTTGCAGCGGCTCGCCCGGGCGCAGCAGGTAGGTGAACCCGCCGTCCGCCACCAGCACATGGCCGTTGGCATCGACCGCAAGGCCGAGCGGCCACTGCAGCCCCTTCTCCACCAGCGGCTTCGTCTGCCCCGGCGCGACGATCTCGGTGATCGAGCCGTTGATGTGGCTGACGAAGGTACGCCCGTTCACGAAGGCGACGTTGTCGAGCCCCGGCCCGATGTCGGCCAGCACCGTCTTCGCGCCGGTGCGCGGATCGATCTTCAGGACCTGCCCCGAATAGACCTGCGTGGAGATGATCGAGCCGTCGGGGTGGAACTTCACCGAATCCGGCACGCCAAGATCCTTCGCCACGACTTCCGGCTCGCCGCCGTCGAGGCCGATGCGCCAGATCTCGTTCGCGCCCTGCGCGGGAAAGTAGAGCTTGCCGTCCGGGCCGACCTCGAAGGCATTGGCCATCGGCACGCCCTCGAAGATCACACGCGGTGCGCCGCCGTCGCGGTCGAGTTCCATGATGCGCCCGCCGATGCGCAACTCGCCCGCGATCAGGCGCCCCTGATGGTACGTGATCGGGTTCGCCACGGGCATGTCGCCGCAGATTACCTTGTACTGCCCCGAAGGCGTCATCATCGAGACGCGCCCCTCGGTGATCTCGGTGCAATAGAGGTTGCCCGCCTCGTCGAACGCAAGGTCATCCGGCCCGACGATGCCGCCGCCATTGGGAGAAATCGTCTCGATCGCGCCGGTATCGACATCGATCGCGCTCACCTTGCTGCCGGCGACTTGCGCCACGTAGATGCGCCCATCCGCTCCGGTGCGGATGCCGTTGGCACCGTTGAGGCGGCTGGCGGGCGTCATGCGGTGCAGGCCCCAGCCCTCGCCCGGCTTGGCGGGCGCTGTCGAACTCTGGGCATTGGCATTACGGCCAGCGGCTTCCAGCATGTATACATCCCTCTCCTCCGGCGCGCGGCCGGATCTTTGGCTGGACGGTATAGGCGGGCGCGAACGGGCGCAACGCGATGTGCCCGCAGGCTTACAGCATCGCCTGAGCGACGTGCCCGCCGTTGCCAAGCGCGGCTGCGTGCAGATATTCGTCCACCAGACCGAATAACCCATTGAGACGCGCCCCGACCGGAACGCCGAGCCCCGAACGCCGCCGTTTTTCCCGGCGAGCGCGCTCGCCCCGAGAGAGGACAGTCCCCATGCCTACCCCTGAACTGCGTTTCGACGGCCGCGTCGCGGTAGTCACCGGCGGTGGCCGTGGCCTCGGCCGCTCCTATGCCCTGCTGCTCGCCGAGCGCGGCTGCAAGGTCGTCGTCAACGATCTGGGCGGAGCGATACGCGGGGATGGACCGGATACAAGCGTCGCGCAGAGCGTGGTGGACGAGATCGTCGCGGCGGGCGGCGAGGCGATCGCCAACGCCGATACCGTCGCTACGCCGGAAGGCGGCCGCGCCATCGTCCAGGCCGCGCTCGACACCTGGGGCCGCATCGACGTGCTGATCCACAATGCGGGCAACGTGCGCTACGGATCGATCCGCGACATCCCCTACGAGGACTTTCGCGCGGTGGTGGACGTCCACCTGCTTGGCGCCTTCCACGTCGTGCAGGCCGCGTTCGGGCCGATGTGCGACGCGGGCTACGGGCGCATCGTGCTGACCAGCTCGATCGGTGGCGCCTACGGCAACGTCAACTGCGTCAACTACGGCGTGTCGAAGTCGGGCATGATCGGCCTCAACAACATCGCCGCGCTGGAGGGCGAGGCGCACGGGGTAAAGTGCAACATCATCGCTCCCGGCGCAGTCACCCGCATGGCCGACGGCCTCGACATCTCGCAGTATCCGCCGATGGGACCGGAATTGGTCGCCCCGGTGGTGGGCTGGCTGTGCCATGAAAGCTGCTCGGTCTCGGGAGAGCTGGTCTCATCGATGGCGGGTCGCATCTCGCGAATGTTCATCGCCGAGACCGTCGGCACCTACCGCCCGCACTGGACGATCGAGGACGTCGGCAACGCGACCGAGGCATGGCACGACAAGGACGGTCTGCTCGATCTCGGCCTGCACGGATACATCGAACACCTCGGCTACAGCTTCGCCATGGCGCGTTCCGAAATCGCCGAGGCGCGATAATCAACACCACTGTTGACTTATATTGCCGTGCGAGCCACCGCCACTCACAGATCAGCGCCCTCGAACGAAGTGGGACCCGACATGACCTGCCTTAAGACCGACGTGCCCGCGCCGGACGAACTCGACATTCCGGCGCTGAAGGCGAAGTACCTCGCCGAGCGCGACAAGCGCCTGCGCCGCGAAGGCGGCGAGCAGTACGTGCGCCCGACCGGGGACTTCTCGGACAACTATGCCCATGATCCCTTCACCCCGGTCGCCGAGCGCGCGCCGCTGGTCGAGGACATCGACGTGGCGATCCTCGGCGCCGGGTTCTCCGGCATCCTTGCGGGCTATCACTTGCGCAAGCAGGGCGTGACCAACGTGCGCAACATCGACCACGCGGGCGGTTTCGGCGGCGTGTGGTACTGGAACCGCTACCCCGGCGTGCAGTGCGACAACGACGCCTACTGCTACCTGCCGCTGCTCGAAGAGACGGGCTACATGCCGTCGAAGAAGTTCTCCGACGGCTGGGAAATCCAGGCCTATTGCCAGAAGATGGCCGAGGATTTCGAGCTGGCCGACAAGGCGCTGTTCCACACGCTGGTGGAAGGGATCGTCTGGGACGAATCCATCAAGCGCTGGCACGTCAGGACCAATCGCGGCGACGACATCCGCGCGCGCTTCGTGGTCATGGCGGGCGGCGTGATGAACATGCCCAAGCTGCCCGGCATCCCCGGCATCCACGACTTCAAGGGCAAGATGTTCCACACCAGCCGCTGGGAGCACGACTACAGCGGCGGATCGTGGACCGCACCCGAGCTGGAAAAGCTGCGTGACAAGCGCGTCGCCATCGTCGGCACCGGCGCGACCTCGGTTCAGGCGGTGCCCTATCTCGGCAAGTACGCCAAGCAACTCTACGTCCTGCAGCGTACGCCGTCCAACATCGACGAGCGCCCCAATCCGCCGACCGATCCCGACTGGGCGGCCTCGCTCCAGCCCGGCTGGCAGCAGGAGCGCATGGCGAACTTCCATCGGGGGGCGCAGCAGTTCTTCCTGCCCGGCGAGCCCGACCAGATCTGCGACATCTGGACCGAGATCAGCCGCAACCTCAACCTCGAACTGGAAGCGGACGGCTTCCCCCAGCTCGACATCGGCGAGATCATGGCCCGGCGCGACGTGGTGGACTATCAGGTCATGGAACGCCTGCGCCGCCGCGTCGATGCGATCGTCGAGGACAAGGAAACGGCGGAAAGCCTAAAGCCGTGGTTCCGCTTCATGTGCAAGCGGCCGCTGTCGAACAACGACTACTACCCCACCTTCAACCAGCCCAACGTCAAGCTGATCGACGTCTCCGCCACGCAGGGCGTGGAGCGCATGACCGAGAAGGGCTTCGTCGCAGACGGCGTAGAGTACGAAGTCGACCTGATGATCTTCGCCTCGGGCTTCGAGGTGACGTCGGACCTGAAACGCCGCTGGGGCATCGCCACCGTCGAGGGCGAGAACGGGTTGTCGATCTACGACCACTGGGAGAACGGCCCCGCCACCCTCCACGGCGTCACCACCGACAAGTTCCCCGGCATGTTCTACATGGGCTACATCCAGGGTGCGACGAACTCCAGCACCACCGAGCAGTTCGGGCGTCAGGCGGAACACCTCGCCTTCATGATCGGCGAAACCGTGCGGCGCGGCGCCGACAAGTTCTGCGCCACCGCCGAGGGCGTGGCCGGCTACGTCGCGCACTGCCGCGTCAACGAGGTCGACATGTCCGAGTTCCAGCAGGGCTGTACGCCCAGCTACTTCAACAACGAGGGCGACAAGGAACTGAAGTGGGCCTTGTTCAAGGGCTATCTGCCCGGCTGGGATGCCTGGCGCGACATGCTGGCGGACTGGCGCCTGTCGCCCGACCTGCCGGGCGTGGCGTTCGAGGCGCGTGAGCCGGTGAATTGAAGTGAGGGGCGGTTGATCCCGTCGTCCCGGACTTGATCCGGGACCGCTGGCCATGAACCGCCCACCTCACGTCAGCGTGCCCGGCTGATGGCTCACACCTGAAGACAGCCACCGGTCCCGGCGACGATGCGGCTCACCGGCCTCCACAGCCCTGTTCCCGGTCCATTCTTGACGCGGAGTCCCCCGCGAACGCATAATCGCCCCCGGAAACCCCGAGGGAAATTTTAATGGCCACCCGCCCCATCGCGCCCGGTCGGCGTATCGCCAAGCCGGACTGGCGCGCCGTACTCAAGCGCTCGCTGCGCCGTGCCGGAGAGCTGTCCGGCGCGCTGGTGCTCTTTGCGGGCATGGTGTTCCTCGCCCTCGCGCTGGTGAGCTACCACCAGACCGACCCCTCCACCTCCACTGCCGCGGGCGGCGACGTGCAGAACTGGATGGGCGTGACCGGCGCCTGGACCGCCGAGCGCGCGCTGTTCCTGTTCGGGCCGGTTTCCGCGCTGTTCGTGCCGCTGCTCTACGTCTTCGGCCGCAAGCTGTGGTTGCTGGTCGAGGAGGACGACGGCGAGGTCGAGCATACCGACCAGCGCTGGTGGGTGCCGGTCGGGGTGCTGGCGCTGTCGATGCTGCTGATCGCCACGGTTCTCTCGCTGTGGTTCACCAAGCCGGGCGGTACCCTGCCCGCCTCGATGGGCGGCATTTCCGGGCTGCTGGGCGCCAAGGCGATCACCGCGCTGGCGGGCCTTGCGCCCGAGGCGGCGCATGGCGGGATCAAGTTCGCTCTGGCCGTGATCTGCCTCGGCCTCGGCCTCGTGCTGGCGGGCCGCGTCTTCGCCTTCGACTGGGCGCGCCTGCTGACCTTGCCGGGCCGCATCGGCCGCCTCCCGATCAGCCTCCCGTCCGCCGAAGACCTGCCGTTCAAGCCGGGCAAGGAAAAGCAACCCAGGGCCGAGCGCGCAGAACAGCCGGAGAAGGCCGAAGCCGCGCTGCGCGTCGCGGAAATGCCCGCCGCCGCCTCTTCGCCTGCCCGCAAGGCACCCGAAATCAGCGCCCCCAAGGCCGCGCCGATTCCCGCGCAGTTCGGCTCGGACAGCCGCCAGAAGGACATGTTCGACAAGTACGAACTGCCCTCGTTGGACCTGCTCGCCGACCCCGCACCGAACTCGCAGCCCAAGATCGACAAGCTCAGCCTCGAACGCAACGCCCGCCTGCTGGAAACGGTGCTCGACGACTTCAACGTCAAGGGCGAAATCACCGCCGTGCGCACCGGCCCGGTCGTCACCATGTACGAACTGGAACCGGCGCCCGGCATCAAGGCCAGCCGCGTCATCGGTCTGGCGGACGACATCGCCCGCAACATGTCGGCGATCTCGGCGCGCGTATCCTCGATCCCGGGCCGCACGGTCATGGGCATCGAGCTGCCCAACGCCAACCGCCAGATGGTCTCCTTCAAGGAGATGGTCGCGTCCGAAGCCTTTGCCCACCACAAGGGCATGCTGCCGATCATCCTGGGCAAGGACATCGCCGGCGAGCCGGTCGTCGCCGATCTGGCGACGATGCCTCACCTGCTCGTCGCGGGTACGACGGGTTCGGGCAAGTCCGTCGGTCTCAACGCCATCCTGCTGTCGCTGCTGTACCGCCTGACGCCTGCGCAGTGCCGTTTGATCCTCGTCGATCCCAAGGTTCTCGAACTCAAGAGCTACGACGACATCCCGCACCTGCTCTCGCCAGTGGTCACCGAACCGCCCAAGGCGATCCGCGCGCTCAAGTGGGCGGTCGAGGAAATGGAGCGCCGCTATCGCCAGATGAGCGAGATTTCGGTCCGTAACCTCGCCAGCTTCAACGAGAAGGTCCGCACCGCCGCCGCCAAGGGCAAGCCGCTGGGCCGCCGCATCCAGATCGGCTTCGATCCCGAAACGGGCGAGGAACTCTACGAGGACCGCCAGCTCGACTATGAGGCTCTGCCGCAGATCGTCCTGATCGTTGACGAACTCGCCGATCTCATGGTCACCGTCGGCAAGGAAATCGAAGTGCTGATCCAGCGCCTCTCGCAGAAGAGCCGCGCGGCGGGCATCCACCTGATCATGGCGACGCAGCGTCCATCGGTCGACGTCATCACCGGCGTCATCAAGGCCAACCTGCCGACCCGCGTGTCCTTCGCCGTGACCAGCCGCATCGACAGCCGCACGATCCTCGGCGAACAGGGCGCGGAGCAGCTGCTGGGCAAGGGCGACATGCTCTACAAGCCCAGCTCCGACCCCATCAAGCGCGTCCACGGGCCCTTCGTCTCGGACGAAGAAGTCGAGCAGGTCGCCACGTACTGGCGCTCGCAGGGCAAGCCGGACTACGTGGACGCCGTCACCAACGAGCCCGAGGAAGGCAGCTTCGGCTTCGACGACCTCGACGCGACGGCCTCGGACCAGCCCGACGAGCGCAAATACCGGCAGGTCTGCCAGCTGGTGTTCGAGAACCAGAAGGTCTCGGTCTCGTGGCTGCAGCGCCAGATGGGCGTGGGCTACAACACCGCCGCCAAATGGGTCGAGCGCATGGAGCAGGACGGCTACGTCGGCCCGGCCAACCACGTCGGCCGCCGCGACATCTACCGCGACGAGAACGGAAGCCCGCTTTGAGGCTCCTCGTCGCACTGGTGCTGGCCGGTGCCCCCGTGGTTTCCGTCGCGGCAACATCCACGCTCACCGCGACCTCGGGCAACTGGGTGCGCGTGTTCAAGCAGGAGGTCGAGACCGCCGTGGGCCGCAGCGTCCGCATCGACACGGCGAGTATGAGGGCGGGCGGTCTCGGCCGCACCTTCCGCGAACTGGACGTACTGACCAAGGCACAAGGCCAGATGCCGCGCGGCACCATGCAGTTCATGCTGCGCAGCGTGAACTGCACCGCAGGAACCACGCGGGTGGAGCAATGGCAGGTGCTCAATCCGGGCGGCGCGCCGCTTGGCGGCTCGGCGACGCCGGGCGCGACGCAGCGGGTGCGCTGGGACAACGAGGACGGCCTGGTCATACGCTACGTGTGCCAGGGCATATTGCCGCGGTAACTGCGGCGAAAGCGTGGTTCTGGAGGGCGGGGCTTCGACAATCTCAGCCTGAGCGGATTTCAGAGCATGCTTTCCAAAGATTGAGACTTTCTCTGCCTCGTCATTGCGAGCGCAGCAAAGCAATCCAGGGCGGTGCAGCGCGGCCCTGGATTGCTTTGCTGCGCTCGCAATGACGAGGGATTGGTTTGATCAAATGGCATCGTACTCCCAATCCCGCTCACCCTGAGCTTGTCGAAGCCGCCGCCGTCGGCACCTACCTGATGCGACAACATCCCCACCATTGTATGGTTGGCCCCGGCGTACCCCGCCGCTAAGACAGTCGCGCCTCCCCCACGCAATACCCTCGAAAGGCCCCGATGGAAGAACATGCCCAGGCATTCCTGCTGCGCGACGGATTTTTCCTGCTGGGAACCGCGCTCGGCTTCGTGCTGCTGTTCCGGCGGCTGGGAATCGGTGCGACGCTGGGTTTTCTCACCACCGGAGCGGTGCTCGGCCCCTACGTCCTGAACCTCGTCGGCGACCCGGAGAGCAAGATGGGGATCGCCGAACTCGGCATCACCCTGCTGCTGTTCATCGTCGGGCTCGAACTTGCGCCAGCGCGCCTGTGGAAGATGCGGCACGAGATATTCGGGCTCGGCTTGCTGCAGGTGGTGCTGTGCGGGTTGGCGGTTTCGGCTGTCATCTACTTCTTCACCGGCTTCAGCCTGCAGGCCTCGCTGGCGCTGGGTCTGCCGCTGGGTCTGTCGTCCACTGCGCAGGTGCTGCCGATGCTGCAGAGCGCCGGGCGCCTGCACACCCCGTTCGGCGAGCGATCCTTCGCGATCCTGCTGTTCCAGGACCTGTCGATCATCCCGCTGATCACCATCATCGCCGCGATGAACCGCAATCCGGCACTACCCTCAGGCCCGCCGGGATGGGTGCTGGGGCTGGAGACGGTCGCGGCCATCGTCGGCCTGATCCTCGCGGGGCGCTTCGTCATCCGGCCGCTGTTCGGCCTGATCGGCAATCTCGGCGAGCGCGAGATGTTCGTCTTCGCCGCGCTGTTCACGGTCATGGCCTCGGGCGCCTTGATGCAGGCGCTCGGCCTGTCGACCGCGCTGGGCGCCTTCATCGCCGGCGTCATGCTGGCGGATTCGCCCTATCGCCACGAACTCGAGGCCGACGTCGAACCGTTCCGCGCGATCCTGCTGGGGCTGTTCTTCATGTCGGTGGGCATGATGCTGGACCTCTCGGCCATCGCCGAACGCCCCTTGTTCGTCATGGCGATGGCACTGGCGCTGATCGCGGTGAAGGGCGGCATCATCTTCCTGCTCGGTCTCGCCTTCCGCATGGAATGGCGCAGCGCGCTGGCGCTGGGCCTGCTGCTGAGCCAGGGGGGCGAGTTCGCCTTCGTCCTGTTCGCGCAGGCCAGCAATGCGATGCTGGTGGATGCGCAGGCGACCAGTCTGTTCAGCGCCATCGTTACCCTCTCGATGGTCACCACGCCGTTCCTGATGATGGCGACGCGCGGCATCCGCGAACGGCCCGAGGGCAAGAAGGAAGTCCGCGAGGGCCCGCACGAGGACGGCGCCAACGCGATTGTCGTGGGCTATGGCCGCTTCGGGCAGACGGTGGCGCAGATGCTAATCGCCGCCGACATTCCGGTGACGATGATCGACACCGACATCGAGATGATCGACATCGCGCGGGACTTCGGCGCGCAAGTCTGGTTCGGTGACGGCACCCGCATCGACATGCTGCGCCAGGCGGGCGCGGCGGAGGCCGAACTGATCGTCTTCTGCATCGACGGCGACCAGTTGACCGAGCCGTTCCTGCAGGCCGTCCACCAGGCTTTCCCCAATGCGCAAGTCCACGCCCGCGTGTTCGACCGCCGCGCGCTGGTGCGGCTGAAGGACGCGCCGATCGCCTCGATGGCGCGCGAGGTGATGGAATCGGCGGTGGTGCTGGCGCGCAAGGCGCTCAAGGGACTGGACGTGGCGCTCGGCGACATCGACCGCGCCGAACAGATGTACCGCAAGAGCGACAAGGAGCGCCTGACCGTGCAGTACGAAGGCGGCGACGTGCGCGCCGCGCGGGAGCACATCATCACGCAGCGGCCGAGGGATCGGCGGTAGCTAGGCATCGTCATTGCGAGCGCAGCGAAGCAATCCAGAGCAGTATCAAGCCGCCCTGGATTGCTTCGCTGCGCTCGCGGGTGACGAAAGGTGGTCAGCCCACGAAAGGCGCCGCCACTTCCGGCGGCACGCGCATCAGCCGCCCGGACGCGATGTCGATCATCGCCCATGTCGTGCGGGCCGAGACGATCACCTTGCCCGCCGCGTTACGGAAATCCACCCGCCGGTCGAAGCGCGCGCCGCTGGGGCCTTCGGGGATGAAAGTCTCGCCCGTCACGCTCTCACCCTCCTGGATGTTGCCGCGGTAGTCGATCTCGTGGCGGGTGACGAGCCAGGCGTACTTTTCCTGATGCTCGGCTGGGGCGACGGCGGCCCAGTGCGCGCCCGCCATCGCCTCCATCCACTGCACCCACACCGCATTGTTGACGTGGCCCATCACATCGATGTGCTCCGGCAGCGCGGTGAAGGTGAGGGTGAACATCAGCCTTCGACCCCGAGCTGCCACAGGATGAAGGCGAACTCCTCCGCCGTTTCCTTCAGGCTCTCGAAGCGGCCCGACTTGCCGCCGTGGCCCGCACCCATGTTGGTCTTGAGGATCAGTTCGTTGCCGTCGGTCTTCACCTCGCGCAAGCGCGCCACCCACTTCGCGGGCTCCCAGTACGTCACGCGCGGGTCGTTGAGGCCCGCAGTCACCATCAGCGGCGGATAGGCCTGCGCCTTGACCTGATCGTAGGGGCTGTAGCTCAGGATCAGATCGAAGGCGGCCTTGTCCTCGATCGGGTTGCCCCATTCGGGCCACTCGCCCGGCGTCAGCGGCAGGGTGTCGTCGAGCATGGTGCTCAGCACATCCACGAAGGGCACGTGCGCCACCACCGCGCCGAACAGCTCGGGGTCGGAATTGATGACCGCGCCCATCAGTTCGCCGCCCGCCGAGCCGCCGGAGATGCTGATCCGGCCCGCCTCGGTGAAGCCGCGCTCGATCAGGCCCTTGGCGACATCGACGAAGTCGTTGAAGGTATTCTCACGCCGCTCCAGCTTGCCTGCCTTGTACCACGCGCGGCCAAGGTCGTCGCCGCCGCGGATATGCGCGATAGCATAAGCGAACCCGCGATCGACCAGGCTGAGGCGCGAGGTCGAAAAGCCCGGATCGATGGCGATACCGTAAGCACCGTAGCCATAGAGGTGGAGCGGCCCGGCTCCCGTCCGGTCCTTGCGATAGACGATGGAAACGGGGATCGCGGTGCCGTCGCGCGCAGGTATCTCCAGCCGCTCGGTGGCATAGAGCGAACCGTCGTAGCCCGAGGGAATTTCCTGGACCTTGAGCGTCTCGAGCGTGCGCGCGGCGACATCGTAGTCCATCACCGAGGACGGAGCGACCATCGACTCGTACGTCAGCCGCAGCTTCTCCATGTGCCATTCGGGATTGTTGGAGAGCCCCGCCGAATAGCTCGCCTCGGGAAAAGCGATCGGCTCGATCCGCGTCGGATCGTCATAATAGCGCAGCTCGATCTGGTCGAGACCGGCGCGGCGCCCCTCGATCACGTAGAAGTCGCGGAACAGATCGAAGCCCGTCAGGTAAAACTCGTCCGTGCCCTCGATCAGCGTCGTCCACTCGCCGGGGTTCGCCAGCGGCGCGGTGGCGAGGCGGAAGTTCTCGTGGGTGTCGTTGGTGTGGATGTAGAGCACGTCGCCGCGCTCATCGACATCGTACTCCACGCCCTTGACGCGCGGCTTCACCAAGATCTGCTCGCCCAGCGGATCGTCGGCGAGGACCATGCGGCATTCGCTGGTCTCATGGTCGCTGGTGCCGATCAGCAGCCACTTCTCGTTCGAGGAAAGCGAGGAGCCGACGCGGAAACCCTCGTCATCCTCGTGGAACAGTTCGACGTCGTCTTCCACCGGCTGGCCCAGCCAGTGCAGGCGGGCATTGTCGGTACGCCATTGCTCGTTCGCCAGCGAGTAGACGAGGCCCTTGTCCTTCGCCACCCAGACCAGCGAGGACAGCGTGCCGGGGATCTCGTCCGGCAGCAGTTCGCCGGTGGTCAGGTCCTTGATCCGCGCGGTGAAGCGTTCCGAGCCGTTGTCGTCATACGCGTAAGCGAGCAGCCGCCCGTCCGTCGTCGTCGAGATCGCGCCGAGGCGGAAGTAGTCCTTGCCCTCGGCGAGCGCTACTTCGTCGAGCATCAGTTCGGGCTCGCCGCCCGCGACGGGTTTGCGCCACCATTTCTTGTATTCGGCGCCTTCCTCGAACTCGATCCAGTAGAGCCAGTCGCCATCCTTCTGCGGGACCGACGAATCGGCTTCCTTGATGCGGCCGCGCATTTCCTTGAACAGCGCGTCGATGCGGCCCTTGTGCTGGTCCATCTTCGATTCGAACCAGCGGTTCTCCGCCTCGAGATGGTCGAGGACCTCCTTGTCCTTCACCTCGGGATAGCCGGGATCGCGCAGCCAGGCGTAGTCGTCGCTGACGGTGACGCCGTGATGGGTGAAGGAATGCGGCTTCTTCGCCGCCTGCGGGGGACCGATGAGGGTCGGGGTGGAATCTGCCATGCGCACCATCTATGATTGCTCAATACCCCCCGCAAGCCGGAACCCATGACATGCTGATGAATACCCACGAAGCCCGCCTCGATGCGCTCCGCAAGGAACTGAAGGCGCGCGGCCTCGATGGCTTCGTGATCCCTATCTCCGACGAGCACATGAGCGAGTACGTCGGCGCCTATGCCCAGCGGCTCGAATGGCTGACCGGCTTCGGCGGCTCGGCCGGGACCGCCGTGGTGCTGACCGACGCCACGCGCTCGCCTGCCGCTGCGATGTTCGTGGACGGGCGCTATACCCTGCAGGTGCGCGACCAGGTGGACGGCAGGCTCTATGCCTACGAAAACGTACCCGCCACCAGCGTTCCGGCATGGCTGGCCGCCAACGCTCCTGAAGGCGCGAAGATCGGCTATGACGCATGGCTTCACGGATCGAAGTGGGCGCAGGCGGTGGAAACCACGCTCGCGGCCAAGGGCGGCGCGCTGATCGCGGTAGAGGGCAACCCGATCGACGCGGTGTGGGACGATCAGCCGCTGCCCTCGGCCGCCTCCGCGATCGTCCACCCCGACCAGTTCACCGGCGAGGCGAGCGAAGCCAAGCGCGCCGCCGTTTCCGAATGGCTCGCGACCCGGAACCTCGACGCGACGGTGATCACCGCACTCGATTCGATCGCCTGGCTGCTCAACATCCGCGGCGCTGACGTGGACCGCACCCCCGTCGCGCTGTCCTACGTCATCGCGCGGCAGGACGGCACCGCCGACCTGTTCATCGCCGGGGAGAAAGTGACCGACGAGGTCCGCCGCCACCTCGGCAACGCGGTCACCATCCGCGAGCGCACCGCGTTCGTCGAGGGCCTGCGTGAACTGGCAGGCAAGCGCGTCGCTATCGATCCCGAGCGGGCCGTCAGCGCCATCTTCGAGACCTTGCGCGGCGTCGGCGCTACGCTGGTCGAAGAGCGCGACCCCACCGTGCTGCCCAAGGCGGTCAAGAACCCGGTCGAGCAGGCCGGTCACCGCGCCGCGCAGGGCCGCGATGCCGCCGCCGTGACGCGCTTCCTCCACTGGCTCGCGGTCGAGGCGCCCAAGGGCGAAGTCACCGAAATGTCGGCCGCCGCGAAGCTGCAGGACTTCCGGGCGCTCGATCCGACCTTGCGCGACCTGTCGTTCGACACGATCTCCGGCGCCGGGCCGAACGGCGCGAGCCCGCACTACCGCGTGTCGGAGGAAACCAGCCTCACGCTGGAGCCGAACTCGGTCTATCTCGTCGACTCGGGCGGGCAGTATCCGGACGGCACCACCGACATCACCCGCACCGTCTGGGTCGGGCCTGATGCGCCCTTCGTCGAAGTGAAGGACCGCTTCACCCGCGTGCTCAAGGGCCACATCGCGCTGGCGCTCGCGGTGTTCCCCAAGGGCACGGCGGGCAGCCAGCTCGACGTGCTGGCGCGCCATGCGCTGTGGCAGGTCGGGCTCGATTATGCCCACGGCACCGGCCACGGCGTCGGCAGCTTCCTTGCCGTTCACGAAGGGCCGCAGCGCATCGCCAAGTCTTCGGGCGGGCAAGCGGGCACCGACCAGCCGCTGCTGCCGGGCATGTTCCTCTCGAACGAGCCAGGCTACTACAAGACCGGCGAATACGGCATCCGCATCGAGAACCTGATCCTCGTCGAAAAGCGCGAGATCGCGGGCTCGGACGGCGAATACTACGGCTTCGAGACGCTCACCCACGTGCCGATCGAGCGGCGCCTGGTGGACACATCGCTGCTATCTCCAGCCGAAATCACGTGGTGGAACGACTATCACGCGCGGGTCCTGGAGATCGTCGCGCCGCAGCTGGAAGGAGACGCGCTGACCTGGCTGCACGCCCAGTGCGAGCCGCTCTGACATGACGGCGCGCGACCTTCGCACCTTTCCGGTCCACCTCGGCCTTGGCGCGAAGGTCGCGGACCAGCCCGCCTTCACCGGGATGGACTGGTACGCGGCCTATGGGGAGCGCACCGCAGCCGATGGGAAGGAGGGCCGCCTCGTCAGCATGTACGATTTCTCGACTAGCTGGGATTCGTGGGAAATGCACCCGGAGGGCGACGAACTCGTCGTATGCCTGTCCGGAGAGATCACGCTGATCCAGGAATACCCCGATGGCCGCCTCCATTCCGAGACCTTGCTGGCGGGGCAGTACATCGTGAACCCGGCGGGCGTGTGGCACACCGCCGATGTTTCGCAGCCCGCGAGCGCGCTGTTCGTGACGGCGGGAATGGGCACGCAGGGCCGCCCGCGCTAAATCCTCCCCCCTCTCCGGAGACAAGCGCGGGGAGGAATGGCTTGCAGATGAACGCCCTGCTCTACTTGTGACAATTGACGACAATAAACGCATGTCCCGGCACAACTGCGCGACAACCGGCGTTTAGACAGGATCACAGAGAGCCGCAGGACAGTTCTTCCCCCTCCCTTCCCTTGCTGTCCTGTGGCTCTCATCCAATTGTTACGGGACAAGACACATGACCTCGATGAAGACCCTGCTGCTCGGCCTTTCGGCTGCTGCACTGACGATCGGCGGCGTGGCCTGCGCCCAGGCCCCTGCCAACAACGCCCCTGCAAACCAGAAGCCCCGGATGGAGCATCCGAAGATGGATGCCGACGGCGACGGCGTGATCACGCGCGCCGAAGCCCAGGCCCGCGCGACCGAACTCTTCGCAAAGCTCGACGTCAACAAGGACGGCAAGCTCGACAAGGCCGACCGCGAACTGATGCACCAGCAGATGCGCGAGAAAATGTTCGCGAAGCTCGATACCAACGGCGACGGCTCGATCTCCAAGGCCGAGTTCATGGCCGATCGCGGTCCCGAAGGGCGTGGCCCCGGCGGCCCCGGTCCTGATGGCATGGACGGCCCCCCGCCCCCGCCTCCGGCTGGTGAAGACGGCGCTCCTCCCCCGCCCCCTCCCGGCGGCGAGCATGACGGCATGCGCGCCGGAATGCACGGGGGTATGCACGGCGGCAAGATGGGCCGCGGCGGCCCCGGTCGCTTCGGCGGTCCGCGCGGCGGCATGATGATGGAGAAGCAGACCGACGCCAACAATGACGGCGCCGTCACCCAGGCCGAATTCATTGCCGCTGCCCTCAAGCGCTTCGATGCGCAGGACACCAACCACGACGGCAAGGTGACCAAGGAAGAGCGCGCAGCCGCCCGCAAGGCGCACATGGACGAGCGCAAGGCCCGCTGGGAGACCAAGAAGGCTGACAAGAAGGCTGCGAACTGACAGGAAGGCGCGGTAACGCCATGGATTTAGAGATGAACGATACCGCGCCTGCTCCTTCTCCGGCCAAGCTGCTGCTCGTCGATGACGAGGCTTCCCTTCGCGAACCCCTGGGCGACTACCTGTCGCGGCAGGGGTTCGCCGTCGTCCAGGCATCGAGCGCGGCCGAGGCCCGCTCGCGCCTGCGGGACGCCAAATTCGACCTCGTCCTGCTGGACATCATGATGCCCGGCGAGGACGGCCTGTCGCTCTGTCGCCATCTGGTCGAGGCGCAGGACGTGCCGGTGATCTTCCTCACCGCGCGCGGTGAGGCGACCGACCGCATCGTCGGGCTGGAGATCGGCGCCGACGACTATGTCGTGAAGCCTTTCGAGCCGCGCGAACTGGTCGCCCGCGTGCGCAGCGTCCTGCGCCGCGCCAACCGCGCCGCGCCCGCGCCGGTCGAGAACGAGGCCTTCGAATTCGAAGGCTGGCGGCTCGATCCGCTCAAGCGCCGCCTGATCGATTCCGAGGGCGCGGTCGTCGCCATTTCCTCGGTGGAATACCGGCTGCTGATGGCCTTCCTCGAACACCCCCGGCAAGTGCTCAACCGCGACCGCCTGCTCGACATGGTGCAGGGCCGCGAGGCGCACCTGTTCGACCGCGCGGTAGATAACCAGGTCAGCCGCCTGCGCCGCAAGATCGAGCAGGACAGCCGCAACGCCCAGCTCATCCAGACGGTCTGGGGCGGCGGCTACATGCTGGCGGCCGACGTGCGCCGCGTACCGATAGAGGACTGATGCACCTTCCGATTCTTTCCAGGCTCAGGCCCCGCAGCCTGATGGGCCAGATGCTGCTCGCCGTGGCGGCGGCGCTGCTGCTGGTGCAGGGCATCGGCGCCCTGCTCGTCTACCGCGCCCAGCTCGAGGGCTACGAGGCAGGCATGAGCAATGCCGTCGCCTTCAAGCTCATCGCCGAAACGCGCGGGCGCGGGGCGCTCGGCCGGATGCTGCGCGGGAATGACCGGGACCGGGATCGCACGCCGTTCGGTGGGCCGCCCTTGCGCGGCTTTCCGCTGGAATTCAGCGATGGCTCGCCCCTGCGCACCGGCGAAAAGCGCGATGACGACATGGAAGCCCGCCTCCAGCACACGCTGGCCGAGCAGGACTTCCCCGCCTCGCAGATCGTGGTCGTCCACCGCACCGTCGGCCGCGATGCCTTCGCTCGCACCCAAACCTACAAGCGCGCCGCGCATGGGCGGCTCGACGGGCCGGAAGTCAGCGAGATGATGGACGATCACCTGCTGGTGGTCGGCGTCAAGCAGCCCGGCAAGGCCAGCTGGATGGTCGCCCGCGTGCGCAGTCCGCGCGCCTTCAGCGTCATGATCCGCCCGCTGATCGTGCAGACGGTGATCATCTACCTCGTGCTCGTCGGTGCCGTCGCGCTCATCCTGCGGCGTATCACCAGGCCGCTGGCCGCGCTCACCCGCCGGGTCGAGCAGTTCGCCGTCAGCCCCGGCTCGGCAGGCCAGCTCGATCCCAGCGGGCCGGACGACATGCAGCGCCTGATCGTCGCGCACAACGCGATGGAAGCACGCATCGTCGCCATGCTGGACGAGAAGGACGTGATGCTCGGCGCCATCGGCCACGACCTCAAGACCCCGCTCGCCGCCCTGCGCGTACGCATCGAATCGGTCGAGGACGACATCGAGCGCGGCCGCATGGCCGCGACGATCGAGGACATCGTGCGCACCCTCGACGACATCCTCTCGCTCGCCCGCGTCGGCCGCCCGAGCGACCCGCGCGAACGCACCGAGCTGTCCGCCCTCGTCGCCTCGGTCGTCGAGGAATACGAGGACATGGGCGAGCCGGTCGATCTCGGCGACACCCAGCGCACCGTCCTCGAACTGCGCTCGACCTGGCTGCGGCGCGCCTTGCGCAATCTGATCGACAACGCGCTGCGCTACGGCGGCGGCGCGCGGGTGGGGCTGGAAAAGGAAGGCGATCGCGCCGTGATCCGCATCGAGGACGACGGCCCCGGCATCCCCGACGACGAGATCCAGGCCATGACCAATCCTTTCGTGCGCGGCGACCCTTCGCGCAACAAGGCGACCGGCGGGGCGGGCCTCGGCCTGGCTCTGGCGCGGGCCATCGCCGACCAGCACGGCGGCGCACTGGTGCTGGCGAACCGGCTTTCGCCCACCGGCGAGGTCGAAGGACTGACGGTGAGGCTGGAGCTGCCGCTGAGCTAATTCCTCCCCGAGCTTGTCTCGGGGAGGGGGACCGCCGCCGCAGGCGGTGGTGGAGGGGGAAAGGCCGGACAATTCCCCCTCCGTCAGCCCTGACGGGCTGCCACCTCCCCAAGACAAGATCGGGGAGGAACTACCCTACCGCAACGTCGCGAATTCCACGTCGATCTGCGCGCCCATCATGTCGTCGAGAAGCCCGCAATTGCGCACCCGCTCGACCGCGCGGTCCAGTTCGAGCGCCCCCGGCGTCGCCGCGAACGCCGCCTTGAAATCCCGTGCGATGCGGTCCGCCCAGGCCACCGAGCAGAACCGTCCGAGCATCTGCGGCAACCGCGTCGAAACCGCCTGCCCGTCCGCCCCGCCGAGCAACGCCCCGACGTGGGACAGCGCCCAGCCATACCCGTATTCCCGGCTGGCACTGCGCGCCATGATACCGTCGAGCAGATCGCGCCGCTCGCTCTCGCGCAGGCGCGGATCGTCGAGCGAAAGCAGCCACGCCGCCATCGCCGGAAAGCCCGTGCGCGCCGCCGCGCCAAGCGCTGCCGGGCGGAATACCGGGTCCTCCGAAGCCAGCGCGTTGTCCACCAGCGTGCGCACCGCCGCTCCATCGCGATCGTAGAGGTACAGATCGAACGCATGGTCGAACCACGCCGGGTCGAGCGCAGCCCCATCACCCGCGAGGTAAGCCACGGCAGCCGCGCCAAGCTGCTTTCGCAACTGCCGCCCGGCGCCGGTGCCGACGAGCGCATTGACCACCTGCACCCGCCGCTGCGCGCGTGCCGCTCCCTCACGCGCGTAAACGCCCGCGCGCGGGTCGAAGCCATATTCCTTCAGAAGCGGCCCGTAGAGCTTCTCGCGCAGGAACCGGAACCCCCGCCGTCCCGGTGCGCCGACGATGTTCTCGCGCACCAGCTTCGACAGAGCCTTGTCGGCGGCATCGGCGGCGTGCGGATCGGGATGCCGGATGAGCTTGCGCTCCAGCCGCGCCATCTCGCCGATGGTGCCGCGCCCGGCGCGGATCGAGGCCCAGAGCGAATCGACCAGCGCCAGCGCCTCGCCGCCCGGCAGGCGGTCGGCCCCGGCGATCAGTTCCTGCCAGTGCCCGGCAGTCAGCTCGAAGCGGTAATAGCCGGTGCCGCCTGCGTTGGGGAACACCGGCCCCTCTCCGGGCAGAGTGAAGCTCTGCGTGCGCTGGTCCATGATGAAGCAGCGGCGCACTTCTCCCCCTTTGCCATCCCGGCGTCTCAGGCACAGCGGGATCGTCCAACGTGTATCGGGCGGGGCGACGCCCGCCGTGGTGTAGCGCAATTGCGTCACCATGACCCGGTCCCCGTCGCGCCGCATGGCAAGGAGCGGCACGCCCTGCTGCTCGACGAAGCTGCGCATCGCCGGCACCAGCTTGGGATTGCCCGCGACTTCGGCGAGCGCGGCGAAGAAGTCCTCGCTGGTGGCGCTGCCCCCCGCATGCGCGGCGATGTACCGGCGCACGCCCTCGCGGAACCGCTCGTCACCCAGCCATGCAGCGACCATGCCGACGACATGGCCGCCCTTGCCGTACGTGATCGCATCGAAGGCAGTTTCGATCCGGCGGCTGTCCATGATGGGCTGGCGCACCGGCCGACCCGCGAGCAGAGCATCGGTCTCCATCGCCTCGAATCCGGTGCCCAGCGCATCTCCGGCGATGCCGAGGTCCGGACGCCAGGCGTCACCGATGCGGTAGCCGATCCAGTTGGCGAAGCTCTCATTCAGCCACAAGTCGTCCCACCATGCCGGAGTGACGAGATCGCCGAACCACTGATGGCCGAGTTCGTGCGCGACGATCGTGCCGAAGGCGCGTTGCCGGGTGACCGGCGCCCCGGCATCCATCACCAGCAGGTCGTCGCGATAGAGCGCCGCGCCCGCGTTCTCCATGGCGCCGGGCAGGACCGGCGTGGTGATCTGGTCCAGCTTGGGGAAGGGAAAGGGCGTGCCGAAATAATCCTCCAGCAACCCGGTGATGCGGCGCGTACCGTCAAGCGCGAAAGCCAGCCTGTCGGCGTTCTGCCGGGTCGAGACGATGCGCAGGGGCAAAGACTTCGCCTCCCCCGCAAGCGACGCGAACGGGCCGACCATCATCGCGACGAGGTATGTCGGCAGCGGTGCGGTGGGCGCGAAGCGGTGCACCTCCAGCCCGTTCTCGATGACCGGCGGCCCGGCTTCGGGCGCATTGCCGATCGCGGTCAGGCCCTTGGGCACCCGTAGGGTGAGAGTGAAGGGCGTCTTGAAGCCGGGCTGGTCGAAGCCGGGGAACGCGGCGCGAGCATCGATCGCCTCGAAATGGGACCAGACATGCCATGCGCCTTCGACCTGCTCGCGGAACAGTCCGGCAGGTCCGTCGGCAAACGGTGCTGCGTAATCGAAGACCAGCGTGACCGGCCCGGCGGGCAGGTCTTCCGGAAACGCGATTCGCGCGACGCCGATGGGGTCGAGCTGCTGCCAGCGCCCGGCAACCGACCGGCCCTCTGCCCGTGCCACGACGCGCGACACGTCAAGCCCGCGCCCGTGCAGCGCGATGGAAGAGGCGGGCGCGGCGAGCATGACGTCGATTTCGACATGCCCGGAAAAGCGCGGACGGGACGGATCGATGGTGAGATCCAGCCGGTAGGCCGCAGGTTTGGCGGTGTCGTCGAGCCGCCCGAGCGGGACCGATTGCGCCTGCGCGGCTACGGTCATGCTGCCGAACAGAAGGGCAAGCAGCATCACGATACGTCGTCCCGGACTTGATCCGGGACCGCTGGCCGTGACCCGCCCGCCGGGCAGCGCGCGCGACACGCTTCCGCCCAAAGACCGCCACCTGTCCCGGATCAAGTCCGGGACGACGAGCCTTCGCACTATCGCATCAATCCGCCGATGAGATTGCGCGCGAACCTGCCAAGTCCGGGAAAGCCGATCGCCTTGCCCAGCGCGTCGCCCACCGTCCCGGCAGCGGCGCTGGCGGCCGAGGCCTTGGGGCTGGCGCGGCTCTTCTTGCCCTGCATCGTCTGCGCCAGGATCGACCCGGCGCTGGCGGCGGCGGCCCCGGCGGCAGCCTTGGCGACCTTGCCGCCGATGCCGTCCCACAAGCCGGGGCTCCTGCGCTCCTGCTTGGCGACCTCGTCGCGGCCTTTCTCCTCCACCTCCTGCGCAGTGGCGGCGGCGTCGGCGGCCTTGGCGGCGAGCACTTCCTCCGCGCTCTCGCGGTCGACGCGGGTGTCGTACTTGCCCTCGAACGGGCTGATCGACTGGACGATCGCGCGCTCCTTGTCGGTGATCGGCCCCAGCCGCGAGCGCGGCGGCGCCACCAGCGTGCGCTGCACCACCGAAGGCGCGCCGTCGTCGCCCAGCGTGGAGACCAGCGCCTCACCCACCTTCAGCTCGGTGATCGCCGCCTCGACGTCGAGCTGCGGGTTGATGCGGAAGGTATCGGCGGCCGCCTTGATCGCGCGCTTGTCACGCGGGGTGAAGGCGCGCAGCGCATGCTGGACGCGGTTGCCCAGCTGCCCTGCGATCTCCTCGGGAATGTCGATCGGGTTCTGCGTCACGAAGTAGACGCCCACGCCCTTGGAGCGAACGAGGCGGACGACCTGCTCGACCTTGTCCTGCAGCGCCTTGGGCGCATCGTCGAACAGCAGGTGCGCCTCGTCGAAGAAGAACACCAGCTTGGGCTTCTCGGGATCGCCGACCTCGGGCAGCACCTCGAACAGTTCGGACAGCAGCCAGAGCAGGAACGTGGCGTAGAGCTTCGGGCTGCGCATCAGCTTGTCGGCGGCGAGCACGTTGATGTAGCCGCGTCCCTGATCGTCGCACTTGATGAAATCGGCGATCTCCAGCGCGGGCTCACCGAAGAACTGCGCCGCGCCCTGACTTTCCAGTGCGAGGAGCTGGCGCTGGATGGTTCCGACGCTCGCTTTCGACACATTGCCGTACTTGAGTGCCAGTTGGGTGCCGTTGAGTGCCACGTAAGCGAGCATCGCCTGCAGGTCTTCGAGGTCCAGCAGCAGCAGTCCCTCGTCGTCGGCCAACCGGAAGACGATGTTGAGCACACCCTCCTGCGTCTCGTTGAGGTCCATCAGCCGGGCCAGCAGCAGCGGCCCCATCTCGGAGATGGTAGTGCGCACCGGATGGCCCTGCTCGCCGTAAATGTCCCAGAAAACCGCGGGGTTGTCGGCATAGGCATAGTCGGTGATGCCGATCTCCCTGGCCCGCGATTCGAGGATGGCGGCGTTCTTGAACTGCGGGCTCCCGGCCATGCACACGCCCGAAAGGTCGCCCTTCACGTCGGCCATGAACACCGGCACCCCGGCGGCGGAGAACTGCTCGGCAATGGTCTGCAGAGTCACGGTCTTGCCGGTGCCGGTAGCGCCCGCGATCAAGCCATGCCGGTTGGCGCGGTCGAGCCGCAGCACCTGCCGCTCGCCGCCCTCTCCACTGCCGCCGCCTAGTCCGAGGAAAATCTCGCTCATCCCGTCGTCTCCAAGCCCTGTCGCGGCATCGGTGTAGCGTGGCCGGGGGCGCTGCGGAAGTGCCATCCCTCGCTCGTGCGCGGGGTGGGCAGAGCGGCAAACTCCCGCTAAAGGCCCGCGCAATCCCATGACCGAACCCTTCGTCCTCCTCGATGACGCCCGCAAGGAAGGCGCCGCCGATGCCCGGCTCTACCGCGCGCCCCGCGAAACCGTCGTGGCGATGCGCGGCGAGGACGTCCTGCCCGCGCTGGAACGGCTTCAGGCGCTGTCGCGGCAGGGCCTGCACATTGCGGGCTACATGACGTACGAAGCCGGACTGGCGCTGGAACCGCGCCTCGCCGGACGCCTGCGCGCCGCTGAAGGGCCGCTGCTCTGGTTCGGCGCCTTCGAAGGCTACGAGACGCTTGCACCCGCCCAGGTGCCGCTCTGGCTGGCCGCGCGCGCCGGGTCGGAGCGACCGGCAATCGGCCCGCTCGAACCGCAAGTCGATCTCGGCGGCTACGAACAGGCCTTCGCCGCCATTCACGGCGCGATCGAGGCAGGCGACATCTACCAGGCCAACCTCACCCTGCCCCTGGCCGGGCCATGGAGCGGTGATCCGCTAGCGCTCTACGCCGCGCTGCGCCCGCGCGCGGCGGCCGGATACGGCGCGGTGATCCACGACGGCGCGCGCTGGCATCTCAGCTTCTCGCCGGAACTGTTCTTCACCCTTTCGGGCCGCGAGGTCGAGGTGCGGCCGATGAAAGGCACTCGCCCGCGCGGCCGCAACGCCGCCGAGGACGCTGCATTCGCCGTCGATCTCGCCGCCAGCACCAAGGATCGCGCCGAGAACCTGATGATCCTCGACCTCATGCGCAACGACCTGTCGCGCGTGGCCGGGGCGGGCAGTGTAAGGGTGGAAAATCCTTTCACCGTAGAAAGTTATCCGACCGTCCACCAGATGGTCTCGACGGTGCGCGCCACCCTGCCCGAGGGGCGCGGCGCGCTCGACCTCTTGCGCGCGCTGTTTCCGTGCGGCTCGATCACCGGAGCGCCCAAGATCCGCGCCATGGAACTGATCGCCGAAGCCGAGCGGACACCGCGCGGGCTCTACTGCGGTTCTATCGGTTATCTCGAACCCTCTGGCGATGCGGCTTTCAATGTGGCAATCCGCACTCTGCGTCTCGACCGTGACGGTCGCGCTGTCCTAGGGGTCGGGTCCGCCGTGGTCGCGGATTCGCAAGCGCTTCCCGAATGGCGGGAATGTCTGGTCAAAGGGGGTTTCGTGCGAGAGTCGCAAGTGCAGGTTGCCGGAGAAGTGGTGTCGCCTGCCAGCTTCGATCTGATCGAGACGATGCGCTTCACGCCCGAGGCGGGCATCGCGCTGCTCGAACTGCACCTCGAACGCATTGCCGCGAGCGCCGCCGCGCTGGGCTTCGGGTTCGACCGGCATGCGGTGCGCAACGCCATCCAGGCGCTGTGTTTCGAGGCCGAAGCTCCGTCGAAGCTGCGCCTCGTCGTCGGTCGTACCGGGGCGTTCTCGCTGGAACTGACCGATCTGCCCGACACTCTCGCCGAGCCCGCGACCGTCGCTGTGCTGCGCCTGCCAGTGGACAGCGGCGACTGGCGCCTCGCCCACAAGACCACCGATCGCGGCTTCTACGACAAGGGTCTCGAAGTGGCGCGCGCGAACGGTGCTGACGAGGCGATCCTGCTACGCGACGATGGCCTGGTGACCGAGGGCTGCTTCACCAACCTGTTCGTCGAGCGCGGCGGCACGCTGCTGACCCCGCACGCGACGCTGGGCCTGCTGCCGGGCGTGCTGCGCCGCTCGCTGCTGGACGCGGGCCGAGCGGTGGAAGCCGAACTGACGCTGGACGATCTCGCAGGCGGGTTTTTCATCGGCAATGCCCTGCGTGGGCTGATCCCCGCGCGGCTGCTGTAAATGGCCTGATGGGGCTTCGACAAGCTCAGCCTGAGCGGTTTTGAGAGCAGGTCTTTAAATTCCGCTCAGGCTGATCTTGTCGAAGCCCCCGCCGGACGATGCTTTGCGATCCTCGGCTCCTGTTCTAAGAGACGCCCCACAATGCACCTGTCCACCGCCCTTTCCCGCATCGCCCCGTCGCAGACCACGGCGATGACCGACCGCGCCACCCAGCTTCGCGAAGCCGGGCGCGACATCATCTCGCTCTCGGTCGGCGAGCCCGACTTCGCCACCCCGCCGCATGTGCTGGAAGCCGCCAAGGCCGCGCTCGACGGCGGGCAGACCAAGTACACCCCCGTGGGCGGCACCTCGCGGCTCAAGCAGGCCGCCGCGCTGCACTTCGCACGCGACCTCGGGATCGAGGTTCCGACGTCGCAAGTGACTGTCAGCGCGGGCGGCAAACAAGCGATCTTCCACGCCATGCTCGCCACGATCAGCGAGGGCGATGAGGTGATCGTCCCAGCCCCATGGTGGGTCAGCTATCCGGAAATCGTGCGCTTCGCCGGTGGCAAGGTGGTCCCGCTGCACACGCACGCCAAGGACAACTTCCGCTTCACCCCGGCCGACCTCGAAGCGCAGATCGGGCCGAATACCTTGTGGGTGCTGCTCAACAGCCCCGGCAACCCGACCGGCGCCTGCCTGCCCGCGGAAACGCTGCTCGGCATCGGCGAGGTGCTGCGCCATCATCCGCGCGTGCTGGTGATGTCGGACGATATCTACGCGCCGATCAACTATACGGGCGGCCCGCATGCCACGCTGGCGAACCTGTGCCCGGACCTTGCCGAGCGTATCCTGACCGTCTCGGGCGTCTCCAAGAGCCACGCGATGACGGGTTTCCGCATCGGCGTCGCCGCCGGGCCGGAGTGGCTCATCAAGGCGATGGAGCGGCTGCAGTCGCACTCCTCGGGCAACCCCTGCTCGATCAGTCAGGCCGCCGCCGTGGCCGCGTTCGAGGGACCGCAGGAATTTCTCGCCGAATGGTGCGAACGCTTCCGCGCCCGGCGCGACCTGGTGGTTTCGGCGATCAATGCGATCCCCGGCCTGTCGACGCCGGTGCCCGACGGCGCGTTCTACTGCATGGTCGATGCCGCGCCGCTGATGGAGCGCTTCGGCGACGACGCGAAGCTGGCGCTGCACCTGCTGGACCACGGCGTGGCGATCGTCCCGGCCTCGGCCTTCGGCGGGCGCGATGGCTTCCGCATCAGCTTCGCGGCCGACGAGGCCCAGTTGGTCGAGGCCTGCAGGCGGATTGCCGAGGCGGTGGGATAATCCTTTCCTTCGTCATTGCGAGCGCAGCGAAGCAATCCAGAGTCGAGCAAACCGCCCTGGATTGCTTCGCTGCGCTCGCAATGACGAACATTTAGGCTAAAGACGCATCAAGCGAATGGTCCTGCAGATTACGGGACGATGAAAGAAAGCACCATGCAACTCGAAATCCTCTTCGAAGACGGCGAAGCGCTCGTCATCGACAAGCCTGCGGGCCTTCCGCTCGACCGTCCCCGTGCGGGCGGCCACTGCCTGGAAGACCGCCTCGACGAACTGAAGCTCGGCTTTCACCGCGAACCCGCGCCGGTCCACCGCCTCGACCGCGACACATCGGGCTGCCTGCTGCTGGCACGCAACCCCAAGGCGCTCAAGCGCTTCTCCGCCGCCTTCGAGGAGCGCACGGTCGAAAAGCGCTATCTCGGCGTAGTTGCTGGCGAGGTCAGCGAGGACGAAGGCACCATCGCGCTGAACCTCTCCAAGGTCAGCACCGCGAAGGACGGCTGGCGCATGATCCCGGCGCGCAAGGGCAAGCCCGCCGTCACGCACTGGCGCAAGCTGGATGTACGGAACGGCCTGACCCTCGTGGAATTCCGCCCCGAGACTGGCCGCACCCACCAGATTCGCGTCCATGCCGCCTCGGGCCTCGGCTTCCCGCTGCTGGGCGATCCGGTCTACGGCACCAAGGGCGGCGCCCCGCGTACCATGCTTCACGCGGCCGGCCTGACCGTCCCGCGCGGTGACAAGGCGCCGATCGTGGCAGTCGCGCCCCTGCCCGCCGACTTCGCCGCCCTCGGTTTCGAGGACGTAACCCCGGAAGCAGCCCCCGAATGAGCGACGAGGTCGTCGAGCGCGCCTGGGCTCTCGCGACCGAGAGCTTCATCGCCTCGACCGGCCCGGGCGGGCAGAACGTCAACAAGGTGGCGACGGCGGTGCAACTGCGCCTCGACGTCTACGCCCTGCGCCTCACTCCGCCGGTATTCGCCCGCTTCAAGGAACTCGCCGGCAGCCGCATGACAGCGCGCGGCGAACTGGTGCTGACCGCGCGCCGCTTCCGCACGCAGGAAGCGAACCGCGCCGATGCCCGCGAACGCCTCGCCGACCTTATCACCGAGGCCCACAAGCTGCCTGAAAAACGCGCCAAGAGTCGCCTCAACCGCGTCGGCAAGGAACAGCGCCTGAAAGGCAAGAAGCTGCGCGGCTCGGTCAAGGCCGGGCGCGGCAAAGTCAGCTTCGACTGACTATCGAGCAGCCTCTGTAGCCTGCCCCTCGGAGGGTGCGACAGCCTCTGCAGGCGGCCGCCGCTCGTCCAGCATCGCAGCGGCTTCGTCGAGTGCGCGCGCCTCGCCCATCGTCACGCCGCCGGGACCGGGCGCGGTGTCGGACTTGGAACAGGCGGCCAGTGCAAGCAGGGCCATGGCGGACAAGGCGGATCTCATGCTTCCGCCCATAGCCGTTCGATCGTCAGACGTCGATGACCCGGGTATGCGGGTAATGCTTGTCGAGATGCTTGCGGATGATCTTGAGATTGCGGCTGTTCGAGCGGAACAGGAAATCGAACAGATCGCCCGCCACGGGGATTGCGCCGACCAGCGTATCGAACCCGACATTGGCGGTCATGCGCGCCAGTTGCCATTTCGACATGCCGAGATTGCGCGCCTCCCAAACGAGGTAGAGGCCCATGGCCGCCGCGACGAGATCACCTGCGACCGGGACCAGCCCGACCACCGCGTCCAGACCGACCTGGCGGCGGAGGCCCGGCACCGTGAAGGCCCGCTCCAACACGCGCTCCAACGCTTCCACACGGCGGCGCACCGATACCGGATCGTTGCCGAACGGAAGCTCATAATCCATGCGCCGCGCCGATGGGTTGACCACGTATTCCAGCCTCTTGTCGAACCGCGACTTCACGAGCCGCTTTCGCTTATTTGGTGAGCCAGGCCAGCGGCATCAAGGGATGCCAGCCCCACGGGTTTACCGAGAACCCGTCGACGCTGCCGCGCACCAGCGACCAGCGGATCGGCGTGCCGAAGGGGATGAAGACGTTGGCACCGGTCAGTTCCGCCTCGGCCTCGGTCAGCAGGGCGGCGCGTTCGGCAGGCGTGGCGGCGCTCGCAGCCTCGGCCACGCGCGCATCGGCCTCTTGCGAGCAGAGCCCCCGGCCCGCCTGGCACGAAAGGCGATTGAGATACCACCCCGCGCGCGGATAGCGGGCGACGTCGTCGACGAGCGCAAGATCGGCACCATCGGCATCCTTCGCCCGATCGAGACCGACGCCGATCGTCGCGAAGTCGGCAACCAGTCGATTGAACAGGACGGTGGCTCCACTCCCCTCGGGAAGCCAGACCCTCAAGCGGACGTGGTGGGCTCCTGACTGTCGAGCGCCCGGCGCACGCTCCTGGGACGGTGTCCCCGCCGGCCCGTGCCATGATCTCACCCGCGCGGCCGCGATCGCGCGGCGCTGATCCAGCGTCTGCTCGCCCCAGCGTTCGCCGATGGTCCCAAGGTCGCCATCGAGGCTGGGGGTAACGATACGCGTGGTCGCGGACCAGCCGCCGAGGCCGAAAGGCGAGATCAACCCCTCCCGGTCCACCGCCATGGCCAGCGCCTCGCGGTTGGCGGGCTCGGACAGGAAGCCCTTGTCGTTCATCACGTGCAGGCCGAACAAACCGACCACCGGGTCGAGCTGGATCGTCCCGCGCAGGATGCCGACCGAGCGGGTCTGCAGGAAATCCTGTATGCGCCCGCCCAGCACGAGATCGACGCTGCCGTCGTTGAACGCCGCCACGGCCTGCGCGCCCGGCAGCGCGTGCAAATGGATCTGTCGCGTGCGCTCGGCCCACTTGTCGATCGGCGGCAGGCCCAGCTTGGCCGGATCGATCGCGCTGAGCGTGGCGATGCCGCCCGATCGGGTCACGCTCATCGGGCCGGTGCCCTGTCCCTTGCGGTAAAGCCCCAGTTCCGGCTGGGCGAGAAGCTGGAGCAGGTAAGGCATCGGCCGCGTGAGGCGGATCTCAATCACGCGCCCGGCCATGGCGCGGACTTCGTCGATGCCCGCAAGGTCGTGCGCCAGCGGCCCGTCATCGAGCGCCTTGAGTGCAGCATTGATCGCACGGCGCGCAGATTCGGCGGTTATAGGCTCTCCGGTCGCCCAGTTGCCGTCGCGCAGGCGGAAGATGTAGCTCTGGCCGTCGTCCGTGACGATCCAGCGATCCGCAAGGGCGGGGATGACACGGCCCGCATCGTCGAAGGCAACCAGCCCCTCCACCGTCGAGGCGCGAACCAGTACGGCTCCGGCTGACAGACCGGCGCTTTCGGAAAACGGATCATCCGGCTCCCCGACCACGGCAACGCCCAGGGCCGAATTGTCGTAGCCACTGCAGGAGACGAGCATGAAGGCGGCCGCAACGGCCAGCACCCGCGAGGCTTGGCGCTTGGACAGCATGGAACAGGGAGTAGCCGATTTCCCGCGCCTCGCAACCGGCGCGCGGGATTTTTCCGCTTTCCCTCTCAGATCTTGCGCAGGAGCGTCGCGTCGGTCGTCGGGGCCTGGTAGTTGCGCAAGTAATCGGGGGTCATATGCTCGACCTGCCCGGCCTGGCCGGCCTGGCCGGCCTGCGCGCGGGCGAGGCGCGGATCGATGTCCTCGCGGAAAGCGACGCCGAAGCGGCTTTCCTGCACCCAGGCGACCGAGCCTTCGACCCAGCCGATATTGCGGATGTTGACCGAGACGACGGTACCGCGCACGACGCGCACGTTGCCTTCGCCCATCATGCCGCCGGCCGAGAGGTTGCGCACCTTGATCCGGAAATCGCCGTCGAGACCGTCCACGCGAAGGTCAGCCATGAGGAACAGGCTGTCGCGCGCAATCTGCCGATTTTCACCTTGGTTCATGCGATCTTCGTCCGGGGCGTTTCAAAATGCACGTCACGATCGTGCCGCCAATGCGCGGCAAACTACCGTGCTTTGACCCGTATTCCTAGCCGCCATTGGCAAACAAAGGCTTAATGTCCCGGCTCCGGACAGAGTCGGAGCCGGGTCTTGACCTTATTTGTCGGAATTGCGGCACCGGGCCGGTGCCGCGATCCAATCAATCGTCGCGCGAGACTTTCTCGCGACGCTCGTGCGCTTCCTGCGCCTCGACCGTCATGGTCGCGATCGGACGCGCTTCGAGACGACCGAGGCCGATCGGCTCGCCGGTGACCTCGCAGTAGCCGTATTCGCCTTCCTCGATGCGGCGCATGGCCGAATCGATCTTGGCGATCAGCTTGCGCTGGCGGTCGCGGGTGCGCAGTTCGATACCCCAGTCGGTCTCGCTCGAGGCGCGATCGTTGAGGTCGGGTTCGCGAATCGGGCCGTCCTGCAACTGCTGCAGCGTGCCTGCTGCCGCATCGAGGATCGACTTTTTCCATGCCAGAAGCAGCCGCCGGAAATAATCCTGCTGTGCCTCATTCATGTATTCTTCGTCAGGTTCGGAAATGTAGGCGCCGCCAATTGCACGCTTTGCCTTGGCGAGTACATCGATTTCGTCAGCTAGGGCCGTTGCCATCCAGAGAAACTCCGCAGTGCTTCCACAGATCGCCAACGCCCTGCAGCCCCGAATTTTTTCCGGTAACCGTACAACGATCCGCAGTTGAGGCGGCCTATAATTCCGCACTCTTGACCGCACAAGCGTATATGCATGCACATCCACAAAATTCTTAACGCCGTCTCCGGGTGACACAGAGTTAATCCGCAGGGAGGGCCTGCGCGCAGTCGCCGTTAACCATTTCTTGATCGCCGTCGGACAGATTGGCCAAATCGAACGCAGGGGCCATTTGCAAACGATTGAGGTCCACGCGGTCACAACCCTTTTTGAAGGCACGGGGATTACGATGGAAACTGTCTGGATTAACCAGGATCTCGCCACGCCGGCCGCCGCGAACGACTTCGCAGGCGACATGCTCATCGCCGAGGCGCTGTCCGCCGCCGCGCAGGGCGATGCCTCGGCTTATTTCGATCTCGGTGTCGCATTCTCGACCGGCAGCCACGGCGCCCCTTGCGACCTCATCGAAGCGCACAAGTGGTTCAACCTCGCCGCCGTGGGCGGGCACGAGGAAGCCACTGTCTGCCGCGCTGAAGTCGCCGACGACATGACGGCCCGCGAAATCGCCGAAGCCCAGCGCCGCGCGCGCCAGTGGCTGGGCGCGACGGTCCGCAAGGCTGCCTGAGCTAGCCCTTGCGGAAGGGCGAATGCCCGCCTAGCCGGAGCTGGTCGGTGGCGATCCCTGCCCGCTCCTGCTCGAGATAGTCGGCAATCGCGGCCCGCAGGCCATCATGGACGATGTAGTGCGCCGAGATCGTGCGCACCGGCTCGTATCCTCGCGCCAGCTTGTGCCCGCCCTGCGCGCCCGCTTCGACACGGCCCAGGCCCAGCCGGATCGCGGCATCGATCGCCTGATAGTAGCACAGTTCGAAGTGCAAGAACGGCTTGTCGACGACGGCGCCCCAGTAGCGTCCGTACAGCGCCTCCTCGCCGATGAAGTTCAGCGCGCCCGCCACCGGGTGCCCGTCGATGAAGGCCAGCACCATCAGGATGCGATCGGCCATCGTCTCGCCCAGCAGGCTGAAAGCCTCACGCGTGAGATAGGGGCGGCCCCATTTGCGCGCGCCTGTGTCCTGGTAGAAATCCCAGAACGCTTCCCAGTGCGTCTCGGTGATCTCATCGCCTGACAGAGCGCGAATCTCGACGCCCTCCTGCGCTTTCTCGCGCTCCTTGCGCAGATCCTTGCGCTTGCGGGACGACAGTTGCCCGAGGAAATCGTCGAAAGTCGCGTAGCCGCGATTCTCCCAGTGAAACTGAATGTCCTCGCGCAGCAGCCATCCGGCGTTCTGGAACACGGGGACCTGCGCCGGTTCGATGAAGGTCGCGTGGGCGGAGGAGAGGCCATTGTCACGGCACAGCGTCTCCGCCGCGCGCAGTAGCGGCAGCATGAGTTCGGGATGCGGTGTCAGCAGGCGCGGGCCGGTGGCCGGGGTGAAAGGCACCGCAATCTGCAGCTTGGGATAGTACGATCCGCCCGCCCGGTGCCAGGCATCGGCCCAGGCATGGTCGAAGACGTACTCGCCCTGCGAGTGCCCCTTCAGGTAGGCCGGAAGCGCGGCGGCGAGGCTGCCGTCAGGACCGTCGATCACCAGCGGTAATGGCGTCCAGCCGCTGCGGCCGCCGACGCTGCCCGATTCCTCCATCGCAGTGAGGAAGGCGTGAGCGACGAAGGGATTCGCCCCATCGGTCAGCGCATCCCACTGATCGGCGGGCAGATCACCCACGGCGCCGAGCAGGCGGGCGGTGAAGGCGCCCTCGCTCACGCGTCCCCTTCGCGAATCTCGAAAATGGCCGCATCGGCGTAAGCGGCAGCGCGCTCGTCGTGCTCGGGCGCGCGCACCGTCCAGGTCGCGACCGGCAGGCCCCGGCGGCGCTGGGCAGCGGCGAAGCGGCTCGGCAGGTCGCGCACGTCGTAGGCGAGAAAATCGGGCCGGGCATGCCAGAGCCACAGACGGCGACGGATCTTGCCCGCCAACGCGCGATCCTCGCCCTCGGAAATGATGAGCCCGCGCACGGTATGCGGCGAATGGCGCCAGTACCAGCGCGAGACGCGCGGGTCGAAACTCATGACGGCATGGTTGCCGGTATAGCCCTCCAGCACCCGGCGAACCGCGAGGCACAGCGCGGCGATGCGCACCTTGCGGTCGGACTTGATCTCGATGAGCACCGGCACCTTGCCGCCGACTTGCGCCAGAACCTGCCGCAGGGTGGGTATGGTCTCGGCCGTGCCGGACAAAGTTATGGTGCCCAGCTGCGCCGCGCTGCGGCGCTCGGTGGGGCCGCTCTCGCCGGTCAGGCGGTCGAGCGTATCATCATGGAAGACGACCGGTTGCCCATCACCGGAACGCTGCACGTCCAGTTCGATGCCGTTGCCCGCCGCGATGGCCCTGGCGAAGGCCGCGCGCGAGTTTTCCGGCACGCCGCTGCCGTGTAGCCCCCGATGGGCATAGTCCTGCGCCCCGACCCACGCGACCTTGCGCGGATCGGGTGCAGGTGCACGCCAGCGATCAAGCAGGGCGAACGGCAACGATGGCGTCCACTTCGACGGCGGCGCCCAGCGGCAGCACCGGCACGCCGACCGCGCTGCGCGCATGCTTGCCAGCATCGCCGAACACCGCGACCATCAGCTCGGAGGCGCCGTTGATGACCTTGGGCTGGTCGGTGAAGTCGCCGGTCGAATTGACGAAACCGCCCAGTTTGACGATCCGCTCCACCCGGTCGAGCGAGCCGAGCGCGGCCTTGAGCTGCGCCAGGATCATCACGCCGCAGGCCTGTGCGGCTTCGGTGCCTGCCTCAATGGAGACATCCTCGCCCAGACGGCCGGTGACGAGCTTGCCGTCTACGAAAGGCAGCTGGCCGGAAACGTGAGCCAGACCATTGGTCTCGACCACGGCGACGTAAGCGGCGACCGGAGCCGCCGCTTTGGGCAGGGTCAGGCCGAGTTCGGCGAGACGGTCATCGATCTTGCTCATGGAATTCCTCTTCTTCGCGGGTCAGGCTGTCGAGCAGCCAGGGAAGCGCGGTCTTCCAGTCATCGATCCGCGCATGGGCGTGGCCGAGTTGGAGAGCGCACTTGATGTTGGGGGCGATCTTGGGCTCACCGCACAAGTGCAGGCGGCGGACATGCGGCGAAACCTCGAAGACCGAACCATGATGCTGCGACAGGTCGTCGATGAAGACCGCACGGCTGGGCCGGTACTCGTCGAGGATCGCCTGGAGCGCCGGGCCTTTCGGCCCCTGGTTGGTGAAGACGCGCAGCGGCATGCCGTGTTCGATCAGCTGCGCCTCGCGCGCCTCGCGGCGGAAATCCATGAGGTTGGTGAGGACCACCACGTCGGCGTGCTCGCGGATCGCGGCGATCGCATCGACGGCGCCTTCGATCGGCGTCTGGCGGTGCATCTGCGAATCGAAGAAGCCGTTGAGCAGCGTCCACATCTCCGCCTGTTCCAGCGGCGTGTCGCTGCCGATCCGGCGCATCGACTTGTAGAACTCGCCGTTCTCGATGTCGAAGTGGACGCCTTCTTCCTCGGCCAGCCAGTCGCGGAAGTGCTTGATCATGTGGAGCAGCACTTCATCGCAGTCGGTGATGAGCAGCGGTTTCGTCATGCGCCCAGCTTCCTTTGTGCGGCAACCAGCACCTCGGGCTGGACGCCCAGCGCATCGGCCGCGCCCAGCAGGTCCGGCTCGTGCGCGCACAGGAAATCCATCACCGCACCCAGCGTGGAGGGTTCACCCAGCGAGGCGCGCAGTTCCTCCGGCATCAGGCCGGTGAGCGAGAGGAAACGCTCGGCACGGTCCTGATCGCTCAGGACCCAGCCGAGGGCATTCAGGGCCAGCGCCTGCGGATCGGATGGGGATGAGGGCTCTCGAAGAATTGTCAGTCTCACTCGGACGGAATAGACGGGGTATATTACCCCAGATGGTCATCAGGGCGTCGAATGGCAAAGCGAATCCTCATTGTCGAGGACAACGATCTCAACCGGAAGCTGTTTTGCGACGTGCTTCGCAGTCAGGGCTACGCGGTGGAGCCGTGCGCCGATGGCCTCGATGCGCTCGACAAGGCGCGGCAATTCGTGCCGAATCTCGTCATCATGGACATCCAGCTGCCCAATGTCTCGGGGCTGGACCTGATCGAGGCGGCGAAGAAGGACCCCGTCCTGCGCACGATTCCCGTACTCGCGGTGACCGCTTACGCCGGCAAGGGCGACGAGGAACGCATCCGCGAGGCAGGCGCCGAAGGCTATCTGGCGAAGCCGGTTTCGATCGGCCCGTTCATGCAGGCGGTACGGGCGCTGCTGTAAGCGCGCCCTTGACATGTTACACTCGCGCCGCTTTTGCGCCGCAATTCCCGGCCAGAGAGCCGCCCGACGCTTTCGGAGTTAGATACCCATGGACCGCGCAGAGACTTCGGCCCGCATCGCCGCGCTGATCGAGCCCTTCAACAAGAAGGGCGTCGAAGTGACCGACGCCACCCGTTTCACCGACGACCTGGAATTCGACAGCCTGACGGTGATGGACTTCGTCGCCGCCATCGAGGACGAGTTCGACATCATCATCTCGATGAATGCGCAGGCCGAGATCGAGAATTTCGGCCAGCTCGTCGATGCCGTGGTCAAGCTCAAGGGCTGATTGCAAATGTCTGATACTACTGATCTTTTCAGCAAGTTTGACCCGCTCATCAAGATGCGGAGCGACCTTCTGGCCACCGGCGTGACCGATCCGTTCGGACTGGTCATGGAGAAGGTGATCTCCCCCACCGTTGCCCTGTGCAACGGGCGCGAGACGATTTTGCTGGGCACTTACAACTACATGGGCATGACCTTCGACCCCGACGTGATCGCGGCGGGCAAGCAGGCGCTCGACGACTTCGGCTCGGGCACCACCGGCAGCCGGGTACTCAACGGCACCTACGCGGGCCATAAGGCAGTCGAAGAGGCGCTTTGCGACTTCTACGCCATGGACCACGCTATGGTGTTCTCGACCGGCTACCAGGCCAACCTCGGGATCATCTCGACCATCGCCGGCAAGGGCGATTACATCGTCCTCGACATCGACAGCCACGCCTCGATCTGGGACGGCTGCAAGATGGGCGAGGCCGAAGTCGTGCCCTTCAAGCACAACGACATCGAGGCGATGGAAAAGCGCCTCAAGCGCATTCCCGAGGGCGCCGGCAAGCTGGTGATCCTCGAGGGCGTCTACTCGATGCTGGGCGATATCGCCCCGCTCAAGGAGATGATCGCGGTCGCCAAGAAGTACGGCGCCATGGTGCTGGTCGACGAGGCGCACTCGATGGGCTTCATCGGCCCCAACGGGCGCGGCGTGGCCGAAGAGCAGGGCTGCCTCGACGACGTCGACTTCGTCATCGGTACGTTCTCCAAGTCGGTCGGCACCGTCGGCGGCTTCTGCGTCTCGAACCACCCCAAGTTCGAGATCATGCGCCTGGTTTGCCGCCCCTACGTGTTCACCGCCAGCCTGCCGCCGAGCGTCGTCGCCACCGCGACCACCTCGATCCGCAAGCTGATGACCGCCGCCGACAAGCGCGCCCATCTGTGGGACAGCTCGCGCACGCTGCACAAGGGCCTGACCGACGCGGGCTTCCAGCTCGGCACCACCGAACCGCAGAGCGCGATCATCTCGGTCATCATGCCCGATCTGGAGCGCGGCGCAATGATGTGGGAGGCGCTGCTGCACGAGGGGCTCTACGTGAACCTCGCGCGCCCGCCGGCGACGCCTGCGAACATGACGCTGCTGCGCTGCTCGCTCTGCGCCGAGCATTCGGCAGAGCAGGTCCAGCAGATCATCGGCATGTTCACCCGCGCCGGGACTGCGGTGGGGATCATCTGACCTCGCATTCCTCCCCGAGCTTTGCTCGGGGAGGTGGCAGCCCGTCAGGGTTGACGGAGGGGGAATCGCCTCGCCTCTCCCCCTCCACCACTCTTCGAGTGGTCCCCCTCCCCGTTCCGGGGAGGAACTACGTCAGCTATGGATGGCCACGTAGTTCAGGAAAGCCGTCATCCAGCCGCCGAGGAAATCGGCCGACTGCGCGCCCACGGTGCCGTCCTCGTTCAATAGCCCGTCCTTCCACTGCAGGAACGCCTCGGGCGCGCCGAGCGTCGGCATGTCGAGATAGGCCAGCACGTTGCGCAAGTGCTGCTGCGCCAGCGCCGTCCCGATCGCGCCCACCGATACGCCGATCACCCCCGCCGGCTTGCCCGCCCAGGCGCTCTGCCCATAAGGCCGCGAGGCATTGTCGATCGCGTTCTTGAGTACGCCCGGCATCGAGCGGTTGTATTCGGGCGTCACGAACATCACCCCGTCCGAACCCGAAACCAGCGCCTTCAGCGCCTTGACGCTCTCCGCCTGATCGCCATCGTCGTCCTGATCGTAGAGCGGCAGCGCGCCGATGTCGGCGAACGTGAAGTCATGCCCCTCGGCGGCGGGCAGGCGGATCAGCGCCTCGGCCAGCTTGCGGTTGAACGATTCGGCGCGCAGGCTGCCGACGACGACGGCGATCTTGGACATGGCTGTCTCCTCTTGCGGATGCGCCGGGTATCCACCCGCAGCATGTCAGGAGCAAGACCCCGTCAGTGGCCTGTCTTTCAGTGGATCGAGATGATCCCGTCCACTGCCCGCCATTCCTGCGGCCCGATCAGATGATTGTGGGCGATCCGCACCGAATGGAGCGGCCCCTCGATTTCGCGCGTCCAGTAGTCGAGGAAATCGCGCAGCACCGGAAAGCGCGGCGCCACGTCGTATTGCTGGAAAGCGAAGAGCTGCAGGAACCGGGGATGGTCGGGCAGGAAATAGTGGATCTCGACAGTCGTGAGGCCATAGCCCTCAAGCTGCCTGAGGAAATCCGCGGAAGCACGGAAATCCGACGATGCTCCAACCGGTAGACCAGCCATAGCCCTCCTTCCGGCACCGCTACCTTGCGGTGCAGCACGGAGAGGATGACACAATGGTTACAGCCGTCAAGTCACTGCGAAGGGCGGAAAATTCCGGAGATGATGGGCCGCCGGCGACGTGTGCCTCTCAGACCGTCTGCGCCACCGCCGAAGCGCACTTCTCCGTCGTTTCCTTCGATCCGCCGCCGAGCAGCGAGACGGCGAGGAACCCGGCGATGATCAGCACCACGAAACCCACCGTCACCTTGCCCAGATGCTTGTCGATCACCGCCTTGATCGGCGCACCGAACAGGCGGAACAGCACGCCCACGATCATGAAGCTGATCGAGCGCGAGACGATCGAGGCGCCCACGAACACCAGCAGGTTCATGCCGATGAACCCGGCGGTGATCGTCAGCAGCTTGAACGGGATCGGCGTCGCGCCCTTCACGATGATGATCTCGGCGCCGTAGTCGCGCAGGTAGCACGCCGCCTTGGGGAAGCTTTCCGACAAGTGCAGCGCGCGCAGCAGCGCCTCGCCGAAAGCGGCATAGGCGAAGTGGCCGATCGCATAGCCCAGCAATCCGCCCGCCACCGATGCCACCGTGGCGATCGCGGCATAGCGAATCGCCTTCTTCGGCTCGGCCAGGCACATCAGGCCCAGCAGCGGGTGCGGCGGGACAGGGAAAAAGCTCGCCTCCATGAAGGCGAAAGCGGCCAGCCACCAACCGGCATGGCGGTGCGAGGCCTTGGCCATGGTCCATTCGTAGAGGCCGCGCAGCATTCGAGAATTCCCCCCGGGAGACAGTCGGCACCCTGATCAGGGCGCGATGATAGGATCCAACCACCCCTCGTCATTGCGAGCGAAGCGAAGCAATCCAGGGCAGGGCAGAACGCCTTGGATTGCTTCGCTTCGCTCGCAATGACGAGTTCGCGGTAAAGTTATCGTGATCTAGAAGCCGCGCTGCATCGCGGCAAGCATCAACACGAAAACCAATTTGGTTATTTTTGTTGACATTGTTCCACCATTTGTGTACATAACAGGAACAACGCAGACGCCCCCGAGTCGTCCCGCCGCTCTCTCCGGTTCGCGGACGTGCCCGCCTCTCCAGTACAGGATCCCCCCCATGGTCGAGCCGAAGCAGGCTTCGCCCGGCGCGAAGACGCGCCGTCCGCGAACCAAGATCAGCGCCGCATTAATGGAAGAGGAAGAGGGCGACCTCAACAAGCACTGGCGCAAGTATTTTCTTGCCGCGCTGGCCGAAACCTCGAACGTCACCGCCGCGGCCGCCATCGCCGGCGCTCACCCCAGCCGTGCCTACAAGGTGCGCCGGATGGAGCCGGAGTTCGCCCGCAAGTGGCAGACCGCGCTGCTCGAAGGCTACCAGAACCTCGAACTCGAAGTGCTCCACCGCTTGCGCTTCGGCGAGGACAAGGACGGCGCGGTCAAGTTCGACAACGCCAATGCCCTGCGCCTGCTCGGCCTCCACCGCGAGAACGTGGCGCGCGAACGCGCCATGCGTGAGAACGAAGACGTCGCAGTCGTGCGCGCCGCCATCGACGCGAAGCTGGAACAGCTGCGCCGCCAGGTCGTCGCCCGCCGCAGCGCGGAGACGAAGGACGCCGCGAATGGCTGATTACGACTGGCTGCGCGAGGCGACCGAAACCGAGATCGAGGACCATATCGCCGCGCTCGATCCCGAGCATCGCCGCGAATGGGCGTGGCACTGGAATGTCTGGGCGCGCCCTGAACAACGACCGCCCGCAAGCGACTGGCGCGTATGGCTGGTCATGGCCGGGCGCGGCTTCGGCAAGACCCGATGCGGCGCCGAATGGACCTCCTCGATCGCCGAGGCCGAGCCCACCGCGCGCATCGCCCTCGTCGCCGCAAACCTCACCGAAGCCCGCGCCGTGATGGTCGAGGGCGAGAGCGGGCTGCTCAACGTCGGTGCGCCGTGGCGGCGGCCGGTGTTCGAGCCCTCGCTGCGCCGCCTCACATGGCCGAACGGCGCGCAGGCCACGCTCTATTCCGCCGCCGAGCCCGAATCCCTGCGCGGCCCCCAGCACAGCCATGCGTGGTGCGACGAGATCGCCAAGTGGGACAACGCCTCCGCCCGCGCGACAAGCGCATGGGACAACCTGATGATGGGCCTGCGCCTCGGCACCGACTGCCGCGTGGTCGCCACCACTACCCCGCGCAGCGTACCGCTGGTGACACGGCTGATCGCGGCCGAGCGCGTCACGGTGACGCAGGGCAGCACGTTCGACAACGCCGCCAACCTGCCCGCGCAATTCCTCGACGCGATGCGCGGGACGTACGGCGGCACCCTGCTCGGAAGGCAGGAACTGGACGGCGAACTCATCGCCGACGTCGAAGGCGCGCTGTGGTCGCGCGCCTTGCTGGAAACCTGCCGCGTCGATGCCGCGCCCGAGATGGTGCGTGTGATCGTGGCCGTCGATCCCCCCGCTTCGGCCGGGGGAGACGCCTGCGGTATCGTCGTCGCCGGGCTTGCGGCGGACGGCACCGCGCACGTCCTCGCCGATGCCTCGGTCGAGAAAGCCGGGCCGGAACGCTGGGCGCGGGCAGTGGCCGCCACCGCCGAAGCCTGGAACGCCGACCGCGTCGTCGCCGAAGCGAACCAGGGCGGCGCGATGGTCGCCTCGGTGCTGCGCGCGGCGCAAGTGTCGCTGCCGCTCAAGCTGGTGCACGCCAGTCGGGGCAAGGCCGCGCGGGCGGAACCGGTCGCGGCCTTGTACGAAGCGGGCCGGGTCCGCCACGCCGGAACCTTCGCAGCGCTGGAGGACCAGATGTGCGGGCTGCTGGCAGGCGGCGGCTATCAGGGACCGGGGCGCTCTCCCGACCGGGCCGACGCTCTGGTCTGGGCCTTGAGCGAACTGATGCTCGGGAAGGTTTCAGATCCGAAAGTGCGAATTGCCTGAAGAAAAACGCAGGGGAGCATAGCCCCCCTGCACCCCCATTACCGTCGAGGTTCCGCGCGCAGCCTCGTCCCGCGCCCACCGTGAGCCGGGAGACATAGCCTGCGGCGCCATCTGGGCTGAGGCTGCTACGCGCACGACGACGACAGTTCCGGGGTCTGGGGCAATGGCCCCAGGACTTCCCTTCCCTGATTTCCCTCTTCGAAAGGAACCCTCTCCCGTGTCCTTCCTCGAATCGCTCGTCGCCGCTTTCAAGGGCGCAAGTGACCGACCTGTGCTCGCGCGCGGATCGGCATCGCCGTGGTTCTTCGGCCACTCCGGCGGCGAGCGTGCTCCCTTCGACTACAACCATGCAGTGCGTCGCGCGTATCTCGAAAACCCCGTCGCGCAGCGTGCTGTGCGGTTGGTGGCCGAGGGCATCGGCGGCGCGCCGCTCAAGCCTACCGATACGGCGCTGGCCGCGCTCGTCAGCGACACCAGCGCCGGGCAGTCGCTGCTGGAGACGCTCGCCTCGCAGCTGCTGCTTCATGGCAATGCTTACGTGCAAGTCATGAAGGACGCGCGCGGCCGTCCGGTCGAACTGTTCGCGCTGCGGCCCGAGCGGGTCAGCGTGGTCGCGGGCGAGGACGGCTGGCCTGCCGCCTATGCCTATGAAGTCGCCGGTCGCCGCCTGTCGATCACGCTGCTGGACGAGGACGCTTCGCCCAACGTGATCCACATCCGCCATTTCCATCCGGGCGACGATCACTACGGCGCCGGGTGCCTGTGCGCGGCGGACGAGGCGATCGCCACGCACAACGCGGCTTCGGCGTGGAACCGGCAATTGCTGGAGAACGCGGCGCGACCTTCCGGGGCTCTGGTCTACGAAGGCCCGGACGGCGCCGCGCTGACCGGCGAGCAGTTCGACCGGCTCAAGGCCGAACTCACCGCCGCTTATGCGGGCATGGCGAACGCCGGGCGGCCGATGCTGCTGGAGGGCGGCCTCAGTTGGCAGGCGATGGCGATGACGCCCGCCGACATGGATTTCGCCACTCTCAAGGCCGCCGCCGCGCGCGACATCGCGCTCGCTTTCGGGGTGCCGCCGATGCTGCTCGGCCTGCCGGGCGACGCGACCTACAACAACTACCGCGAGGCCAACCGCGCCTTGTGGCGGCTCACCCTGCTGCCGCTGGCGTCCAAGATCTTCGCCGCGCTGGGCGAGGGCCTTGCCCCGTGGTTCCCCGGTGCTGCGCTCGCCATCGACCTCGACCGCGTGCCCGCGCTGGCCGAGGACCGCGAGCGGCTGTGGTCGCAGGTCAGCGCTGCCGATTTCCTCGACCCGTCCGAGAAGCGCCGCCTTCTGGGCCTTGATGAAGGGAACAAATCATGAACTCAAATGACATGCTGGCCGGACTGCTCGCGCAGGCGGCATCCGAGGGGAGCGACCTCGTCACCCTGCGCGCCGTCGTGGAGGAGGCAAGCGAACTGGGCGCGAAACGAATGCTCGCCCGCATCGGCCTGGGCGACGCCACCGCCCCGCAGGACGTCAGCGAACTGCGCGAACTGCTGCAGGCCTGGCGCGATGCCAAGTCGAGCGCGCGGCGCACGGTGCTCAGCTGGATCATGCGCGGCGCCCTCGCCCTGCTGCTGCTTGGCCTGACCGTACGGCTGGGTGCGACGGAGCTGCTGCGATGATGCGTTTCGCCGGTTACGCGGCCCTGTTCGGCCAGCCCGACGCCGGGCGCGACACCATCCGCGCGGGCGCCTTCGCCCGCTCGCTGGCCGAACGCCGCGATCCGATCCCGCTCTACTGGCAGCACCGCCCGGACCTCCGCATCGGCTGGGTCGAAACCGCCGTCGAGGACGCGCGCGGCCTGCGCGTGGTCGCGCGCGTAGACAACCCGGACGGCGCGGCGGGCCTCGCCCTCAAGCGCGGCTCGGTCACCGGCCTGTCCTTCGGCTACCGCGCCCGTGCCAGCCGCCGCTCCGATGCGGGGCGCGAACTGCTCGACGTGGAGCTGTTCGAGGTCAGCCTCGTCACCCACCCGATGCAGCACGGCGCGCGGGTGCATCTGGTTTCTCCGTCGTCCCGGACCTGATCCGGGACCGCTGGCCGGGCCGCGCCCAACCCATGGCGAAGCGCCCGGAGTGACAGCCACCGCCTAAAGACAGCCACCGGTCCCGGGTCGAGCCCGGGACGACGTCATGGCTCCCCCCTTCCCCACCACAGAAAGGTGCCTACCCATGGAATCCACTGCTCCCGTCGAGGCGATCGACGCCTCGTTCGACCTAGTCGCGCGCCAGGATGCCACCGACGCCGCCGTCACGGCCCTTCGCACCGACGTCGACGACGTGAAGGCCCGCCTCGACCGCGTCTCGCGCGCTGCCTCGCGGCCGCTGATCGAGGGCATGGGCGCCGCACCCTCGCTCGAAGTGAAGAGCTTCGTGCAGGGCTACCTGCGCTCGGGCCGCGAGACGGAACTCAAGTCGCTCTCCGGCGCGGCCCTGGCCGACGGCGGCTATGCCGTCCCGCGTGAGATCGACGCGCTGATCTCGGCCCGGCTCAAGAACATCAGCCCGATCCGCGCGATCGCGCAGGTCGTGCAGACCAGCACGGCGGGCTACCGCAAGCTCATCACCACCGGCGGCACCGCCTCGGGCTGGGTGAGCGAGACCGCCGCGCGCCCCGAAACCGCGACGCCCAGCTTCGCCGAGATCGCCCCGCCCTCCGGCGAACTCTACGCCAACCCGGCGGCGAGCCAGGCGATGCTCGACGATGCCGCCTTCGACATCCAGTCGTGGCTGGCCGACGAGATCGCGATGGAGTTCGCCCGCGCCGAAGGCGCCGCCTTCGTCAGCGGCACCGGCACCAACCAGCCGCGCGGCTTCCTGACCGGCACCACCAGCGCCTCGGCCGACGGTGCCCGCACTTTCGGCCAGCTGCAGCACATCGTCTCGGGCAATGCGGCGGGCTTCGACACCTCGCCCGAACTGAAGCTGATCGACCTCGTGCACTCGCTCAAGGCGGGTCACCGCCAGGGCGCGAGCTGGGTGATGAACTCGAAGACGCTGGCACAGGTGCGCAAGCTGAAGGCGGCGGACGGCTCGTTCCTGTGGCAGCCGGGCCTGATGGAGGGCCAGCCCAACCGCCTGCTCGGCTACCCGGTGGTCGAGGCCGAGGACATGCCCGACATCGCCGCGAACGCCCTGCCGATCGCCTTCGGCAACTTCCGCGCCGGCTACCTCATCGCCGAGCGCACCGCGACCTCGATCCTGCGCGATCCGTTCACCAACAAGCCCTTCGTCCACTTCTACGCGACCAAGCGGATCGGCGGGCAGGTGCTGGATTCCGACGCGATCAAGCTGCTGCGCATCTCTACCTGACGCCCCGCAGGTAGAGCGCCCGCGCCGCCGTTTCCCCTCCCGGCGGCGCGGGTGACCTGAGAGGGCTTCGACAAGCTCAGCCTGACCCTTCGACAAGCTCAGGGTGAGCGGAGGTTAGTGCAGACCTCCCAATTCTGCTCAGGCTGAGCTTGTCGAAGCCCCCTCGGCACAAACCACCCCCTTCCTACCATTCGGAGACACCCACCATGCGGGTCATCCTCACCCCGCCCACGCTGCCGCCCCCGGCGCTGGCCGAACTGAAGCAGTGGCTGGGCATCACCACCGCCACCGACGACGCCTCGCTGACCGGGCTGCTCGCCGCCGCGCTGGACACCTGCGAGGCCTTCACCGGCTCCCTGCCGATCGAGGCCGAGTGCGAGGAAGTGCTCTCCACCCGCCCCGAGAGGCACAAGTTCTGGCACACGCTGGCGACGCGCCCGGTCCAGGCCATCGCCTCGGTCGAGACGATCGCGGCGGACGGCACCCGCACCACGCTCGCGCCGGGCAGCTGGGAGGCGGACCTCGACGCCGACGGCACCGGCCGCTTGCGGCTTCCCCTGCCCGGCGCGGAGAGCCGCGTCGCGGTGCGCTTCACCGCCGGTCTCGCGCCCGAATGGGACGCCCTGCCCGAAGCGCTGCGCCACGGCGTCGTCCGCCTCGCCGCACACCAGCACCGCGAGCGTGACGGCAACGGTGCCGCGCCTCTGCCGCCTGCCTCCGTCGCCGCGCTGTGGCGTCCGTGGCGCCGGATGCGCCTGAAATGACGGGCGCCATGAAGGCCGAGACCGACTTCGACGCCCTCGCGCGGCGGCTGACCGCAAACGCCGCTGCCCTCGCCGTCGCCTGGGCTACCAGCCGCCGTCTCGCTGCCCGTCAGGATGATAGCCGCTGGCGCCGCGCGGGCCTCGTCTGGCCGCTGTTCGCGAAAGGATAAGTCATGGAAATCCCCCTTCGCGCCGCCCTGATCGCATGGCTGGCCTCCGACATGACCCTCGCGGCGAACCTCAACGCGGTGGTCGAGGAAGCCTCCTCGCGCACCAGCCTGCCGTGGCTAGCCATCGCCTCGAGCGCCAGCACCGACTGGAGCTGCAAGACCGCCCCGGGTCGCGAGGTCCGCGTGGCGCTGGAACTGCACTGCCGGGGCGATGCGCCCGATGCGGCGGCGGACCTCGTCACCGCCATCGAGGCGCGGGTGGACAGCCTGCCGCGCCTGCAGCCGGGCTTCCAGATCGCGACAATCCAGTTCCTGCGCGCCCGCGCCGAACAGCGCGGTGAAAGCCGCCGCGCGATCCTGCTCGAATACAGATTTCGCCTGCTGGCGCAGTGACGACTGATTTCACGCGCAGGTTGCGACAGGCCCACCCACAACCCCTCCCGCAAGCGGGAGGGGAGACCCGAGGTAAGGCCCTCCCGCTTGCGGGAGGGCCGGGAGGCTTGGCCCGAAGGGCCTAGCCGGACGGGGTAGGCCAACGCGACGCTGCGTGCCCCCTCTCTTTCACCAAAGGAGCCTTACCATGCCCGCCCAGAAAGGCAGCGCCTTCCTCCTCAAGATCTCCAACGGCAGCGTCCCCGCCGCCTACCAGACCGTCGCGGGGCTGCGCACCACTCAGATGTCGGTCACCGGAGACGCCGTCGTCGTCACCTCCAAGGACAGCGGTGGCTGGCGCGAACTGCTTTCCGGCGCGGGCGTGCGCTCGGTCTCGGTGAGCGCGGCGGGGATTTTCCTCGGCAGCGCGGCGGAGGCGCAGGTGCGCGCCAACGCCATGGCCGGCACGCTTGGCGACTACGAACTCAGCTTCGAGGACGGCGAACGGCTGCGCGGCAAATTCCTCGTCCAGCGCCTCGACTACGCGGGCGATTTCAACGGCGAGCGCAACTACACGCTCCAGCTCGAAAGCTCGGGCGAGGTGGTCCCGGCATGACGCCCAACCCCCTGCGCGGCGAGGCGGCGATCGCCATCGGCACCGGCGCCTACGTGATGCGCCCCAGCTTCACCGCGCTGGTCGCCGCCGAGGAGGAACTCGGCCCCCTCTTCGCCCTCGTCGAGCGGGCGGGTTCGGGCCAGCTGCGTCTCGCCGAGATGGCCACGCTGTTCTGGCACTGCCTGCCCGAAGCCGACCGACCCGAACGTGAAACGGTGGGCGCGGCGATCGTCGCCCAGGGCCTCGCCGCCTGCGCCGCGCCGCTGCGGGTGCTGCTCGCGCAAGTGCTCAAGGGCAGCGCGTGACCTTCGCGGCCGCCGCGCTGGCCCTTTGCGGCCTGTCCGCGCGCACGCTGGGGTGGCGGCCTGCCGAGTTCTGGGCGGCCACCCCGGCCGAACTGGCCGCCGCGCTCGGCCTGCTCTCCCCCGGCGCGCCTGCGGGCTTCGACCGGGACACCCTCGTCAAGCTGATGGAAACCGATCATGGACGATGAAATCGACAGCCTCCTCGTCGAGGTCCGCGCCGGCACCGATGGCTTCGCCCGCGACATCGCGCAGATGCGCGGCGCCGTGGACGGCGACCTCGTCTCCGGCTTCACCCGCGCGGGCGACGCGCTGGAAAAGGGCCTTTCCGGCGCGATCCGCAAAGGCAGCCTGGGCTTCGACGACCTCAAGCGCACCGCCGCCTCGACGCTCGACGCCATCGCCGGGCAGGCCGCGCAGACGCTGGCCTCGGCGCTGGTCGGCGGCAGCGGCGCGGGCGGCGGGCTGGACCTCTCCGGCCTGCTGACCGGAGCGCTCGGCCTGCCGGGCCGCGCCACCGGCGGCAATGTCGCGCCCGGACGCGGCTATGTCGTGGGCGAGCGCGGGCCGGAGCTGTTCGTGCCGACGTCCGCCGGTCGCATCGAGACCGGCGGTTCGGCCAGCCGCGACGTGCGCGTGGCGATCAACCTCTCGGCCCCGCGCGGTTCCTCGGCGCCGCAGTCGCTGCAGCGCTCCAGCCGCCAGGTCGCGAGCGCCGTGCGCCGCGCCCTCACGAACTGAGGAGACCCGCCATGGCATTCTGGCTCGCCAGCAAGCGCGAGGGGCAGGCGAGCGACTGGCTCATGCGCTTCGACCCGCGCTTCTGGACCGTCAACTTCCCGCGCCCGATGGTGGCGACGGTGGTGTCCACCGCCCCCGATGGCTTGCGCGTGGAAGCCTCGTTCCTGCGCAAGGCCGACCTCGGCGGGCTGATCTGGGACAGCGTCGATACGCTCGACCATCCACTGCTCGCCTACCGCACCGACCGCGATTACGCGCATACCTCGCTGCGTTTCCGCTGGCGGTCGGGCGGACTGATCCCGCTCGACGCGATCAACGGCCCGACCCTCACCATCGAGGGCCGCGACAAAGCAGGCGAACCGCATACCTGGTACGTGCGCCTCTGGAACTATGCTGAGGGGACAGGCGAGAACGCGGTCGTCACGCTCGATTTCTCGGCGCTCGACGGCGGCTACGCCCTGCCCGCCGACGCCGACCGAGTCTGGCCCGGCGCGATCGAGCGAATGTTCATCTCCTTCGCCCCGCCCGGCTACGACGGCGCCAGCCCCGACCCGCTCCCCGCCGAGGCCGAAGGCTGGTTCGAGATGTCCGAAATCGCCACCGACGGCGCCCGCGCCATGCTGGAGATCGGCGACGTGATCCTGCCCGCGAACGGCCTCGCCATGGCGACCGGCTACGACGATCAGGGCATTCAGACCCCGGCCCGCCTGATCCG
>Ga0308159_1000383_pt1 | contig 109238 bp, 98 predicted proteins | sample PhyCR1_FD_201040 | JGI IMG/M metagenome (GOLD analysis project Ga0308159, IMG submission 201040) | Phyllosphere microbial communities from UC Gill Tract Community Farm, Albany, California, United States - DLSLC.R1 | ecosystem: Host-associated > Plants > Phyllosphere > Unclassified | place: USA...
TTGGCGCAGGCGTGACCTATAACGGCAAGAGCCGCTCGACCAGCCCGACCTGGTCCATAGTCACGCCCTCGCGCACGAACGTCGATGCCTTGGCCGAAGTCACCTGGGAGAACTGGCGCTTCTCGGTTAACGCGACGAATCTGCTCAACGAAATTCAGTACGCCTCCTGCCTGGCGCGCGGCGACTGCTTCGTGGCGGCTCCGCGCAACGTGATGGGTTCGATCGGATATCGCTTCTGATCCTGCTACGCTTAGCCATCGTGCGCCGCCACTGCGCACGATGGCGAGGCTGCATGCTTCGACCTCGCATGGCAGGCGCAGGAAGGCAGAGCTCAGTTGACTCGTCAGCGATGATCGAGAACCGATCGAAAAACTGCTAGGCTTGATAAATCCACCGATGTCCGGGCGCCGATCTTCGGATCGGCTGGGCCGGGTGCCAGATGGTCGCGGCCAATCATGGGATCCGCCAAAGCCCTCAAACCGTTTGCTTCCGAAAAAGCGAGCGTCACCGCACGGGCTTACTCATAGAAGATCATGCGCGATCTTGGGAGCGCCGTCGAGCGACGGCACCGCGCGCCAATCGACGAAGGCCAACCGCTGGGCGCCATAGAAATCGTCGTGAAAGGCGAATACGACGGTAGCGATGATGTGGAACGGCCGGCTCATCTGCTGGTATAGCACGTCGATGAAGCTGGCGGCTTCGGCGTCTCCACCTGCAGCGAACCGTCGGGCGCCAACTGATGCGGCCCGGATGCGCGGCGTCGATGACGAGGTTCACTTCGTAGCCGCGCGCGCCATCCGGGTAAGCAACCTTCACCTTCGACGAGTTTGGGGGTGCATTTCAGCGGAGGACCCGGAGCCAGTGTCGAGGGCGGCAAGCGCCAAGCTCGAACGCACGCTGTTAGCCGCCAACGACAATTCGCTGGTCGTCGGCGTGCCGGACCTGCGCATCGCGGGCGTGACAATCTCCGAGGACTTCTGACACAACCGAAGAGACCTTGACGATGGCCCGTGCGTGACACCGCAAGGGCTATTTTTTCTGACGGGATCAAGCGTATGATCATCGGCCTTCCGGGCGATGGCTAGGCAGCCCGCATTCTCGGCCCACCAAGGAAAAGGTCGGGCAGCCGGCATCTGTCATGAGCCCCCGCGCCCATCGAGGAACATTGCTTCTTCCCAATGTTCCGCCAACTCTCTGTCAAATCGAATGCATGTGCCGCAAAGCGGCCGGGTTCCACCGCCTCGCGCCGCCGAATTCTGACGATAGCCAGGATCCGGGCTCTGCCAGGGAGAAACCTTTACGATGCGCTCGCTGATCGCGGCCCTGTCCCTGCTCGTCCTCACCATGTCGGTTTGTCCGGTACATGCGGGCGATTATCCTGACGTTCCCGAACCCATGGTTTTCGACATGGTCCGCCCACTGGGCGCGCGGGCCGGAGAGCTCGAGGTCAATACCCTTGCCCAGACACGCCTTTCCGGCCCGGACCAGGTCGTCGAATGGGCGCCCGAGATCGAACTGGCGGTTGCAGACGGCTTCGCAGTTGAACTGGAGCTTCCCTTCGAGGGCACGCGCGTCACCGACTACAAGATCGGGCTACAGGGAACCTTCGGTACGCTTGCCAACGGCAGGGGCGTGCACGGCCTCCAGTATCTCGGCCTCTATAATCGCGAGAACACGCGTTGGGAAAGCAGCGCGCTCTATCTCTTGGGCTTCCGCTTTGACGAGCACTGGAGCATGATGGCGATGGTCGGTCTTGGTGACGTCAGCTCCGGTCGCGACGGTGGCGGACGCCTGCTGCTCAATCATTCTACGTTCTACGACCTCTCGAAAGCGAGCCGCGTGGGCCTCGAGATCAATTTCAAATCAGGACGTGCCCAGGAGGCTCTCATCATGCCACAGTTGCACCACAAGCTGGGCGGCGATCTCTCCCTGCAGGCGGGTCTCGGCGCCGCGCACGATGCAGAGCTGGGGTGGCGCCCGCAAGCCGGCTTGCGGATCATACGCGAGCTGTGACGGCCTGCCATGCCGGCCCCATCCTGCTCCCCTCGCATCCATCCGCAGGAATGCGGACGCACTTGCCGCCAAGCTCGAACGATCAGACATTTGCATCAACGCAATGAGGGGCGTCGCACAGTGGAGCTGGCGGGAAGCGCTCCGATCGTTACGGTTTGCAGAGCCGGATCACGCTTCGCAGGTGATCGCAGCGCTGCGCGTCAGTGTCCGGTAGCGGCGGGTATCTCAATGTCGACCTGAAGGCCGGGCCTTGCGTCGGCAAGGCTAAGGTGCCCGCCGTGCACTTCGGCCACCGCCCGGGCAAGGTTGAGGCCAAGTCCGTAACCCGGGCTTGCCCGCGACCGGTCACCTCGCGTGAAGCGCTGCGTCAGTACGTCGCGCTGTCCGGCCGGAATACCGGGGCCATCGTCCGTCACGGTCAGCACCGCCCGCCCATGTCCACGGCCCAGCGTCACTCGGATGGACGATCCGGGCGCGGTGTAACGTATGGCGTTCTCAAGCAGGTTGACGAGCGCTTGCGAGACGAGTTCATCGTCACCCAGTACCTGTATTCCCCCGGCGAGATCGCAAGCCAGCGACTTCTCGCTGTCTTCGGCCACGGCCATGTAGCTTTCGCATACGTTGGCAACGACCGCACCCAGGTCGAACACCCGGAAGTATTGCCTGAGCGCACCCGCTTCCACTTCGGCGATCCGCAGTAGCGCGCTGAATAGAGAAAGAGCGGCATCGATCTCCACGATTGAGCGTTCAACCTCATCGCTCAAGGCACCTTCGCGCGGCACCAGCCCGGTCATGCGCTCCAACCGCTGCCGGACTTTGGCGAGCGGTGTGCGCAGGTCATGCGCTATGCCGCTCGAAACCTCTCGCAAGTTCTCGATCAGCGCGCTGTTGCGATCCAGCATCGTATTGAGCGTTGCGGAAAGCTGGCCAAGCTCGTCATCTGGTTGCGAAACAGGCATGCGCAGGCTCATGTCGCCCGAGATGATGCCCTGCGCGGTCGTGTTCATTGCCTTGAGCTGCGCGCGGATCGCCCGTGTCAGCCAAACCGCGCCGGCGATTCCGCCCACCAGCGTCGTGCCAAGCCCCGCCAGAAGGAGCAGCCCCGTGGTGCGGCGCAAGGCGCGTTCCGGGGCCAGTTCCATCGCCACCGTCAGGTTGCTGCCATCCCTCAGATCGACCGTCAGCGAACGGGCTACGTTGCGCTTTCCGTCCTGATCGCGAAACTCGATCTGCGCCCAGCCGTTCGGTGGTTGATCGGTCGTCAGCTCTCCGCCAAGCCGCTGTCCCGAGCGATCCGTCAGCAGGTATCCCAATGCGTTGACGCCGCGGTCATCACGGCGCTGCAGCGTGTCGCGAAGGCTTTCCATGCCCCGATGATGGTGAACCTGCACGAGGTAATCACTCTCGGCCAGGATGCGATCGTCCAGTTGTTCGCGCAACGCGCTTTCGCCGATCACGTAGATGCCCGCGCCAAGCCCCAGCGTCGCAATCGTGTAGAAGACGACGAACCAACCCGCGATGCGCGTGATCGTCCCCAGGCGTCCAGATCGCAGGTCAGGCATCACTGCACAGCTTGTATCCGACACCGCGCACCGTCTGGATCGGATCATGGCTGAAACCGGCATTCAGCTTTTGTCGCAGCCGGCTCATGTGAGTTTCCACGATGTTGGTTTGCGGATCGAAATGGAAATGCCAGACCTGTTCCAGCAGCATCGCCCGCGAAACCACCCGGTCCTGCTGGCGAACCAGTTGCTCCAGCAGTTCGAATTCGCGGGGCTGGAGGACGATCCGCTGCCCGTCACGCCATACCTCGCGACGGATGCGGTCGATCTTGATCGTCCCGCAAGCAGCGGTGTCGCTCAGCCCGCCGCGCCCCCTGCGGCCGAGTGCATCGATCCGCGCACACAGTTCAGCCATAGCGAACGGTTTGACGAGGTAATCGTCCGCGCCGCTGCCAAGGCCCTTCACCCGATCCTCTATCGCTCCCAGGGACGTGAGGATCAGGATCGGAAGCGATAACCCCAGAGCCCGCATTTGCGAAACGAGATCGATGCCTTCGATGTCCGGCAACATCCGATCCACGATCAGGACGTCGAAATTCTCGCTCTGCGCGCGGCGCAGGCCCTGGCGGCCTGCCGGCTCGGTCAGGACGACATGGCCGTTCGCCGCAAGTCCTTCGGCGATGAAGCCGGCTACCTCGGCATCGTCCTCTATCAGCAATATCCGCATCGGCCGGTCTCTAGCGCGAAGTTCCCCCCGACCCAACTCACCTTACCTCGCTGCGGAGGCTCGATAAGCGCCGAGAAGAAACATTGGGGAAAATCAACGTTGGAAATACGGCTTTGCGCATCCCTCCGCATCTCGACAGCCGCCAGCATTAATCTGGACGCCATGCTTCAGGCAGGGAAGCGGCACATCGCGAAATCAGTTTTCCCAATCGCATGAAGCAATTACAAGCCGAAGGTCAGGTCGATTGCAATCCAGAAAGTATCGACTGGAATGTTCAGAAGTATACGTAATTATTAATAGAACCATTGTGAATGTTATTTTAACAAATTTATAGGGGTTGCATGCCAAAATTTGCAGTACACGCACAGAAGGTGCCTTTGGGAGACTGCATTGTGAAAAAAATTGTGACTGGTTTCGCAATTCTTGCTTTTGCCGGGGTCAATTCTCCCGCAAACGCGAGCATAACCGGAAACATCAACGCCACAATCACACTCACTACTGCATGCAGAATCAACAATACTATTGTACCTGATGCAACAACGAACGTTGACTTTGGCACGCTTAACTTCGGCACGCAGAACACCTACTTCACGCAGGCGACGGCAGAACTCCTCGGTACGGCAGGCAACGGCATCGCCATTCAGTGCAGCAATGGCACCGCACCAAGCATTTCATTCTCGGGCGGCAACTCCGCAGGATCAGGATCGAGCAACACCGGCACCACCGGCACCCGATCGATGAAGCACACGACGCAAGCCAGTTACGTGACGTACAACCTGTACAGTGACGCGGGCGGCACGACGCCGATCGTGGCAAACACACCCATCGTTCTGGCGACCGATGGCAGCGCGCAGAACGTCGCCGTCTATGGAACCGCCTATGGTGCCGCAGGCCTGATCACGGGCACCTACAACGACGTCGTCGTGGTGACGATTACTTTCGGCGCCTGATCGAGACAGGCGAACGGCAGTTGGTCCACATGAATATGTTCTCGCGTCACTTGGTGCTCGCGGTCGGGACTCTGGCACTTTTTTCCTGCACGCAGGCCCACGCCGAAACGAGCAGGACTTTCGCGGTGTCCGCGACCGTGTCGCCTGGATGCGCCGTCGATGGTGTGGGGATGAGCGGGAATGCAGGAACGATGGGAACCCTGACGTTCACGTCCCAGCCCGCCCTGGCCACGTCCACGGTTCAGGCAAGCCTGTCCGCGTCCCAGACCATAACCCTGCGCTGCACGCCAGGCGTAAGCCTTTCCATGTCGATCGACGGCGGCCTGCATCAGGCGACGAGCCGCACCCTGCAACTGGGGACAACCTCCAACCGGCTGGCATATGGCCTTTGCGCGGACGCCGCCTGCGGGCAGGTAATCGGGATCGCCCAGCCGACCAGCATCACAGTGACGTCCGCCAACATGAACGATGTCCGGCTGCCGATCTACGGGCGACTGACGCTTCCGGGCAATACTCCGCCGGGCACTTACACCGATACGGTGACAGTGACCTTGAGCTGGTAGGATGGACTGAGGACACTATGATGCGGCTCTTCACAGTTCTGCGACGACTTCCGGTTTTCGGCATCTTCCTGCTCCTGCCCGATTTTGCGTATTCACAAAGTACCAATTCGGTCGTCATCTGGCCGGTCAACCCTGTGATCGAGAGTGGAGAGCGCGCCACGCCGTTGCGCCTCGAAAACCCCGGTACGCGGCCGATCCTGATGCAGATCCGCATTTTCGGCTGGCAGCAGATCGATGGCGACGAGCGTTTCGTCGAGCAGAAGGAAGTGACGGGCACGCCTCCGATGGTGCGTATCGAGGCCGGCCAGCAGCAACTCATCCGCCTGACCCGGATCGCTCCTCCCTCCGATGGCGAGCGGTCTTATCGCGTCATTATCGACGAGATTCCGATTGCCGATACACCGGCCCAACCGGGCACGGGGGAGCCCAGGCAGGCCGCAGCGGCGATCCAGTTCCGCATGCGCTATTCGCTCCCCCTGTTCACGTACGGAACGGGCGACGAAGCCCGGTCCGCAAGGGATCGGGCCAAGGATCGGGCAGGCTCGGCTCCCGCGCTAGAGTGGCGTGTGGTCGAGACAGGCGGAGCGACGTCGCTCGAAGTCCACAATCCGGGCACCCGGCACAGCCGCCTCACCACAGTCACGATGAAGCGGGCGGACGGAACATCGCTGAAGCTGGATGGGGCGCATGGCTATGTCCTGGCCGGGGCAACGATGCGCTTCGCGATCACGCAGGCCATCGCGCCGCAAGCGCGGCTTTTCGCCGAAGTCGAGGGGGATTCCTCTTCGCCAATGACGCACCGACAGCCCTGAGGAGGACGGTTGAACCGGCAGACGGGTGCTCTGCATCCTTGTCGGAATGGCCCATGGGAATGGAAGGTGAATGTTGCTTCACGCGGCCATTTTTCGTCAGTTGAAATGGGCGCTCTTTTCCGGAACATGCGCTGCGCTGATCGTGGCTCCTTGCCAAGCTGCGACAAAATACGACGATATTCCCGCCGCCGCGTCTTATGCCGAAAGGGGAACCGTGGCCGAAGCCGAGCCACTGCAACTCGAGGTCGTGGTCAACGGCGTGCCGAGCGGAGTGATCGTGCCGGTACAGGCAAGCGAGGGCCATTTCCATATTTCCGCCGGCGACATGCGTGCCCTTTCGCTGCCGGTGGAGGGCGAAGCTTCCGTACAGGTCACGGTGGATGAGTTGCCCGGGGTGGAAGTGGAATACGACATGCCCAACCAGCGCCTGAAACTGCAGGTTCCTGCCCGGTGGCTGCAAGGGCAGCAGATCGGGTTCGGCCCGCGCCGCAACGAAGGACCCGCGCGCAGCAGCATCGGCGTGATGCTCAACTATGATCTTTACGCGGTCGATGCGCCCGGAGCACCGCCATCGGCTTCGCTATGGACCGATTTCCGGGTATTCGGACCTGCCGGGCTGTTCTCGACCACCGGCGTTGCGCGAACGGGCGGCGACACGGCCTTCATGCGGTACGACACACGCTGGATTCGATCCGACGAGGACAGCATGACGACTTACGAGGCAGGCGACCTCGTCACCCGGACCCTGCCGTGGAGCAACGCGATCAGATTGGGCGGGGTGCAGGTCTCGCGCGATTTCGCGGTCCGGCCCGATGTGGTCACATATCCAGTGCCGGCTTTCGCGGGAGAGGCGGCGCTGCCGTCGTCGGTACAGTTGTTCATCGACAATCACCAGGCATTCGGCGGATCGATCCAGCCCGGCCCCTTCGTGATGAACCCGCTGCCGCAGATCAACGGCGCCGGGCAAGCCAGCATTGTGGTCACGGATGCGCTCGGCCGACAGGTTGCGACGCAAGTTCCCTTTTATGTAGCGACCACCCTGCTGCGGCCCGGTCTTACCGATTACGCAATCGCGGCAGGGGCGATGCGCCGGCACTACGGACAACGCAGTTTCGATTACGGCACGATGGCTGCAAGCGGCTCGTTACGCCACGGCCTTTCCAAAACGCTGACGGCGGAAGGCCATTTCGAACTGAGTGGCGCCACGGCCGTTTTGGGCGTAGGCGCCGTCGTTCGGATCGGGACATTCGGCGTAGTGAATGCGGCCTACGGCATGAGCCGTAATGGCGGCCGGAACGGGGGACAGGTCTCCGTCGGTTATCAGTACCAGCGCCGCGACTTTTCCTTCTCCGTCAATCACCAGCGGCAGAATGCAGGCTTCTTCGACCTCGCCTCCCTGACGCGGGATCGGGACCGGGCGACAAGGATGACATCGGCAAGCGCCAGCGTGGCGCTGGGCCGTTTCGGATCGATCGGCGGCGCCTACCTCGAAAGCCGGGCACGGGGAGAAGGCAGGACGCGGCTGGCGAACCTGAGTTGGACGATGCCGGTCGGGGGCTCGGCGAGCATCTTTGCCTCGGCGACGCGCGACCTGGGCGAGCGCGGCTGGACGGCCTCGCTCAGCCTGCAGGTCCCGCTGGGCGGCAATCGCGGCACCGTCAACGGCGGCGTGATGCGCGAGGCGGACGGCCGCTATGGCACCCGGATCGACTATAACCGCGCAGTGCCGACGCAAGGCGGCATCGGCTGGAACGCGGGCGTAGATCGCCTGGGCAACGGCGACCTCTACGGCAATGCCGACGTCACCTGGCGCACCCGCTTTGCGGAACTGCGCGGCGGCGCCTACGGCCGCAGCGGCGACGTGACACGCTGGCTGGGCGCATCGGGATCAGTCATCTGGATGGACAAGGCGGTCTTCGCGGCCAATCGAGTAGCGGACGCCTTCGCGCTGGTTTCGACACGGGGCTATTCCGGCGTGCCCGTCTACTATGAAAACCAGCTGGTTGGCCGCACCGATGCCCACGGGCATGTCCTTATCCCGTGGGCGGCAGCCTATTATCCAGGCAAGTACACCATCGACCCTCTGGGCTTCCGCGAGGACCTGACCGCCGATGTCGTAGATCAGAAAGTGGCTGTGAAACGGGGCAGCGGCTACATCCTGGATTTCCCGGTCCGCCGGATGATTGCTGCGCAGATCGCGCTGGTGGACAAGGCCGGAGCACCGTTACCGGTGGGCGCCGTGATACGCGTCAATGGCCGGGGAACCGCCTATGTCGGGTGGGACGGGCTCGTCTTCGCCGAAGACCTTGCCGCGCACAACGATCTGGTCGTCACCCTGCCGGACGGGGCAAGCTGCCGGACGGTCTTCGACATGAAGGTGGAACAAGGCAAGATCGCCGACATGGGAACGCTGACATGCCAATGATCCCCCATTTTCGCGCGCTCGCCCTTTTGCTGGCAGTGATCCTCACTGCATGGAGCGGAACCACGCGGGCGCAGACTTACGGGAACTGCACTGTGGCCGCCTCCACGATCACGATCGGGGATGCCGGATCATTCTCGGTGGCAGGACAGGCACAGGCGAGCAGCGGCGCGGGCGGCCTGTCTTGCTCCAGCCTGCTGACGGTAGCCACCACGTCCTACATAAAGGTCCGGGTAGACTCCTCCACGTTCCTGCTGACCGGGCCGGGCGGGCAGACCATACCGTTCACGCTTTCGTCCGCTTCGGGGGGGACAGCGCTGACTGCGGGCAGCGAGGCGGACTTGTCTACCACGGCCCTGATCACCCTGTTCAGCGGGCCGGGAACCAGTATCCCGCTTTACGTGCGCACCACGCCGACCTCGGGGCTTGCTGCCGGGACATACACCGGTACGGTGATGCTGCGCTGGTACTTTTCGATCTGCACGATCGGTGCCCTCAACGCCTGCGTCGGGACATCGAACAGCCCCGGCGCCACGCGCAGCACTCTATTGGGGCCATTGACCAGCTGGGGCACGGGCGTGCCGCTAACGGTGACAGTGACGCTCAAGGTCCTGCCAGACTGCCAGATCACCGCGCCCGACCTGGCCTTTGGCACTGCTCCGCTGGTCGGCAGTTTCAGCGCGGTGACTCGCACGATCTCAGTTCGTTGCAGCCTCAATTCGACCTACACCGTCGGGCTCGGCAACGGGCAGAACTTCTCGGGTACACGACGCATGCGGCAGGGCACGACCAGCAATTACCTCAATTACGAAATCTATCGCGGCAGTTCCGTCAGTGCGGGTCGATGGGGCAGCGCGATTGCGGCAGAGCGCCGCAGCAGCGCATCCGCAGACAGCAATCCGGGCATCTACGACAGCAGTACTCTGCAAGGATACACCTATCGCGCGGTCATCGACTCCGCCCAGACGACGCCTGCTGCAGGAGTCTACGGCGATGTGGTGATCGTGGACATCGGATTCTAGAGCGTATCCAGTCAGGTGGCCCCACCTGACTGGATACGCTCTAGAACCAAGAAATCAGAGCCCGCTGCCGCCGATCTTCCAGGTCATCTCAAGGTAGATACTGCGACCGACGCTGTCGAACCAGCTGATGTCGTAATACGGATAAGACGCATAGCTCCGGTCTTTCACGGGATTGGTGTCCAGCACGTTATTCACCGTCAGAGAACCGCGCAGATGATCGGTGAAGTCATACTGCAGGCTGGTATTGAACAGGTAGCTCGCCTTTATGTAAGCGTCCTGATCGTAGTTCGGCAGCTTGCCGAGACGGGTGCCCGAGAGCGTCCACGAAAGCTGCTCCACCTTCCAAGTCAGGCTCGCGGTCGATTTGTCGCGCGGGATGTCGTAGCCGCTGTCGTACGCCAGCTTGTTGATCGACGCATCGCCGGGATATTGGCGGAAGCTATGCGTGAAGACGTGCGTGTGCGAGGCCGAAAGCGAGAAATCACCGAAATCGGTCGGCAGATTACCATGAAGAGCCACGTCGATGCCGCTGGTCTTTTCGTGCGCGATGTTGATCGGGTTGATCGAAACCGCGTCGAGTTCGCCTTCGTTGACCCCGCTGGCATAGCGCTGGACGCGCGAAAGCGCATCCTGGCAGGTCGGCGAACCGACATCTACCGCACTGCCGGAGGTAGTGGTGCCTATCCGGCAGTCGGCTTCGTCGCGCAGCAACTTGTCGATGGAAAGGTCCTGCACCTGGTTCGACAGCGAGACGCGGAAGTAGTCCACCGAAACATCGAAATGACGGCTCGGCTGCCATACGAACCCGCCGTTGAGCGACTTGCTCGTTTCCGGCTTCAGGGCGCGATTGCCATTACGCTTGGCGACGATGCCTTCGTCGGCATAGGAGCAATCGCCGATGTCCTCGTCGGGCTCTTCGGTACGACACAGGTAATAGTCCGTCGCCGAAGGATGGGTATTGCCCGGCCCGGTGAAAACATAGTGCAGGTCCGGCGCGCGGAAGCCCGTGCCATAGGCCGCGCGCAGCAGCAGGCTCTGCATCGGGCGCAACTCGACACCGCCGTTGTAGGTGAACTTGCCGATCGTGTTGCCGGCGAAGCGATAGCCGTCATAGCGCGCCGCGCCGGACAGTTGCAGGAAGCTGGTTACCGGAACGCGCAGTTCGCCGCCAAGCGCCCAGTGGCTGCGCTTGCCATGGCCGTCGCTATCCTTGAGCCCATAGTAATAGTCGGTCAGCGCGAGCGGATCAGGATTGAGGTCGTAGCCCTGCTTGCCGCCCTCCGCGACTGCCGCGAACCCGACCGGGCCTGCGGGCAGGTCGAACAGGCTGGTGCTGGTCAGCGTGGCCTGCAGGTTGTCGGTCCAGCTCTTCGGACGATAGACCGAATAGGCGGTGATGCTGTCGTACTCGGTCAGGGTCAGCGGCGTGTAGAGGCGCGCGGGGTCCGCGTTGAAGACCGGATAGCCGCTATCCTCGTCGGTGCCGATCTGCTCACCCAGGAACAGCGCGTTGGCCTTGGCGGCGATCACCTGCGGGAAGGCAACCCGGGCGCGATACTCGCTGTGGTTGAACGAAACCTCGTAGGACCACTTTCCGGACAGCGATCCCTTGACGCCGGGCGTGATGCTGAAGGTCGTCTGCCGGTTGCGCGTCATCAGGTTGCGAAATCCACCCGATTCCTCGGGTGTGAACTGGCGATACCAGTCGTCCAGCCGATCGTCGAAGGCATTGTAAAAAGTCGTGTCGCTGCTGCCCGAGGCATCCTGGAAGCCCCACGAAAGCACGTCGGGCATGAGCGCGACCTTGCTGATGCCGAACTGCGCATCAACGAAGAGTTCGGCCGCGTCTGAAAGTTCGTATCCGGCCGAGGCAAAGCTGTTGAAGCCCTCTCGCCGGGAAATGATTGTGCCGTAGCCGATCGAGGTGTTGCTTCCGCAGAAGTAACCGGGGCCGTAGTCGTCGAGATCGGGATCGTAGGCGCCGTAGCGCGGACGCGAGGCGTAATAAGTCGAGCCACCGTTGAGCCCGCCGAGGCCCGCGCACGTCGCCGCACCGGGATCGACGTATTCGTCGGCATCGGGATCATAGCGCAGGAACGTGCGGCGCGCGAGCGGCGTAGCAGTCGTGGGGTTGTCCGCGGTGCTATCCTGCAACTTGCGCTGATAGCCCCAGATCGGCCGCTGCAGCAGGTACTCCGCGCCTCCGATGATATGGAATCGGTCGGTCGACCAGCCGCTCGTCACCGAGAGGCGATGGGACATGCCGCCGCCGTGCTCGGTGCGGCCGTGGCGGTAGTCGATGGTGGTGCCGTCGATCTTGTCCTTCAGCTTGAAGTTGATGACACCGGCGATCGCATCCGATCCGTAGATGGCCGAGGCGCTGCCGCTCAGCACTTCCACCTGCTCGATCATGCTGACCGGGATGTTCGAGATGTCGGTGAAGTTACTGCGGCCCTGGAACGGCAGCGGGAAGTCCGCGATGCGCCGCCCGTTAACGAGCACGAGGGTATGGTTCGGACCGAGCCCGCGCAGATCGACCTGCTGCGCGCCGGGCGTGAAGCTCGCGCCGCTGAAGGACTGCTGGCTTTGCGTCTCGCCGCCGTTCTGCGTGACCGCGCGCAGGATGTCGGGAACGCTGGCGTAGCCGTTCGCGCGGATCGATTCCGAATTGATGACGGTTACAGGCGCAGGCCCCTCGCTCGCCACGCGAGGGATGCGCGAGCCGGTTACGACGATCGCATCCTCCTGCACGGCATCCCGGGAGGCATCCTGCGTCGCCTCCTGCGCCATGGCGCCGCTACCCGGCTGCACGCACAGAGCAAGAATGCTGCATCCAAAAGCCCACACCCCGCGGCGGCCATATAAACCGGAACCTGCAAACGCACCAGAACCCATAGTGTCCCCCGGTCGAAAGCGGGCTTGCCCCCTGCCCGCCCATGCTCCCGACGTTGTCACGAAACCACAACACGGACGCCGCCTCAATCAATTTGACATTATATTACTTCACATTGCAGACTGGTGTGCGCAAAATGTCGCAACCCGTCTTCCGAAAGACTTGGCGACGTATTCGGAGGACGATGCATGAAATTCTCCGCAGCTCCCGTTCTCGTCGCTACCCTCGGCCTTGCCGGACTGATGCCCGCATCCTCTGCCATCGCGCGGACGGGCTACGAGCACTACGCTGTGGGCGACCTGGACACGCCGACCACAGCGCCTCATTCCGGCGGCCTGCTGCTGATGGGCGGGGGAGACCGCAACATCGATGCGATGAAGTGGTTCTTCGTCCATGCCGGCCAGGGCCACATCGTGATCCTGCGCGCGTCGTTCGGTCCGGAGATCGGCGAGGAGTTCTACCGCGAAATCGGCGGTATTCGCTCAGCCGAGACATTCGTGTTCAGGAATCGCAAGGCCGCCTATGATCCGAAAGTGATCGCCGCGCTGCACAAGGCAGACGGCATCTTCATCGCCGGCGGCGATCAGTCCCGCTACGTGCGCTTCTGGCGCGGCACTCCGGTCGCCGCAGCGCTCGACGCCCACGTCGCTGCCGGCAAGCCGCTCGGCGGTACAAGCGCGGGCCTGGCGATGCTCGGGGAGAAGCTTTACGGGGCGATGGACGGTGGCAGCCTGACGAGCGTCGAAGCTCTGGCAGATCCGTTCGGGCCGGCCAACACGATCGAGGGCGACTTCCTGCATCTGGCGACGCTCAAGGGCATCGTCACCGACACGCATTTCAAGGAACGCGACCGGTTGGGCCGCCTCTTCGCCTTCGTCGCCAAAGCGCAGGCGGCGCGCACTGAACCAATGATCGGACTTGGCGTGGACGAGAGCGCAGCGCTTGCAATCGAGACGGACGGCAGCGGGCGGATCTACGCCACGGCGCCGGATGGCGGCGCTTGGCTGGTGAATGGTGCCGGATTGAAGTCCACTGCGGCATCCGGCACACTTGCCGCCGATCGTGTGACGGTCACCGGAATAGGCGCACGTTCGATAGTACACCTGCCGGGCGGCACGGTCGACGCCCCGCTGTTCGTACGCACTTACGCAGTGCGGGAAGGCAAAGTCGTCGAGGTGCCGCGCTGATCGCTCGCTGCCATTGGAGCGGGCGAAGCCCTCGCATTTGCCTTGAACGGTGCAATGTACCGTGACGCCCCGCCGTCGGCAAAACTGCAGCAGCAGCGGCTTCGCGGAATGAACGACCGGTAGGTTGACGTGCAGTCCCAGCCTAATGAATTCTAAACTTATGACAATGACCCGACTTCGAAGAAGCAAAGAATGACGGGAAAATTGAGCTTATTCCGAAATTCACTAGCGGTGGTGTGATCACTACCAGCTTCAAGCGCCACATCATTCAACCATATATGAGAAAAACGCTCACCATTTCGAGCCATTACCGAAATTATGGCCCATCCTTTAATCATACAATTCAAGTTATATTCGAATTTACAAGGATACTTACCGAATAAACGATAATGATAACGAAGTTTTCGAAAGCGTAGATTGCCTTCGTGATCAAGCACGACCGCGGCTCCAGTCGATTTGCCAGCCTGCTCTCTACCATATCGACGAACGGCAGTTTCGCGTCGCCCTACGGAAACTCACCCTTATGCCGGAATATTGCCAATCAAATTAGCCGCTGCCACTTCTCCCCAGTGGATCGCACTATTCTGTCCTGTACACGTAAAGTAATCACCCGCTAACTGTATAGCATCGGAGGGGGAAAGCAGGTACTTCATACGATTGATCTGCGTGTAAATGCCCGGTGCAGGATTTGGAATCGCAGCCCTCCAACGGACCACCTCCACCATGTCGAGTTGGCCGGCGAGTTCGGGAAACAGGCGCGTCACGAAATCGTCGGCCATCTTACCGAAAACAGCGTCATCGCATCCCTGCAGGTCGTTGAGGCCGCCTTCCTCGAAGTAGCAAGTGATGAGCGAATGCCCGTCAGGTGCTGTTTCAGAGAGCTTATTGTGGTCAAACCAGACGAGACCGATATGCGGGTGTTCCGCGGTCGGCACCATAACCCCCAGCGCGTCGGTCAGGGTACGGCGGCGATAGCCGAGATAAACATTGACGGCGCGATTGTATTTCAAGCACGCATCGAGCGGCCCCACCGCCTCCGCCAGTTCGGGCGCCATGGCAGCCGCCTGCGGCAACGGCGTGGCGATCACGCAGCCATCGGCTGATATGGTCTCTCCATCCTCCAGCGTCACCAGCACCCCGCCCCGGTCGCGCCGGACCTGCGACACCGGCGTCGATAACCGGACGTCAAGCATCGCAGCAAGCGCCGCCGGAAAACTGCCGATGCCGCCGCGTAGCGCCAGCATGCGCTGTCCCGCCAGATTGGCGAGGCCGGAAAACCATTCGAGCGCCGACACGTTCGCGCCCCGGTTAATCGTATATGTACGGATCAAAGGGTCGACGAGGACGTCGAATATCTCGCGATTGAGACGGCGTTCGCAGTAGGCCTCGGCGGTCTCCGTATCGGCCCGCCAGGCTTCGCTGACATCCAGCACGTCCTTGGGACGATACCGGAGGTAATCGCGAATGCCCCGGATCATCCGCAGCTTGGAACGAAACGACAGCGCCTTCGAGAACAACGCCGCAATCGGCCTTGTCCCGTCGATCTCGTATAACTGTCCGCCCCGCATCAGCATCACGGTATTGGCGCATTCGGCGATCTGGCCGCCAAGGCCGATCTCGTCGGCTAGTTTCAGATAAGCCCGGTATCCGGTCGACAACTGCGTCGCCCCGCGTTCGAGGAGGTAGCCGTCCTTGCGGAACGTACGGGTACGCCCGCCGATTTCCGCCGCCGCCTCCAGCACGACGACCTCCCACCCGGCCTTCTGAAGCCGATATGCTGCGGCCAGTCCTGCAAGACCGGCTCCGACGACGACGGCCTTCATCCCCCGGCCTCAGTTCGCGACCGGCTCGGGATCGGCGTCGGGGTAGACGCCGCGCTTCATCGCCCGCACCATCAGCACCGAGGCCAGAAGGAACCAGCCGCCGAACGAGCCCAGCGGAATCCAGATGCCGAACAGGCCGTTCCAGGCGAAAGGCCCGGTCTTGAAGAAGAACAGCAACTGGTCGGGCAGCAACAGGAAGAACATCCACAGCGCGGTCCAGCCTGACCAGCGCGGGAACACCGGATCGGCGCTGCGGTCGCACAGGGCCGCGATCGCCATGCCCAGTTGCAGCGGCCAGAAGATCGTGGCGCCGCCGATGAGCTGGATCCAGGCCCAGTCGTTGAGCACGTAGATGATCTCGGGCGAGCGATCGGGGCGATACGCCGCCACCAGCCAGAAGATCGCCGGGTAGAAGGTCAGCACGACGTTGCACACGCCCCCCATGACCACCGCGTAGGTCAGGATGCCGGGCTTGCCTTCGATCCGCGCGACATACTGCGCAAGGATCGAGGTGAAGGGGATGCAGAGCATCGCGCCGATCATCAGGAACACCATACCCACCCGGATATGGGTGACCGATCCCTGGTAGATGGCGGCGATCTCGTCCGCTCCGGCGGACGGCAGGTGCGGCGGCAGGAACCCGGCGAACCCCGCCCAGCCCAGCAGCAGCACGCCCACGTACCAGAAGCCGCCCCAGGCACAGAACCTCTGGATCCTGCGCCGCGCGCCGATGCTCATCATCCTCGTTTCTCCCGATGAAACGACGGCCTGACGCCTTGGCCCCGGCCGCTCGATAAAGTGAGTTAGCGCACTAGATGTCAGGTGGTCAAGCTGCTATTTGGACGAACATACTAGACACCGACAGCCGAGGATGCCGATGACCGAAACCGCCGAAAAGCTCGAAGGCTACCTGCCCGCCGAGGGCCGGACTAAATGGAACCAGAGCTTCTACTTCAACGCCTTTGACCCGCAGACGCGGATGGGCCTGATCGCCCGGCTCGGCTTCCTGGAAGGCGCGGGCAGCGCCAATAGCTGGATGGTCGCGTTCCGGGACGGCTCGCCCCTGTTCCAGCGCTTCAACAGCGACCTGCCCTGCCCGCCTGAGCGGCTGCGCGAAGGCGTCACGCTGGGCGGCATGCACTTGCGCTCGATCGAGCCGCTGCAAAGCGCCCGGCTGTCGTTCGACAGCCCCGAGTTCGCCTTCGACCTCACCTGGGAGGCCATCCATCCGCTGATGGACGCGATTGCCTTCGGCAGTGCGGGCGGCGATACCGGCAGCTTCGCGACCAGCCTCGCCCATGCCCATCTGGAAGGCAGTTGCCGCGTCACCGGAGAGATGGTCGTGCGCGGCGAGCGCTTCGCCTTCGATGGCATCGGCGGACGCGACATCGCCGCCGGGGAGCGCGAATGGGGCCGGATGGAACACTACCGCGTCGCTTGGCCGATCTTCACGGACGGCACCGCCGTGATCGGCATTCACGGCATCGCGGGCGGGCGCGATTCCTACATGAGCATGGTCCACGACGGCACCGGCTGGACTCGCATGGCCTCCACCGAGGACAGGTTCGAATTCGCGGAGGACGCCATGACCGTGCGCGTAACGCAGTGGAACATGGTCGACGAAGCGGGGCGGAACTGGAGCTACCAGGCCCGCCCGATCTTCCGCACGTTCCTGCCCGCGGACAACTACGTCCTGGCCGAACACATCGCGCAGTTCACCCGCAGCGACGGCGTGATCGGCTACGGGCTGGTCGAATGCGGCTATCGCCTGCCTTGGCCAGCAGCGCCCGGATGACGCCGCCGGGGCAGCCTCAGCCTTCCATCACCGCCCAGAGCCGCTCGATGAAACCGCGCTGCGCGGCGCGCACGTCCTCGGGCATCGCGCGCTGGAGCGAGCAGATGGCGATGACGATCATATAGGCGCACAAGCGGCGGTAATAATCGAGGTCGTCCGGCTTGCGCCCGCCCAGTTCCTCGTAGCGCTCCAGCCACTGCGCCTGCGACGGCGGCTGCGGCAAACCGCTTTCGACGGGCGCGGCGAACAGTTCGTTGCCCAGCGTCTGCAGCGCAAGATCACTTTCGGGCCGCCCGATGCACGACATCTCCCAATCGAGCATGCTGGTCAGGCGGTTGCCCACGAACATGTAGTTGTGCAGCGTGGAATCGCCGTGCGTCAGCGTCTCTCCGCCGACCGGCGCGTTTTCCAGCAGCCAGCGTCGCACCGGGATCATACGGGCATGCTCGGGCAGCTGGATCCAGTCCCAGGTGTCCCAGTACCAGTTGACGCATTTCTCCATCGGCGTCGTCCCGGCCGCATCCATCGCGAAGTCGCCCAGCCCGCGCGCCGCATAGTCGAGCTTGTGGACCGTCACCAGCGAGCCGAGGATCTGGTCCACCATGCGTGCCCTGTCCGGCGCAGATGCCTCCGCCATCGGTCCGACCGCGAAGGCGGAAGGATTGGGCGCCTCACCCGGGTTCATCTCCATGATGAAGCCGGGCACGCCGAGATGGCCGCCGCCGGCATCCAGCCACAGCCCATCGGGCACCGGTAGTCCGCTGCCCTGCAACGCGCGCTGCACCCGGAACTGCCGCGCCAGATCGTAGCGATAGAAGATGCGGTTCTCGCTGGCGGGCGAATAGCGCAGCACGAGATCGCGCTCGACCAGCGCGGTGCCGCTGTCCCAGTTGGCGGTGAAGACGATGATCCCGCTCGACGCGCCGACCTTGGAATTGCCGCGCACGTTCGACACCCTGACTCCGCCCGCGACATCCGGCTGCGCCGCGATGAAGCGCTCGATGGTAGCGGAATCGATGCTCTGGCGCGACGATTGCCCGGTGGCGATGACGGCATCCAGCACGTCCTGCGTGCGCGCGGCCTCGCTCATGTCCTTCTCTCCATTATTATGTTTGCTAGCGTACGATATGGCGCTGTAACCGGATGGTCAATCACTCGAAGCCGTAAGGGCGGTAGGCGCCGTTGACGTAATGCTCGAAGTGCGCGCCGCCTTCGTGCGCCGTGCCGTCCGGCGCGCGCAGCACCGCGCGGGTCAGGTACTCGATGCCGATGATCGGCTTGGCGAAGTTGAAGCCCAGCCCGAAATTGTCTGGCGCATTAGGGTCGGCAAGGTTGTAGGGCATGTGCGCCACCGGCTGTTCGCGAAAGTCGAACTCGTCCCACTCGGTCGCGAGTTCCTCCGAGCCGTGGTAGGTGTGGAACGTGCCGCCGTCCTTCCAGCTTCCCGGCGTATAGCCGAGCGTCGCGGGCATCCACGGCATCGCCACCGGGGTGAGTTCCAGTTGCCAGGCCCCGCCCTCCTCGTCGGTCAGGTCCATCACGGCATGCGTGGCGATCCGGGTTTCCTCGCGGTAGGTGATGCGGTGGCTGCCGCTGGCGAGATGCAGCACCTCGTCGCGGCCCGGCACGTTGAACACACCGCCGAACGGTGCGCCGAAGGGATCGTCGAGCTGGCCCTGCTCGCCATTGGCGTCCTCGTGGATATGGAAGAAGCCGCTGACCGGGCCGGTGCGGAAGCACGTCCAGACCCGCAGCGCGCGCGGCTTGCCCTTGGGCGCCAGCCGGGGCGGCAGCAGGTGCGCAGGGGGAGCCAGCGGCGCGCGCTCGACGTAGAGCCCCCAGCTATGATCGCGCCCACCGACCCACTTCTCGGGATCGAGCGCCCATGAACGCTTTCCCACGGAGAGCGAACCGTGCACCCGCCCGGCCTGCGAATAGCGCGTCTGGTCGGTGGTGCGCCGCCCGCGATGCACCACGGTCTGGCGGTCCTCCTGATAGGCGGCGGAAGTGCCTTCCCACAGGAGGTCGAAGGCGATGCCGGATTCGTTGTCGTCGAGCGTCAGCGCGATCTTCTTCATCGGCTCGGGAAAGCGGATGTGCAGCGGGCCGAGGTCCAGCTCGAAATTGCTCCGCCAAGTCCGGCTGAAGCGCACGGTGCGCTGGACGCCGTCGACGTTTATCATCGCATAGCCACCGAACATGTCGGTGTTCGGATTCACCCGCGCGCCGATGCCGAGGAACACCTTCTCCTCGGGATTGAACACGGCGAACCAATAGCCTTCGTCCCAGCTGTAGTCGGTCGAGGGGATGTAGCTGAACGGCTGGGGGGCCTGGTGGACGGGGTATTCGTCGTAGGGGGTCAGCAAGAGGGTTCTCCGTTCAAGTTCCGCGCACGGCCTCGGCCGCGGCGATCCGGGTCTCGGTGAGCGCCTGATAGGCACCGTGGCCGCGCAGCGGCATCTGCATCCAGTCAATCAGCGCCGGTTCGGTCTCCTGGTACATGGCGGCGGCCGACAGCGTGGAGACCAGCACCTTGCCGATGCTCAGCACATCGAAATAGGCCATGCGGAAGCGGCTGATACGGTTTCCGGAAAGCTTCTCGTAGAGAGCCACGGCCTCCTCGCGGTCGATCGCGGAGCCGGCGCACTGGACGAAGAACGAGAGGTCTTCCGCCGGGTCGCCGAGGCGCGCGATCTCCCAGTCGAGCACGGCGCTTACCGCGTCGCCCTCGACGAGGATGTTGTGCGGGCCGAAATCGTTGTGCAGCACGCGCACCGGCTCTTCGTCCTCGGGAACATTGGCTTCCAGCCAGTCGAACAGCCGCGCGAAGCTGGGCGAGGCGGGCGCGGGGTTCAGCCAGATCTGGTGGCGCCAGGCGGCGATCTCGGCGCGCGTGTTCTCCGCCAGCGTGGCATGACCGGTCCATTGACCTAGCGCAGTGGCGGCAAGCCGGTCGTCGATGGGCTGGTTGTGAATGCGTGCCAGCGTGTCAAGGTAGGAGCGGACCAGCGCCTCGGGAAAGCGCTGGGAATCCCCGTAAGCGCTGCCGGTATTGCGCCCCGCCGCGCGGCGCGAGACCATGAAGCGGCGGCCCAGACGCGCCTCGTCCGCCTCCAGCCACAGCGGATCGGCGACGGGGACGCCGCGCTTCCACATCAGGCGCACCACGGAGAATTCGTCCGTGATCGCGCTGGCGGTGAACTTCACGAAACGGTCGCTCTTTTCCGCGCGGATGACCATGGCGATTTCCTCGCCGTCGCTGCGGATGGCGTCGACGAGGATCGTCTCCTTCTGGAACCCGCCGACGAGGCGGGTGAAGCGCGAGACGCGTTCGTAATCGCCGGGAAAGCGGCCGTGGAGATAGGCTTCGAATCGTTCGGCCGTCAGCGGCGGTATCTCCGATGCCGCGCCGGCGGCGGCGGGCATGAGCGCGGCGTAGAAGCGCGCTTCCAGCGCCTCGGCCGCCTGCAGGACGCCGGGATCGGCGGCAGCGCCGTCATGAAGCGCGGCCGTGAGGCGGGCCATACTGGCGGTCAGCCGCGCGACCATCGCGTCGTATGCGGTTAGCGACGAGGCGGGCGCGATGCCTCCACCGCAGCGGGCGACGAGGGCATCGATATCAGCTTCCAGCACCCCCAGAACCGCAAGCGTTTCGGCGCTTTCGCGGGTGACGAGATTGCCCAGCACCATCTGCGCCATGCCCAGCACATGCGCGATGTCGGTGCGCTCGCCGGGGTCGATCTCGGCCAGCGCCTGAAGGACGCCGCGCAAGGTGCGGTCGGTGGTCGGCACCAGCCGCGCCGCGGACTTGCCGCGCAGCATCACGCGGGCACCGGCTGGGCGAGATGGCGCAGCAGCACCTCGCACTGGTCGACGAACATGTAGGGCGCGAAGATGTGGCCTGCGAGGGCGAAGCGCATCTCGTTGGGCATATGCCGGTCGAACAGCGTCTGGGCATCGACGCAGCCCACCGCGTTGCGGGTACGCGTCCATAAGTCATAGAAAAACGAGGCTTCTTCGCACGGGGCCGCGCCGCCAGCCGCGATATAGGCGGCGAGGAAAGCGCCCCAGCCAACGATCGGTTCGACGAACTGGCGCACGAAGCACAAGTCCTGCGTCGGGTCGCCGAGGGTCGAGAATTCCCAGTCCAGAAGCGCCGTCACCTGCCCGTTTTCGTCGAACATCAGGTTGTGGAAGCCGACGTCGCCGTGGACCACGCGGGCCGGGCGATCGAACAGGACGGGCGGGACATTGGCGCGCAGCCAGACGAGCGGGAGTTCCTGCAGGGGGAAAGCTTCGGCGCGCTTGCGGTGAAACAGGTCGATCCACAGGTCGACCTCGCACACCATCTGTTCGCCGGCCGAAAGCGCCGCCACCGCCGGGTCGGCACCCAGCGCCACGGGGTCGTAAGTGTGGAGCCTTGCCAGAAGGCGGGCCAGTTCGTTGCAGGCGGCGCGGGCGCGCTCGGGGTCGCTGCTCCAGGCGGCGACGTCGCTGGTTCCCGCGACCCGGCGCGAGACGAGGAAGGCGCCGCCGAAGCGGGCCGCGTCGTCTTCCAGCCACAACGGCTCGGCCACAGGAAAACCCTGCGCGTGCAAGTGCTTGAGCAGCGGAAATTCGCGCACCACGGTCTTCTCGATCAGCGGCACGGGCAGGTCCTTGCGGATCACCAAAGGGTCGCTTTCGCCGCTCACGGCATCCTCCAGCGTGAAGAAGATCGTCTCCTTAGAGAAGCCGCCGGGGATGCGCTTCAGGCCCGTCGCGGTCACCTCCTCGCGGCCGAAACGGGTGCGCAGATAGCCGGTCAACCCCTCTGCATCGAGGTCCGGAAAACCGGCCCCAACCGCCTTCACCCGCTCGCTTTCGATGCGCCCGCCGCGGTAGACTACGGCGCTGCCGTTGGCGACGTCGGGGTCTTGCGAGATGTAGAAATCGCGCTCTGCCGCGACCAGTTTCGCCAGCGCCTCACCCCCCTCGCCATCGGCCCCGGACAGCCATTCTGGCAGCTTTTCCGCCACTTTCGCCTCTGCCTCGCCCCGCAGCCTTTCGAGGGTTTCGAGGTCCGCATCGGCGGGTGGCGGGGGCAGGCACACAACGGCACTCAACGTGCCCACAAGGGTACGCAAGCCCGCCTCACGCGCCGAAAGCCGGGCGGAAACGTCCCACAACAGGCGCGTCACATGATCGAGCTTGATCCGCGACACGGGATCGCCCAGCAGCGGCAGGATTTCCTCCCGCAGCGTCGCGACCGCCGTGTCGAGCAACCGGGCAGAGCGCAGATCCGTCATCCGTCGACCAGTGCTTCCTGACTGTGCACCGCATGGGCGAAATCGTTCCAGATCACGCACTGCTCGTCGCCATGGCCGATGCGTCCGTCGACCTCCCAGCGGATGAGCGAGATGTGGGCGAGCATGTTCGGCCATGTCGCGTAAGGGCAGCTGGCGATCGTGCGGCCGTTGGCGGTGATCTGCGATCCGTCCTCCAGCGTCATGTCCAGCACGATCGTCTGCGGCCTGAAATTGCCGTCGTCGCGCCGCACTTGCTTGCGGGCCGAAGTGACCAGCAACTGCTTGCCGTCCTTCCAGACCCAGCCGCCGTTGAGCGCCTTGTCAGTCGGGATCTCGAACGGGGCCGAAAGCTGCGGGTTGCTGCCGACGTGGTCCATCATGTTGCAGTTGAAGATGAAGTCGTCGCCGAAGCAGCCCGTCATCCAGGCGACCGGCGGCATCGGCATGATCGCTTCGGGGCGCAGCTTGCCCCAGCTGCGATCGCGCACGTTGTGGCAGTCGACCGCGTACTCCTTGCCGCGCAGGCGCAGGGTGCCGCGCACGCGCATGCCCTGCTCGAAGTGCTTGCCGTCGCCGAACAGTGCGATCGGGGTGACGCCTTCGGAAATCAGGTCGATCCCGTTGCCGCGCGCCGCGTCGTCGTAGGTCAGGTGGAAGCGCTTGTTCGGCTCCAGGATCTTCACGCCGAAACCGTTGTCCAGCCGGTAGTCGTGAAGGTCGTTCGCCAGCACACCGTCATTCATGTAGGCGCGGAAGTCGAACAGCTCCGCCGCCATGCTGACCGGCTTGATGCCCTGCCAGACCATCAGCCCGCCGGTCACCACATTCAGGTTGGGATGGTGCCACATGTAGGTGAGGCCGTGGATGTTTTCCTCCGGCACGTTGAAGCCGAAATACTGCGTCTCGGTGAGCGTATCCCCCGATACCCCGGCATTGACGGCGGGGTGCAGCAGATCGTCTTCGGGCACGGCCTGTCGCAGCGCCGCGTTGTTGGCCAGGTAGAATGGCTGGTCGGTCATCCGTTCTCTCCTCGGTCTTCCAGTCGTGAACTGCGGCCGGACTTGCGCCCGGCCGCAGGCCAACTCAGCCGCCGAACTTGGTGCTCAGCGTGATGCCATATGTCAGCGGCGCGGCAGGCGTCGTCAGCGCCCCCAGCGCCGAAGGCACGCCCTGCGCCAGATAGTACTTGTCGAGCAGGTTGCGGCCCCACACGCGCACCCCGAAGCGGTCGTCTTCGGAGCGCCACTGCAGCGAGGCATTGAGCAGCGTGTAGCCGCTGTTGCGCAGCAAATTGTCCGAACCAAACGAGAAGCCGCTGTTGTAGCTGGCGGTCACCGAAGGGGTGACCTTGCCGAAGCTGCCCTCGAAATCGTAGCTGGCGGTCAGGTTTCCGGTGAACTTGGGCGTGCGCACGGTCGGGTTGCCGCTGGCGTCATAGGGCGCGACGACCACGCCCGCCGAATTGCCGTAGGACACCGTGTTCTGGAAATCGTCGTAGCGCCCGTGGATATAGGCCGCGCCGCCCGACAGGGCGAAGCCGCCGAAGGGCCGCCATTCGAAGTCCGTCTCGATGCCCTTGATCGTCGCCGCCGCCGCATTGGTGGTCTGCACCACGCCCGCGCTGGTGGCGCCCGCCGGAATTACCTGCACCTGGATATTGGTGTAGTCGTAGTAGAAGCCCGCCACGTTCAGGCGCAGCGTGTTGTTCAGCAGCTTGCTCTTGATGCCCACTTCATAGGCATTCAGGAACTCGGGGTCAAAGCTGGTGACGGGCGCGCCGCCCAGCGCGTTGAAGATCGACAGCACGTCGAAGCCGCCGCCCTTCACGCCCCGGTTGAAGCTGGCATAGGCGTGGATATCGTCGGTGAAGCCGTAGTCGATCGCCGCGCGCCAGGTCCATTCCTTGTAGCCGCGCTTGCCCGAACTGACCCCGAAGTTGGGCAGCACGCCGACGAGGCCGACATCGCCGCGCATGCTCTGGCGCTCGTCGGTATAGCGCGCGCCGCCGGTGATGCGCAGGCGCGGCAGGATTTCATACGTCGCCTGCACGTAGCCCGAGATCGATTCGGTGCTCTGCAGCGTCGTCGCCGAGATCGGCACCGGCACCGAGGGCACGATGAAGATCAGATCCTTGTACCCGGCCTTGTTGCTGTAATAATAGCCGCCAAGGGTCCAGTCGAGCTTCGAGCCCTTCTTCGACACCAGCTGCATTTCACCTGAAACGTTGGCCTGATATGTGGGCAGCTTCGCTTCCACGAGCGTCAGCGGCGTAGCGTCGGCCTCGGCGTAATAGTAGCCGTCCTGATGGCGATAGGCGAACGTCGTCACCAGATCGGCGAAGCCCATGTCGCCGTTGGCCTTGGCGGAAAATCCGTACTGCCGGTTCTTGATGACCGGCACGAAGGGATCGCCGAAGCTGGTGATCGCGCCACGCGTGTCGTAGCCGTTGGCGGGCGATTCCACGCCGTCCGCGCCGATCGCGCCCTTGGGCAGGCGGTAATCGGCGAAGTTCGCCTTGATCGTCGAATAGTCCCCCGCCAGCGTCAGGCTGAACGCGTCCGACGGGCTGATGAGGATCTTCGAGCGGATCGACTTGCTCTTGCTGAGGAAGGTATCCGCATCGACGGTGAGGTTGCGGCCCCAGCCGTTGCGCTGGTTGGAATACATCGCGGCGACGTCCATCGCCACCACGTCGCCCAGCCCGCCCGAGGCATAGACCGAGCCGGAGATCGTATCGTAGTTGGCATAGCCCACGTCGGCTTCCAGCGTCGGCGCGAAGCTGGGCGTGCGGGTGACAAGCTGAATGACGCCGCCGGTGGCGTTGCGGCCGAACAGCGTGCCCTGCGGGCCCTTCAGCACCTCGACGCGCTCAAGGTTGTTGAGGTTCATGATGTTGGCATAAGGCGAGGCGATGTAGACGCCGTCCACATACGTCGCCACCGAAGGCTCGTCGTTCGGGTTGGCGGCGTTGGAGCCGATGCCGCGCAGGAAGGCAGTGCCCGCGCCCGCGACGTGCGAGAAGTTCAGCGCCGGAACCAGCGTCGGCAGGTCCGCCGAGAGCGAGACGCCCGAGGTCTTCAGCGTATCGCCGCCCACCACGTTGACCGAGATCGGCACGTCCTGCAGGCGCTCCGAACGGCGCTGCGCGGTGACGATGATGTCCTGGATGCCGCGCGTTTCCGGCGGGGTCGAGGCGGTGGCGGCCTTAGTGCTGGCACTGTCCGCATCGGACGGCGTGGTCTGGGCCTGCACAGGTGCCGCCGCGATGGCAAGGCCCGCTGCTCCGCTCAGCAGAATTGGGAAATGGCGCTTCATGTCATCCTCCTCTGAAGGCCGCGCATCCGCGCCGGCCTGTGTACGGACAGGGTCTGGTGCCCTGCTCTCCTTGTCCTTGATGCCGGAATCTCCGTCCGGTCAGACGGATAAATGATATGCTGGCATACTATCTGTCAAGAGATTTCGTGTTCGGTGCGATCAGCTGATTTCCGGAATGTCCGGTGGTAATCCCCGCAATATTCAGCAGAACCGCGCACATGGAATTATCCTGAAGCATCAGGACGATCGCCGAATCCGGTATGCTTGCTATTCGTTTTTGCCGCTATTTGAGCAGCATCGCGAAGGCGCGGTCCAGCGCGCGGTCGGGGAACAGGCGCGCCAGCGCGGTGACCGCCTTGGCGTCCGCGCCCACCTTGTAGCGGGTGCGCGGGTTGGCGGCGGAGACCGCCGCGTCGATCTGCCGCGCGCATTCCTCGGCGGAGACACCGCCGCCGCCGTTCTTGCGGATCATCGCGTGGTATTTCCGGTAGAGGTCCTGATAGAGCCGCGCGTCCTCGCCGGTCAGCGCCTGGGTGGCGCGCTGTGCCTCGGCCACCTGCCCCTCGACCATGCGGGTGCGCACGACGCCCGGCTCGATCAGGATGATGCGCGCGTCCTGCCCCGCCGTCTCGCGCCGGGCGGCATCGACCACCGCCTCGATGGCGAACTTGGAGGCGCAGTAGGCGCTCAGCATCGGTCCCGAGACTTTGCCCCACAGCGAGGTGACGAGGGCGATGCGCCCGCCATGCCCGCGCAGGCGCGGCAATGCGGCACGCAGCATCCGCACCGAGCCCACCGTGTTGACGTTCAGCGTATCGAGCACGACCTGTTCGGACTGCACCTCCACCGCGCCCAGCGGACAGACCGCCGCGCAGTTCACCACGACGTCCAGCGGCTGCCCCGCCAGCCAGCGATCGGCATCGGCGAAGCCGGCCTCGACCGAGGCGGTGTCCGACACGTCGATGCGCACGCCATGCAGGTTCGGCCCCGCGCCCAGTGCGGCCAGATCGGCTTCGGAGCGCACGGCAGCGATCACCCGGTCGCCCTGACTCAGGCAGCGCTCGACCAGCGCCTGCCCGATGCCGCTGCCCGCGCCGGTGACGAGAATGCTGCGCATCAACGCCCCTCCACCGGTGCAGCATCGCGCATGTCGGGCTTCCAGTGAAACTGCGGCAGTGCGGGCTGAAGCAGTCCGGGCGCTGCAGCGATCACGCCGGGCACCGCCTGCAGCATCGCCACCACCGTCATGATGTAGCCCGGCGGCGTCGGCTCCTCGGGCTTGACGTAGACGTCGTCCTGATAGGACGCCTGCCCCGCCACGGTGATGCGCAGCGAGGGGCGGCCCTCGATCTCGATCAGCCAGAAGTCGTTGACCGGACACTCCTCGGGCCGCATCGATTCGCCCAGATACCAGTAGACTTCGGTGGTGTAGAACGGCTTGCCGCCCGAATATCCCGTCCACGCATAGGAGACGAGGCCGACGGTGTCCGCCTCCACCGCCATCACTGGCTCGGACAGCGGGACGGGCGTTTCGGCAAGACGCGCGGTGCGCTCGATCCGATCCACGGGGATGCCGAGGCGGTCGGCGTAGAACAGGATCGGTTGGCGCAGGTACGCCTCCGCCATCTGCGCGGCGAAGTCGTTCTGCTCAACATCCGCCTTGGGGGCGCCGAAACCGAACATGCGCAGCATGTCGCCGCCGCCCTCGACCGGTGCGATATTGAAGAATTCGGCGAAGCGGATATGCGTGACGTCGTTGACGAGGCCCGTCGCCGCAAGGGCGAACCGCTCGTTGAAGAAACCGGGAGTGATGCCCGAGCCATGGAGAGTTGCCCCGCCCCGCTCCGCCGCCGCGCGGAACCGCGCTTCCACCGCGTCCCCGCGCGAGCGCAGGAAGTGGTAGGGCAGCATGGTGACGACGTTCACGCCGCGCTCCAGCATGCGCAGGATCTCGTCGTCGGTGCGCCAGTCTCCGAAATCGCGGCCGCAGTGCAGCACGCATTCGATATCGGCGGCCAGGAACGTGTCGAGGTCGGTGGTGGCGATCACGCCCGTCGGGCCGACGCCTGCCAGCTCGCCCGCGTCCACCCCCTGCTTGTGCGGCGAATAGGCCAGCACGGCGGCAAGTTCGAGTTCGGGAAGGCGCAGCACCTCGCGGATCGCGCAGAGCCCAAGCCCGCCCGGCCCCGCGATGCCCACGCGATAGGGTTTCCTCACCGGCATCCGATGTCTCCCATATGCGATTATCGTAATGAACCTTACGATCTATTCGCGTATTTCATGTTGCAGATGGAACGATACAGAGGATAAACACGCTCAGTCAAGTTCGCATGCGAACCTTTTTTCGAAGTGCGACGCCAATGCTCCGGGAGGAACCGTGACCACCACCACATCGCACAAACCTGCCCTCACGACCGCCCACGCAAGCGGAGGCACCGCCGCCATGCTGCCCGACTGCACCGTGGGCGACCTGCTGCGCGATCGCGCTGCCGCCTTTCCCGACCGCCTCGCGCTGATCGTCCCGGCAGGCGCGGATGCGGCCGAGCAGCGCTGGACTTACGCGTCGCTGCAAGAGGACGCGCGCCATGTCGCCGCCGCGCTGCTGGCGCGATTCTCGCCCGGCGACCGGGTGGCGACATGGGCGGGCGGCAGCGCGCGGATCGTGCTGCTGCAACTGGGCGCGGCGCTGGCGGGGATCACGCTCGTCACCATCAACCCGGGCAACCGCTCGGTCGAGCTGGATTATACGCTGGCGAAAAGCCGCGCGCGCGGGCTGTTCCTCGACCGCGTCTATCGCGGCATGGACAACCAGGCGGTGCTCGAACCCCTGCGTCCCGGCCTGCCCGCGCTGGAAACGGCGGTATATTTCGACGAGTGGGACGCCTTCCTCGCCGCACCTTCCGACATCCCCCTGCCCGAAGTCTCGCCCGACCAGCCCGCGCTGATCCTGTTCACCTCGGGCTCCTCGGGCAAGCCCAAGGCGGCGATCCTGCCGCACCGCGCGATCGTCAACAACGCGGCGCTCACCGCGCAGCATCTTGCCGTGCCCGAAGGCGCGGTCTGGCTGAACCTGCTGCCGATGTTCCATGTCGGCGGCAGCGTGACGATGACGCTGGGGTGCCTGTCCTGCGCGGGCACGCAAGTCCTGCAGGCGCAGTTCCAGTCCGAAGCGGTGCTCGACGCCATCGCCCGCTACCGCGTCCACATCACCATGGCGGTGCCGACGATGCTGGTGGCAATGCTGGAAAGCGCCGCGCTGGCCGATACCGACTTCTCCGCGCTGGAACTGATCGTCGCGGGCGGCAGCGCCGTCGCGCCCGACCTCATCCGCCGCGTGCGCGCCGCGATGGGGGCGGAGATCGCCAGCCTGATGGGCCAGACCGAGGCGAGCGGCGCGATGTTCTCCACCCGGCGCGGCGACAGCGAGGAGCAGGTGGCGGGCAGCGTCGGCGGCCCGCTCGATCACTCGGAAGTGCGCATCGTCGATCCTGAGAACGGCCGCGTGCTGGCGCCGGGGGAGGCAGGCGAGATCTGCATCCGCTCCCGCTCGACCATGAGCGGCTATTTCGAGATGCCCGAGAAGACCGCCGAAACCCTGCGCGAGAGTGGCTGGCTCCACACCGGGGACATCGGCCTGCTGCGCGAGGATGGTTACGTCGCCGTCACCGGCCGCAAGAGCGACATGATCATCCGCGGCGGCGAGAACATCTACCCGCGCGAGATCGAGGACGTGCTGGTCGCGCACGAGGATGTCGGGCAGGCGGCGGTCTACGGCGTCCCGGACGAGCGCTGGGGCGAACAGGTCGCCGCCGCGCTGGTCCCGCGCGCCGGGCGCACCATCGATACCGAGGCGCTGACCGAATGGCTGCGCACGCGCATCTCCCGCCACCGCGTACCGCGCTTCTGGCAGGTGCGCGATGCGCTGCCGACCAATGCCTCGGGCAAAGTGCAGAAGTTCGTGCTTCAGGAGGAACACGGGGCTTCGTAGGGGGCTGGGGTGCGTGGACGGCGCGCATTGCTTTCCCCCTGCCGTCACCCTGAACTTGTTTCAGGGTCCATCGGGCAGTTCGGGTCTGAGCGTCGGATGATAAACCGCCGGACCGGTTTGCGACCGCTGACCACCGCGCGTGCGGAGGAATGGACCCTGCAACAAGTTCAGGGTGACGGCCTATCGAGGAGAGTGACGCGGCCGCGAAAACTCTCCCCGTTCGTCATTGCGAGCGGAGCGAAGGAACCCAGGGCAGTGTTACTCCGCCCTGGATTGCTTCGCTGCGCTCGCAATGACGAGTTAGGTGGGTGCCCCGTGGTCTGCTCTGGCCGCGAACGCCCGGATGCGCGCCACGAATTCCTCGCCTTCGACAGCCGTGAGCACGCCGTCCCGCTCCGCTCCCAGTTGCGCGGCGAAACCCGTCGTCGCGCTGCGTGCCAGCAGCGACTTGGCCTGCCGCACCGCGAACGGCGGAGCCTGCGCCAGATCGCGCGCCAGCGCCATTGCGCGGGTTTCCGCCTCGCCCGCCTCCGCCCGGTGGGTGACGAGGCCAAGGGCCAGCGCCTCATCCCCGGCCACGTTCGCCGCGCCCAGCAGCAGCCGGGTCGCCTGCCGATGCCCCACCACGCGCGGAAGCAGCCAGCTGACGCAGCCGTCGGACGGCACGCCGATATCGCGCTGGGCGAAACGGAAAGTCGCGCTGTCCTCGGCCACCACGAGGTCCGCCGCCAGCGCCAGCCCCACGGCGCCGCCCGCGATGGTGCCCCGGGACGCGGCGATCACCGGGATCGGCATTTCCACCAGCGCCATCAGCATCCGCTCCGCCGCTTCGAGCAGTTCCGCCATCGCCGCGCGCCGCCGTGCGGGCGGCTCGTCGCACAGCGCCGCGAAGGCCCGCAGGTCGCCGCCGACACTGAAATGTCGTCCTTTTGCAGCAAGAATCAGCACGCGCACCCCCTCGAGCGCCGAGACTTCGGCCAGCGTTCGTGTCAGGGACGCGGTGAGTTCGAGGTCCAGCGCATTGCGGCGCTCCGGCCGGTCGAGCGTGAGCACGCCGATACCGTCGGCATGATCGAACAGGACGGCGGGCCGGGTCATCGCCCTGCCCTCGCCGCGAAGACAGTTTCAGGAGACACCCGATGGAAACCACGTACGGCCTTATAAACTTCCGGGACTTCGGCGGCCTGAAGGCTGCCGACGGCATGCGCGTACGCAGCGACCGGCTGTTCCGCAGCGGCCACCTCGGCTGGCTGGACGAAGTGGACTCCCGCTTCATGATCGACATGGATTTCGACGTGGTGGTGGACCTGCGCTACGCCGAGGAGCGGCGCAAGGAGCTGTCCCCCTGGCCCGAAGACCGGCTGGCGCGACTCGTCGCCCATGACGGCGCGGCGAACCGGGACGCGCCGCATTTCCAGATCATGCGCGCCGCCGACGCCAGCATCGCCGACATCCGCCGCGCCTACATCGGCTTCTACGCAGCCCTGCCGTTCGACCGCTGGTATCGCCCACTGTTCGCCGAAGCGGTGCGCCGGATTGCCTCGGGAGAGGGCCGCGTGCTGGTCCACTGCACGGCGGGCAAGGACCGCACCGGCACGCTCGTCGCCCTGCTGCTGGCGCTGCTGGGCGTCGATGACGAAGCGATCCTGGCGGACTACCTGCGCACGCAAGGTGCGCCCGGCATGGACGCGCTGCGCGACCACGTGGCCCGCACTATGCTGTCGCGCCGCGCGGCCGCCGATCCCGGGCTGGTCGATGCGCTCATCGGCGTCGCCCCGGACTACCTGCGGGCCGCCTTTTCCGCCGTGCGGCAGGAAGCGGGTTCGGTGGAAGGCTACTTCGCGGCAAGCGGTATCGATGGGGAAATCCTTTCGCGGCTGCGCGGCGCTTTGCTGGTGCGACGAGACGATTGACAGGTAGTACGCTAGCGTCTAATTGGTGTTTAGTACAAACGTACTAGGCCGTAAACTTGTAAACGGCGCCCTCGAGATTTGAGGCAAAATGGCTCAGGGCAAGAAGGCAGGGCGAAGGGATATGTCGATATCTCAAGGCCGGCCGACGCGGCACTGGGCCATTTTGGTCAAATCCCTTCGGGACGTCCGAATGGCTTCCATCTCGAACCGAAATGGCCTTGGAAGGGCAACCAGCCCTCCCCGCGGCCAATTCGGCCCGATATGTTCGCCATTCGGACGCCTCGAGGGCGCCGTTTACGAGTTTACGGCCTGATTGCACCAGCCTTGGGAGAGGCAAGATGCAGCATTCCCTGATACCCTATCCGCCGACCGATCTGGCGGGCGATCCGCATGTCGACGGCATCGTCGTTCTCGTGATGGGCGCCCTGTTCCTGTGCGCGCTCGGCTATGCGCTGTTCAGTCTTGCGCGCACGCGCAGCCCGGTGGTCCTGCTGATGTTCATCGGCGGCGGCTGCATGATGCTGATGGAGCCGCTGGTGGACACCACCGCCGGTGTCTGGTTCGCGGAAAGCTCGCGCATGTTCCTGCACGGCTGGGGCCGGGCGATCCCCTTGTGGGTGTGCCTGACCTATTTCGTCTACTTCGGCGTCGGCAGCGCGGTGCTGTGGCAGATGATGCAGCGCGGCGTCTCGGCGCGAACGATCTGGACGATCTACTTGTGCGAGGTCCTCGCCGATTTCGTGCTGGAGTCCGTGGTGCTTGGCACCGGCATCTACACCTATTACGGCGACCAGCCGCTGCTGATCGGGCGCTTTCCGCTGTGGTGGGCGGCGGTCAACGCGCTGGTCTCGCTGACGTCCGCCTATGCCGTGACGCAAGTGACACGGCGGGCGGAGGGCTGGCAACTGCTGCTGATCGTGCCGGTCATGGTCTGCGCCAGCGCCGGGGCCAATGCCGCCGCCGGGTGGCCTGCCTGGTACGTCATCAACAGCGGCCTGGGGCCCGTGCTGACGCAACTGGGCGGGCTCGCCAGCGTGGCGATCGCCTGTTCCATCGTCGCCATGGTCGCGCGCTCGGTCTCCGTGGCACCGCGCCCCGGTGCGATCCATCCGCTGACACCGATGAGGGCCGCATGAACCGCATGTCCCCGCAGGCGCACGTTACGCAAACAGAGCGCCCACTCCACGCCACCGCCACGAAAGTCTGGATCGGCGTCGGCGCGTTCTGGGTCGCCTTGTTCGCCTATTGCATGATCGCCTGGGTGACCGGGCCGGACTTTCGCCCCAACACCTTCGGCCACGCCGCCGCCCCGGCCAGCTACGTGCTGTTCCTGCGCGGACTGGAAGTGGCGATGCTGGCGCTGACCGCGTGGATCCTGTGGCGCTTCATCCTCGGCCCGCTGGTGCGCGACCGGCGCTTCAGCTTCGAGGGGCTCTACTTCCTCGCCTGCTTCACGATGGTCGTGCAGGAACCGTGGCACAGCTGGGTGCGGCCGCAGCTGCTCTACAACGACCTGTTCTTCAACATGGGCAGCTGGATGGGCACCCTGCCCGTCTCCAACCCCACCGCCCACCTGACGCCGCTGCCGCTGGCCTTCGCGGGGCTCGGTTACTTCTGGATCTACGGCTTGCCCGCCTATGCCGGCGCGAAGATCATGGACCGGGTCAACCGCCCGCGCCCCGGCATGAACCGTCCGCGCTTCTCGCCGCTGCAGATCATCGCCATCGGCTTTGCGGGCTTCTGCGTCTTCGACCTGGTGATCGAGAGCTTCATCCTGCGCACCGGCATGTTCGTCTATCCCAGCACGATCCCGGCGCTGACGCTGTTCGCAGGGACCGCGCACCAGTTCCCGCTGTATGAGATGGTCGCCTGGGCGGGGACCTACACGTTCGCCGCCAGCCTCCTGCACTTTCGCGACGCGCGCGGCGAGACGGTGGCCGACCGCCACGTCGACATGATCGCCCCGCCCGGCAGGCGCCGCACCCTCGCGCGGTGGCTGGCGCTGGTGGGGTTCCTCCAGACCGGCATCCTCGTCACCTACAACCTGCCCTACATGTTCTGGGCGCTGCACGGCGGCCCCTTCACCATCAGCGAGGCCGAGAAGCCCTGGCTCACCGCCGGGATGTGCGGCCCCAGCACCGCCTACGACTGCCCCGGCCCCGGCGTGCCCTTCGCCCGCCGCGACAGCGCCACCAACCGCATCCCGCAGGAGCTTTCGAAATGACCACCAGAGGTTCGGTCGCCGTCATCGGCGGCGGCATCGCGGGCATGACCGCCGCCTATCGCCTGCAGCAGCGCGGCTGGGCCGCCACCGTGTTCGAGACGCGCGACCGCGTGGGCGGGCGCATGTGGTCGCTGCGCAAGGGCGATTTCCTGATGGACGCCGGCATGTCCGCGTACCTCGGCACCTATCGCGAGGCGATCCGCCTGATCGACGAACTGGGCCTGACGCCGCAGATGTCGGATATCCTCGCGATCGGCGCCACCATGCGCGAGGGCAAGCGCCACCACTTCGACTACAACCGCCCTGTATCGACAGCGCTCTCCACCTCGATCCTGTCGTGGCCGAGCAAGCTGAAGGCGCTGCGCCTTGGCCTCGACACCTTCCGCAACCGGGCGAGCCTTGGCTATTCGGACTATACCAAGCTGGCCGAGATCGACGTCGAGACGGTGGGCGAATACTGCAAGCGCGCGCTGAACGCGGAACTGCACAACTACGTCGGCCGCCCGCTCGTCAGCGGGACATGGGCGGCGGATGACGACAACACCTCGATCGCGCTGCTGTTCTGGACGATCCGCAACATGCTGGCGCCCTCGGTCTACAACCTCGACGAAGGGGTGATGGCGCTACCCGTCGCGCTCGGCCGCCATGTGGACCTCCGCCTGAGCGCGCCGGTTGAGCATGTGGCCGATACCGGACGCGGTGTCGAAGTGACCAGCCGGGGCCGCACCGAGACATTCGACGGCGCGGTGATCGCCACCACGGCCGAACCGGCGCTGGCGATGTACCCGCAGATGGACGCCAACACCCGCGCGCTCTATTCGACGGTGCGCTACCGCAAGCTGGGCAACATCGCGATCGGCTACGACACGCGGCCGGGCGATCCGGCGACCTACTACCTGCCCACACCTTATGAGGACGCGGACACCGTCGCCGTCATCGCCGATCACAACAAGGCCCCCTGCCGCGCGCCCGAGGGCAAGAGCCTGTTCACCGTGCTGCTCAGCCACGACTACCTCGAACGCAGCGCCAATCTCAGCGACGAGGACGTGCTGGACTACGCGGCGGAACGCGCGCGCGCCTACTATGGCATCGCGCCGGGGCGGATGGAGCAATTCAACGTGGTGCGCTGGCCGGAATCGGTGCCCAATCTCGACAAGGGGCGCTTCCGCCTGATCGCAGATTATACGCAGAAACTGGACCGCAAGGCGCGGGTGCAGTTCGCCTCCGACCTCGACCGCATTCCCGGCTGCAACGGCGCCCTCGTCAGCGGCGAGGAAGCCGCCGTGCGGCTCGCGCAGGCGCTGGAGGCACTGCCCGCCCGTCCGCGCGCGGCCGCCTGAACCCTTCGGAGATATTCGCATGAAGACCATCATCAGCTGCGCCGTGACCGGCTCGATCCACACGCCGTCGATGTCGCCGCATCTGCCGGTGACGGCCGACGAGATCGCGCAGAGTGCGCTTGAGGCGGCAGAGGCAGGCGCCGCGATCGTCCACCTCCACGCGCGCGATCCCGAGACCGGCAAGCCGGTGCATGAACCGGAAGACTTCGCGCCGTTCCTCAAGGTCATCAAGCAGGCGAGCGACGTGGTGGTCAACATCACCACCGGCGCCTCGCCCTATATGCCCGTGGAATACCGCGTGAAACCCGCGGAGACGTGGAAGCCCGAAGTCGCCAGCCTCAACATGGGCAGCATGAACTTCGGCCTGTTCCCGATGCTCAAAAAGGACCGGGAGTGGAAGCATGCCTGGGAGCCGGAGATGCTGGAGGCCAGCCACGACCTAGTGTTCCGCAACAGCTTCAAGGACATCCGCTATGCCCTTGAAACGCTGAACAAGACCGGCACCCGCTACGAGTTCGAATGCTACGACACCAGCCATCTCTACAACCTGCACTATTTCTGGAAGGAAGGCCTCGTCGAAGGCCCGCTGTTCATCCAGACGTGCTTCGGCCTGCTCGGCGGCATCGGCGCCCACCCGGAGGACGTGATGCACATGAAGCGCACCGCCGACCGCCTGTTCGGCGATCAGTACCGCTGGTCGGTGCTGGCGGCAGGCGCGAGCCAGATGCCGGTGGCGGCGATGGCGGCCAGCATGGGCGGCCACGTGCGCGTGGGGCTGGAGGACTCGCTGTGGATCGGCAAGGGCCAGCTCGCCACCAGCAACGCGCAGCAGGTGACCAAGGTGCGCCAGATCATCGAGGGCCTCGGCGGGGAGATCGCCACACCTGCCGAAGCGCGCGAAATCCTCGGCCTCAAGGGCGGGGACAAGGTGGGGTTCTGACATGATTGAGGTCGCTCCAAACACCTCGTCATTGCGAGCTCAGCGAAGCAATCCAGGGCGGTTTGCGCGGCCCTGGATTGCTTCGCTGCGCTCGCAATGACGAGACGAAGGGGGAAAAGGACCATCACGTTCTGACAACGACAACAACCAGAAGGGAGACGTGCCGTGAACTTGCCGAACCAGATGCCCGATCCGCCGGTCAACATGGCGATGTCGCCCTTCTATCCGTATATCCTCGCGCTCAGTATCGGCATCTTCATCGCCGCGCTGGCCTATGGCTGGCGCGACATGCAGCGTACCGGGCGCTGGCTGCCGCTGCTGGTGCTGGCGGGCGCGGGAATCGCCTCGTTCCAGGAGTGCATCTACGACGTCGCCGTGCTGGTCTGGTGGGCGGAGGTGGACACCACGCCGATGTACCGGCTGTTCAACCGCTCGGTGCCTCTGTGGATGGTCTTCGCCTATCCGTGGTTCATCGGCGGCATGGGCTACTGGGCCTATAGCCGTTTTCGCGAAGGGATGAGCCGGGGGCAGTTGTGGAAGCTCTACTTCTTCGGCTGGTTCGCCAACCTGCTGCTGGAAGTGCCCGCGCTGCAGATCGGCCATATCTACACCTACTACGGAGAGCAGCCGTTCAAGCTGCTGGGCTTCCCGGTGTGGATGGCGATGACCAACACGCTGATGCCGATCTTCGTAGGTGCGATCCTGCACCTGCTCGACGACGTGCTGCGCGGCCCCCGCGCCCTCTTCGCGCTGATCCTGGTGCCTGCGGGCACTGCCTCTGCCGAGATTGCGGCGGGCTGGCCGATGTGGCTGGCGCTCAATTCCGGGCAGGGCGTGTGGGTAACGCAGCTGGCGACCGTGGTGACGCTGGGCCTGTCGCTGAGCTTTGCCTATCTGATCGCGCTCAAGCTGTGCGTCGCCGTGCCTTCCGAACGTTCGTCCGGGATTGCACCCGCCCATGCCTGACCGGTCATGGCGGTGGGCCTGCGTCCTGCCCGCCGCCTTCATCTGCGCGCCCGCTCAGGCCGAGGAGCCCGTCACCATCGGCATCGAGCCCTATCTGTGGGCGCCCTCGATCGACGGTTCCGTATCGCTGGGGCCGCTGGTGCTGCCCATCGACCTGAAGCCCGTCGACCTTGCCTCCGGCCTGAAGATGGGCGCGATGGGGCGGGTGTCGCTGGAGAAAGGCCCCGCCTTTGCCGCCGTCGAGATGATCGGCGTCGATTTCCAGCGCGACGCCTTCGCGCCCACGCTGGGACAGGACGTGGCGGTGCGGGCGGTGGCGGCGGAGCTGACCGGCGGTTACCGCTTCGCCGTGACGCCCGCCGTGGACCTGACGCCGATCGCGGGCTTTCGCTACAACTACCTCAAGGTGCGCTTCGGACAGGCTCCCGCCGCCATCGCCGTGCGCGGCGAGTGGATGGAGCCCGCGATCGGCCTGCAACTCGCCGCGCGGCCGCTGCGTCGGGTGAGCGTGCAGGGCAAGGTTCTGGCCGGGCGGCGCTCGGCCGACCGGCACTCGCTGGATGTGCGGGCGGACGTGTCCTACGCGCTGCGGCCTTGGGTGCGGGTCTTCGCCGGGTATCGGCATATGAAGCAGGCCTTCGCCTCGCCGGGCCCGGTGCCGTTCGCGATCGACCTCGGCGCCGATGGTCCGCTGGTGGGTGTGCGCGCGCGGTTTTGAGATACCTCACCTCGTCATTGCGAGCGCAGCGAAGCAATCCAGGGAGGTGCTCAACTGCCCTGGATTGCTTCGCTGCGCTCGCAATGACGGTAGAGGAGAAAAAAGCCGCCGTGGCTTTCGACCACGGCGGCAGACGGAGAGTTCGTTATCGTCAGACCATCGCCCTGACCGTCGCGACGATCTGTTCCTGCGAGGGCGGGAAGGCGCTTTCCAGCGGCTTGGAATAAGGCACCGGGCAATAGGCCCCGCCCAGCCGCCGCACGGGGGCCTTGAGCCTGCCGAACAGTTCCTCGTTCACTTCCGCCGCGATCTCGGCGCCGACGCCGAAGGCGCGCACGGCCTCGTGGATCACCAGCAGGCGCCCGGTCTTCGCGGCGGAGGCCACTACCGTCTCACGGTCCCACGGGGCGATGGTGCGCAAGTCGATCACCTCGCACGATACGCCGCCAGCCGCCAGCTCCTCGGCCGCCGCGTTCACGGGGGCCATCATCGCCGCGTAGCTGACGAGGGTGACGTCGCCACCCTCGCGCACCACCTTCGCCTTGCCGAGCGGGATCACCTCGGGCGTCACCGCAGCGGGGGTGAAGTAGGTTGGCAGGTTCTCGATGAAGATCACCGGATCGGGGTCCTCGATCGCCGCGCGCAGCAGGCCGTAGGCCTCGTTCGGGCTGGAAGGCGCGACCACCTTGATCCCCGCCGTGTGCGCGAACCAGGCTTCCAGGTAATCGCTGTGCTGGCCGCCGTTGGAGAAGCCCGCGCCGGTCATCATGCGGATCACGATCGGCACGTGCGTCTGCCCGCCCGACATGAAGCGCAGCTTGGCCGCGTGGTTGACGATCATGTCCATCGCCACCGTGGTGAAGTTCATCAGCATGATCTCGGCCACGACCTTGTGCCCGCAGATCGCAGCCCCGATGGCGGAACCGATGATCGCCTGCTCCGAGATCGGGGTCGATCGCACCCGCTCGGTGCCATAGGCGGTCGACAGGCCCTTGGTGGCGCCGACGACGCCGCCCTCCTCGCGGTCGCCGACATCCTCGCCGATGACCAGCAGGGTGTCGTCGGCCTTCATCGCGTCATGCAGCGCGAGGTTGACGGCCTGGATGGTGTTGAGGTTCAGGGTTTCCATGGAGCTGTTCTCTCAGGCCAGTTCGTTCGCGAAGACATCGCGCTTGAGTTCGGCAAGGTCGGGGAAGTCGGCGGCGAAGGCAGCCTCCACGGCGGCCTCGATGGCGGCCTTGTGAGCCTCGTCGATGGCGTCGAGTTCGGCCTCGGTCGCCGCGCCGCTGTCGATGACCTTGCGGCGCAGCAGCGGCACCGGATCGGCGGCCTTGGCAGCTTCCAGTTCGTCCTTGGGGATATAGGCGGCGGCATCGCCGATGAGGTGGCCGTTGAAGCGGAAGGTCATCGCCTCGATCAGTGTCGGCCCCTCACCCGCGCGGGCGCGTTCAACGGCCACGCGGGCGGCGCCGTACATCTCCTCGGCGTCGTTGCCGTTCACCGTGACGCCTGCCATGCTATAGCCCGCCGCGCGCATGGAAAGCTTCTCCACCGCAGTCGAGTTGGCGAACTTGGTATGCTCGGCATAGCGGTTGTTCTGGCACACGAAGATCACCGGCAGCTTCCACAGCGCGGCAAGGTTGAGCGATTCGTGGAAGGCGCCGATGTTCGCCGCGCCGTCGCCGAAGTTGGCGACCGCGACGCCGCCACGGCCCGCCAGCCGCGCCGCCCAGCCAAGGCCCACCGCAATCGGCATCGAGGAGCCGACCACGCCGGTCGTCACCATGCAGCCCGTCTCCGGGTGAGTCAGGTGCATCGTCCCGCCCTTGCCCTTGCAACTGCCGGTGACGCGGCCCGCCAGTTCCGCCCACAGCGGTCCGAGCGGGAAACCCTTGGCCAGCATGTCGTGGGTGCCGCGATAGATGGTGGAAATCTTGTCGTCCGCCGTCAGGTTCACCGACAGCGCGGCGGGGATGATCTCCTGTCCTGCCACCGAATAGTACGGCGTCATCAGCTTGCCGGTCATCATCGCCTTGATGACGCGCTGGTCGTTGTGCCGGATCAGCGACGCCTTGCGGTATATCTCCACCAGCGTGGCGGCATCGGGCCTGGGGTAGTTTGCCATGAACCTCTCCTTTTATGTCAGTGCGCGCGGAACAGGTCGCGGGCGATGAGCTGGCGCATGACCTCGTTCGCGCCGCCCGCGATGCGCGAGATGCGCGCGTCGACGTAGGCCTGCGCAATCGGGTATTCGGTCATGTAGCCGTAGCCGCCGAAGAACTGCAGGCACTGGTCCACGACCCGGCCGTTGAGTTCGGTGGCGAGTAGCTTGATCTTGGATGCATCGGTCGCGGTCAGGCGCCCGTCCATGAAGCGGCGGATACCCCAGTCGACCATCACGCGCCCCTGGCTGACTTCGGCGCAGAGCTGCGCGAGCGTGAACCGGGTGTTCTGCATATCGCCCAGCGCCTGCCCGAACAGGCGGCGCTGCTGCACATAGTCCACCGTCCAGCGCAGCGCCGCTTCGCTGGCGGCGAGGCCCTTGATGCCGATGGACAGGCGTTCCTGCGCCAGCTTGGTCATCAGCATGCCAAAGCCCTCACCCTCGCTGCCCAAAAGGTGCGAAAGAGGCGCGCGGGCATCGTTGAAGAACAGCTCGGCGGTGTCCTGCGCTTTCAGGCCGATCTTCTCCAGCCGCCGCCCGCGCTCGAAGCCGGGCTGGTCGGCCGCGACCGCGATCAGGCTGACGCCCTTGGCCCCGGCGGCAGGGTCGGTCTTGCAGGCAAGCACGACGATGTCGCATTGCGAACCGTTGGAGATATAGGTCTTCTGGCCGTTGATGCGGTAGCCTTCGCCGTCATGATCCGCGCGCGTGCGCAGTTCCTTGGCGTCGCTGCCCGCGCCTGGCTCGGTCATGCCGAGCGCGCCAATCACCTCGCCGGTGACCATGCGCGGCAGCCATTCGCGCTTCAGTTCCTCGGTGCCCCAGGCAAGGATATAGGGCGCGACCATCTCGGAATGGACCATGAAGCCCGGCCCGGTGACGTTGGCGCGGGTGATCTCCTCGATCATCACCACGCTGTAGAGGAAGTCCGCGCCGATGCCGCCGTATTCCTCGGGCACGGAAGGGCACAGCATCCCGACCTCGCCCGCCTTGAGCCAAGCCGAGCGCGGGACGATGCCGTCCTTCTCCCACTGCGCGTGGTGAGGCGCCAGTTCGGTCTCGACGAAGCGACGCACGCTGTCGCGATAGGCGTCGTGCTCGGGCTCGAAGATATCGCGTTCGACGAAGCTGCCGCTGTGGTGGGCGATCGCGGTCATTGCGCTAAATCCAGTGTACGGCGCGCGGCCTTGAGGTGGGGAATGTCGTACATCCGCCCGTCGATGCCGACGGTGCCCGCATCAGGCTGTGCGGCGAAAGCGTCGATTACCCGGCGGGCGAAAGCGAGTTCCTCGGCGCTCGGAGCGAAACTTGCGTTGATACCCGGCACTTGCGCCGGATGGATGGCGATGCGCCCGGCCCAGCCCTCGGCGCGGGCTTCACGGCAGGAGGCGCGCAGGCCCGCGTCATCACGGAAATCGACGTAGAGCGTCTCGTAGGCCGGCACCCCCGCCGCATGCGCCGCCATCAGCGTGAGCGAGCGGACCATGCGATAAGTGAACGCCCATGCGCCGTCCGGGCCGAGGTTGGTGCTCGCCCCCATCGCGGCGGACAAGTCCTCCGCCCCCCAGGTCAGCCCGGCAAGGCGGGTAAGCCCCGCGCCCGCGAAGTCGCCCAGCCGGAACGGTGCGATCGGGGTTTCGGTGGCCACGGGGAGAATGCGCGTCGATCCCGGCGCGATGCCGTGCGCCCGCTCCGCTTCGTCCAGCAGCGCGGAGAGGCGCGCGACGCAGGCCGGACCGTCGATCTTGGGCTGCATGATCCCGTCCGGCGCACCGGCGATGATCGCGGCGACGTCCGCTTCGGTCAGGCCGGTGTCGAAGGGATTGACCCGCACCCACAGTTGCACAGCGCGCTCTTCACGCGGACGCGCCTTGAGGAAATCGGCCACCATACGCCGCGCCAGCGGCTTGGCGGCGGGGGCCACGGCGTCCTCCAGGTCGAGGATCACCGCATCGGCGCCGCAATGATCGACCTTGCCCAGCTTCTTCTCGCTGTCGCCGGGGATGAACAGGAACGAGCGCAGCGCGGTCATGCCGGCCTCTTCAATTGCAGACCCGACCGCCGGCACGAGGCGACCAGTTCGTCCTTCTGGTTGAAGGCGCGGTGCAGGAAAGTGACGACGCCCTGACCGGGCCGCGATTGCGATTCCCGCAGCTCGATCACCTCGCTCTCGACCCGCACGGTATCGCCCGCGAACAGCGGCGCAGGGAACCGCACTTCGTCCCAGCCGAGATTGGCGACGGCGGTGCCCAGCGTGGTGTCGCCCACCGAGATCCCCACCATCAGCCCCAGCGTGAAGGCCGAATTCATCAGCGGGCGGCCGTAAGGCGTGCCCTTCATATATTCGGCATCGAGGTGAAGCTGCGCCGGGTTGTGCGTCATCGTGGAGAACAGCAGGTTGTCCGTCTCCGTCACCGTGCGCCGGATCGCATGGTCGAACCTCTGCCCGACCGTCAGCTCATCGAACCACAGCCCCGCCATCAGTGCAGCCCCAGGATCGAGATCGCCGCGATGCCCTGATAGGGCACGCCGCCAAGGTTGTGTGTCAGCCCCAGCGACGGCGCGGACAACTGCCGCTCCCCCGCGCGCCCGAGCAGTTGCTGGTAGACCTCGTAAGCCATGCGCAGGCCCGAGGCGCCGATCGGATGGCCGAAGCACTTGAGCCCGCCGTCGATCTGGCACGGGATCGCTCCGTCGCGATCGAACTTGCCGTCGAGGATGTCGAACACCGCACGGCCATCTTCGGAGAAACCCAGGTCCTCCATCGTCACCAGTTCGGTGATCGAGAAGCAGTCGTGCACCTCGCTCAGCGAAATCTGGGCGGCGGGATCGCTTACCCCGGCCTCGGCATAGGCGCGCGCGGCGGCGTTGCGGGTGGTGGCGACGTAGCTGCCGTCCCACTCGCTCGTCTGCGTCTCGCGCCCCGAACTGGTGGAAAGCTGCAGCGCCTTGACCGTGACCAAATCCTTCTTGCCCAGCGCGCGGGCGATCTCGGGCGTCGTCACGATCGCGCAGGCCGCGCCGTCCGACACGCCCGAGCAGTCGAACAGGCCCAGCGGGTCCGAAATCATCGGCGCGTTCATGATGGTTTCCATCGAGACCGCCTTGCGGAAGTGCGCCTTGGGGCTGTGGACACCGTTCTGGTGGCTCTTCCACGAGACATGGCTGATCGCGCCCTTCAGATCCTCCTTCGAGGTGCCGTACTTGGTACGATAGTACGGCGCGAGCTGCGCGAAACCGGCGGGCGCGGAGCCCATCGGCATCCACATGTCATTGAAGGTGCCCTTGAACGGTGGCGGCAAGCCGCCGAAGCCAGTGTCCTTGAGCTTCTCCGCGCCAATCGCCAGCGCAATGTCCACCGCGCCGCTCGCCACCGCGTAGACCGCGCCGCGCAGCGCCTCGGTCCCGGTGGCGCACATGTTCTCCACGCGGCTGACCGGGATGCCCTCCAGCCGCAGCGCCATCGCGGCGGGGATCGAGGAATTGCCCACGTTGATCCCGTCGCCCCAGCAGCCGAACCATGCCGCCTCGATCTGGCCGCGCTCGATCCCGGCGTCGGCAAGCGCTTCCTCGAAGGCCTCCTTCATCAACTCGGGTGAACCCGCGTCCCACCGCTCGCCGAATTTGGAGCAGCCCATGCCGAGAATGGCGACCTTGTCCTTGATGCCCGTTGCCATGTCAGTTGTTCCCCGCGCCGATCGGCGTCGCCTTCCAGAAATAGCGGTTGTAGCCGCGCTGGCGGTCCTTCTCCTTGATGCGGTAGACCATGCGCAGCGGCGTCCCCGCCTCCAGCGCGGTTGCGCCCGCATCGACCATCTCCATCAGCAGCCGCGCGCCGTTCTCGAATTGCACGAAGCCGACATTGAGCGGCGGCGCCGGGTGGTAGGACAGCCAGTCGGCGGTGGAGGTCAGCACCTTGGCCGGCGCATCGCGCAGGGAAACCTGCGCGAAACCCTCGGCAGGCGCGTGGCACGAAACGCAGTACTGCAACTGCGGGAACTGCACCGCGCCGCATGATCCGCATTCGCCCGCATGGAAGCCCTCAAGCTGCCCGGCGGAGCGGTACTGCTCGGTCAGCGCGGTCTTGGCGCTCTTTTCCGAGCGCATGCCCCATTCCATCTCGATCCCGCCCTGGAAGCTGAGCATGCGCAAGTAGCTGTCGGTCGCCAGCCCATCGGCGAGCGAGCCCGAAACTCCGCGCGCCGGGCGGCGGGTGAGGATCGCATCGGTCGCCTGCAACACCAGCACGTCCGCGCCCTGCCCGAAGCCCACCACCAGCAAGCGGTCCCCCGGTTGCGCCGTTTCCAGCGCGGCGGCCAGCATCAGCAGCGCATGCGCGGCGCCCGCATAACCGACGCCGTCGTCCAGCCCGTCGACCACGGTGCCGCCGAACCCGATCGCCTTGGCCACCGCCGCCGCCGCGCCCTTGAGGTACGAGGGCATGACGAAGTGCTGGATGTCGCCGATGCCCAGCCCCGCATCCTCCAGCGCTGCCTTGACGGCGGGCGGCACGATCTTGGCATAGCCCTCGTCGCGCACCCAGCGCTCCTCCCAGCCGTAATCGGCCGAGGCATCCGCCGAACGGAAGTGATCGACGAACACCGCGCTCGACGTGGCGGAACCGACCAGCCGCGCCACCACGCCCTCGGTGCCCAGCAACAAGGCCGCCGCACCGGCACCAAAGCTCAACTCCTGCGTGCTGGCAGGCTTGCCGCGCGGGTTGTCCGCACCGACGACCAGCGCGTGCTCCCGGCCCTTCAGCGCCTGCAACAGCGCCGAAGTCCCGGCCCGCTGCGATCCCGTTCCATCCGAACAGGCAACCGAGCCCGCCGCGCCGATGGCACCCGCCACGATCGCGGCATTCTGAAGATCCGCATAAGGCAGGTTGGTGGAGGCCAGCCGGATCGCCTCGACGCCCTGCGCCCCGCCGCCGCCCAGCGCATCGCGCACGGCCTCCACGGCCATGGTGATCGCGTCCTCGTCCCAGCTGGCGAAGGCGCGGCTGCCCTTGGCGGCGGAGCGCAATCCCGGCGCCGCCCACTTGTGGGCCGCAGCGATATGCGCCCTCTCGATCCTGAGGCGCGGGACGTAAGCGCCATATGCGGTGATGCCGAAGTCGGTCATAGGGCTCTCAATAAGATTTCGGAAGGCCAAGCTCGCGCTCGGCGATGAAGCTGAGGATCAGCTGCTCGGTGATCGGGGCGATGCGCATCAGGATGGATTCGCGGAACAGCCGCTCGACCTGATATTCGGTGGAGTAACCCATGCCGCCGTGCGTCATCACCGCGCGGGTGCAGGCATCGAAGGCCGCGCGCCCGCCCAGGAACTTGCCCGCGTTCGCCTCCGCCCCGCACGGCATGCCGTTGTCGTAGAGGTAGGCGGCGCGCATGATCATCCAGTAGGCGCTTTCCAGATAGATCCAGTTCTCCGCGAGCGGGTGCTGGATGCCCTGGTTCTGGCCGATCAGCCGGCCGAACACCTTGCGCTCCCCGGCATAGCGCGCCGCCCGCGCCAGTGCCCCGCGGCCAAGGCCAACCGCCTCGATCCCCACCAGCACGCGCTCGGGGTTGAGGCTGTGGAGGATATAGTGGAACCCCTTACCCTCCTCGCCGATGCGGTCCGCTTCGGGCACGAAGTAGTCGTCGATGAAGGTCGCGTTGGAATCCACCGCGTTGCGGCCCATCTTGGGGATGCGGCGCACTTCGATCTGATCGTGGTCGAGGTCGGTGTAGAACAGCGTCATGCCGTCGGTCGGACGCTTGCAGTCTTCCTTGGGCGTGGTGCGGGTGAGCAGCAGGATCTTGTTCGCCACCTGCCCGGACGAGGTCCACACCTTGCGCCCGGTAACGCGGTAGCCGCCGTCCACTTTGGTGGCGAACGTCTTGATGCTGGTGGTGTCGAGCCCGGCATCGGGTTCGGTCACGCCGAAGCAGGCGCGGTCGGTGCCGGCGATCAGCGGGCGCAGCATGCGCTCCTTCTGCTCGGGCGTGCCGTTCACCACCACCGAGTGCGGGCCGAAGATGTTGAGGTGGATCGTCGAGGCCGCCGAATAGCCGCCCGCGCTCGCCGCGACCTCGTGCATCATGATCGCCGCTTCGGTGACGCCCAGGTTCGCCCCGCCCAGCTCTTCGGGCATCGTGATGCCCAGCCAGCCGGCATCGGCCATGGCCTTGTGGAACTCGAACGGGAACGCCTTCAGTTCTTCCTTCTGCGACCAGTATTCATCGTCGAAGTCGTCGCAGACGCGGCGGACCGCATCGCGAATGGCTTCCTGTTCCTCGGAAAGGCGGATTTCCAAACATCCCTCCTGATCTTCTATTAGTTCGCATGCGTACCTATTTCAGGCGGACTTTTCAAGAGGCTTGGCAAAGTCCCCGAAAGGCCGGTTCAGCGCGTGGAAGGGAAGGAAGGACGCCGTTTTTCTATGAAGGCGCGCACGCCTTCCTCGAAATCGGCATCGGCCACCGATTCGGCGACGGCATCGCGTTCGGCGGACAATTGATCTGTTGGCGTACTTTCCAAAGACTGCTTCAAAAGTCTCCGGGCCCGGCGCACCGAACCGCGCGGCGCATCAGCCAGACGGCGCGCCACCTTGAGTGCCTCGTCCTGCAGCGCATCCGTCTCGACGATCCGGCTGACGATGCCGATGCGCATGGCCTCAGTCGCGTCGATAGAAGCGGCGGTCAGTGCCAGTTCGATCGCCTTGCGTACCCCCACCGCGCGCGGCAGCAGATACGAGAGCCCGCCATCCGGCGGCAGGCCGAGCCTCTGATGCGGGAACACGAAACGCGCGCCCGGCTCCGCCAGCGCTATGTCAGCGCCGCAGACATAGGCCACCGCCGCCCCGGCCACCGCGCCCTGGCACGCCACCACGATCGGCATCGGCAGGGCGATATAGGCTTCCATTTGAATGCGCGCCCGGTCCATGCGCGCGTGATAATCGGCATAGCGGTCTTCGGCGCTCTGGTCGATCGTCTGCGCGAAGCCCTTCACGTCGCCGCCGACGCAGAACGCCGCGCCTTCCGCCCGCATCAGCAGGACGCGCACGTCCGGCGCCTCGGCAGCCGCAGTAAATATCGCGCCAAGCTCGGGAATCGCGCCGCTGGCGATGGCGTTGCCGATATCCGGCCGGTTGAACGTGAGGTACAGCACCCCCGCCTCCAGCCGTACCGTAAAGCCGGTGCAGGAACGGACGGCCTGCGCTCCCAGAATATCCGTCATGGCACCCCTCCTGTCCCGGCGTCACTTTTGGTTTGCCTACGTACTATCTTCGCATGACCATGCCTGTCAATGGTACTAGATGGCCCCGAAGGTTCGTGACAGATGCGTCATCATCGGGCATGAACACAGGTCAGGCTTTTGTAAGCTTGCGCACGCTTCCGGTCATGGGAAGCAGGACGCCCGAACCGTTTGTGATTGGAAGGCCATGCCCAGCAAGAAAAGTGATACCGCCGTCGCCGAGGCTATTGCCGAAGCTCCCGTCACCGAAGCGGGCGCCCCGCCGCGCCGTCCTTCCGCCAAGCAGTTCACGTTCGGCTACCTGATCCACGACGTCTCGCGCCTGCGCAGGATCGTCATGGACGATATCATGAAGCCCTACGGCATCACCCGTTCGCAGTGGTCGCTGCTCAGCGCGCTATCGCGCAGCGGCAATTCGGGCATGATGCAGGTCGACCTCGCCCGGCTGCTGGAAATCGGCAAGGTCACCACCGGCGGCCTGCTCGAACGCCTGGAAAACAGTGGCCACATCGAACGCCGCCCAGACGAGAACGACGCCCGCGCCCGCCGCGTCTTCATCACGGAAAAGGGCTACGAGACGATCGGGCTGATGATCACCGTCGCGAGCAAGGCGAACAAGCGCGTGATGAAGGGCCTCACCGCCGAGGAATCCAAGATCGCCGAAAAGGTGCTGTTCAAGGTCAAGATGAACCTTAAGGACATCCACTACGAACACGTCCTCAACGGCAAGACCGAGGAGAACATCAACTTCCTCAAGGCATCGGAGGACGATCTCTAGAGGCCGCAACCATCCATCATTGCGAGCGTAGCGAAGCAATCCAGGGCGGTGTAAGACTGCCCTGGATTGCTTCGCTACGCTCGCAATGACGAAGAGGACTATCGCCCCGTAAAATTCGGTCGCCGCTTCTCCACGAAGGCCGTCACGCCCTCGCGATAATCGTCGGTGTGGCGCGACAGGCCCTCGAAGGCGACGCTGGTCTCAAGAATCGAGGTCAGCTTGTCCCGCAACCCGATGTTCGCGGCCATCTTGGTGTAGCGGATCGCCGTCTGCGCGCCGCGCGCCATGCGGGTGGTATAGGCCGCGACCGCCGCGTCCAGTTCGGCGCCGGGGAGCGCGAAGGCGATCAGGCCCAGCCGCTCGGCTTCGCTCGCCTCCACCGCCTCGCCCGTCAGCAGGTAGTGCCGGGCCTTGCCGTAACCGATCAACGCAGGCCAGATCAGCGCGCCGCCGTCGCCCGCGACCAGCCCCACCTTGACGTGCGGATCGGCGAACCGTGCACCCTCGGCCGCGAAGACCACGTCGCACAGCAGCGCGATCGTCGCGCCGAAGCCCATGGCATCGCCGTTGACCTTGGCGATCACCGGCTTGGGGCAATCGAGCAGCGAGGAGACGATGCGCTTCATCGTGCGCGCCTCCACAACGAAGGGCGCCAGCCCCTCTTCCAGTTCGCTAGCCAACCAGTTCATGTCGCCACCGGCGCAGAACACGGAGCCCGCGCCGGTCAGAACTATGATGTCGCTATCCGGGTCATCGGCCACCTCGTCGAACACCCGCGCCATTTCCAGATGAAGCCGGTGCGTCACCGCATTGGCCTTTTCCGGCAGGTTGATGCGAATCGTCAGCACGCGGCCGTCGCGTTCGAATTCCAGCGCCTGATAGCTGCCCTGATCCAGCATCCTCGTCACCCCTTCCTTGTCCGGGCTTTCCTATCCCGCCTCATATTGATACGCTCGCTTATCAACAAGCCCGAATCTACGGGCTCATCCATCCGGGGGAGCATACATGGACATCGACAGGATCCGCACGATGCGCATCGAGCCCATCGTGCAGGACTATGGCAAGCGCGAAACGATACTCTATGCGCTGGGGCTGGGCTACGGCGCCGATCCGCTCGACAGTGCCGAACTGCCGTTCGTCTATGAGGGCGACCTCAGGATCGTGCCGTCCTACGTCAACCTGCTGTGCCATCCCGGCTTCTGGGCGCAGCGACCGGAATTCGGCATCGACTGGGTGAAGATCCTCCATGCCGAGCAGGAACTGCGCATGCACGCCCCCCTGCCGCCGACCGGGGCGCTGCGCGGCGAATACCGGGTGCGCGCCGTCGAGGATAAGGGCGAGGGGCGCGGCGCGCTGCTGCACCAGGACAAGGAACTGTTCGACGTCGCCACCGGCACGCACATCGCCACGGTACGCTCCAGCCTGTTCCTGCGCGGCAACGGCGGCGAAGGCGGCTTCGGCGAGCCGCCCGCACCCGCCACTCCGCTGCCGGACCGTGCGCCGGATCGCTCGATCGCCATCCCCACCCTACCCCGGCAGGCGCTGATCTACCGCCTGTCGGGCGACTGGAACCCGCTCCATGCCGACCCCGCCATCGCCGCCAAGGCGGGCTTCGCGGTGCCGATCCTGCATGGCCTGTGCACCAACGGCATTGCCTGCCGCGCCGCGATCGCGACGTATTGTGACCACGACCCGACACGCCTCGTCGCCCTGTTCACACGCTTTTCCAAACCGGTGATGCCGGGCGAGACGATCCGCGTCGATTTCTTCGAGGAACCGGGCGCCATCCGCTTCCGCGCCGTGGCGCAGGAGCGCGAGGAAGTGGTGCTCGACCGTTGCTCGCTGGAAGTGCGATGATGGCGCCATCCGGCCTGCTCGGAAGCGATCCTGCGGAGATGCGGGCGCAGCGCCTCGGCATAGGCCGCCGCGTCGCGTTGGCGGGCAAGTTGCGTGCGCTGATGCACGCGATGGCCGCCACCAGCGCCGACGACGCCACGCTCGACCGCGCCGCCGAACGGATCGACGAAGCGCGCGCATTGCTCGCCTCGCAATCCTCGGAACGCGGCAGCCGCCTGCTCGACGGGCCGCTGATGGGGCTGGGCAAACTCAGCGAACTTGGCCCTTTCACTACGCCCAACCATGCCCTCGCCCCGTCGCTCGACCTGAATCTGGCCGAGACGGAGGCGGAGGCCGTCGCGGTCTACGGCGCGGCGCATGAAGGCGGGCCCGGACTGCTCCACGGCGGCTTCATCGCCGCCACGTTCGACGAACTGCTCGGCGTCGTCCAGCGCGGCGCGATCCGCATGACCGGCGAGTTGACGATCCGCTACCGTGCGCCTGCGTACCTCAATCGCCCCCTTCGCTATCGCACCTGGCTGGACCGGATCGAGGGGCGCAAGGCCTTCGTCAGCGGCACGCTCCACGATGGCGGAACTCTCTGCGCCGAGGCCAGCGCGACCTTCATCGCGCTGCGCGAGGCGCCGTTCGCCGTTCCCGACTGACGGCTACTCCACCGCCAGCGCCTGTGCGATCAGCGCGTTCAGGCGGCGGCGGCCTTCCTCGCGCAAGTCCTCGCCGATCGTCTCGACGCTGAGGATGCCGTTCAGAACCGTCGCGCCGATCACCAGGATCAGCGCCAGACCGGCGCGGATCTGCGGGCTGTCCTCCCCCAGCTGCGCGGCGAGCGGGGCGAAGACGTCCTCCACGAAAGCCTCGCCGATGATCCGCGCCGTGGCGGGCGAGGAAGCCGAGCGCAGGATAATGTACAGCCGCTCCAGATCGGCGCGCTGTTCATCTTCCTGCCCGGCGAAGGCAAGGTCGCCCAGCCATGCCGCCAGTTCGGCGCGGCTGGTGGCGCCGCCGAACCACGGCTCGTCGCGCCGTTCCAGCAGCACTTTGCGGAACAGTTCCTCCTTCGATCCGAAGTAGCGGCTGACCAGCGCCACGTTCACCCCTGCCTCGCCCGCGACATCGCGCATGCCCACGGCCTCGTAGCTTTCGGCCGCGAAACGGCGGCGTGCGGCGGCGAGGATATCGTCCCGCGTGGCGGAAGCATTGCGCGAACGGGAAGAAGCAAGGGCCATGCCCATGGCCTAGCCCCGGCAGCATCACATGTAAACCGCTGTTGACTTATGACGGATATGGTACTAATGCGAACCATATCAACACAACAGGAGAGGACCTGTCATGGCTCCGGTACAAAGCCTGGCGATCGACCAGCTCGTTCCCCAGCCGAACGAGATGTATGCGCTGGCGTTCACCGCCATTGTCGCATTCGTTTCGGTGTCGCTGGTGGTGCGCTATTGCATGAAGCACGGCATCTGGTGGCCGATGATCGTGGTCGTGGGCGGCCTCATCACCTGCCTGCAGGAGCCGCTCTACGACCATCTCTATGGCCTGTGGTTCTTCGAGCAGGGGCAACTCAAGGCTTTCACCACGTACGGCATCCATGTGCCGCTGTGGCTGCCGGTGATCTACATCGCCTACTACGGCGCCAACACGATGTGGTACTGGCACCGGCTGGAAAGCGGGTCGAGCATCAAGGCGATGATGGCGATGTTCGCGGTGGAAGTGCTGCTGGCGGGGCTGGCCGAGCAGTTCTACATCAACGTGGTGGGGCTGTATAACTACCAGAGCAACCAGCCTTTCTACATTCTCAACTACCCGATCTTCGTCGCCATCGTGAACGGCGTGCCGCCGACGCTGGGGGCGATCATCATCTACAAGCTCAAGCCGCACCTGCAGGGCTGGCAAAACCTGCTGCTGCTGTTCCCGGTGCCCTGGGCCTTTGCCGCCAACTCTTTCGGCAGCGGATACCTGTACCTCTCGGCGCGCCATGCCGTTCCGGCAGTGTCGCAGCCGGTGCTCTATCTTGCGGCGGCGACGGCGGCGCTGGGCTCGATCGTGACGATCTGGGCGGCGCTCAAGGTGGCGGGCGTGCCGGTGGCGCGGTCGGTAAGCCGGACGGCATCGACGGCAAGGATGGTGCCGGCGGAGTAAGTCTCCCAGCGCGGCCCTCGGGCCGCAAACCTCAAGGGGCGGAGGAACCGGCTGGTTCTTTCCGCCCCTTTTTCGGTGCCTTCAACAAGCTTGTGCTCAAACGTGGCACGCGGAGGCAATGTCCGCCCTACCCCACAGTCTACCGTCACCCTGAACTTGTTTCAGGGTCCATCATGCCGATAGCCCTGTTCACGAGCAGGCCCGTCGAGGGCGGCTTGCGCCCCTTGGCTCCGGTACTAACCGCCCGATGGATCCTGAAACAAGTTCAGGATGACGAAGGGGCGGGCGGCGCAATGTCCGCTCCCCCACCCCATCCTCGTCATGCAGGTAAAGGCATGAACTCTCTGAAAGCGGAAAATCGGACGAGGAGCATCACGCACGCCGCCTAAGCCAGCATGGCCCGCGCGATGAGGCCGCGCTGGATCTCGTTGGTGCCGCCGAAGATCGACCAGCACCGGCCGTAGAGGTAATGGTGCGCCATCGCGCTCGCCTGCTGCGCGGCCGAAAGTTCGGCGCCCGGCGCAAGGTGGAGGTCGGCCGGATCGTGCACCGCGCCCAGTGGCCCCTCGATGGCGAGCGCCAGTTCGGAGAGCAGTTGCAGGATCTCGGTGCCGCGCACTTTGAGGATCGAGGCTTCCGGCCCGTCGCGGCTGCCGCCCTGCTGCCAGCCGCGCACATAGTCCCGCTCCAGCGCGCAGAGCGCGGTCAGCTGGATTTCGGCATCGGCCAGCCGGTCGGCGATCAGCGCGACCGGCGCCGTATCCCCCTCTGCCGCGCGCAACCGGACGAACATCGCCTTGATGACGCCAAGCAGCTTCAGCTTCGGCCCGGTATCGGCGATGGCCACGCGCTCGTTGGCGAGCAGGAACTTGGCGATCGTCCAGCCCTGCCCTTCATGGCCGACAAGGTTCTCCACCGGCACCCGCACATCGTCGAAGAAGACCTGGTTGGTGTGGTGCTGCCCGTCGATGGTGACGATCGGGCGCACCTCGATGCCGGGCGTGGTCATGTCGATCAGCAGGAACGAGATGCCCGCCTGCGGCTTCACCTCGCGGTCGGTGCGCACGAGGCAGTGCATCCAGTCGGCCCAGTGGGCCTCGGTGGTCCACATCTTGGTGCCGTTGACGACGTAGTGGTCGCCCTCGCGCACCGCCGTGGTCTTGAGCGATGCAAGGTCGGACCCGGCGTTGGGCTCGGAATAACCCTGGCACCACCACACGTCGCTCGACAGGATGCCGGGCAGGTGACGGGCTTGCTGCGCCGCGTTGCCGAACGTCTGGATCACCGGGCCGACCATGTTGACGCCGTAAGGGATGATGAGCGGCGCGCCGCTGCGTCCGGCTTCCTGCACGAAGGCGAGCTGGCGGTTAAGATCCCAGCCCTGCCCGCCCGCATCTTCCGGCCAGGCTCCGGCGAACCAGCCCTCGGCGCGCAGCAGCTTCTGCCAGCGCACGAAATCGTCCTTGCCGAACTCGAGGCCCTTCTCGCCCTTGAGGCGGATGTCCTCGGGCAACTTGTCGCGCACAAAGGCGGCCACTTCGGCGCGGAACACGGCGAGTTCGCCGTCGTCCTCCGCCGCCGGATCGAGATCGGCCGCGCCTGCGAAACGGGCACGGTGCACCGCGGCCGAACCTTGCGTCGCCCGGATCGCGGCTAGGCGACGCATATAGTGGCTGACGTCGAGTTCGTCGGACACACCCATGCCGCCGTGCATCTGCACCGCCTCGTGCCCGACCAGCCGTCCGGCGTCGTCCGCCAGCGCCTTCGCCGCGCTGGCGAGCCTGCCATCGCCGCCAGTATCGAGCGCGGTAATGGCCCGCTCAGTCAGGGCGCGGGCGCTTTCGGTGGCGATCATCATCTCGGCCAACCGGTGTTGCAACGCTTGGAAACTGGCGAGCGGCACGCCGAACTGCTTGCGGGTCTTGAGGTAAGCGGCGGTGCTTTCGCACAGCGCACCGAGGATGGCGACGCTTTCTGCCGCCAGCGCGCAGGCGTGGCGTGCCAGCGCCCGCTCGATGGTCGCCGCATCGATGGCGAGCCGGCGCGCCGGGGTCCGGTCGAAATGCAGGGTCGCGGCCGAGGAACCGTCGATCAGCCGGGTCGGCTCACGGCGCGTGGACGGCGCATCGGCCTCCACCAGCAGGCAGGCGAGCGCGCCATCGATTTCGGCGGTGACGATCCACGCATCCGCCAGATCGGCGTGCCGCACGGCCCGCTTGGTGCCGCTGAGTTGCCAGTGCGCGCCATCGGCCTGCGCCGTAACCCGGCGCGGCGCGAAGCTGTCCAGCCCTTCGTCATGGGCGAGGACCACGACCCGCTCACCGCCGATCAGAGGTTCGACCGGCTCGCCCGCCTGCGCCAGCAGCCAGCCCGCGACGGCGCCGGAGGCCAGCGGCTCGACCAGCAGGTGCCTTCCGGCCGCTTCCATCACCGTGGCGAGGTCACGCATGGTGCCGCCGAAACCGCCCAGTTCCTCCGGAAAGGCGGCGCCGAGGATGCCCTGCTCGGCCAGATCGGGCCACAGGGCCATGCGCTCGGGTACGGCGGCGGCCAGCCGGTGGCGGCGCGCCTCGAATTCGTTGCGCTGCGCCAGCAGGCGGCCCGCCATGTCGGCCAGCATGCGCTGCGTATCGGTCCTTGCGAAACTCATGACAAACTCTCCGAGCCGGGCGCCATGCGGTCCGGCCCGGTCATTGTCTTACGCCAGCATAAGCGCGACCGGTAAGGTTCGCCCAGCCGCGACGTGCCTTCTTTTCAGGAAATCTCGCCGAGCACCGTGCCAACGGGATAGGTCTCGCCCGGCTGCGCGATGATGCGCAACGTGCCCGAGACTTCCGCCTCGACTTCCTGCGTCGACTTGTCGCTTTCCAAAGCGAACAGCGCACTGCCGGCAGTCACCTGCCCGCCGTCCGCCACCAGCCATTCGGACAGGACGCCCTCGTTCATCGAAAAGCCCAGCTTGGGCAGCACGATCTCAGTCGCCATGGATGATACCTCCGGTCAGGGGTTGAGCCAGGTTTCACGGTCGATCCCGGCGTTGGCCTTGGCGAGCGCGGCGATTTCCAGCACGCCCGCACCGATGGTGGTCGGATCCTTGCTCGCCTCCATCTGCGGCCCGTGTTGCCAGCTCTCGATCACCGAGTAACCGAAGCCCCAGGCCTCGAACACGCGGCCGGAAACCGCCTTCGCCTCCGGGCTGCACAACCAGGTGACGAGCGCGGCGATCCATTCGGGGTCGCGGCGCTGCTTCTGTTCCTCGGTCAGTTCGCGCAGGCCCGCGGTCATGCGCGTCTCGGCGCGCGGGGCGATCGCGTTGACGGTGACGCCGAAGCGCTGCAACTCGCGCGCGGCAAGCTGCGTCAGCGTGGCGATGCCGCCCTTGGCGGCGGCATAGTTGGCCTGCCCCATGTTGGCGAACAGCGCGGAATGCGACGTGGTGTTGACGATCCGCGCGTCGACCGCCTCGCCCGCCTTGGACAGCGCGCGCCAGTGGTTGGCGGCGTGGTGCAGCGGGGCGAAAGTGCCCTTGAGATGGACCTTGACCACCGAATCCCAATCGGACTCGCTCATGTTGACCAGCATGCGGTCGCGCAGGATTCCTGCATTGTTGACGAGAATGTCGAGCCTTCCGAACGTGTCCACCGCCTGGTCGATCATCGCCTTGGCATCGTCCCAGCTGGACACGTCGGAGGTATTGACCACCGCCTGCCCGCCCATCGCCTCGATCGCGGAGACGACTTCCTGCGCCGGGGTCTGGTCGGCGCCTTCGCCCGCAGCGCTCGATCCGAGATCGTTGACGACCACTTTCGCGCCGTGCTCGGCCAGCTTGAGCGCGTGTGCACGCCCCAAACCGCGCCCTGCGCCGGTGACGATCGCGACTTTTCCTTCCAGCAGACTCATTATCCCTCCTCCCGGCGCCCTGCGGCGCGCCGCGGCTCATGCCTTGCCTTCTCCTTGCATGATTCTAGTACGCCTGCAAACTGTTTTCTTGAAATGGGATTGCAACACCAGCAGCCACGATCCGTGAAATTGTTCGGAATTATCGCAAAAACCATAAATATCTTGCGATCGTCAATTCGGTATGCTCGATTACGATATATACGGAATCGCACAAGCGATCGACAATGGAGGACGCCCCGAAGTGCAACCGCACCAGCCGGTTACCGACACGCCTGCGCCGCACATCCCCGGAGAGCCGGGCGTGTGGATTCTCGTCATGGGCGACATGTTCGTCTTCGCGCTGCTGTTCGGCACCGTGGCCTATTACCGCATGGACGGGCCGGAGGTGTTCCATGCCTCGCAGGCCAGTCTCAATCAGGCGCTCGGGCTCACCAACACTTTCGCGCTGCTGACCAGTTCGCTGTGCGTGGTGCTGGGCCTGAACGCCGCGCGCGAGCGGCGTGGCGGGCGCGGCTGGATCACGCTGGCGATGGTGCTGGGCGCGATGTTCGTGGGCTTCAAGCTGCTCGAATACGCGCAGAAGGGCGGCGAGGGCTTGTTGCCCGACACCAACATGTTCTTCATGCTCTACTTCGTGCTGACCGGCATGCATCTGGGTCATGTGCTGCTGGGGCTGCTCGCGCTGTTCTTCATGCGCCGGGCGATCGACCCCGACATCTCGCCCGAGAACCTGCGGCTCGTCGAATGCTGCGCCATCTTCTGGCACATGGTCGACGTGCTGTGGGTGATCCTGTTCGCCATCTTCTACCTGCATCGGTGAGAGCCATGACCGCGAAACTCCATAGCCCCGTCGCCACCTGGCTGATCCTGGTGGTCGCCACGCTGCTCTCCTACGTCGCGTGGATCGATCCCGAGCGACTCTCTCCCGCAGTGGCGGGATCGGCGGTGATCCTGATCGCGATGGCCAAGGCCTGGCTGATCGGCATGCGCTTCATGGAACTGGAAAGCGCCGTGCTGCCGCTGCGGATCGCCTACAACCTGTGGGTGGTGGTGGTCGGGGCGGTGCTGCTGGCGATGTTTGCCGTGGCGTGATGACGACCGGCCAGACATTCCACTCTCGTCATTGCGAGCGTAGCGAAGCAATCCAGGGCGGTTTCGCGGCCCTGGATTGCTTCGCTACGCTCGCAATGACGATTAGGCGCAAGGCACAAGGCCAGCCTAACTGCCCGCCGAAACCTCGCGGCAGTATTCGGCGAGGAATTCGGCGTCCACCAACGGCTCGAACAGCGCGCCCAGTTGCAGCAGGCAGGTGTTGATGACGCCCGCGCGTGCCGGTTCCAGATCCTTGTCGCGCGCCTTCTGGAAGAACATGCAGCCCCACATCAGATACCAGATGTTGTCCGCCAGCGCGGAGGGCGAGTTGGGATAGCGCAAGGGCCGCACCACCTGTTCGTTGACCCCGCGCTGGACCAGTTGCGCCAGCCCCATGCGCGCCTGCTGTTCGACCCGGCGGAAGGCCTCGACGATCTCCGGGTCGAGCCGGTGCAGCGCCATCATCGAGGTGAAGAAGAACCGGTAGTCCCAGATCAGGTTGAGCATCGAGCGCAGCAGCCGGTGCGTCTCCGTTGCCGAGGGCATGCGGGTGCCGCTGAGCAGTTCGGCCAGGAACTGCCCCTGCATCTGGCTGATCTCACGGTCGAAACTGTCCTTGAGCGCGATGACGATGTCGCGCTTCTTGGGGAAGTAGTACGTGAGGTTGCCCGACATGATGTCGATGCGCTCGCAGATCATGGCGATCGAGGTGCCGTCGAACCCTTCGAGGTTGAACAGGTCGCGGCTCGCCGTCAGGATCAGGTTGCGCGTCGAGGGCCTGACGCCCGCTTCGCGGTCAGCAGCCAACTTGCGCTGACCGTTCGTGGACGCCATTCTTCGCACCTTCTTCAGCGGGACGGGAGCCTGCGCCCCCGCGCCCCTTGGTCCTGATTGGCCGCCCAAGTTACCGGCGACCGAGATATTTGTCGATCTCGGCATGGTAGTGCCGGATGCGGATCTCGGAATCGCCCAGCAGGATGCCGCCGAAGGCCTTGCTGCGGATGCCCTTCTGCACCAGCGGCACGCGCAGAGCGTCCTGCGCCAGCACCGCGCCGAATTCCTCCAGCGTCTGCGGTTCGCGCACGTCGGGCCGCTCGGAGCCGTCCCAGCCGGGGGTGGAGGTCGCCTCCGGCCCGATCGAGGCGATATCCACCACGCATTCCTGCGTGCCGGGCACCGGCAGGTTCAGCGAGATCGCGCGGTAGAAGCTCTTTTCCGGGTCGGTGGGATGCGGGCGGAAGATCTGGATCAGCAGCGCTTCGGCGAAGTAGTTGATGGTGATGTTGGGGAACACGAAGTAGTTCCAGTCGTCCGTCACCCGCCGGTCATCGAGCTGGTCGAAGAAGTCGGTGTAGCCGTGGCGCGCCGCCCATTTGCGCTTGGTGTCGGCCAGCGCCTTCCAGTATTCGTAGCCCTTGATGTCGGTGTAGTCGTCGGGATTGCCGCCGAAGAACTGGACGTACATCTGCAGGAACGGATTGACCGTGTCCTGATCCTCGTGCCGCCCGGAAACGAAGCCGTAAGGCACGATCATGCGGCTCAGCCCATGGTCGTAGAGATCGTACTGCGTCTCGTGCGTGGCCGAGAACGGGATGACCTCGGGGTGGACCTCATCCGCATGGTAGAACTCAATGAAGGCGTCAAGCGCGGTCTTCCAGTTGGCGTCCCAGGTCGTCTCGAAGTCGCCGATGATGCGAAACTTTTCGAGCGGGAACACCTCCATGTGCTCGATCATGACGTTGAGGTGATCGCGAAGGCTGATCCCCTCGTCCGCCATGCTGATGAACACCAGCGTGTTCCACACCCCGCAGCGCATCCGCTTGAGGCCGGGGCGGTGCGCGATCGTCTCGGGCCGGAACAGCATCTCGTCCTTGATCTCGACGTTCTTGCCGGTGCGGTCGAACTTCCAGCCGTGGAAGTCGCACTCGAAGCAGCCCTTCTCGCCAAGGCTGCCGAAGCGCTGGCTGACGATGCGGTTGCCGCGGTGCGGGCAGACGTTGAAGTAGGCGTTCACGCCTTCGTCGCCCGGCCCGTCGCGCACGACGATCACCGACTCGCGGCCGATGTCGATCATGAAATAGTCGCCCACTTCGGCAAGATCGTGCGTCAGCCCCGCGAACTGCCAGGTGCGGGTCCACATGTGCTCCCATTCCCGCTCGGCTTCCTCGCGCGAGTAATAGCGCTCCGCGCTCAGCACGCTGCCGCCGTGGTCGATGAACGGGGCCTTGGCGCCCGGATCGCCCGGCACCGCATCGGGGTAGCGCACGAAGCCGGTTTCATGGGAATATCTGGGGGTGCTCTGGAAGTTCATTCTTGCCTCTCCAAAGGGTCGTTCATATCGGCTATATGGTTCGCCTGCTTACTGATTGAATAGACCCTCGCGATCGGGTACGTCAACCTTTCTAGTAGGCACGTACAAATCAGGGAACGGCGGGATTGTGCGCTTGCAGGCGCACGACCTTCGCCTGTTTCGTGCAAGGGTACGGCAAGAACGCAATGTGGAGAGATTCGCGATGAACGCCCCGACCGATCCCCGGACCACCGCGCCCGCCCCGCTCGACCCGCAGGAGGTCAAGCTGTCGCGCACGGCGACGTGGAGCGGGATCGAGACGCCCGCCTTCTACGGCCCGGCCGGCGGCGGCGATGCGTATTACCGCGCGAAGCAGGCCGATCCGGGGCAGTATCCCTTCACGCGCGGCAGCTACCCGCAGATGTACCGCAGCCGCATGTGGACCTTGCGCAACATCGTCGGCTACGGATCGCCCGAGGATACGCTGGCGGGCATCCACCAGTCACTGGCGGGCGGCTCCACCGGCATCAACATCGTGTTCGACGTGCCGACCCAGCAGGGCATCGACCCCGACCACCCGGCGTTCGGCATGGAAGTCGGGCTGGAGGGCTGCTCGGTCCCCTCGCTCCCCGACATGGAGCGGCTGATGGCCGACATCGACGTGACCCGCACCGACGTCGCCTGGCACGCCACGCTGTTCGCCTATACGCTGACCGCCGCGATGGCGAAGCGGCGCGGCATTCCTCTCGATAAGATACAGGGCTCGCACATGCCCGACCACCTGCAGCAGACACTTTCGGGCTGGGGCACGCATGTCGTGCCGACCGACCTTGCCCACCGCGCCACGGTGGACTGCGTGGAGTTCTGCGTGCTCAACAGCCCGCGCTGGGCGCTGGGCATGCCGCAGGCCTACGACTTGCGCGAACGCGGCGCGACCCCGGCGGCGGAAATCGCCTTCGGCATGGCGATCGTCAACAAGACCATGGAAGACCTGATCGCGCGCGGCCTTCACGTCGATCAGGTGGCGCCCAGCATCGCCTGGGTCTCCACCTCCGACATCGATTTCTTCGAGGAAGTCGGCAAGTTCCGCGCCCTGCGCCGGATGTGGGCGACGACGATGCACGAGCGCTTCGGCGCGAAGGACGCCCGCTCGATGCGGCTGCGCATGGCGTGCCACACCTCGGGCAAGAGCCTCGTCTTCCAGCAGCCGATCAACAACATCACCCGCGCCGCCCTGCAAAGCTTCGCGGCGCTGTGCGGCGGCGTGCAGAGCCTGGAAGCCTGCACCTACGACGAGCCGATCTGCATCCCCACTGAGGAAGCGCGCGAGATCGCCACGCGCACCCAGCAGATCCTGGCACACGAAGTCGGCGCGGCGCGCGTCGCCGATCCTCTGGGCGGCAGCTACTACGTGGAGGCCCTGACCGACCGGATCGAGGCGGACGCCAAGGCGCTGCTCGCGCAAGTCGAGGACATGGGCCTGCTCAATGCGGTGGAGAACGGCTTCATCGAAGGCTGGATGGACGCGGCGAACCTGCGCTTCGAAGAGGAACTGGAAGCGGGCGAGCGGCTGCAGGTGGGCAAGAACTGTTTCCAGTCCACCGACAGCAAGACGCCGCCGCGCTTCGCCTTCAACCCGGCGAATACGCAGGACCATATCGCCCGCTTCAAGGCGATGAAGCGCGACCGCGATCAGGCGGCGGTGCAGGCCACCTTACAGCGCCTCTACGACGACGTGCGCGCGGGGCGGAACATGCAGCCGGGCATGATCGACGCCTTCCTCGCCTCCGCCTCGATCGGCGAGACCTGGGGCGTGGTGCGCATGGGCATGGGGCAGACCTATGATGCCTACCGGACGCTGGAGTGTCCGTTCGCGCTGACTTGAGGGAGCAGGCGGAGCGGATGTTGCCCGACCGTCATCCCGGCGCAGGCCGGGATCGCCGGCAAGGCCGCGCGATCCCGGAACGCGGCGTTACATCGCAAGAGTACCCAGCGGTCCCGGATCACGTCCGGGACGACGATAGCGCTAGGTGCGTTAAAGGTAGGGAGCGGACCTGCCCCAAGGGCGCCTCGTCATCCTGAACTTGTTTCAGCATCCATCGGGCAGTGGTGCCGGCATTTTGTGTCGCAAACTGCTATCTCGGTTCGCTCATCACGAAACCGAGCTATTGGCTTGATGGCCCCTGAAACAAGTTAAGGGTGACGGCGGATTTGGGTGGATAGTTGCCGTTGTCAGTCACCATCTAAGTCGGTGTTGCATTGTTCTTAATAGATATGCTGCTGCCGCGCCAATTGCTGATCCGATGAGACTAACACCAAACACGATGGCATGGAGGCTCAGTAGCATCGGGTCGATGAATAGTGATGCAAGAACCGGCAGCGACGCTGCGCCAACCATCACTTTAATTCGAGTTTGTGGAAGAAAAGCGTGGACTAAGCAACTGAATGCGAACGCTGCACCGGCAGAACCAAAAATGAAATACCCTACTCCCACAAGCTCTCCACCCACGGCCTCAGTCGCCGCCTAATTAGCGGGCTGCGGTTGGCTTTATGCCAACTTGGTGTTGTATATTGCAATGGCCGATTTGGGGCGAAAGCCGCCGAACACCAAACTACCGTCGATCAGGAAAAGAACGGCCACAAAACGTGCGCGTCCAGGATTTTCCTATAGGCTGTCGATGCGGGTACATTTGCCGTATGCCCCACCCCGCTTCACCCTGCGCATCCCGCCTATACTGCGGGCGAATGCATGAAATGCAAGGTGACACTTCGTGCGCACAAGGTGACACATCCGCACCGCAAGGTTACACATGCCGCGCAAGGAAAATTACGGTTTTCCGCCAAAATCGCACTGTCCCGGCCCAAGGTTACACCGTTTCCCCTCTGGACCGTGTAAACCGTGTAAACCCGGTGTCACCTTGCGCGGCGAGCAACCTATTGCTGAAAGGTCTTTTCCGCCGACACACGGTTCAGCCAGGACACGATGTCCTGCGTCGTGGTGCCCGGCCCGAACAGGCCGCTGACGCCCATGTCGCGCAGGACCGCCTCGTCGTCGGGGTGGACGAGGCCGCCGACCATCACACTGACATGGCCAAGGCCCGCCGCCTTCATCGCATCGGTGAACAGCTTCATGTAGACGAGGTAGCCGGCGGTGGAGAAACTGAGGCCGACGAATTCCGGCTCGGCCTCGCGCACGCTTTCGACCATCTGGTCGATGGTCAGGTGCTCGCCCGCGAAGACCACGTCGATCCCGGCCGAACGCAGCATGCTCGCCACCGTGCGGATGCCCTTGGTGTGGACGTCCGACCCCAGCATGCCCAGCACGCAGCGGATGGCGTTGCTCTGCTGCCGGGGCAAAGGCATCGACTGGGCTTTCGCGGTCATTTGCGGAAGAGCCGGAACAGCGCGAACAGCCCCAGCAGCCCGCCGCCGATCAGCGCGGGAACCGAAGTGCCACGCACCGGCATGACCGCCGCCTTGGCCATCGTCGGAACCGACATGGTGCGGAAGGCCGCGCGCATGTCCTCGGGCCGCAGCACGGCCTTGACCGGCACGGCGCCCATGATCGTGCCGGACACGATCAGGTTGCCGCCTTCGCTGGTGATACGGGTGATCTCCATCAGTTCGGAATTGTCGGTCGTGTAGAGCTTCATGGCAATGTCCTTCGCAAGATGGGTCAGAGATGGAACACGGCGTTCAGATCGATGCCCATGTCCTTGCACATGACCATCGCCGTGGGCCGCCCGCCCAGCGTCACCGTACCACCGGGATGCATGAATGGTCCTGTGAGGTAGAGCCCCTCGATCCCCGGCACGCCGTAGTTAGCGAGCGCGGGCGTCGGGCGGCGGCCGAGGATCTGGCCGCCCGCCGTGCCGATGCCGAAGATGTCTCCGTTCTGCATGCTGGCGGAATGGCGGTGGTGGTCCAACGGCGTCTCGATCAGACGGCCGAGGATGTGGCTGTCCTTGAGGTTGGTCGTGTACTTTTTGAACGAGGTCCAGACATGCTCGCCATATTCGTCGCGCAAGTCCTCCCACGCCGCCAGGCCGCCGTCCTTCAACTCCATCGGCGCGAAGTGGTAGAGGTAGAGCGCGCAGTTCTCCGGCTTGGGAACGCGGGTCTTGTCGATGTAGCTGTTGATGATCGTCAGCGGGTTGAAGTGGCCGTAGGGCACTTCGCCGTACTTGTAGCCATCGTAGATCTTGCGCATCGCCTCGAAATCGCCGCGCGGCATGTATTCGACGACCATCGACTTCTTGAGGATCGGGTCGTTGCCGCCGATGTACTCGGGCTCGACCGAAAGCGATATCTGCTGGTTGACGGCGCCATGGTTGGACAGGCGCACCTCACGCGCAGCCTTGGCGATCACCGGATCGACCTCGGGCACCAGATCGCCGAGCAGATGCGGGTGGATCGATGCCAGCACCGCCTCACGCGCGGTGACGACCTCACCGTCGGCCAGTTCCACCCCGCTAGCCCGGCCGCCCGAGACGATCACGCGCGTCACATGCGCATTGGTGCGCACGGTGCCGCCGAAGTGCTCGACCGCCTGCGCCAGCTTGTTCGAGAGCTGCTGCGTGCCGCCCTTCACCGCGAAGGCGCCGTTGGCGTGGACCAGCGCGAAGAGGTTGAAGACGAGGATGCCGGTGCCGTTGGCCTCCGGGTTTTCCATCGCCTCGCCGATCCACTTGAGGTGGTGGAGGCGCACTTCGGTCGATTCGAAGTAGCTGCAGATGATATCGTAAGCGCTGATGTAAAGGCTGCGCACCACCTCGTCGCCCAGCGGATTGCCTTCGAGCAGCCCCATGAAGCGGTTGAACGGCATCGGCGGATTGGCCATGCCCATGCTGAGCAGCGGCGCCAAGGTGACGCAGCGGCGCCCCAGTTCACGGTAGGCCTCGGCGTCTTTTTCGGAGAACTGCGCGATCGAGGCGGCGGTGGCGTCGATGTCCTTGCTGGAGACGAGGATCGAGCCATCGTCGAACAGCGTCGTGAACGCCGCCTCCCACTCGATGAATTCCAGCCCGAACCTGGAATAGAGCCCCAGTTCGTCGTTGCGCAGCGCCGGGCTGCTGAAGCAGGTCATCAACCCGGTGGCGTGGGGATCGTGGATGAAGCCGGGCGCGACTTCGGTGGACACCGCACCTCCGCCGACGTGGTCGTTCTTCTCCAGCACCAGCACGCTCTTGCCGGCCTTGGCCATGTAGGCCGCCGCCGTCAGCGAATTGGAGCCGCCGCCCACCACCACGATATCGTACAAAGCCGTCACCGCATCGCTCTCCCGCTCGCGAAATCCCCGGCGCCGACATTTGGTTCGCCAGCGCACCTTATCGAATCGATCTAGGGCAAGCGATCCATGTCTGTCCAGCCCCTTTGTGCAGCTTTCAAAGCTACACTTCTGCTGAATTTAAGGGCATTGACCAGCAGCCTAGTACGTGCGACCAATAATGGATTGCTAGCACACTATAAGCGTGGAGCGAGGGGATATGGAAGTATTTATCGCCGGCCTGGGATTCGATCTCGGCAGCGACTGGGGCATTTTCTGGACCTGCACGGCGTGGACCTTCGCGGTCGTCACGCTGATCTGGGTCATCGGACTTTTTCAGCCCACGCACTCGATGATGGATGGCTGGTACGGCTTCGGTTACGCGACCGCCGCGGGGCTTGCCTACCTGCTGACGAAGACGTCTTCGCCCACCGCCGCAGTCGTGTTGCTGATGGCGGGGCTGCACGGCTGCCGCCTCGGCTGGTATCTGTCGAAGCGCTGGTTCGGCTATGCGAAGGAAGGCGGCGGCGACGCGCGCTATTTCGGATTCAAGGACAAGCTTTCGCCCGGCTACTGGTGGAAGAGCTTCTTCGTGGTAATGGAGCCGCAGGCGATCGTCATCGCGGTGATCGGCATCCCGTCGGTCTGGGGGATCATCGGCAACCGTTCGGACGCGCCGATCGGGGCGCTGGGCATCCTGGGCATGATCGTCTTCGGCGTCGGCTATTATTTCGAGACGGTGGGCGACGGCCAGTTGCAGGCGTTCAAGGCGGACGCCAACAACAAGGGCCGCTACTTGCGAACCGGCGTATGGACCCACACGCGCCATCCCAACTATTTCGGCAACACGACCGTATGGTGGGGCATCTGGCTCACCGCCGTTGCGGGCAATCCGTCGATCTGGTGGACCGTCATCGGCCCGCTGTTCAACACGATCATGCTGACCGGCGTGCTGGGTAAGGCGTTCCAGGACAAGCACATGGGCGGCCGCCCGGCTTACCAGAAGGTCATGGCCGAGACGCGCGGCTTCCTGCCGCTGCCGGTCCGGAAGGCCTAAGAGCGAAGGGCGTGCGATGACGGCAGCCATCACCTTGGACGAACGCACCGAGGAGCACGACCTGCTCGCCGCCGACGCGCTCGCGCCCGGCGAGATGACCGGGGTGCGCGCGGGGCGCTGGTTCGTCCTGCTCGTACGCACGGCCGAGGGATGGCACGCCCTCAACGACCGCTGCCCCCACGCCGCCGCGCGCCTCTCGCCCGGGCGGCTGCGGGGGCGGCAGGTGCTCTGCCCACTGCACGGCGCTCGATTCGACATCGCCAGCGGACGCTGCGCCGGCGCCGCCTACGGCGCGGTGCGCACGTTCCCGCTGCGGGTCGAGAACGGCCGCGTGCTGGTAACGCTGCCCGCGCGGCCGCCCGAGATGGTGGAGACACCACTTAACTGACGAACAGGAAAGGCCTGCAACGACAGGCCGAACGGGGAGAGAGAAAACAATGCGGTACAGCATCACGGCTCTTGCGATCGCGCTGGCAGCGCACGCGACCGCCGCGTCCGCGCAGGAAGACAGCGCGGCGACCGGTGAGGAAATCATCGTCACCGCCGGCAAGATCGGCACCAATCTCGATCGCGCGCCCGTCGCCGCCGTCTCGCTCAGTGGCGAGACTCTGGAACGGCTCAATATCCAGAGCGTGCGCGATACGCAGATCCGCATGCCCTCGGTCGTCTACGACACCAGCGGCGGATCGGCGCAGGTCTACATTCGCGGTATCGGCACCAATTCCGCCTACGCCGGGCTGGAATCGAGCATCGGCACCTATCAGGACGGTGTCTACCTGCAGCGGCAGGTCGGCGCCGCGCTCGACGTGGTCGACATGGCCGGGGTCGAGGTGCTGAACGGGCCGCAGGGATCGCTCTACGGCCGCAACGCGACCGGCGGCGTGATCCTCGTCACCACCAAAGACCCGACCGACCGCTACGAAGGCTCCGCCTCGGTCGAGTACGCGCGTTTCGACAGCGTAACCGCCGAAGGTGTCGTCAACGTGCCGCTCTCGCAGGACTTCGCGGTGCGCGTAGCGGGCAAATATGCCTATAGCGACGGCTATGTCACCAACTTTGCCAATGGCGACAGGCTGGGCGGCTATCGCAATGCCACAGTGCGCGGTAAGCTGGGATACAATCCGGCAGGGCCGTTCTCGGCGGTGCTGGCGGTCGAATATTCGCGGCAGGTCAGCGATCCGATCGCCCGGCGACGGCTGACCGGCGCGCCCGAGTGCCTCGCCTGTGCGGTCTATGGCGAGAACCTGCCTGCGCCTGGCGGCTTCTACGAAGTGGACCAGACCCGTTCGCGCGACACGCTGATTTCCTACACGGCCGGCACTCTCAACCTGCGGTACGAGGGCGAGGGGTTCTCGGTAGTCAGCGTGACCGGCTACCGCGACTTCTCCTACAAGGTCTTCGTCGATCAGGACTTCGCCACCGGAGACCTGTTCCGCACCCGCGCCGAGGAATATGGCTGGACCTTTACCCACGACAGCTTCGTGCGCACCGACTTCGACGGCCCGTTCAATTTCCTGCTCGGCGTCAGCGGAGAGATCGACCGCGATACTCTGCTCGGCCAGTTCTTCGGCGATGCCTTCGGCAGCTTTCAGGGCGGGATCAACCATTCCCGCGTCGATCTGCGCTCGATCTCGCCTTATGGTGAGTTCTACTATGCGATCACGCCCAAGCTGAAGCTGACGCTCGGCGGGCGCTACAACATCGACGAGAAGAAGTTGCGGGTCACCAACGACCCCACCGCCGTCCTCGCGCCGGGTGCCACCGCGCAGTTCCGCCAGAAGGACGTGTTCAAGGACTTCACCCCGCGCGCGGTGCTGTCCTACGAACTGCCCGACGGCACCGTCTACGCCAGCTTCAGCCGGGGCGCCAAGAGCGGGGGCTACAACACTCCTGCCCTCAACCCGCTGGTGCCGCTGCAATCGGAAAAACTGACGAGCTACGAGATCGGCGCCAAGACCGCGCTGTTCGACCGCCGCCTGAAGCTGGCCGCCGCCGGGTTCTATTACGATTACAAGGATATCCAGGTCAGCTTCGTCGATGCAGCGAGCGGCGGTGTACGCGCGGAGAATGCGGCGAATGCGCGGGTCTACGGCCTTGAACTGACCGCTTCGGCCGAGCCGGTCACCGGCCTCACCATCAGCGGCGGCGCGACCTGGCTGGACGCGAAGTTCAAGAGCTATGCCTCGGCCGCGATCTTCTGCCCCAAGGCTTATGCCTCGCCGGGATACCCGGGCTGCCCGACGCCGACCGGAGGCCCCGGCATGGTCAACGGCGTCGCCGACCTCTCCGGCTCGCGCCTGCCGCGCGCGCCCGAATGGTCGTTCTCCGCGGCGGTGGACTACACGATTCCGCTAAGCGACGACTACGACGCGATCCTCACCGTGGCCGATCGCTATACCGGCAGCTACGATTTCCTCGCGGGCGCGGGCGGACCGCTGGGCCTCAGCCGTCAGGATTCGTTCCACATGGTCACCGCCAGCGCCTCGCTGGTACAGCGGCCGGGCGGGCTCAAGCTGCGCGCCTTCGTGGAGAATCTTGCCAAGGCGAAGTACTATCTCGACCTGCCGACATCGGCGTTCGGGATCGCCGGCTCGGTCGGCGCGCCGCGCACGTACGGCGCCAGCATCGGTTTCAGCTTCTGACAACGAGAGGAGAGGTTCCCATGACAATGACCCAGACTCTGAATCAGGCGGTAAACAAGGCCCGGCAGATGACCGAGCACATCCGCAGCGACGACATTCCCTGGCTGCCCTACGGCCCTATTCCCAATTCAGAATGGCGGGTGCTGCAGGTGGACGAGGAGTGGAACATCGTCGTCATGAACTACCGCATGGGTCCGTGGGTGACCACGCCCGTCCACGGCCACCACTGCGCCGCCACCGCCTATACGCTGGAGGGCGAGTGGTTCTACGACGACTACCGTTTCGAGGCAGGCGACATCGCCTTCGAGATCGGCGAGGAAACCCACCAGCCCATCACCAAGGACAAGGGCGCGACGCTGCTGACTACGCTGATCGGCGGCAAGGGCAACGACCGGCTGCTGGAGAACCACTTTCCCGACGGCACCACGCAGATGCTGCGCACCCGGCTGTTCAAGGCCTGCGAGCGCCTGACGCCCGAAGAGTTCGCCAAACTCGATCTGGCGACGCTGTTCGACTGAGATGAAAGTCCTTGTCCTCGGCGCCACCGGCTATCTCGGTCGCCATCTGGTGCGCAACCTCGTCTCCGGCGGCCACGCGGTTTACGGCTTCGCACGTAACGAAGCCGGGGCATGCACCGTTGCCGAAGATGGCGCGCAGCCGGTACACGGCGACCTTGCCGACATCGAAGCCGTCCCTGCGCTGGTGGACGGCTTCGACGCGGTCATCATGGCCGCGCAGCTCATGCTGGACGAAGAATATCGCCTCGTCTCCGCCGTGCTTGATGCGCTGGAAGGTACCGACCGATGCTTCGTGTTCACCAGCGGCACCAGCCTCATGTCGATCCCCACCGGCGGCGACTGGGACGAGCGCAGCTTCGCCGAGGACGAGCCTTTCGCCCCCCGCCGCCAGATCGCCCCTCGCCTCGCAGCCGAACAGATCGTGCGCGATGCCGCCGCGCGCGGTGTCCGGGCGATGGTGGTGCGCCCGCCGCTGATCTGGGGCAACGGCGGCTGCCAGATCATCGCGCAGTTGTACCACTCTGCGCGCGAGACCGGCGCGGTATGCCATGTCGGCCGGGGCCTTAACGTCTATTCCAACGTCCATGTCGAGGATCTGGCGCAGCTTTATCGCCTGTGCATCGAGAAGGGCCGCGCGAGTGCGCTCTACTTCGCGGTGGCGGGCGAGGTCAGCTACGGCGTGATGGCCGCCGAGATTGCCCGGACTCTTGGCGTTTCCACCCGCAGCGTCACCGTTGAGGAAGCCTGCGAAATCTGGGGCAAGGGGCTCGGCGGGATCGTGCTTTGTTCATGCAGCCGCCAGCGCAGCCCCCGCGCACGCGAGGAACTGGGCTGGACGCCCGATCAGGCCCGGCTCGATATCCTGGAGGACTGCCGCAACCCCGCTTACGCCGCGCAGACGGACCGCCCCGCTGCCTCGTGGGTGCGGCCCGCCTCCTGACTATCCGGCAAAGGCCGGATAGTCGGTGTAGCCCTTCTCCTCGCCGACATAGGCATAGTCGAAGTTCGCCTCGGCAAGCGGAAGCCCCTGCCGAAACCGCGTCACTAGATCGGGGTTGGCGATGTAGGGCCGCCCGAAGGAGATCGCATCGGCTTTGCCCTCGGCAATGACGCGCGCGGCGGTCTCGGCGTCGAAACTGCCGTTCTGGATCACGCTGCCGCCGAAAGCCTCGCGCAGATCGTCGAGCACCGGCTTGTCCGGTGCCTCCATGAAGCCCGAGGCAATCGGCTCGATGAGGTGGATATAGGCCAGCCCCGCCTCGCGCGCCGCGCTGCCGATCCCGCGCGCGAGGGCGGCCGGATCGGCGTCTCCCATCCCCTTGCGTTCGCTGGTGGGACTGATGCGCAGGCCGATCCGCCCCGGCTCGACCTCCCCTGCGACGGCGGCGAGCACTTCGCGCAGGAAGCGCAGCCGGTTGTCCACGCCGCCACCGTAATCATCGGTGCGCAGGTTCGATTTCGACTGCAAGAACTGATCGATGATATAGCCGTTGGCGCCATGCACCTCGACTCCGTCGAAGCCCGCGCGCATGGCGTTGCGCGCACCGCGACGATAGGCGGCGACGACACCGTCGATATCCGCCGGCGTCATCTCGCGCGGGATCGCATAAGGTTTCATCGGCAGGAACAGCCCGGTATCGCCGTCAGGGCGAGGCGCGAAGGTCATCCCCTCCCCCGCGATCGGCGAAGGGCCGATCGGTGCCTGCCCGCCGATGTAGTCCGGCAGCACCAGCCGCCCCATGTGCCAGAGCTGGGACACGATCCTGCCACCTGCCGCGTGAACGGCATCCGTCACCGCCTTCCAGCCCGCCACCATCTCATCGGTCCAGATGCCGGGCACGCGATACCAACCCATGCCGAGCGGATCGACCGCAGTCGCCTCGCTGACGATCAGTCCGGCGTCCGCGCGCTGCGCGTAGTAGCGCGCCATCAACGCAGTGGGGATATTGCTTTCGGTCGCGCGCGCGCGCGTCAACGGCGCCATTATGAGGCGATTGGGCAGGTGCAGAGCACCAAGGGTCGCAGGCTGGAACAGGCGATCGGCAGACGGCATGCGGGCTCTCTTAACACGTCGATATCAACGCCCACACATATAGTTCGCATGATAACTACATGTAAATCGATAAGTGTCGCTTTCAATCTCACAGGGTTATCGCGCTACCACATGGGGCCGGGGCATTCCCGGTTGCTGTCCATGATGCATCAGGTTTCCGATAGTGCAGGCTGCGGCATCGCTGCGTCTGCAGCGGCTAATTGATTACCTCGCCGACGCTGGCCTCCAGGCTGACGCCTCGGGTGGCGCCGGAATATATTTGCCGAGATGCCATGCGACGGGCTGCCATCGCACGTCATGGCTTCGTGCTTACCTTCAATACAGCGAATAATCTCTTTATTGGATTGTACAGAAGCCAATTCGCGACCATGCTGCCATTCCAACACGGAATGACGATGTGGATCGATTATCGACGTTGCGACTGCTGACCCGCGTAATCGAGCTGGGCAGCTTTACGCGTGCCGCGCACGAACTCCGCTTGGGGCAGCCATCCGTCAGCAAGCAGATTGCCTCGCTCGAGGCGTATCTGGGAACGCGGTTGCTGGAACGCACATCTCGCGGACTCCGCCCGACCGCAGCAGGCCTGGACCTCTATCATTCTGCGCTGCGCCTGATGAGTGACCTTGAGGAAACAGAGGCGCGCATCCGGGGCGGATCAACAATCCCAAATGGCCTTGTGCGCATTGCGACCCCTCCGGCACTTGGGCGGATGTATATAGTACCCCGTCTTCCTGCGTTTTTCGCACAGTTTCCGGAGATCGAGATTGAGTTCACGGCCGGGCAAGCTTTTGCCGACCTGGTCAAGGACGGGGTGGATGTCGCGCTGCGCGTCGGTGAGCTTGGTTCGTCAGGCCTGATCGCCCGCAAGATCGGCGAGATGCAGATGATTACCGTTGCATCTCCCGGCTATCTCGCCACGCATGGGATTCCGGTGAGACCACAGGACCTGGCACAGCATAATCTCATTGCTGCTCAGACCGGAGGGCGGGTCGTCGAATGGCGGTTCAGCAGTAAGGAGGGAACGGTTGCGATAACGCCGACGAGTGCGTTCCGATCGAACGAAGGCGAGGATCTGCGGGCCGCAGTTCTCGCAGGTCTGGGCATTCTGCACGGACCAAGCGCGCTGTTCCAGGCGGATATGGAAGCCGGCAAGATCGTCAGGCTTCTTGAAGGCTACACGACCGATGCGGACCCGATCCACCTGGTCACCTTGAGCGGACGCAAAATGCCGTATCGCGTGCGCGTCTTCATCGACTTTCTGGCGGCGACCTTCGCCAGCGAGCCTGCGCTTCGGATGACCTGATCATTCTTACAAGGAATGGTTACTATGTCTGGCCACGGTCTACATCCGAGGGTTTGCCGACCATAGATCCGGTTGGTGGCGCCAAGACGACGCCAGCCAGATTAGGACAGCATCATGTTGAAAATCGACCAACCCACCTATACTGCGGACAAACTCGCAGCAGCGGAAACCCTGTACCGCTTTGCGGCTGGAATCGACCTCAAGGATGACGACTTGCTCGCATCGGCCTTCGCGGTGGATGCTGTGTCCGATTTCAGGCCCGCCGCCGCCAAGGCCGGTTTCGAATATCCGGTGCTGCAGGGGCGGGAGAATATCGTCGCCGCCCTGTCCGGATCGCTCAAGTCGCTCGCCACCACGCATTCGGTCAGCAACCCGCGCGTCACCGTCGATGGCGACCGGGCTCGGCTGGATGCACTGGTAGAGGCACAGCATGTGCCCGCGGCCGCCCCTTCGCGGCACTATCTCATGAAGAACCGCTACGATGTCGAACTGGTCCGAAACGATGATGCGTGGGTTATTCAGCGCGTCACGATCGATAACATCTGGCGCTCCGGCGATCCCGCAGTGCTCTCCGACATCTGAATACCGGGCGGCTTTCGCCAAAAAGAAAGATTCTCATGAAGCTGAATGGAAAAGTCGCGCTCGTCACGGGCGCGTCGAGCGGCATCGGCGCGGGCATTGCACGCGCCCTGGCCGCCGAGGGCGCGGCGGTGATCGTGAATTACGCCGCCAGCAGGGACGAGGCCGAAGCGGTGGCGGCCTCGATCGAAGCCAAGGGCGGAACCGCCACGGCCATGCAGGCCGACATGTCCAGCGAGGCGGACGTCGTGCGCCTCTTCAAGGACGTCATCGGGCGGCACCGCAAGCTGGATATCCTCGTCAACAATGCCGGCGTCGCACAGTTCGAGACGGCGGAGAGCCTGACCGAAGACGCGTTTCACAAGCAGTTCAACGTGAACGTGCTCGGCTATTTCCTGGCCATCCGCGAGGCGGTCAGGCATTTCGGCGAGGACGGTGGCAGCATCGTCAACATCAGCTCGATCCTCAGCACGCATCCGTCTCCCGGCACCAGCATCTATGCCGCGACCAAAGGCGCGGTCGACACCATGACTTATGCGCTGGCGCGCGAACTGGGCCCGCGCGGCATCCGGGTGAACGCCGTGATGCCGGGCTATACCAACACCCGCGCGACCCAAGGCAATTTCGCGGGTGAACTGGGCGAAAGGCTGCTCGCCGAGACGCCGCTGGGGCGCTTCGGCGAGCCGGAGGACATCGCGCCGACCGTGCTGTTCCTGGCATCGGACGACGCCCACTGGATCAGCGGCGAGTCGATCAGGGCCACCGGCGGGGCGCGCGGCGTCTGAAGTTTCAGGGCTGGTCCCGGCCTGAAATCTGCGCCTTGCGGAAGCAGGCCGGGACATGGTCGTTAGTGATGCCGACCGCCTGCATCCAGGCGTAGACGATCGTCGGCCCGACGAACTTGAAGCCCCGGGCCTTCAGATCCTTCGAGATGGTCGCCGACAGCGCGGTCTGCGCGTCGGTGACCTTGCCTTCGATCGGCTTGCCCGCAGTGAAGGACCAGCAATAAGCCGCGAAATCCTCGCCGCGATCCTGCATCTCGTTGTAGATCTGCGCACCCCGGATCGTCGCCTCGATCTTGGCCCGGGCGCGAACGATGCCGGGATCGCCCATGAGGCGTTCGATATCCTGCTCGTCGAACCGGGCGACTGTCTGCGGATCGAACCCGGCGAAGGCTGCGCGGAACGCCTCGCGCTTGCGCAGGATGATCTCCCAGGAAAGTCCGGCCTGGAAGCCTTCCAGCATCAGCGTCTCCCAGAGCATGCGGGAATCGCGTTCGGGCACGCCCCATTCGGTATCGTGGTACTGCTGCATGAGCGGGTTCGATCCCGCCCAGCCGCAGCGGTGCTTGTCGTCCATAGTCAGTTCCTCCTGTCGCCTCACTGATCGACGATCCGGGTATCGGCGATCGTCCCGGCAAAGCCGTTGCCGAACAGCGTGGCCGGGGTCTGGAAGCCCGGCCGGGCTTCGCCGCCCGCGCCCCGCCGCGCCGCTTCCGCCGCCGCGATCGTCGTGAAGGTATAGCCGTTTACGGTATCGAGCAGCGACCGAACCACCGTGCCGTCCTCGCCCGTCACTTCCACTGCCGCCTGATAGCGATTGGCTTCGCGCTGTTCCAGCGTGGGGCCATCCGGCATCTGCGCCAGATCGCCCTCGGGGAAGGTGCCCTCCGACACGTGAACGAACGTCTCGATGTTCGGGATGCCCGTCGCGTGCCAGATCGTGATGAGATCGGGCAGCGTCACCGGGAAGGCCATGGCCGGGCCCTTGCCGAAATCGAAGGCGCGGACCTCATCCGCATTCCGTCCGACCAGCGCGCCGTCGACGCGGTGGAGCGTCTGCGCCGTCACGTTCTCGCTGGCGCTGACCGCCGACCCGCGCGAGAAGCCGCCGGTGACATGCAGCGCGATGCGAAGCCTGGTGGGAGCGGCCACCCGCTTCGCCGCATGTCCGGCCAGCGATCCGAGCATTGCCACGCTGCCGCCGCTTCCGGGCAGCAGCATGACGCCCGCCGCCCTGGCTTCAGCATCCAGCGTCTCGGCAAGCCGGTAGCTGTCCATCTCGGCCGCGATGTCGAGATAGTGGACTCCGCTCGCCAGGCACGCACGCATCAGCGGTTCGGCCGTGTGCATGAAAGGCCCGGCGCAGTTCAGCAGCACGCCGATGCCGTCCATTGCCGCGTTGGCAGCGGCGCGATCGTCGGCCGCGAACAACCGGTACTCCACCCCCAGTTCCGCGGCGAGCAGGCCGAGCCTGCTTTCGTCCTTCACTCTTCCGGCGATGACGAAGTCCAGCCCGTGCGCCTTCGCGTTAGCGCAGACCATGCGCCCGGTGTACCCGGCCGCGCCGTAGATGATCAGTTTCGTCATGTCAGTGCTGCCAGTTCTTGTAGGTGAATTCGAGGCTGTATCCGTCCGGATCAAGCACGTTCGCGGCGTAATAGCGTGGATCGTAATGGAGCCGGGGGCCGGGCGGTCCGTTGTCGGTCCCGCCCGCCGCGATGGCGGCAGCATAGGCCGCATCCACCTCCGCCCGCGAACCGGCGATGAAGCCGACGTGCGCGGCACCGCCCTCGACGGTGCCCGGCCGCAGCCAGAAAGCCATCCGGTTGTCCTTGCCGAACCCCTTGAGGTCCGGATGCCCGGGAGGGCCGTCCTTTCCATCGTAATCGACCCGCTGCGTGATCCCCAGCGGCGTCAGTGCGGCGGTGTAGAAGGCGATCGCGCGATCGAGATCGCTGACCGACAGGAAGACGTGATCGAGCATGTGGCTCTCCCGTTCAGATGATGTAGCCGCCGGCGATTTCGATCGACTGCGCATTGACCCAACGATTATGATCGGAAAACAGCCCCGCGATGGCGCCGCCGACGTCATCCGGTTCGCCGACCCGGCCGAGCGCGGTCTGCCCGGCCAGCATGACCTCGAACTCGTCATCGAGACCGCCGCCCAGATCGGTGCGGATCGCGCCCGGTGCGATGGAATTGGCACGGATGCCGCGATGCCCGAACTCCTTCGCCATGTAGCGGGTGAGTACCTCAAGGCCGCCCTTGAAGCTGGCGTAAGGGGCGACACCGGCGGTCGCGACGCGGGTTGTGGCGCTGGCGACATTCACGATATGCCCGCCATCGGCGATGAGCGGCAGCAGCGTCTGCGTCAGGAAGAACGGTCCCTTGAGGTGCACGGCGAACAGGCCGTCGAACTCCGCTTCCGTGACCGTCGCGATCGGATTGAAGACGCCGTAACCCGCGTTGTTGACGAGGCCGTCGAAATCCTCGCGGCCCCAATAGGTCTTCAGCGCGGCGCCGACGGCATCGCGGAAAGCGGGAAACGTGGAGGTGTCAGCGACGTCGAGCTTCAGTGCGACGGCGTTGCCGCCATCCGCCTCGATCCCGGCCACGACGGCTTCGGCACAGGCGGGGTTGCTGTTGTAGGTGAGGATGACCCCGATGCCGTCCCTTGCGCAGAGGCGGGCGGCGCTGGCACCGATGCCCCGGCTCCCGCCGGTGATGATGACGATTTTCATTGGGTAGTTCCTCGCGATGTTGTCGAGCCTTGAACTACGCCGACGAGCCGGACGGCGCTCACCGGATCCTCTTCGATCCATGCCTATTTCTGCTTTTGACTTGGCCGGGTGAACTGCGCGTGAGATGGTCATCCGCATGAACGCGAACCTCACCGAACTGCGCCGCCTGGCCGCGCATGCCGAAAACCGGCGCACCGACACAGGCATACCTCGGGTCGCGATGGTGCAGGGCGAAATTCCCGAACATCAGCTTGCAGCGGTCTATGATCCAATGATCAACCTCATTCTCACCGGATCTAAGACGATGACGGTCGGAGACCGCACGCTGCGCTACGATCCGGCCACCTACTTCGTGATGTCGGTCGACCTGCCCGCCGTGGGCTCTGTTCACCCGGCCGAGACCGGCGAGCCCTATCTGGCAGTGAGCCTCACGCTGGAGCCGACGATCGTTGCAAACCTCTTGGCCGACCTGCCCAAACCTGCCGGAGGCGATCTCTACAGCCCCGGTTTCTCGATCGCGCCGGTGACGGAGGAACTGCTCGACGCCTGGGTGCGCATGCTGCGCCTGATGGAGCGCCCCGCCGATATCGCCGCGCTGGCTCCCGCCTACGAGCGCGAAATCCTCTACCGCGTCCTCCAGGGGCCGCATGGCTGGATGCTGCGTGACATCGCCGCGCCGGGCACCGCACTCTCGCGCGTCAGCATCGCCATCCAGTGGATACGTGAGAATTTCACCAAGCCGCTAAGGGTCGAGACCCTGGCCGCGATGGCGGCGCTCAGCGTTTCCGCGTTTCACCGGCACTTCAAGGCGGTCACGGCGCTCAGTCCACTTCAGTATCAAAAGCGGATCCGGCTGCTGCATGCTCGGTCGCTGCTGATCGCCGGAGAGGGCAACGCGACCTCGGTTGCATTCGGCGTAGGATACGAAAGCTCCACCCAGTTCAGCCGGGAGTATTCCCGCTATTTCGGCCTGCCGCCGTCGAAGGACTCATTACAAACGTCCGAAAGGTCAATTCGACGATAGCGTAGACGGGAAACATGCGGGTGCACTGGCAGACTGACCACGATATCGGCCGCCATTCGCGGCATGGCGGATAAACCACATTTGTCAGCCAAGACCGGCCATTCTGCAATCGGGCAGGACGGCGGGCCGCTGATGACGTAAGCAGCTCAGGCGCAATGCGCCCATTCCCGCCGCTCCTCTGAACAAGAGCCTCTCCCAAAACCTGCCGTTCGCGTAGCCGCGGCGCCTTGCAGTCCGAAGGCGAGTCTCTGTGACTTGCCTCTGGCCGCGAGTACGATCTCCTGATTAGCAGATATCGGATGAAACGGGCATCCACCGCATCAGTTCAAACCGCTCCCGTAGCGCACAATGTCAAGCACACGTGTATGCATGAGGCTGTGAGTGAGAACGTATCGATTAGAAGCCGGGGTACAAATCAAATCATGTAGTCACAGTTGTTGAAAAACCTGCCGCTGAGCAACAGCGGCAAGCTTTTCAATTGCGTCGATATGCCGCCGCAGCAATCAGCCCTGGATGCGGAAATTCACACCGATGATGCGTGGTGCGATGCCGTAGATCAGGCCGGTCAGGCCGCCTTGCGTCATCACCGATGTCTTGCCCAGAGTGTCGCCCACGTTCTGGCAGAACAGGTACAGCCCCCAGCGCTCGTTCTCCACGCCCGCGCGCAAGTTGACAGTGCTGAAATCGCCATAGCTGTTGTAGGACGGGTCCGTGGTACGGAACGTCGAACGCATCTGGCCGGTATAGGCGAAATCGGCACGTACCAGGGCATTCAACTGATCGTTCAATGCCCAAGTGTAGTCTGCCGCAGCGGTAACCGTCCACTTCGGGGTATTGGGAATGCGATCCCCGTCGCGGCCGGTCGTCCCTGTGATCAGGACCGCGTCATTTGCCTGGTCCTCGGTCAGCTTGGCATCCGCATAGCCAACGCCGCCACTCAGGTTGAGTCCGGTCATGGGAACCGCGATGATCTCCACTTCGCCGCCGCGGATGCGTGCCTTGCCCGCGTTGGTAATGAAGGAGTAACGACTGTCGAGCGTGCGGGCCGAAGTCTGCATGCTGTCCCAGTCGATCTGGTAGACCGCAGCGTTGAAGGTCAGGCGATTGCCGAACCATCCGGTCTTTATGCCCGCTTCATAGTTCCACAGGCCATCGGCCTTGTAGGGCACCAGGCTGTCCGGCAGGCCGGGAACGTTGTTGGCGCCGCCCGGACGGAACCCCTGCGATGCAGTGGCATAGACCAGCGTGCGCGGCGTGGCCTGATAGCTGACATTGAACTTCTTGAGCCAGCCGCTTGCCTGAGTCGTTGCGGAGGTGAAGGCGCCGGGTGTGCTGTTGAACAGGGGGGAGCCCACAGTCATCTGGCCGCCGGTGGTCTTCTTGTAGTCGTAGTAGCGCAGGCCCGCCGTCAGCGTTAGATTGGACACCGGCTTGACCGAAACATCAGCGAAGCCGGCCACCTGGCGCGACTTGGTCTGCACGAAACGCGATTGCAGGATCACCAGGGGATCATAGTACTGGCCGGTTTCCGGGTCAGCCTGGACGTTCTGCGACACGATGTGATCGTTACGCTTTTCGTAGAAGGCGCCAACCGTCCACTGCAGCCAGTCGGGCATTTCATCACCCGAAGCCAGGCGCACTTCGTAGTCTTGCGACCGGACATACGCAGGCTGATAGGCTAATACCGGCAACAACGACTGGGCGTAGCTGGTCCAGTTCGCCATTTGGGTGGCGTCGCAGGCCGCACCGTAATAGGCTCGGCAGTTTGTCGCAGAGGTGGAATTCGCCCGTGCGGTCGGCGTGAAATCGGCGGAGCGATTGTAGGCATACTTGTAGTAGCTTGCCGTACCCGTCAACGTCGCGAAGCCAAGCGAACGCTGGCCCGTCAGGTTGTAAAGCTGGGTATCGGTCTCGAAAGGCAGGCGCACTTCGGAATCCGTCTTGTAACGGCCGACTTGCGCGAACCAGCCCTGCATGTCGTCCGCCATTGCGTGCTGGTATAGCGCCGAGGCGGTGATCGTGGTGTCTTCATCCGGCGTAAAGGCCAAGAGTCCGCGCACGCCCCAGGTTTCCTGATCGTTGACGTTCTTTTTGCCGTAGTGCGTATTGTCGATCCAGCCGGGACGCTTTTCGTAGAAGCCGACCACTCGCACAGCCAGCTTGTCTTCGATCAGCGGGGCGTTGACCATGCCCTTGGCGAAGTAGCCTGCCGATCCGCCCTTGGTCGTGGTGGCCTGCATTTCTCCGGCATAGTCGTACTTGGTGGCATCTGGCTTGTTGAAGATGATCCGCATCGTGCCTGCCATCGAACTGGCACCGTAAAGCGTACCTTGCGGACCGCGCAGCACTTCGATGCGCTCGACGTCGAACAGATTCACGTCTGCCGCATAACCGCCCGAATCCTGGGTCGTGCCCGAAGGGCCGGTCACCGGCGTCTCGTCGTAGTAGACCCCGACCACGGCTTCGCCAGCCGCATTGATGCCACGGATGGTGATGCGATTCTGGCCGCCCTGGCCGGCCGTCACGTTCATGTTGGGAACCTGACGGAAGAAGTCGTTGAGCTGCGTCGCACCGGTCTTCTGCAGCGTATCGGCCGAAAGCGCCGCGATGCTGAGCGGTGTAGTCTGGATGGTGCCGTTGCGGCGCAGCGCCGTTACGACGATGTCGCCGCCTATGTCAGCCTGCCCCTCTTCGTCCGCAGACGCGGCGGGCGATGTATTCGAATCCTGCGCATATGCAGGAGCGGAGACGGCCAGAACCAAGCCCATGGCGCCCGACATAAATAGTTCGGTCTTCTTCACGATAGCAAACTCCCTGATCTGAACTGCGACCTTCTGGTATTTCATCTCCCGGCACGGCCGCTTTGCGGGGCTCGCGCGTGGACTTTCGCTTCTTCCGCATCGCGCCCCTCATGCAGGCGCGATATCCTTTCACGTTGCCTCTTGGGTCCGAGAGCGCCATTGACCTGCCGGAATCGCCCTGGAACGCGACGAAGTGCGTCAGTTCCGATCTGCATCGCGGATGCAGCGTTGTTGAATTTCAAACCTGAAGTAATATCCCGCAACGATGCCGTAAATTTGCTGCATCCCGTCCGGCGCGGTAAACCAATGCGATGGCGGCGGCGTACGACAGCGTCATGTGTGCCTGAACGCTTGTCATCGTGCCACCTTTCCATGTCGCGACGCCGCAGCCGGGTTATGGTCAGCGCCCGCTTGAACGATGCTGCGGCTCATCACGTAAATGCCCGGGACGATACCATCACGCTCGGCATATTCCTTGTAGATGGCATGGTTGTCCCGGCCCGCGAGGCCGAAGCTTTCGACAACCGCCGACTTGCCTGACGATGCCGCATAAGCCGCATCGCTTGCCCCGCCGAACGGCTGGTCCACGATCTTGATCGGATAACCGGTCTCGTCTCCGGCGCTGCGGGCAAGTTCGGCGAACCGGCGCGAAAGCATGGTCGGCAACAAGGGTGGCCGTGAATAGTCCACTGCGAATGCCACATGCGTTCCCGCAACCGCAGGGGAGGCAGCGAAGTCGTTCAGCCGCGACAGCAGGGCTTCGACGTCGGTGCGCTGCAAATAGCGGATATCGGCCGAGGCCTCAGCCTGGTCCGGGATCACATTCGCCTTCTGACCAGAGTGAGAAAGGGTCCAGTTGAACTTCAGGCCTTTGTCCGGAAGCGACCAGTCGCGCGTACGGGCAATGATATCCGACGCTTCCACCAACGCATTGCGCCCCTGCTCAGGTGCCACTCCGGCATGAGAGGCCGTACCAGTGACAGTCATTGTCAGCCGCGCGATCCCGCTCGTCGCGAGCAGCCGCTGGGTTCCTCCGGGTTCGGCCGAAAGCGTGAAATCATGCTGCGATGCCAGGCGAGCAATGAGATCCCGCGACCCTGCCGAGCCGGTTTCCTCATCGGGATTGAACAGCACGGTTATCGTCGAAAAGTCCTCGAACCCCAGTCGCCCGAGCACCGCGAGCGACGACAGGATCATCGCGATGCCGGACTTGGCATCCAGCGCGCCGGGACCGTGGATGCGGTTGCCTTCGACCTTGTACTTCCAGCTCCGACCGGTGCCCGCCGGATAAACGGTGTCGTAGTGTGCCATCAACAGGAACGAACGGCGGCCCTTGCCCTTCAGCGTGCCCACCACAATACTTCCCGGCGAAGGCGGGGCGGCAAGGCGTGAAACCTGGAAGCCCAGGCCCTTGAGCCTTTCGGAAAGATAGTCGGCCGCAACCGAAAGCCCCGCCGCATTGTCCGAGCCGGAGTCGATGTCCACCAAGTGCTCCAGCGTCTGTAGGAACGCCTGCTCCTCGACAGCCGAAGCGGCTTTCAACTCCGGGACAGACGGCGCCTTCGCCCATGCCGGGGGCGCTATCGCGGCGGCAACGGCAAGCGAGGTCATGGCCAGAATCTTGGTGCGCATGAATATCCACCTCAAAATTGCGTTGCCGAACGGCACCGGCTTCTGCCCTTGGCCGGAGACTTGCGAAATATATTTCCTGCCTGTCTGCAGCCCTCGGCCGAAGATGATGGCAGGTACCCGCCCTCGCCACCATGCGCCTTGCCTGGCTCGCTGCTTCAAGGCGAACGCGCGATATGCTGACTTTCGCCTACGAGCGCATCCATCTGAACGGAAAGTCGTCATCGGCATTTTCTGCATTCAGATTACATCAATAATGATCTCTGTCTATAGATTTTTTGCATTCGCCGAAAATTTTGAATTCAGCCGCACCAGGTGATTATGGCGCAGTCAAAAACCACGGTTTAGCGCCAAAATTTCAATTTTTCTCAGGATTCAGGGCCATAGGATTCGATACGGCAAAAAGGGCCTATCGGCGCTTAGCATAGCCGTGCCCCTAGATTCATCGTAATACAGCTCGGGATTATCGCCGGATAAAATCATTTACCCTTGCAGAAATCTCGAAAAATTGTATTCTAATTTTAGAAGGAGCATCAGCCGCCTTCAGCAGCATACTTTCCACCGGCACCTACGGCCCAACCTGCACGCCGAAGGCACCCGGCAACGAGGTTCGCAATGGGCAGGCGCCTGACGCTCTACATTCTCATCGGCATGGTCCTCGGCATTGCCGCAGGCTACATGCTCCACGCGAGCCTTCCGGCGGACGATCCGCACCTCAAGCAGTGGGCCGATTATTTCCGGCTGCTGCCCGACGTGTTCCTCAAGCTGATCAAGATGATCCTCGCGCCGCTGGTCTTCGCGACGATCGTGACCGGCATCGCGGGCATGGGCGACAGCGCCGCGCTCGGCCGCATCGGCGGCAAGGCGCTGGGCTGGTTCATCACCGCCAGCCTCGCCTCGCTGAGCCTCGGCCTGATCCTCGTCAACCTGTTCCAGCCCGGCGTCGGTGTCGGCCTCGAAAGCAGCGCCGACGTGGGCGACCTCGAGATGGGCGAGCTGACGCTGCGCCACTTCATCCTCGAGATCTTCCCGGCCAGCCCATTGGCGGCGATGGCCGAGAACAACATCCTGCAGATCCTGGTCTTCTCGGTCTTCGTCGGCGTCGGCCTCACCGCCATCGGCGAGCGCGGCGCGCCGATCGTGCGCGCCACCGAAGCGCTGTCCGAACTGATGCTGCAGATCACCGGCTACGTCATGCGCTTTGCGCCCTTCGCGGTGTTCGGCGCGATCGCCGCCGTCATCGGCACGCAGGGCCTCGGCATCATCGTGACCTACGGTGTGCTGGTCAGCGAGTTCTACCTTGCGATGGCTCTCCTGTGGGTGCTGCTGTTCTGCGCGGGCGGCCTGTTCCTGGGCAAGCGCGTGGTCACGCTGTTCCGCTACATCCGCGAGCCGCTGCTGCTCTCGTTCTCGACCGCATCGTCGGAAGCGAGCCTGCCCAAGCTGTTCGAGCAGCTCGACCGCTTCGGCGTGCCGCGCCGCATCTCGGGCTTCATCCTGCCGCTGGGCTACAGCTTCAACCTCGACGGCTCGATGATCTACATGACCTTCGCGTCGATGTTCATCGCGCAGGCTTACGGCATCCATGTGCCGATCATGACGCAGATCCTGATGCTGCTGACGCTGATGGTCAGTTCCAAGGGCATCGCCGGGGTGCCGCGCGCCAGCCTCGTGGTGATCGCCGCGACGTTGACGCAGTTCGGCCTGCCGGTCGAAGGCATCGCGCTGCTGCTGGGTGTGGACACTTTCCTCGACATGGGCCGCTCGGCCACCAACGTGGTGGGCAACGCAGTGGCGACGGCGGTGATCACCCGCTCCGAAGGCATGCTGCAGCCGCTGATGAATTCTGAAATGGAGCTTCTCTCGGCGCCTACACTAAACCGCTCACGTGAGCCACACGGCCTTACGGCGATTCATGGCAACGCAACAGCTGGAAATAGTGGAATTCTCGAAGAAGCGCTTGCGCACCACCCTTAAAAGTGTATTCTAATTTTCGATTTGGAGAATGCAAATAATGACCCAGGAGCCCTCCCCGCCCAATAGCACGCTGCTCAATATCGGGGATTCCGAAGTCTACACAGAGATTCTTGGCCGCATCAAGCGAGGCGAAATTGGCGCCGACGAGCGGATCATCGATTCCCGACTGGCAACTGAATTCAATCTTTCGCGCATGCCCGTGCGACAAGCCCTGCTGCGACTTGTGCATGAGGGATATCTGGCAGGGACCACCCGCGGGTTCGTCCTTCCTAGGCTCACCCACGACGATATTGAGGAAATCTTCGAAGTACGAATGATGCTGGAGCCGCGCGCCGCAGCTTCTGCGTGCCGCATCCTTGGAAACGAAGATATCGAAGCTCTGCGCGCCGCTTTGACCGAGGCCCGCCATGCGGTGGCCGAAGTACGACTTGGCGACATGATGGTCGCCAACGACCGGTTTCGACAGATCTGGCTCGATGCGGTGCCCAACCGCCGCCTCGCCGGAGCGATCAGCCGTTTCGTCGATCATGTGCAGATCGTGCGCAAGGCCACCATCATCGACGCAGGCACCCAGCATGTCGTGCTCGAATTGCTCGCTCGCATGCTGGAAGGTTTTGAGCGCTGCGACGCATTGATGGTACAGGATACCACCCTTCAGTTCGTCGTGCGTGCGCGCGAAAGCTTCGTCGCCGCATCAGCCAATGCAGAACCCCTGCAAGGGCGCGCCAAATCCGCCTGAACTAAGCATCTGCCGCCATCGATGGCAGCTCGAATAGCTTTATGCATGAAATGCATTCAATTTCCGTAGGCTTGCCCCTCCGGATCGACCTGAACGCGGTGACGCATTGCCGTCGCCTCACATCGCAAGGACCTAGTGTTCCTCATGATCGAAGTACCCTTGGCAGCGCCCATCCCGTCGGGCGGCCATTCTTCCGCGCAGACAGGAGCTACGATCTTTTCCAGCTTCCAGCGGGCCGTCGCCGCATGGACCACGCAGGCGTTTCTTTACGCCCCCTGCGAAGCCCTGAGCGGCGACCCGACAATCTCGCTTACGTTCGCCGATGCCATGGCATGCGTGGAGCACTTGCGCGCCGCATATGCGCAGGCGGGATTCGGCTTCGGTCACCGTATCGGACTGGCGCTAGACAATCACCCCGAGTTTTTCCTGCATTTTCTGGCGCTCAATGCCCTAGGCGCGAGCGTGGCTCCGCTCAATGCAGGCATGAGCGACGGCGAACTGAGACAGATCATGGCCCTGGCCGATCTCGACCTGGTCATATGCTGGCCCCGCCATGCCCAACGCCTTTCCGGCCTCATCTCCGAAACGATCCCGGTGGCCGAAGCGAGCATGGCAAACATCGTCCGTGCCCGCTCTCCGGCGCCATCCGGCATGGGCGACGCATCCAGCGAGGCGGCGATGATCTTCACATCGGGCACTACCGGCACCCCAAAGGGCTGCATCCTGTCCAACGCCTACTTCAACCGGATCGGCGCTTTCTATACCGAGCTCGGCGGCTACTGCACGTTCCGCCCGGGAGAAGAGCGGATCCTGACGCCTCTGCCGGTAACGCACATGAACGCACTGGCCTGCTCGTTCATGGCCGCGGTGTTCAGCGGCGGCTGTCTGATCCAGCTGGATCGCTTCCACGCCTCTACCTGGTGGCGCACGGTGCGCGAGACACAGGCCACGGTGATCCATTACCTTGGCGTCATGCCAGCGATCCTGTTACAGCGTGAGGACGCTCCTTCCGCCTGGGAAGGCCACGCGGTCCGCTTCGCGTTCGGCGCAGGCGTCGATCCACGCCATCACGCGATCTTCGAGGAACGCTACGGCTTCCCACTCATCGAGGCCTGGGCGATGAGCGAAACCGGCGCCGGCGCCTGGATCAGTGCCAGCCATGAACCGCGCCACGTAGGCGAACGCTGTTTCGGCGTTCCCCATGGCGACATCGAATGCCGCCTGGTGGACGAGGAAGGCAACGAGGTGCCGGTCGGCATGCCCGGCGAACTGTTGGTGCGCGCCCGTGGGACCGACCCGCGCCGCTACTTCTTCTCCGGCTACCACAACGACGAGGCCGCCACGGTCGCGGCGTGGGAAGGCGGATGGCTGCACACCGGCGATATCGTGCGCCGCGATGAAGACGGCAGCATGTTCTTCGTGGACCGCAGCAAGAACATCGTGCGCCGCAGCGGCGAGAACATCGCCGCCGTCGAAGTGGAAGGCGCGCTGATGCAGCACGAGGCAGTAGTGAACTGCGCGGTCACGCCGGTAGCCGACGAAATACGCGGCGAGGAAGTCCTGGCGCTCGTTGAGACCTCCAACTCCGAGGCCGACAAGGCGCTGGCGACGCAAATCGCGCGTTCGTGTCTGCACAGCCTCCAGTATTTCAAGATACCCGGCTACCTCGCCTTCGTGGATGCCCTTCCCACCACAAGCTCGCAGAAACTTCAGCGCGGGGAAATCCGCAAGCTGGGACGCGCAATCGTCGAGCAGGGACGGGCATTCGATCTGCGCGCGCTCAAGCGAAAGCAGGGCTGAGCCATATGGCCTCCACGACCATGGCCCCCGCTTGTGGGTACGGCAATGTCGCCGTGGCCTGCCCGGTAACGGTTCCCTACCAGCGTTCTAGCGACCGCCAGGCCCACTGGTTCTTCGGCCAGGCCCTGCGCCGCCTGCTGGACGCATCTGGTCTTGCCAAAGAGGAGATCGACGGCCTGGCGTGTTCGTCGTTCACGCTGGGCTCCGACACCACGGTCGCGCTGACCGAGCATTTCGACATGTCCCCGCGATGGATCGAGTGGTTGCCCACCGGCGGCGCCAGCGGCGTGATGGCGCTGCGCCGCGCAGCGCGCGCGGTCCAGTGCGGCGATGCTTCGGTAATCGCCTGCATCGCAGCCGACACCGCCAACGCCGATACGTTCGCCGCGCTGGTGTCGAACTTCAGCCGTTTCTCCAACGAGGCGGTACTGCCGCAGGGAATGGCTGGGCCCAATGGGGTCTTCGCACTCATCACCGACCACTACATGCGCAGGTTCGGCGCCACGCGCGAAGATTTCGGCCGGATCGCGGTCTCCCAGCGCGCCAATGCCGCCGGCAACCCCAATGCGTTGCTGGGCGGCCGGCCGCTTGACATGGAAGACTATCTTTCGGCAGCGCCGATCGTATCGCCCATCCACAAATTCGACTGTGTGATGCCCTGCGCGGGTGCCGAAGCATTCCTGGTGATGAGTGCAGAGCGCGCCCGCGAACTCGGCCTGCGGCAGGCGCGTGTCCTAGGCGCGATCGAGCGACACAATGCCTTTTTCCACGAGCCCGTCGCCATGCGGGGGGGCTGGGCCATGGATGCCGACGCGCTATGGCGGCAGGCGGGCATCGCGCCCTCCGCTGTGGACTGCGTGCAGACTTATGACGACTATCCGGTCATCGCGGCCATGCAGATCGAAGACCTCGGTTTCTGCGGGAAGGGCGAAGCGCCCACCTTCCTGCGCGCCCGCGACCTCACCGTCCCCGGCGATTTCCCGCACAACACCTGCGGCGGCCAGCTTTCGTGCGGCCAGGCGGGCGCAGCCGGCGGGTTCCTGCCAGTCGTCGAGGCATTGCGGCAAATTACCGGCCAGCCGCTCGGCGCGCAGGTGCCCGGCGCCAGGATCGCCCTGGCAAGCGGTTACGGCATGGTGACGTACGACCGCTGCCTGGCAACCGGCGCCGTTCTGCTGGAGCACGCGGTATGAGCATTCCACTACAGTTCTGCCGGTCATGCGGCACCGCCCAACATCCCGCGCGCGACGCCTGCAGGGCCTGCCTTTCGGACGCGCTCGAAGTGCGCGTAACGCCGGTCACAGGAACCCTTCTCAGCGAGGCGGTGATTTATCACTCGCTCGATCCTGCGATGGTTGCCAACGGACCGCTGCGGCTGGGGGCCATAGCAAGCCCGCTCGGCATCCGTATCCTGGCCCTGCTTGCTCCGTGCCTGTCCGCCGGAATGGCGGTCGAACTCACGCCCTGCCCTGACAGACCGGGCACCATCATCGCACGCGCGCCGCAACAGGCCTAAGGACGAGACGATGCACACAGTTTCCCCTGCCATCGACAAAAAGCGCACGCTGAACCGGGCAATCGCCGCATCCGTGGTTGGCAACACTCTCGAATGGTACGACTTCTTCCTTTATGCGACGGCCGCAGCGCTGGTGTTCGGCGACCTGTTCTTTCCCGTCGGGGCCGATCCTCTGGTCAACACGCTCGTCTCCTTCGCTGGATACGCGGTGGGCTTCGCGGCGCGGCCTTTGGGCGGACTGGTCTTTGGCCACGTCGGTGACAAGTACGGACGCAAGGCATCACTGTTCTGGACGCTGGCGATCATGGGGCTGGCGACGTTCCTGATCGGACTGTTGCCGACATTCGCGCAGATCGGCATCTGGGCACCGATCGCGCTGGTACTGCTGCGGGTGCTCCAAGGCATCGCCGCAGGCGGCGAATGGGGCGGCGGCGTTCTGCTCATCACCGAGAATGCCCCGGCAAGGCGCGAGGGTCTGTTCGGCGCGCTCAGCCAGACGGGCGTGGGCCTTGGCTTCGTTCTGTCCACATTCGCGTTCTACCTGGCTGGGCTCCTGCCCCATGACGACTTCGTCAGCTGGGGCTGGCGCGTGCCGTTCCTGGTGAGCATCTCGATCTTCGGAGTCGGCCTGTTCATCCGCTTCCGGGTTTCGGAGACATCGGACTTCCAGGCTGCGGAGGCCGATGCCCCGCAGCATGCTCCGCTGGTCGAAGTCCTGCGCAAGCATCCGCGCGAACTGCTCGTCGGCATCGGCGCGCGCCTAGCCGAGACCTGCGGCTCCCACCTCTTCGTCACGTTCGCGTTGGCCTATGGAAAGGCCGTCGGCGCCGAGGTCGATACTCTGGTGCTAGGCGTGACGCTGGGTATGCTGGCCGACAGCCTGATGATGCCGGTGTTTGGCGCCCTGTCGGACCGTTTCGGTCGCCGACCGGTCTACATGTTCGGGGCGCTGGCGATGGCAGCCTTTGCCTATCCCTTCTTCCTCATGCTGGAGTCCGGCTCCACAGGCGTGATCCTGCTTGCCTTCATCATCGGCAACGGCCTGTGCCATGCCGCTATGATCGGCGTACAGCCCGCCATGTACAGCGAGATGTTCAGTGCACGCGTCCGCTATTCAGGCCTTGCCATGGCGCACGAGGTCTCTTCCCTGATTGTCGGCTTCTCGCCGCTGATCGCGACGGCGCTGTATGCCCATTATCGCAGCCCAATACCCGTCGCGCTGTTCCTCGGCGCGATCTGCCTCATCTCCGCATCTTCTCTAATGCTCTGGCGACACGCGCGCTGACAACGTTTTCTCATCAGGTCTAGCGTACCGCCCACCGCCGAAACCCAGGAGATTTACGAAGTGTCGATCGCTATTGCCTTCCTCGCGGCAGCCACGCCGCTTCCAGCAGCCCCGCCTATGCCGCCGATCGTAAGCAAGACGCTGGCTACGACCCGTTTCAAGGCTGCCGAGACGACCCTGCGTAACGACCATGAACGGTTCGTCGCCGAGATCGTAGAGATCACCCAAACCGCGTCGTGGCCATTCGGCGAAAGCAATCGCGCCAGGCTTTACGCCGACCTGATGGGCAGGAGCGGGTTCAAAAACGTGACGATCGACGGTATCGGCAACGTCGTCGGCGTGCGGCCGGGCAGGAACCCCAAGCTGCCGGCACTCGTCGTCGCCGCTCACCTCGACACCGTGTTCCCGCAGGGAACCGACGTCACAGTACGCCGGGAGGGCACCAGGCTGATGGCACCCGGTATTGGCGATGATTCACGCGGCCTTGCCGCCCTGCTGGCATTCTCCCGCGCAATGGACGCGGCCCAAGTCGAGACAGATCGCGACATCCTGTTCGTCGGCAACGTGGGAGAAGAAGGGCCGGGAGACCTGCGAGGAACGCGCTACCTGTTCCAGAACAATGCACGCGCCAGGACCGCGGCCGCATTCATCAGCATCGACAGCAGCGGCGCCGGCAAGATCGTGACGAAGGGTGTCGGTTCGAACCGATATCACATCGTGTTCTCCGGTCCCGGCGGTCACAGCTACGACAAGTTCGGGATCGTAAATCCCATGGTCCCGCTCGCGAAGACGGTCGTCGGTCTTTACGATATCCAGCTGCCGAGCGCGCCGAAAGTCACCTATTCGGCCAGTGTGGCGGGCGGCGGCACTTCGGTAAACACCATTCCGCCACAGGTATTTGTAGATGTCGACATGCGCTCAACTTCGACCGCCGAAGTCGAGCGGGTCGACCGTGAACTGCGTGCCATCGCCCAACACGCCGTCGAAGAGGAAAATGCGACCCGTTCGACGGAACGCGGCAAAGTAAGCGTCGATTTTCAGATCATCGGCAAACGCCCTGCCGGCCAGACCGACGAAAGCGGAGGGCTCGCCGCCATCGCTTTCGGAGCCGCGACCGCTTTCGGCTACGACAGCCACTTCATCGCCGTCTCCACCGACGCTAACGTCCCGATGAGTCTTGGCATCCCCGCAATCACGATCGGATCGGGCGGGATCGGCGGCGCAGAGCATTCACCCGATGAATGGATCGATGTTGAAATGTCCGAGAGTGTCAAAGGACTAAGCGTAGGCCTTGCAACCATAATATCTTCTGCTGCCGCGAGATGATGTCCGCCCGATATCGGATAATTTCTTCTCGATATTAATCGTAAAAATTGAATTACGTCGTTAAAATATTTAAAATACGAATCCATAGCAACGGCACAATGGGTCTATCTCGGGTCAGCCACGCATAACCTGCGGTCTCATTACGGCCAACCACAGCTATCCTTAACCCCTTGCTCCCCACGAGGCCGTGCGTCGGAACCTCGCATGAGCCTGCGGTTGTCACTGGCGTGCGATCACCATGCGGGTTTCGTCGCACAGGCAGCAGGCATCCTTTCTGCGCTCGTAGCCGTTGGTCCCCGCCAGTTCGCGCGCGGCATGATCGGCGTGTTCGAGTAGGCTTATACCGAGCTTGGTCGTGAGGCAGGTATCGCAGACCGGTCCGGGCGACAGGCACGCCACGATTTTTTCCACATCCTGCACCCCCAAAAAGAAGGTGGGCCCGGGACCGGATCGCCCATAGCCATGCGACGAAGCGAGGGGTCAAGGGACTGCGCGCATGAAAAAGCCGGGGGTATCAAGTCGCCCCCGGCCCTCATTCAGCGACGACCCGCAGCACGTCCTCGCCGGACAGGTCGAGCAACCGGGCGAAGAGCGCGCAAAGCCCATTCAGCAACGCGCTTCCTCCCGTAACGGTCGGCTCCTCGGGCGAGAACACCATGGCCTCCCCGGCAAGCGGGGGTGGGCTGCGAAAGCGACCGGCAGGTCCGTCAAAGGCGCTTTCCCCGCCGCGCGCAAGGCGGTAAGCTCGCCGATGCGCCGCAGGCCTCCCTCGCGCCCCGAACGGGCGGGCCAGCCCCTCGCCATTGTAGGTCAGCACCGAAAGCGTGGTATTATGGGCACCCCGTCGGCCGCCAGCTCCACGCGCGGCGCGGGGACCTGCGCGGCCTTCATGTGCCGCAGCGGCGGTGCCGTGCCACAACCACTGAGGAGAATGAGACAGAGCGCCGCCAGTTCATGCCTTGTGGTCATCGTCAATGAGGCTTCGATGAGCGTGAGGAAAAGTCAGCCTTGGGTGGATGGCAGGGTCAGCACCACCAGCAGGCCCGGCCCGTCCGGGCGGTCCTCCAGCCGGATCGTGCCGCCGAGCAGCGTCATCGCCTTGCTCGCGATCGAAAGGCCGAGGCCGCTGCCCGAACTTGCCGAACCGCCGTGCTCGAAACGCAGCAACAGCCGCTCACGCTCGGCGGCGGGCACGCCCGGACCGCGATCCCCAATGGTGACGATGAGCCGGTCTCCGCCGCGCACGATGGCGATGTCGAGATGGCCCCCGCCGCGCGCGTGCCGCAGCGCATTGCCGATCACCGCCGACAACGCGATCTGCAGCAGCGAAGCATCGCAGCGCCAGCGCACGATATGGTCGGGGATCACGCTCGCCTCGATCGCGTCGGCAGGCAGTTCGATCAGCGCATCGGCGACGACTTCGGCCACCAGCGCATGAACGTCCACCGATCGCGCCGCCACCGAGGTGGCATTGAGCCGCGCCAGCGTCAGCATCCCGTCGACCAGGTGATTGGTGCGATCGACCATCGCCAGCAGGCGCACCACGTCCTCGCCCAGCGCGGCAGGCGCAAGGCGGCGCAGGACTTGCGCCTGTGCACGGATCGCGGCCAGCGGCGTGCGCAGTTCGTGCGCCACGTCGTCGGTGAAGGCCTGCTCCAGTTCATAGGCGTTCTCCAGCCGGGCGAACAGCTTGTTGAGCGCCTCGATCAGCGGCTCCACATCGCGCGGCCATTCCTCGGGCTCCAGCGGCTGCAGGTCCGACAGCGAGCGTGCGCCCAGCGTCGAGGCCAGCCGCTCGACCTGCGACAGACTCTTGCGCAGCGTCCACCACAGCACCAGCATCGCCGCCAGCAGCAGCCCCAGCATCGGCAGCGCCAGTTCGCCGCTCAGCCGCGCGATCGAGAATTCGCGCATCGCCCCGCGCTCGGCCACGACAATCAGCAGGCGCGGATCGCGGCCGCGCATGCCGTAGCTGCGCCAGGCACCGCCCAGCGCCTGGAAATCGTGCAGGCCGGGCCGACGCGGCACCGCCGAGACCGGCGCTCCCCAACCCGACTGCGCGACCGGCCGGCCTTCCCAGAAGACGGTGAACATGCACGAATCGTAGGATGCCTGGAACGCCTGCGTCTCCTGCGTGGAGAGCAGCGGATCGCCATCGATGCCGACCAGCCGGTCGTGCCGGACTAGCACGCCCGCAGCCAGATCATCCTGCATCATCATGTAAAGCAGGCGCGAGGCGTTCACCAGCTGGGCGTCCGAAGCCCGCTCCACTTCGCGCAGGGCGACCGAGTAGAGCACCCCGCCGATCGCCAGCCCGGTCAGCGCCAGCAGCAGCAGCACCCGCCGGTACAGCTTCATCGAGAGCGAGGAGCGCCGCCTCTTCATGCGTCCTGCCCGCCCACCATGTAGCCGAGGCCGCGCGCGGTGCGGATGAAGTCCTTCCCGAACTTGCGGCGCAGGGCGGAAACCGCGACTTCGACGGTGTTTGATTCGGCCCAATTGTCCTGATCGTACAACTCGGCCTCGAGATCGGCCTTCGACACGAAGCGGCGGCTGCGGCGCATCAGCAGCGCGAGCACGCGGAACTCCTTGGCGGTCAGCGGCACGTCCTGTCCGTCCAGCGCGGCGACATGGCCAGTAAAGTCCAGCCTGACGCGGCCGACCTCGATGCTATCGTTCTGCCGCCCGTCGCGGCGGCGCAACTGCGAGCGGATCCGCGCGGCCAGTTCCTCAAGGTCCACCGGCTTGACCACGTAGTCATCCGCGCCCGCGTCCAGCCCGGCGACGCGCTGCTGGGTGCGGTCGAACGCGGTGACGATGATCACCGGCGTCGCGTCGTGCGCGTCGCGCAGATCGCGCAGCACCTCCAGCCCCGAGGCGTGCGGCAGGCCGATGTCGAGCAGGATCACGTCGTAATCGTTGCTGCGCGCGGCAGCGAACACATCATCCCCGCGCGTGAAGAGATCGACCACGTAGCCTTCCAGCTCCAGCGCCCGCCGGATTGCCGGGCCAAGGTCGGCATCATCTTCCGCAAGCAGCAGGCGGGGCAACGCGAAAGCTCCGGCAGGGAGGAGGGAAAGGCGTAGAAACCGCCCGAATTCGGTTCCGGATTACGCCGGGAATCGGGGCTCGTCAAATCACGACGGGTCTCTTGCCCCTGACGAAAACGGAAGCACCTGACGACACCCTTTCCGTCATTGCGAGCGCAGCGAAGCAATCCAGGGCGGCTGAAGACTGCCCTGGATTGCTTCGCTGCGCTCGCAATGACGAACGTGAGGCGAGGTCCATTCAGCCGTCGATGTACAGGCGCGGATGCCGGCGATCGTGCCCCGCCGCGCGCATCAGCTTCGCATCAGGTTGGGGGACTAGAGGCCCGATTCCGGGCCGCGTTGCAGGCGCCGGACCACGAGGGTGCCCAAGACTTAGCGCAACATGGCTACAGAACTATGACAATCCATACTTCACCTGACCGAATTACCATTTTCTCTCCTTTCGATGCGACGCTCGGGCGGGGCGCGGCGCAGCGACGGGGCGCGCTGGCGCCGTGCGTGGCGCTGATCGGATGCGACGGGTCGGGCAAGTCCACCCTTGCCCGCGACCTGACCGCGCTGCTTGGCCGCGAAGGCCCGACGCGCTCGATGTATCTCGGCCTCGGCACCGGCGACCTCGGACGCCGGATCGGGCGCATCCCGCTCGTCGGCGCGCTGGCCGAGAAGTTCCTGACCGGCAAGGCCGACAAGGCCCACGCCGCGCCGGACAAGCGCCTGCCGGGACTGGCGACGGCGCTGGCGATGTTCGGTTTCTCACTGGCACGCAGGCGGCGGTTCGAAAGAGTGCTCGTCTTCCGGCGGCGCGGCATCCGGGTGGTGACCGACCGCTATCCACAGGCGGAGCTGGCGGGCGGGTTCGACGGTCCGGGTCTGGCGTGGACGCGCCGGGGATCGGCTCTGGTCGAGCGCCTCGCCGCGCGCGAACGGCAGCTCTACGAGGACATGGCGGCCTATCGCCCGACGCTGGTGATCCGCCTCAACATCGATGTCGAGACGGCGCTCGGCCGCAAGTCGGACCACACCCGCGCGCCGCTGGAACGAAAACTGGCGGTGATGCCGACGCTCAAGTTCGGCGGCGCGCATATCGTCGACGTGGACGCGACGCGGCCTTATCCCGAAGTGCTCGCCACCGTGCTCGCGCTGATCCAGGTCGAGGCACCGGCGGCATGACCCGGGTTCCTCCGCTGATCGCCGTGATCGGCTGCGACGGCTCGGGCAAGTCCACGCTGACGCAGGAACTGCAGGCATGGCTGGGACAGCGGCAACCCACCGTGACCTGCCACCTCGGCAAGCAGTCCGGCAACATCGGCCGCGTGATCGCGCGGCTGCCGCTGCTGGGCGGACGGCTCGACAAGTCGATCCATGCCAAGGCCCGCAAGGCGCAGGGCGAGAAAGGCCCGGGCCTTGGCGCGGCGCTGGTGATCTACGCCTTCTCGCTGCGCCGCCTGCTCCGCTTCCGCCGCATGATGCGGCTGCGCGGCGAAGGCCGCACGATCATCGCCGACCGCTTTCCGCAGCTCGAAATCCCCGGCCCGATGGACGGACCCGGCCTTGCCGCAGCGCGCCCCGGCGGCCTCATCGGCATGCTGGCGGCATCGGAACGGCGCATGTTCGAGACGATGACGCAGCAGTCGCCCGACCTCGTGCTGCGGCTCAACGTCTCGCTCGACGTCGCCGCCGCGCGCAAGCCGGACCACCGCTTCACCTCGCTCGCGCGCAAGATCGCCGACGTGCCGCGCCTGCGCTTCGGCACCGCGCCGGTCGTCGAACTGGACGCCGAAGCGCCGCTGGAACAGGTGATCTCCCGCGCCAAGGTGGCGGTGAACGCGCTGCTGATCGCACACGAAGGCGGCCTCCCTTTCGCCGGAGCCGCAGCATAGAACAATGGCAAGCCTACCCATGAAACGCTGGTTCTCGGACGGGGTGTTCCGCACTATCGTCCGCAATGCATCCTACCTCGCATCGGGCAAGATCGGCGGCGCGCTGCTCGGCCTGATCGCGCTCGCCTGCGCCGGGCGCGGCATGACGCCCGCGCTGTTCGGAACGCTCGTACTCATTCACTCCTACGCCAACGGCGTGGGCGCGGTGGTCAAGTTCCAGACCTGGCAGTTCATCGTGCGCTACGGCGCCCCCGCGCTCGAACGCGGCGACACTGCGATCTTGCGCGACGTCACCGGCTTCGCCGTCGGCCTCGATCTCGCCAGCGGGCTGATCGGCCTTGCTGGGGGCCTGCTGCTGCTGCCCCATGCCGCCGGATGGTTCGGCATCGGCGCCGAGAACCTGCACATGGCGATGCTCTACTGCACGCTCATCCCGACGATGACGGCGGCCACCCCCACCGGCATCCTCAGGGTGTTCGACCGGTTCGACCAGATCGCGCTGCAACAGCTGGTGACCCCGCTTGTGCGTGCGTTGGGTGCCGTTGTGTCCTACTTGTGCGGCTTCGGCTTCACCGGTTTCGTGCTGACCTGGTACATCGCCGACTTGTCCGGAGACGTATGCCTGTGGGCGCTTTCCATCCGCGAACTGCGACGCCGCCGGATGACCGACGCGCTGCGGCCCGGCCTGTTCGGCCCGGCACGGCGCCTCTCCGGCGCCTGGGGCTTCGTGTGGACCACCAATGTCGCGCACTCGATCTGGGCGGCATGGGGGCCGGTCAGCAACCTCGTCGTCGGCGCCCTGCTCACCCCCGCCGCCGCAGGCCTGTTCAAGATCGCCGCGACGTTCTTCGATTCCGCCAGCAAGCCCGCCGAACTCCTCTCGCGCAGCTTCTATCCCGAGATCATGCGGCTCGACCCCAGTAGCCGCCACCCGTGGCAGCTGGCCGTGCGCAGCGCGCTGATTTCCGGCGCGATCGCGGTCGTCGTGCTGCTAATCGTGTCGATCGGCGGCGAGCCGGTGATCGACCTTGTGTTCGGCAAGCGCTATGTCGAGGCGTATGACCTGCTGCAGTTCATGACCGCGTCGCTGGTGGTGGCGATGGCCGCGTTCCCGCTGGAATCGCTGCTCTACATGGCGGGCCGCGAACGCTCCGCGCTGGTGGCGGAAGGCACGGCGGCGCTGGGCTACGCGGTGCTGCTGGCCGTGCTGATCCAGCTGTTCGGACTGTGGGGCGCGGGCCTCGCCTATGTTGCCGGGGTGTGCCTCAAGACCGCGTTCATGCTGGTGCCCACGCTCTCGGCCTATCGCCGCCGCCACGCTTTGCCGCACGGCGGGCAGTTGGAGGCGGCGGCATGACCGCCCCCTACCCCCCCGAAATCCTCGATGCACTATTCGAGGCGGTCGAGACAGACGACGTGGTCGATCCCGTGGTCAGCCTGCCGGAGCCGATCCCGGTCGCCTGCGGAGAGGCCGACATGCGCCGCTGCCTGAACTTGTGCGTGCAGTTCTGGCGCGAAGGCGCGAACCGGGCCGACTTGCGCGCCCTCACCGCCACGCTGCTACTGACTGGCGACCTCCCGGCCGACGCGCGGCGCCGCTACAAGCTGATCCGTGCGCGCTACAAGCACTTGCGCTTTGCCCTCGTCCTGTACGGCAGGAGCCACCGAGCCCCGCCGTTGTTTCGCGCAACGGTGGCGGTGATGGGGCACCTGCAGGATTCCTACCGCAACGAACGCCGGACGGCGGTGCTAGGCTATGCGCTGCTCCTGCGGATGCTCTTGACGCGACCCGTGTGGATCGCCGTGCAGCGCGAAGTCGCGGGTATTCAACTAGACGATGCGGAAGGGTTCTTGCGCTTCCGTCGCGCCGAAATCAGCCGCCTCAGGCAATGGCTGGGCGAGGCCGAGCTGACCGCTCACCGCTTCCATGCCATGCGCAAGATCATCAGCCGCCAAGTCTCGTTCTACGACACCATGCGCACGCTCGAACCCGACGAGGGGATTTTCCGCATGTCTCGCTTCCTTAGCGCGATCAACGGGCTGATGGGCAGCCTTCACGACGATCTGGTCGAGGAATCGGTCTCCGGACGCAATGACTACCATCGCGACGAATTCCGCGTGCCCCAGGACATCCGCGACCGCCTGAGCACCTTGACCCGGGCCTACCCGAACTGACCCTGCCCCAGAATATATCACCGATGGGAATGAGAGGAATCTGGCAAAGTCGAAGCTAAGGGAAGCTGGAGATTTTGCATGAAGAAGTCGAAGTTCATACGCGAGTAGATCGCATTCGCGCTGCGGCAGGCGGATGCTGGCATGCTGGGCGCAGAGGTGTGCCGGAAAAGAGCGGGACACGAGGTCTGATGCAAGAAGCCCCAGCGCCGTGGTGGTCAGGTTCATGCGCGAGGCGTCGCGAGCCGAGATGCCGACGTAGCGGCTGATGGCCTCCGCCATTTCCGCACGCGTGAGCGTCTTTGGTTGCTGCGGCAATGAATGCCTTCTCCTAGAAAAGTCATAACTCGGCAGTCCCAAGAACAGTACTCGGCAAACAAAGGGTTTTGTCGATTGGGGACTGGTTGTGGTGGGCTGCAGCGATCCGCCGCGCCCAGACCCGACGCCCCGTCAGGCAGGAACGATTGGGACGACAACACACTTGGGAACACAAAATCGATGGAAAAGCTGAGTGGAGAAGCCAAACTTTACACTACGTCCAGCTAGGTCCGGCTCAGCATGGAACAAGTCTGAATCGTTGTTGATTGCCGCTGAGAAGTGCCCCTGCCCTGGAGTGCCCCTGCCCTGGGTCGATACGGATCTACATGAGCGGCGATCCGCGTGCGATGCCTTTAGACGACTTCATCGAACAGATCATGGTCGCGCTGGCCAGCGATGATCCGGAAATCTGGTCGATGCTGCAAAGCCGCTGCGCGACAATCCAGAAGCGCATGAACATGCGCTGGTCACCGCCTTCGACAAGAGCGCGGCGGACAAGCTGATCCCGGTCTCAGCATGAAGTGCAGAAGCGGGGCCGTTGCTGGCCCCGCTTCTTGCATCGACTCTTTGCAGACACCAGCCCATTCTGACAGAGTTCAGAATGCGCTTGCTCGTTGCATTGATCGCCATGTTATTCGTCGTTGCTTGCGGCAAAGCGGATCGTCCTGAAATCGAGAAAATCGAGATAAGGCAATCAGGCTGGCAATCTCAGGATGTGACAATAGCGTCAACGGGCCTCGGCAATTATCATATCAGCGAGCCTTACCCAGAAGGGCAAAGTGGCACCTTCAAAATGACCCACGAGCAGTTCGTGAGCTTCTTATCCAGTCTTGAGCCATATCGGGCCGATGCAGAACCTTATACTGACGAGAGTGCTTTGCGCTTTATCAAGTACTCGTGCCCACCCAAAGTGCCTCGCACAACGGACGCGGGTGCCATCTATATAAGGTGGAGAGGCCCGGAGTACGACATGCACTTCCTGATGAATTTCGGATGCAATTCCAAGCACCATGCGAAACGGAATAGCCAACTGCGCCGTACCTTCGAACAGTTGCCGCTGCCTCGTCACTGAACGCTACAAATGTCCGAAAACCACCCCTTTCGGCCCATTAGGATGCCAAAGGCCGCATTCCAAAGCGGCTTGTCCGGTGCCCGCCGCTCGGGAAGAAATGCAGCCTGACCGGACACGCCCCATTGCAATCCTTCGGCAATTGGAGGACCATCCCTTTATGGTAGACCGTTATTCTTAGTTTCGGGCAGGGGCGGTGGCACTTGCCATTTCTATATCGGGGCAAGCTATGGCCGCAGACGAGCCTACGACCGGATTGACATTGCGCGGCACGAGATCAGCAGTTGAACAGTTTATTCGGGACAGTACATCCGGCGCGCATACTTGGACCATTACGCGGCGCTGGTCTGATGGGAACGGGCAGGAACTCGTCCGTCTCGCGTGGGATCAGCGACCTTCATTCGAAGAAGCACCGGAAATTCTAAGAATCTCGATGGCAGCGCAGGATTTGAAGTTGGCCGTTCAAGATGCAAAGGTTCTTGAGATTACGCGGTAGGAATGACCGCCATTCACCCCTTCCGGCCGTCAGGCGACGGGAAGCCGATGCCCGGAACCGGAAGTTCTTGCGCGCTTCTGTTCATAAAATTGTGCGAGGAAAAACGGACCTGACACGGACACGGTGTTTCGTGGAGCTCGGCTCTTAGCGTCTAAGTCGTTGTATTGTTTGGTTGCGGGGGCTCGCAACAACCGAGGCCGACATACTCTAAAAGTATCGGTATGATTAAAAGAGGGGCCGGTCAGACAACCATCCCGACCGCATCATGTGACAACTGAGCACCGCCTGCGAACGAAAGTACGGGTTCCACTCGGTTCGACATAGCGGATGAATACTCAATGACTGAAGGGCTTTAATTGCCCTGCTGTTGTTATGAGCGCCAGGCGGCGCGGCTGAGCATGGGCATTTCAGTATCGAATGATATATGCTGTCGCGACGTTGATCCCCAAGGATGCCGGTCAGTTTGACGCCGCTCCATAGACCCTCCATTGATCCTCCGACAGACATCAATCTGTGTCGCATATCTCGCCCCTCAACCGTCGCTCGCAGGGAGTGACGTACTTGACGGGAAAGACATCAATGACACGTTTCAAGACCATGCTGTGCCTGGCCAGCGCCGCCGGAGCCTTGATGATGGCTACTTCGACCTATGCACAGGAGAGTGACAAGGGCTTTTATGCCGTGGCACGCGCCGGCATGGCCGTGAACCCCGACCAGAAGCTGGATAGCGCGGACCTGCCTTCGGACGCCACCTTCGACGAAAGGACCAAGTTCAAGTCCGGCTTCACCGGTGAAATCGGCGGCGGCTATGACTTCGGCATGTTCCGCATCGAGCAGGCCGGCGGTTATATGAGCCTGAAGGCCAAGGGGCTGAACGGCGACGACTTCTCGGGCGACGGCCGCAACAAGGCGATGTATGTACAGCTCGGCGCCTTTGTCGACATTCCGACCGGAACGATGATCGAGCCTTTCGTCGGCGGCGGCTTCGGCATCGCGCGCGTGGACGCCGATTTCGCGCGCAGCGACAATCTGCTGGGGACGAGCAGCAGCTATTCGGGCAAGGACTGGGGCCTGCTCTGGCACGCCGACGCCGGCGTCGGCGTGAAGGTCGCCCCGAAGGTCACGGTGGAGTTGGCTGGGCGCTATACCCAGATCAGCGGCCTCAAGTTCGACGGCATGAGCGGCGGTCAGCCGGCGGTGTTCGAGCCCACGATGCGGACTTTGTCCGGCACGGTGGGCGTGCGCTACAAATTCTGATCCCGGCAACACCGAAACTCCCCCTCCCCTCGGGTCGCACCAGGGTGAGCCACGCCGCAGTGCGGCGTGGCTCTTCTTTTTCATAAGTCCGGACCGCACTTCGGCGCAGGATATCACGTATGATCCAGGTGCCATCATCGCCATTCTGACAGCCGTATCGACATTAAGAGCGATGATACGCGCTGGCACGATTTCAGTCCCCTGGCATGGCTCGATGCCGTGTCAAACAGACACGCGTTCTGTTCGGCGCTTCGCCACGCCCCTTCCGCGTCCATATACAAAATCGGAGGGGATTGGCGCTGGCCGGTGTGTAACGCCGGGCATGCGAGGAGTTCGCCGGGCAAGCCAGCAGGCAAGCCCGGCGGGGAGGTTACCAGAAGAAACTGTAGATGACGTCGAGAACCCGGCCTGACCGCGGCTTCACTAGGACCACGTCATCATAGTGGCGAACCCAGTAGGCGTCACCACGCGGCACCGGCAGATGATAGCGGCGATAATCGGCTATGACATATCGTCTGTCATAATAGGTAGGCCGCAGCCTCGCGCCGATGGTAAAGCGTTCGTAGCGGAAAGGCGCGCGCCAGCTTCCCCTTGCGTAGACGGCGCGATTGCGCGTTCGATAATCGCGCCAATCCGCGCGATATTCTTGCCTTGCGTCCCGCAAATTTCCGCGCGCCTCAGCGACATGGCGCGGTTGACCGTAGCGCTTGGCCCGATCGAGATCGCTCGCGGCTTGCCGGACATCCTCCCGATCGCGGCGCAGTTCATGGGTCTGGGCAATGGCGATGCTCGGTAGAGTGACGGCCGCGAGCAAGGCGGCTAAATGCAGTTTCATGATATGGCTCCTTGTCGTCGCTTCGTGGCAACGGGCGCAAAGCTAGAATCTGCATATGGAGGATCGTCGTGAGTTCGATGGAGATGGGATTGAGATCAAATCTCCACATATCCTCCATGCTTTTCGCGCATGGTAGCAATCGTCGGCCGCTGAGCATTGTCCGGCCGAGCGATTTTCTTTTCCAGACGGAAGCACAGATTGGAATGGACGGCACGGAACATAAAGGCGAGTTGGCGGATTGGCCGTCGTTGTCCGAGGCGATGCTGTAGCCATGGCGCGACAGTTGCCGGACGCATCCTCAGGGCTTGCCGCGATCTTCCTCGCGAACCGGGATCGGCTGCTGCGCTTCTTCACCAGCCGCACGCGCGATCCCGTCGAGGCCGAGGAAATCGTCCAGGAAATCTATTTGAGACTGGATCGGGCGGCGCGCCCCGTTGGTGATGCTATCGGCTATCTCCACCGGATCGGCCTCAACCTGGTGGTCGATCGCGCCCGTGAACGCGAACGTCGTGCAGCCCGCGACAAGGATTGGACCGATAGCAATACGACCCGGCTTGGTGACGACTATATCGACGAGCAACCGTCGCCCTATGCCCAGGCGGCGGCGAAGGAGCGTGCCGAGCGTATAGCACGCGCCCTCGCCTCGCTTCCCCCGGGCGCTGCACGCGTCTTCCGGATGCACCGGATCGAGGGGATGAGCCATTCCGAAGTCGCCGGGCGGCTCGGAATTTCCCGAAAGGGTGTCGAGAAGCACATGGCGACAGCACTGCGACACCTCGCAAAGGAAATCGACGAATGATGCTCGACGAGAGGTGGGGTGATGCGCAGGTCCTGTCGTCTCCCATCGAAGACAGACTTCAGAACGGAAAAGGCGCAGCATCGTGAACCGCGAGCAGCACAGCGACATCGAACGCGACGCGGGCGACTGGCACGCCCGGGTTTCGGGCGGCAGCGAGGTCGATTGGGATGCGTTTGCCCAATGGCTCGATGCGGCACCGGGGCATCAGCCGGCTTATGACCGGATCGCCCTGCTCGATAGCGAGGTTACCGATTGGGCAAAAGAGAATGGCATGCCCGAGGCGGAAGATCAGCCGATGCCGTCTCCATTCACCGCCACACGCAGGTGGTGGCTCGGAGGGGCCGTTGCAGCATCGCTTATGGCCCTTGTCATCGGCGTTCCGCGTCTTGCAGGTCCGCCGAACGACGGTCTGGTCACTTATGCCACCGCGCGGGACCAAAGGACTATCAACATTGCGGGAAGCGGAAAAGTCCGGCTGGACGAGCGAAGCCAACTCGCCCTCGCGGCGGATGGACAAGTGCGGATGGATCATGGCGCTGCCTATTTCGATCTTCGCCACAATGAGAACCGTCCCATCCAGATCCAGTCCGGCACATTCACCGTGCGTGACATCGGAACCCGTTTCACGGTCACTCGTAACCAGGGCCAGCTGTTCCTCGCCGTCGAGCAGGGTCTCGTCGATGTCTCCTGGCAGGATAGCAGCCCTATCCATCTGACGGCTGGACAGAGCTTCCAGGGCGACGAAAAGACCGGCGCCGGAGAGGTGAGCAAGATCGCGCCGGATACTGTCGGCAGTTGGCGTGACGGCCAGCTTGTCTACGACAATGCGCCCTTGACGCAGGTCGCGGCAGACCTGTCCCGCTACATGAACAAGACCGTAGAGGTTGAGCCGGCTATCGCGCATCTCAGGCTCTCAGGTATATTGCTCATCAGAAATGGCCCGGACCTTGTCGACCAGATTTCCGCAATACTTCCGGTCGAGGCTCGCAGGAGCGGTGATCGTATCCGTCTTGTCGGCCGCTCTCGTCGCTGAACCCGCGCAAGCAAAGCCTGCTCAGATCGACGTGCCTGCAGGTGTGTTGGCCGACGCGCTCAAGACATTGTCGCGTCAGGCCCGCATCTCCATAGCAGTGGAAGGCGCGCTGCCGCGCATTGCTGTTCCTGCCGTCAAGGGACGACTTGAGCCCAGAGAGGCGCTCAGGCGACTGCTGGCGGGAACCAGATGGCACGCACGCCAGGCCGGTCCGTCGCTATGGCAACTGGTTCGCGCTCCCACCCCTGTACGGGCACGCCCAGCAGAGCGTCCCGCTCCGGCCCCCACGCCGCCACCGGTGCAGGAGATCGTCGTCACGGCGCTGAAGCGGGACCTTGAACTGGCAGCCGCACCGGTTTCGATCGCGGTCGTTTCGGGCGACCGCTTTTCCAGCGGATCATCATCGCGCAGTTCGAGCGATCTGCCGGACGAAGTCGGCAGCGTTTTCTCGACCCACATGGGGCCGGGCAAGGAACGCTTGTTCCTGCGCGGCGTAGCCGACAGCCCGTTCAACGGGCCGACCCAATCGACGGTAGGGCTTTTTCTCGATGATGCACGTATCAATTACGCGCTCCCCGATCCTGACCTTCGCCTTGTCGATATCGAGCGGGTGGAGGTTCTACGCGGTCCACAGGGTACGCTCTATGGCACTGGCGCGCTGGGCGGTGTCGTCCGCATCGTCACTGTCCGCCCGAAGCTCGACCAGTTCTCAGCCAATGCCGCACTCGAAGGCTCGGCAGTCACAGACGGCGGTCTTGGAGGCGCTGTCGAGGGAACGGTGAATCTCCCGATCGTCGAGGATAGCCTAGGCGTAAGGGCAACCGCTTATGCAGATCACGAAGGGGGCTGGATCGACGATACGGGCCAAGGTCGGACCAACGTGAACAATTCGCATCGCATCGGCGGCCGCCTCAATCTTCGCTGGAAGCCCGATGGCGCCTGGACTGTCGATCTCTCGCTCGTCGCGCAAAAGCTCAGGTCCCGCGATGCGGCCTATGCCACCGACGGCATGACGCGTTCGACCGCCATTGCCCAGCCCAGCCGCAACGACTTCTTCCTGTTTCGCCTCGAGGCGAAGGGGCCCATCGGCGGCCTCGATTTCCTTTCCTCCACCGCGATCGAGAGCAACCATGCAACGAGTCGTTATGACGCGAGCAGCGTCGCCAGCCTCATCCCACTGGCATCTCCTGTTGCCTATGACGAGAAACGCAGCGTCTATCTGATCACCCAGGAATTCCGACTCAGCCAGTCCAGAGGGGCTTTCCGCTGGTTGGCTGGCGCTTCGATCGTCGATGCCATTAACGTCAACCTAGGCACATTCACATCGGGCAGCGGTGCCGGCGTCGAAGCGCGCGCGCAGGCGAACCTCAATCTGGAAGCAGCCTTTTTCACAGAGGGCACGCTAGCCCTGAAGCCCAGTCTTGATCTTACAGCAGGGGTTCGGGCATTCGTGTCAAACATCTGGGACGATCCGCGTTCGACCTCCGGTCCATCGATCGACCAGTACGGATTTTCACCGAGCGCGGCGCTGTCCTGGCACCCTGCGCCCGGAATCCTGGCCTGGGTGCGTTATGCTAGCGCGGTCCGGCCCGGCGGACGTAATCTCGATGGAACAGGCGAACTCGTCACCTTCCAGTCGGACAAGCTGCACAATCTTGAATTGGGGAGCCGGCTGTCGCTTCTCGATGGCCATCTCAACCTGGACCTCACCGCTTTCGCGCTGCGCTGGCGGAATGTCCAGAGCGACCGGGTCAGTCTGAACGGGCTCGTTGTCACGACCAATGTCGGCAACGCGACAAATTACGGCGTCGAGCTTGGCGCCCGCGGATCGTGGCGGGACCTGGCTCTCGAATTGTCATTCACCGGGCAGCATGGTCGGCTTTCGTCATCGCAGGCCCTTGGTGTCGATTTACGGCTGCCGGTCCTTCCCGATCTGTCGGGAAGGGCGCGGCTGAGCTGGGGCAGGCAGATCGGAGAATGGCTGGCGGGTGCCTATCTGTCGGCCAATTATTGGGGCAGCACGCGCCTCGGCTTCGATCGGGCCTATCCGCTCGACATGTCCTCACGCTGGGTGTTGGGTTCAGGCATATCTCTGGGCCGTGATCGATGGCGTGCTATCCTCAGTGTGTCGAACCTGCTCAACAGCCGTGCCAATACTTTCTCCTTCGGCAATCCCTTCACTTTCCGGACACAAAGCGAACAGACACCTCTGCAGCCCCGCACGTTCGTGCTCAGGTTCGAGCGCAGCTTCTAAGCGGGGGATGTGGACGATCGTTAGTTGATTCGCATCATTCCACTGCATCTTGTCCGGCTCGTTGAAAATCACTTGGCAGCAACATCATGCGCCCCCTCCACAAGCCGTTCGTTGAATGAATGTCCTCGGTTCTGGATCAATTCAAAAGTTCATCCGATGCCGTTGCGGTCGAGAAGGTAGTGAACGCGATCTACACGACGGCAACAGACGGGACCGATCAATTGCGCTATCAGCCGACCGACGATAACCGAGCCTTCATTGTAGCGCGTCGTGAATGCTCCGAAGAAGCCTATCAGGCGCTCGTGCGCGGCTTCTTCCTGTCGCCATCGGGAAGCCGCTGATCCGATCGATTCCCACGGCTTGGCGCGCTAGGCCGCGCCCCTCCCATGGGAAGGGGTGACCGATCGCGCAGATGACCCATTTCCGATTGCTCCATCGGCACCACTACCCCACGTCTTCGTTAGTGATGATCCAGAATTTTTTGACAAACGGGCCTTTCGAAGTCCATCGGGTTTTGAGCCCCGACGGGAGGGCAATGATGTCCCCAGCCTTGAACGCATATTCCTCACCCGTCTGCTCATTGACGAGGAGCGCCTGTCCCTCGAGCAGCAGCATGGTCTCATCGCCCAGCGGCGCTGAATAGGGCACGCTTGAAGAGCCATCGACATCGCAGCCGGCGATATCGACGCCCGTGCGCCACAGGCCGCATTTCAGGGCGCCGGTGCTACCGGTCGAACGCAGGGCAAAGAGTTCGCCGCAAACCTGCGTGCCATGGCCGGGCTCGTCCCACTCATAGGGCATCCAGTCGGCGGGATTGTCGTTGATGTTCCCGACATAGACGCCGCTCTCGGCAGTGCCCTCGTTCGGGCAATCCCAGATGATCCAGAACTTCTTGAGGAAGGGAGGATCGATGTCCCAACTCAGGACCACGTTCTTCGGGTGGCTGATGATGGTGCCGGCTTCGAGGCGATGCTGTTCGCCGGTCGCCGCGATCGTGACAGTGGCTGAACCTTCCAGGATCACCATCGTCTCGTCGCCGAGCGGCGCGGAATAATCGACGTGACATGACCCGTCGCTCTCGCACCCAGGTATCTCGCGGCCGGTACGCCAGAGTCCGGCCATGAGAGTGCCCATCGTTCCTTGGTTGCGGATGACGGCAACCTCGCCCTTCACCTGGCTCCCGAAGACGGGATCGCTCCATTCGAACGGCATCCATTTCTCGGGATTGCTATTGCGGCTACCCGTTTCGATGATCCTAGGTGCTGCGGTTGGCGCATCACTCATATTGTCACTCCTCGTCGAAGCCATATTTCATGGGAAAGGGGCGAACCTGAGACGGACTGAGGCTCACAGCCAAGGTGTGCGACTCAGCGATCAAATTTTCGCTTCGTTGATCACATGGACCTGTGTGAACTCGTGCAAACCCTCCTGCGCGAACTCGACCCCAAGCCCCGATTGCTTGGCTCCTCCGAACGGGATGATCGGGCCAAAATCGAGATGCTTGTTGATCCACACCGTGCCCGCTTCCATGCGCGCAGCCAGGCTGTGCGCGGCTTCGCGGTCGGCTGACCAAATGGAGCCGCCCAGCCCCATCTCCGAGGCATTGGCACGGGCAAGCGCATCTTCGGGGTCATCGTAGCGGATGATGGGCAGGACCGGTCCGAACTGCTCCTCGTCCACCAATCGCGATCCGTCGGCGATATCGCGCACGATGGTCGGGCGGATGAAGTAGCCTGGCCGGTCAAGGACGTCGCCGCCAGCGATGATGGTCCCGTCCGCGCGGGCTTCTTCGATGATCGCCAGCACCTTGTCATATTGCGCCTTGTTCTGGAGCGGCCCGATCTGTGCGCCCTGCTTCAGGCCGTCGTCGACGATTGCCTCCTCCGCCAAGCGTGCTAGTTCGGCGCAGAGCGCGTCATAGATGTCGGCATGGGCATAGACACGCTTGATCGCGAGGCACACCTGCCCTGCGTTGAGGAAAGCGCCGCCGAAGATGCCCGGCGCCACCTTGGCGGGATCGGCATCGGCAAGCACGATCGCGGCATCATTCCCGCCCAGTTCGAGCGTGAGGCGCTTGATCGAGGCAGCCGCGCTCGCCATCACCTTGCGGCCCGTATCGGTCGAACCGGTAAAGCTAATCTTGGCAATGTCCGGATGCGAGGTGAGCTGGGCGCCCAAGTCGTTCTGGTCCGTAATGATGTTGACGACACCCGCCGGGAAGATCCCGGCCATCATCTCGCCGAGACGCAGCGTGGAAAGCGGTGTCGTCGGCGCGGGCTTCACCACGAGCGTGTTGCCGGCCAACAGGGCAAAGGGCAGCTTGAAGGCAACAATCAGGACCGGGAAATTCCAGGGAATGATCGCGCCGACAACGCCCAGCGGCCGCCTGTGGAGCTCGACGCGCCGGCTGTCACTGTCCTCGATAACGTCCACGGGCAGATCATGGCTGGCGAGCTGGCGGATGAAGGCAATGCTGTAGGCGATCTCCGCACTTGCCTCAGTCAGCGGCTTGCCCTGTTCCTGGGTCAGCAGCCGAGCCAGTTCCTCCGCATGAACCTCGATACAGTCGGCAAGCTTCAGGATCAGCGCGCGGCGCTCCGCGATAGGTATGCGCGCCCAGGCGGGGAAGGCGGCTTTCGCCGCGGTAACAGCTTCGTCGAGCTGCTCGGCGGACGCACGGGGACATTGCGCCACCACGGTTTCCGTCGCAGGGTTAAGTACGTCCATGACGGCCGCGCCATCGACCAGCCGGCCATCGATCAGAAGCTTGTACTCGGTCACTATCGTCCTCCCGGAGACGAATTCCCAATCGCCTGTCCACACTTGTCCAGAGCATCGACGGGCACGGGCATTCTTGTGGTGTCGTGGAAGGCTAGAGGCAGTCCTGTCCTGTCCCTAGGACCATTCAGGTCCTTATTGATGGTGCCAGTCGAGATGTCCGATCAGCGATTGCGCGCTACTAGCTCGGCGACACGCGCAAACGCCGCACGGATATGGTCCGGGCTGAGCCCAGTATAGCCCAGGACCAGCGAGCGCTCGCGGAAGCGTGAGAACGGCGGAGCAATATTCGTCCACGCGAGCGGCGGGATAGTCCCGCTGCGGGCGGCGTAAAAGTCGTCCACCTTGAAGCCTTTCTGCCAAGTCAGGGAGGTGTGGGGATCTACAGCGTGGAAC